>Ga0351852_10066_pt1 | contig 45237 bp, 40 predicted proteins | sample TotcelHFGM3001N6_FD_206802 | JGI IMG/M metagenome (GOLD analysis project Ga0351852, IMG submission 206802) | Enriched cells from coal bed in the Powder River Basin, Montana, United States - Total cells FGM rep1 HSBNCT.FGM.300.1.N6 ...
CCAAGCGGAAACGGCGGCTGGGTTTTTGGATGATGGTCGCGTTCCCGGCGCCGTTTCCGCTGGGTTATCGCCGTCGTTCTGCCACTGACTTCTGAGATGGAACACGCTCCTCATGATGTTTCGATATGTTGTTCGGATGTTGCTCGCGGCCACGTTGATGGTGCCCTCGCTTGCGCGGTCACAGGAAATACTCGAGACCACGGTTCGCGATGCGATGAAAGCGGTCGGGGAGGGTCAGCTCCTTCGGGCAATAGCGATGCTTGAATCTGACCCCGAAAATCTAGACAAGTTCGCCGATATCCTCGGAACGCTTTATTCATTTGTTGGGAACTGGGAAAGGGCGAACGAACTCCGTCCTCGAGCAGCGCGGAACTACGAGGTTACCCTTCCGGCCCATTGTCAGCTGATGGATGCGTTGGAAACAATTGCCCGCGAAGCGCATGGGCGTCAAATCGTCGTTATCAATGAAGCCCACGATGCACCGGAACACCGCGCCTTCATCTCACTTCTTGCCGAGATGCTGAGAAAAGATGGGTTTGCCTATTACGCAATGGAGACGCTTGTTGAGGATCCTACCGCCCTCAGCCAACGCGGGTATCCCGTGCGTTCATCTGGCTTCTATTCCTGCGAACCGCAATATGGCGAGCTTGTGCGTGATGCCTTGCGGAGCGGGTTTACGCCGATCAGCTACGAAGCGGAGCACCTCGAAGAATCGGATAACCCGATTGAGAACATAAACAAGCGGGAAGAATTGCAATGCCGCAACCTTGTGGAGAGGCTATTTTCACAGGACCCTGGTGCGCGGATTCTCATCCATGTCGGTCTTGACCATGTAATGGAGGAGCCGAGAAAAATCAGCGGTCACGAGATTCATTGGCTTGCCGCGCGACTCAAGAAGGCGACAGGACTCGACCCGTTGACGATCGACCAGATAACCCATCTACGGCGGGAATCTGATGGACATACAAAGCCTATGATTGCATGTGATCCGCAAGGACGGTGTTTTGTTGGTGGCCCATATCAAGGCTACGTCGACCTCCAGTTGTACCATCCGCCTGCTGAGAATCTTAACGCAAGGCCAAGCTGGTTGGTGAAGGACCAAAGACGGCGGGTGGTCAAGATCCCGAGCGAAATGAAAGCCGGGTCAACAAGGGTGCTGGTGCAGGTTTTTTACTCCAACGAAAGCGATGACGCAGTGCCGGCCGATCAGGTTTTGCTCATACCCGGTGCGTCGCGACCGGTGTTGAGCTTACGGCCAGGATCTTATCGGATAGTGAGCCAGGACGAAAGTGGCGATGACACAGGTTCACGCGATTTAACTGTGGAATAAGTCGTACTAAAGATTAGATTGCAGGTGTCGTGGATGCTGCAGAACAATCGATTGCAACCGAGCGGCGGATCGGGTCGGTCCCGAGGCAACGCTTTTTGGCCGCCGCCGGTTGAATCGTGTCGTTACGTGCAGTGGAAAGTGCCCTTGGTCAAAGGAGTGATGGCATGTGGGAAGCTACAGTGACAATGCGTATTAGGTCTAATCCGTCGCGGTTTGCTCTTGCGGTTGCCATTGGCCTAAGCCTCATGGTGCCCACAGCCTATGTTCAAGTGGCTTTTGGACAAGAATCCGATGGTTTCAAAGAGCGTTACATCCCGATTGCCACGCTTCCGTACCAGCGTGCAAATCTAAGTGGAACTGATTCGGAGTCCTCACCGACTGGGTTTACGGTTGCACGTGTGCCTGCCCAGGAGGCGACCCGAACCGGAATTGCTGTCTCTGGGGCGTTTCCAGTCGACAAGCCCAAGGTGCAAAATCTTCGGCTCGTGGCAAAGGACCAGGCGGGCAAACTTCGCTCGCCGACTGAACAAACTATTGCCGCGGCGAAGGGCAGCAAGCTTCGTGTCATTACGCTGCTGTGCGAATTCGCTCTGCCGGAACGGGACATCCGCGAACTCATCGTGCAACGCAGAGTACTAGTCGGTGAAGTCGACGTGGGCATGGTTAGAGCGAAGGTAATCATCGACGAGGACGAAGAGGAAATGCTGCAAAGCAGCTACGATCAATAGACCGTTTTGTTTATTCTGGAATCTGCACGGTCTGGAGAGCACGTAACAAGGGCATGCATGGGAGCACGCGATCGGGCGGGTATCCCAACCTGGGGAGTCGAGGATTCTAAGATCCTATCACCGGCCAGACCGGAACCCGCCAAACTCGAATATGATCGCTGGCGGCCCCCGTCAATGCAAGCATGGTGGAGCAATAAATATGGCTAAGAAGCCGCCAAGACTGGGCTTGCCATCCCAGTCCCTTCCACTTCGCTAGCGGACTTGTTTCCAACTTTGGCCGACTCAGGCATTATGCGACGAGATTGGCCGCCTTCCCCAGATGCCGCGTCGCGTTTCCCCATTTGCGGTCGGCAAAAGCGTTCGCCTGCCCTGCAAAGCATTTTCTTACGGCTTCGGAGGCGATTAGCCGAGGTTATCGAAGGAATCCCCGCAGCCAGCAGATTGAACTCGCGGCAACACGGAAATCACGTAGCGACCAGGGATCTGCCGCTGCCTCGTGGCGGGCGCCGCTGGGATCCGGGGCAATCGAAAAGGCACTGGCACGGCTTAAAATGCCCACTCAGCCGCATGCGCAACAGCAGAATCGGCCAAAGGTACCCTGTTCCTGCCAGCTTGTGTTTCGTGCAGCTGCTATTACGGCCGGCAAGAAACAACGGGCTGCTGGCTGTCTTTTGCGGCCGTTGTTGGCTGTGCTGGCTGCCTGAACCGGCGACCCAGTCATGCAAAACAGCTGCGACATGAAGCGACCAGGCCCCGTATTGGCCCCGGCACCAATTTAGGCCGTCACAGTGTATTCTGCGGTCTAGTGCGGGTGAACGTTCTGGATGCCGCTGGAGAGGTGTGCTGGCCGGTTCTTGTGGCGGCCTGCGTGTGCATGGAGAATTCAGGAAATGCCGAGAACGTACTTGCACCCCAAGGGGGATTCGCTAGGTTGGATGGCGGTTGGCGGGGTTGGCATTTGGAGTCGGAGGTCCGAACAAGGTGGAGACCGTATGGCACCGCGGCAGTCACGAGACGGGTATTTTGGCTTTTATCGCTGGCATGGTGCGCGTCCATTGTAGCGGCGGGGCTGTGGCATGTGCGCAGCGGCGAGCGGACTGCGACGAGAGCATCAGCGCAGGATATGAGGCACAGGTAGGACGAAGAGAGGCACTCGAAATTGTCGCAGTCCGCGACGCCGCAGGTGGATGCAGGCGTCTATCCGGTATCCGGTGCGGGGACCGGCGAGGTTTCTCCCATGGCTTCCCATTGCTTTCGGAACAGGCTGATTCCGTCAGCCATCCAATGATGGATTTCGTTGAGCACGTTGGGTAACGTGAACTCTTCCAGATTGGCTCGGAGCGATTCCAGAACACTCACAATCACGCTACGGCGGTGGGCGCCTGCCGCGGTCTTACTGGTCCGGCCGGCTTTTCGGTCTTGGGCCGGAGTGCGTTGCAGTCGCTCGCTGAGGTTGTTCGTAGGTTCCACCCCCGGCACCAGCACAAACGTGAATAACTCCTCATCCAACATCCGTTCCACCAGTTCGTTCAGGAGGTTGAAGAAGTCTTGCTCGTGCGGTTTCCTCTCCGTGGGTGTCTTGTCTAAGTAAGTCTGACACAGTTCACACAGGCGATCTTCCAGTTGCGCCACCCGCTGCTTCCGCCCCGAGTCGCTCAACCGCCCGTCGGAGGCCACCCGCTTGGCGTCGTAATACAATTCCAGGAGCCGGTCCAGGAATCGCTGATAGTTTTTCTTCGGGGGATACAGTAACGCTAAGCGGATCGCCTTTCGCAGCAGGTGTGCCCAGCACTTTTGGACCCGCACGAAGCGGTGGCGATACACGGCGGCATCATCGCTGATCCCAACGCCCTGAAACACACCAGGCGGCAACATCTCGTCCAAGGTGGCGCTATCCTTGTGACAGCCGAACAGGAACACACGCTGCAGTTCCGAGGCGAAGGTCCATAAGGAACAGCCTTCCTTCCCGATCTTCCAACCCGTTTCGTCCATGTGGACGATGGCGGCATGGGCCAGCAAGTCACAGAGCGCATCAAACTCGCCTTCCCAATGCCGGGCCAACTGTCGCAACAAGGCATCGGCTTGCGATTTCCCCAAAGGAAGTTGGCAGAAGAAATGCAGGATCCGACACGCCTTGTCCAGCGACACGCCGATCACATACACCAAGAAGGCCAGGACCACCAAAATCTCGATGCCGTATTCACAGCGGGGCGTGACGCCGGGAATCGGCGGCTCATCACCGCCGGGAGCCCGGAAAATCCGGTAACCCACCAGCACAGCACGGCCGTTCTCCAGACGCAAGACGGCGCGCTCCCTGGCCAGCAGGCACTCGGCTCGGCGGCCCTTTTCGGGATAGACATCCTCACCACGCTCGGCATCGGCGAACTTGAGACACGTCTTACGCCGGCCGGGAGATCGCTTCTTCCTTTTCCGATGCCGACGGCGTTTCTCCTCCGCCTGTAGGCTGTATTGTGTTACCTCCGCAGAACTGCCGGTCGGGCCCGTTTCCCGCTGAACCTCCGGTTCGTACTGCGCCAGACGCAACTTGATACGGGTGAGTTCCGCCTGAAGCCGATGAATCGTGCGCTGCTGTTCTTCGACCAAATCCAGCAGCTGATCGACAGACAGCCGGCCCTTCGAAAACTCCGTTCTCGCTTCTCGCGCGTCCATGAAAGACGATATACTAGCCGGGCCCTCCAGACACCTACAACGGCACATTTTGCGTGCTAGCACGCAGTGCAACCACTATGGGTAGTGGCTCACCAGCCAAGCCAACCGTCAACGCGGCTGCCTCCCTCATCGACCGGAAATCGGCCAAACGTGCCGATTCCAGAATGGACAGCTACCTGGCATGTAACCAGGCCATCTGCATGGTTTCCAGCTGGTGATAAAATTCATCGACAAGGTGATAATCCCGCTGATATGCATTTTATCAGTGAGTCACCTCGGGCTAATTACTGAAGGTATGAAACGTGAAGAAGTTGTCGATGGACCTTTCCAAAATGTCAATCTGGTTAGCTTACGTGCTTGCACCCGTATTGATCCTGTTGTTTACTGGTAGGGTAATCCTGCGATCGGAATCCCCTCTCGTGCTAGTAGCAGTTTCGGTCGGGATTGGGCTGGTATGTGCCGCTGTACTGCACGCGTACATATTCTTCAAGCGAAAGCTAACACAAGGCGACGCCAAGTGAGGACCAGTTTTCCCGCATCGCAGCTACTGCTGGGCATTGCCGTCCTACTCCTGGGGGTTGCCTTCCTGGATTCGCGCGATGGACCATCGAGAAGTCTCGCTGAAAGCATTTACCGCATACTACTGTATGCTATCGCGGGTCTGTTGTCGGTCGCCTCGTGCGTCCGCGGTTACTACGAACGCAAACACCCAACAGACAACTGATCGCGAGTGGCACGGACGAGCCGTTTCATAACTAACGGATGCAGAAGAGCGGCGGTTACGTCCAGCGGCGTGGCTAGCTCGAATCGCCGCCGCCTTCTGATCCGAATCGTGTTCGCTGTGAGACGCTTTCCGACTTGGTCGGCAGGGGTTCAACGCAATGCAAGCCAAGGATCGTAGACTCCTATCTCGACTCGCGGTTGCGTTCCTCGTTGCTTGGTTCTGCGGTGACATCGTTCTGAACATCGCCCTTCGGAGCGGGGAATCTGATGCGCAACGAGAGGCTGCCGATCTGGCACGGGCTAACAAAAACAGACAACTAGTAGGACGAACTTCGCTTCAGAGACCAGTTCCACGGCATGGACTCATGGAGCTAAGGTCGTTTCACATCAAGGCCGCTCCACTCCTTCGTTTCGTGGGGGCCGCCGGTCTGTTACTCCTTGTTGCGTTCGGCCCCGTCGGCATGCTCTTCAAGCCCCAGAATCGGAGAGCCCTGTTTGCAACTGCACTGATACTCGTGTCGATTTCCTTATTCGCGATCGCAGAATTTGTTGTCGACAGAAGTTCAACCACGGTGATGCAGTCTCGCTCCTTCACCGCTGCTGAGTTGGAGGAAGATCGGAGCCAGCGTACTCTGATGGACCCGCCCTTGCACCTGGATCCCAATCCAAGGCCAACTGGGACGTTGAGGTCAATTACCTTCGGTAGCGATCGATCAGAGCAGATTGCAGTCCCCCAAGTTCCCGAATCTCTTCGCGATCAACTAGACGTAATCCGGCTGCTCGCTGGTATCTTTGCTGCTGTTGGAGGCATCTACGTTCTCTTCCTGTTCCTAGGGCCGCTAAACTGTGAACATGCGATTCCATCTTGTTCCGCGGGGAACCCTGGACCCAAATGCAATGAGATTCCTGCGCCTGATGCAGAGCTTTACTCCCCGATGAGTGGCGACTTTTCCGCACCGGACATCTCCGACGAAGAGATAGATCAGATCGTTGCATCTTTGCGGAAGGACGAATCTGTTTGATCGTAATAAACTTGATGAGATTGGGCAGCTGGCTCGGCTTACGCCACCCGTCAACAATGCTTATCCCTTACGCTTACGGGAATGCAGGTGCCGCTGGTTGTCGATGTGAAGTCCGGTAGCTGCTGGGCTAACTGCGAATAGCTCGCAATAGGTAGAAACGCCCGCAAAGGGCTCTCACGCACCGCCTAACGCTGCCGAGGCATGACTGGCTCTGTTGTTCCACCTGATAGTGGAAGGCGCGTCAGAATCGCTCCCAGCGCGCAACAACAGCCAGGCAATCTCTACCCCTCAGCCCCGCCTCAAGATTTTCTCAGCGCTGAGAAAGTCTTGAGACCGGTACACATGGGTGCGAAGGCCCGGTCGCTGGCCGCTGCTCAGTCCATCGAAGCCGCTTCCGAAAGACTCGGCTCGGTGCGCGTGTGCCTCCGCAACGTGGACACCGCAGAGCCAGAGACAGTGAGTCGGACCATAGGCCACGCGAAAGACTCGGTACGGCGGGCTCCTGCGCCGCGGGTGACGACTGTGTAAAACGGGCACCGGACAGCTTAAGCGGCGGACTGAATGCATTTCTGTTCGCTGCCGGCTTCCCGTGACTGACGCAATGTCTGCCGTCACGATCACGCCGGCCCACAGCCAAGACCAACCTCGCAGACAGACCGGCTCCAGCAGACCAGAGATTCTACGGACAGTCCGTAGAATCTCGCTTCGTGATCAAAATGCCGTTCTGATTTTCGTAGGTCGTAGCCGTGGTGCGATTGCCGCCGGCTGTACGGTTTGATGCAGGCGGGGTGGGGGTACCGGATTAGGGCACGGGTCGCTGCCGCTGCCGGTTTTGGTGCTGCTGCCCAACACGGCCGTCTCGCAGTGGCGGGTAAGCGAAAGGCGAGCTGCCCGTGTTTTCGCTGATGCCGGCTGACTGCTGGGCGTTCTGAGCCACAGACGTCACCGCAGGGCAAACAGCTTCAATAAGAGGCGATGGGGTCCCACGGCAGGCGGTAACGTCCCTTTTTCCTGTCACAGTGTATTCTGGCGGTTGACGGGGGACGGCCGATCCAGCCTCGACAACGGCCAAGATAATCCCCAAAAAAGGTAAAAAAAGCTTGCAATTGCCCTTCGGAAACAGATAATTTGCTCCAGTATTACTTGTGCATTAACAACCAAACCGGCCAGAGAACACCGTCCGACTGAGGACAACCCGGCGGGATGATTACAAGTTCGGTCCCGTTTCAGGAGAACGCACATGGTCAGGCTCATTCTCGTGATCTCGGCAATCACCGCTGCCGTTCTCGCGGTGCTCGCCATGATCGGTGGCTGCGGCATAGTTGACGCGACGATTGGGGGACTGCTCTGCTCCGTCCTCTTGTTGATCCTCGGATTCACTTTGTGGGGTTTGGTTGTAGCACTGCGCCATATTGGTGCCCTTGTCTGGGCCGGCGTCATCGCCTTCCTCTTTCTTTGTTGGCATCATGTATTGCCGGCGGTGTGCGTTGAAGTCATTTGTCACGTTCTCGGCGTAAAACATGACCTTGTTTATTTTGGCTGAGTCTAGTCACGTGCAGAAGAAAGAGACTTTCGGGAGCCGCAGCCGGCATGTTCGGAGAAGAAATGCCCGTGCCGAGCAATACGCGCAAGATCAAGCTTGTTGGCAGCAAAGATTGCGGCATTATGTCAGCAGCAATTGAAACTCAGCTTGGCATTCACGATGGGAGCGAATCGGCCGTTTCACAACGCTATCTCAAAAGGAACTGGTATTATGACTTGGCAGAACGACAGCTACGAGACGGATGTGGGCAGCGGCGTTTGTCCCATCTGCGGAAGCGATGGTTGTATGCTCAAGGTCCGGTTTGAAGGGGGACCGGCGTGTTCCTTAGACCGTCCCATTGAAAGCATGTATACGAACTGCTGCCCCAGTTGTCCGGGGGGCATCAACACACATCTGATCGGCTCAGCTTCACAGATGTCGAAAGCTGAAGTCCGCTCTTTTCTCCGTAAAATCGGTAATGACCTGGCACATGAGATGGCGAGACGCATTTGAGGAGGAAGCAAATGGCGGCGATTCACGGGACAGCGCATCATTCGGACGGATCGAAGATTGACGGTTCGGCGACTGTCAGCACGTCCTGGAACGGCAACAAAGCCTACCCACGCGCCGGCCACTACAGGCTTGAGCTGGGAGGCAATCCTCGACAGAAGGTAACGGTGTACGTGGACGGAAAGACGTACACAGTGATCCATGTGGACGGCGATACCTGCGTAAATGTTCAGCTTTAGCAGCTATCGCCACCTAATTCGTCGTACGGTAGACGGCGGGACCTCGGATCCTAATGACGCTGTGTTGGCTACAGGTAGGATTACGCTTTTTAAGGCTGCTGACGGTGGTTTCGGATTACGCGCATGACGTTACAATCGTTCGGCGAGTACCTCGTATGCGATACCTTACAACCCTTCTGTTGATCCTTCTCCTTTGCCGTGCGGCGTCAGCGGCTTTCGCTCACATCCCCTTGCCGTCACCTCCAAAGCCGGAAGAGATCGGGGAAATCGTCTTTGAACGATCTGATTGGTACGCAAATGACAGCGAACATGTAACCATATCACGTGAAGAGTTCCTTCACTTCTTCTCGGCGGGAACCTTTCGTAACAGGGACCCCGAAAGTATCTACAACTCCACTAAGTATGCTAAGCCACTCAATGAAAGAGGCGGTTGGCAATTTTGCAAGGGGGCGTTCGCAACGAAGTCTGGAAAGGTCTTCTTTTTCAGTCGGCCCAGAAAGGGCGTTCTGGAAATAGAGGATCACCAGCATCGGACGGGATGGTTGATCATCGACGCCAAGAAATAGACAATCGCCGAACTTGGCATCGCAAAAGTGCTGTATTGCTCCGGGCCGTGCCTTTGACAAAACGCTACCCACCCCCCGAGAAAGTTCCAAAATTTCTTGTAGTCCAGCCCCTAAATGCGTAAACTATCTCTCGAGCAGTCCGGCGGTATCTAGCCGCCCAGCCAGAAAACGCGGCTTTGGGTGCGGGTAATGGGGGGGATTACAGGTTACCCGACGGAGGGCATATTCCTGATGACACGCAAAACACTACTGGCCTTCTCGGTGCTCTTTCTGCTTGGTTGCGACGGGAAGTCCATCACCAAACCGGTGACGGTTCCTCCCGGAACGACGATCGAGATTTACGCGACATCACCCGCTGCGGGACCATCAACAATATCGGCGATTGACCCGGTTACGAAAACTACGATCAACCTCGTTACCCCGCCCATCATCACTACATCTGACATCGCGACCGTCGCCAAGTCCTATCAGGACCTTGAGACAACTGGAAACGCATCGCCGCCTACATCCATCCCGTCGCTTGAAATTGTGCTCAACGCAAACGGCGCTGCGAAGATGCTCGCTGCAACCACGAATCCAACCTCGCCGGTCCAAGCGGTAGTTGTAAACGGGACGACGATTGCCGCTCCAAAAATTATCACCCCAATCAACAAATCCTTCCGCGTAATTGGCGATCATCGTAGCCCTTTGTTTCTGAATGGTATTCGTGCCGCGACTGGACAGCCAAATGGGTAACTATGCCGTGAACCGGAGCGGCCGATACCGCTGGTTTTGGAATCATAGTTTTTGGCGGCGGCCGAGTGACGGCTGTCGTTACCCGACAACGTAGTATGACACCTCATCTGCCTATCACCATCGGATTGTACGCGGTGCTGATCATCGGTGCCGGAATCGCACTGTGGGGATGGCTTCAAGTGCGCTCGTTTCTGGCTTCGTATCCATCGATCGACAGCCAAAGAGATTTTGATGAATTCAAGCGTATCGTGAAAACCAATATGTATCTCGCGCTCGCTATCATGGCCATGTCTGGTATTGCGATTGTTCTTGCCGCGTCTGCATTCTATCTGGGATCGCTTGGTTGGACGGAGCTTCAAATGCTGCTGTTCATCATGGGGCCGATCTGTACATTTGCCGGGATCGCTCTGACATCCGCGGAAAATCGGATGAAAGCAATCACGCTGACCGACGACTCATTCCGTACAGAATTCGATCACGTAGTTAAGCGATGGACTTCCAGCGCGTTTCCGGATTGGTGAAATGAGAAGTTCAGATAACATGAGCCGTCAACCGGAGCGGCCGACGCCGTAGGTTTTGAAATCAGAGTCTTCTGGCGGCCGGCCGTTACGGCCGTCGTTCGACGACTGATTTGCAGCGGATCCGTTGGCATCCTGCTTCCTGAGTTCGGGCAATCGGAGTTCAGCGTCATAATGTCGCTCGAGTCGGACAAGTATACGATCGGTAAGCCGGGGCAATTTGCGCAACTGCCCGCGACGTGTCCGAAATGCGGCAGCTCGCGGATCGTTCGGATTCTCTGGGACCTCGGTCATCGTATTTGCAGTCGTCAACTTCACGACGAACTTGCCGCAGGGCGGGCGATGCTAATGCGTTACCGGCTGCAGGTCGGCAGACAGGTACCCGCTTGGGTCTGCCTTTCCTGTGAACCGCGGTGGGAGGTTGTGCAGCGTCTGTCGCTTCAGGAGTATCGGTGGCAAAGAGCCAAGGAAGAAGGTGTCGCCTGGTGGGAAGACAGCAGAACCTGCAGCCGTTATCGTGGCGCCCAACGCGACCTGCAGGCGCAGCTGATAGCTTTGGTGGAAGATTTGCTCGGAGCTCCATGATTCGCCGCCCGGAGCGAGGGGGCAGGACTGGGGCAGGACTCTTTTTTTGGCTCGTCCGCAGAATTCGTGGGTGAAAACGACCAGAAAACAGGAAGAAATCGGACTGAAGACAGTCTTGGCTATGATGGGGGACCAGTCCCCCAAACCCCCTGGGATTTTGCGCCTTAGTGCTGGAGGCAAGTTGGCCCTTGGGATGGCTGTGGGGGTGGTGATTGGGCAAGCGGGGGCGGCCGAGCCGTCCCCCTACTTGCCTCCAGCCCCTGGTACGGCGCTCGGGTTGCTTCCCAGCAGAGCCCTATCCTCCGCCCAGGCCGAAGGCGATTATAGCAGACGAGGCGGCTTGGGACACGGGGTCGAGGCGGCGCATGATCTTGAGGGCATCGTTTTGGGAGACATTTGGTCAGCGGTTGTCAAGGGGCATACACCCTCGTTCGGCCTCCTGGTAAGAAGTGGTTAACAACAATCACTCTGTCCCAGGAGCGAACGAGGATGCAATTACAAGTTATCCTAAATTTCGTCGAGCCTTACAAGTCCTTCGTCTACAAACATGTGAGTTGGGATAAGTCCAGTTCGGTGCGGAAACTGCGGGTGCAGATCGAACCACGTGCCAACGGTCGGCCGATTTGTTCTGGCTGCGAGCGGGTCCGCCCCCACGGCGAGCGCACTTAGCTAGCATCAGTTTTTCCCAGGATTTCAGCCAAGTATTCGTAATCCCAACCAGCACGGAGGCGGCGTTGACGGATACTATGCTTGTCTCCCCGATAATGTTTTAGCAACGACACCGCGATCCGCCGTAAGAGCCCAATGTTCTCGGCCCCATGATCTTTACTTATGCGTGATTGGTCCTCATCAAAAGTGACATCGAGAATCCAATGCAGAGAGTTCTCAATTCCCCAATGGCCACGGACCGCTTCGGCAAATCGCTTGACGCTCAGCGGAAGGCTGCTGATGTAGTAGCGTACCTCATCGGTGACTTTGCCGTTGCACTTTGTGTTGCTTAGGACCATACCGATGGTCTTCAACCCATCCCATTCTACACGACCAGATAAATCGAGAGGAACTTTCATCTGATAGTATGACCGTTCTTCCGTTCGGCCGTGACCTTGGTCTTGAGTATGATGTTGACGGCACGCGACATGAGCAAAATCGTCCTCAATGTGCTTGATGAATTCTTGTTCTGCGGCTTCCTGTAGATGCTGCTGATTGCCCTTGAGGCCGATGACATAATCTCCGCCACCTTCGCGGATCTGACGAACGATCTGTTTCTGACCACCCATCGCGTCAATTGTCACTACGGCGCCCGTTAGATCCAAAATATCGAGTAATTTCGGTATCGCGGTGATTTCGTTGCTCTTTTGGTCCACTGCCGTTTGACCTAGTAATAGATGATTTTTCACCGCCCAAGCACTCACCAGGTGCAACGCATTCTTACCGGAGTGACGGTTGAACGAATGCCTTAGCGTCTTACCGTCAATGGCGATGATTTCGCCGCCACTAGCATCGCAAACAGCTGCCGTCCAAGCAGTAAAGCAAGTCTGAAACTGGTCTGGGCGAATTCGGGAAATCACTCGACGAATGCAATCACGGGAGGGAAGGCCATTCGGCAACTTCAGGAACGTGGCCAACCGATCCTGATGTGCTTGCGCCCATGTGAAAATATCTGTCCAACCTTCCGCGCCACTAATGACCGCCAAAATAGAAATGGCAACAATATCCAATAACTCATGTCTCATGTTTTCGGTATAGACGCGGGGCTCCTCCAAATCTTGAAAATAACCTACGAAGCTAGTATTCATTCAGTGGTCCTCCTTGTAATTCGGATCTGTCGATTCAAAGTACAAGAAGTCTTAGCCCATTCCGCCGTCCCTGCGTACCCCACCACTTGCCATGCTAGCATAGTGCGCTCGCCGTGGGTCCGCCCCGGCTACGATCGGTTGCCGGAACGGACCTGGGAGTTTGTGCCGTTGTGGCAAATCCCCGTGTTGTTCGTCTATGCGCTTCGCCGGGTCAATTGCCCCGACTGCGGGGTCGTGGCCGAGCAGGTGCCTTGGAGTCAAGGCAAGCATCGGCAAACGAAGAGCTACCGTTGGTTTCTCGCCCGCTGGGCGAAGCGGCTGTCCTGGCAGGAGGTGGCCGATGTCTTTCACACCAGTTGGGACACGGTGTATCGCTGCGTGCGTTATGCCGTTGAATGGGGCGTCGTTCACCGGGATTTACGCGGGGTCGAGGCAGTGGGGATCGATGAAATTCAGTACCAACGCGGGCATCGTTATCTGACCTTGGTGTACCAAGTCGATGGCCAGATCCGCCGCCTTCTGTGGGTAGGCCAGAATCGGACGACAGCGTGTCTGGAGTCCTTCTTCGACTTGTACGGCGACGAGATCCTGCCCACGTTGAAGTTCGTCTGCAGCGACATGTGGAAGCCTTACTTGGACGTGATCCGTGCGCGGGCCGGCGATGCTCTGAACATCTTGGATCGCTACCACATCATGGCGAAGATGAACAAAGCCATCGACGAAATCCGCGCCGGCGAAGCGCGACGCCTGAAAGCCGATGGATACGAACCGGTACTGACTCACTCGCGGTGGTGTTTGCTGAAACGGAAGGAGAACCTGACGTCCCGGCAGACCGTCAAACTGCGCGAGGTGCTCCAGTACAACCTCAAGACGGTGCGTGCCTACTTGTCACGGGAAGACTTCCAGCGGTTCTGGACCTACCAGTCGGTGCCGTGGGCCCGCAAGTTCCTTCGCGAGTGGTGTAGCCGGACGATGCGGAGCGGCCTGGAGCCGATGAAAAAGGTCGCTCGTTCCCTACGGGAGCATGAGCCTCTCCTGATGAACTGGTTCGAGGCTCGTGGAGAGATTTCTGCCGGTGCGGTTGAGGGGTTGAACCTCAAAGCTAAACTGACCATGAGAAAAGCCTTCGGCTTTCGCACGTTTGAGGGAATCGAAACCGCGTTATATCATCAACTTGGCCATCTTCCTGAACCCGAGTTCACCCACGAATTCTGCTGACGAGGCATTTGTTTACGGTTGTTGGGGCAGCGAAGGCAAAGCGGCGTTGGGATTGGACACTGGAGGGGAGGTGCTTTTGGCACCATTCCACGACGTGCTTTACCGGGGTGGCTTCCAAAGCGGCTTTGATGCGCGAGACCGGCCATTGCCCGACCAGCGAGCCAAGGCTGAGGACCAAGCTCGTGATCCCGTTGCGGGATTCTTGACGCTCCAGCGCCTTCCACTTGCCGAACACGGACTCGAGAACCTCCGTGCTGCCAACCAAGCGTTCGCCCGGGCGAGCAGATTGGCTTTGCTCACCCACAAACTCGCATAGCTCGGCGGCCAGAACGTCATCACGTTGCTCGAGCGGTAGCGCCTGCAAGCGAGCAGAAAGATCCAACTGGCAGCTACAGGACAGGCCGCGCGTACGCACGAACTCCACGCTGCCACGAACCGTCGCTTCCCAACGCGACCATTCTTCCAGCGCCGCCCGGAATTCGCGCAGCCAGCCGTAACGCGTCTCGGCCCGTTCGCTCGCTCGTCCGCCGACAGGGCCGCGATCGAGCAGGCACAAGATTTTTCGCCCCCATCGCAGTAGCGACTCCAGGTTCATATAGCGGGCCTTGGGACGGAGGCTCGGAGCCAGTAGAAACGCATCGCCCGTTTGTTGGATGCGCGCCTTCACTTGGCCCAGTTGGGCCACGAACTCGGGCCAGCGTGAGTCGGCTTTGAAACGTCGCTGGAGTACGATCGCGCCGTGATGAGCCGCATCGTAGGTCACCACGGTGTCGGGGTGACGCTGCGCGAACAGTTCGCTCCCTTTCTTGACGTCGCCGCCGTGATCGCTCACGATTTGCCGGGGAAATCCTGTGCGTTCGGCCACTTTTTTCAGCTGCGAATTGACGACTTCGCCCGTGGAACATTCGATGGGATGACCGCCAAAACACACACGTCGGCATGCCGCAACGCGTGCGCTGGAAACGGAACATCCCGCAGCCGCAGGCCCAAGATCACGCAGACCTTCACGGTCCCGATCTGCACCGAGTGATCGATCAGATAGACCCAATCGTCCGCGACTTCGAGTGCTTCACATAACGCAAACAGACCTAGCCGCTGCAACCACCAACGTACCGACGTGGCTTCGGGCAGGCTCGTCGCGGCGTCAGGAAGGCCGCAGAAAATGCTCAAGACGCGCGGCACGGCACGCAATGACACACCCGCCTGCACCACCAACCGATGACACACCTCAATGATCCCGACCGGCGTCGAACCGCGCGCGGGAGGCTCGCCGTCCGTTGCCCAGCGGTCGCTGATCACAGCGTTTTTTTTTGCGCAGCTGCTTCCAGTTCGGCAACGCGAACTCGTACTTGGTCCAATTCGGTCAGCCGGTGCGCGGCGAGCGAGTCCCCCACCGCCGCTCGCGCCACGGCCGCTTCGCATTTCTCCCGCCAGCGATCGCGCGAGGCCCCACGCTCCGCGGAAATTTGCCGCATCTGCTCGAGTTTTGCTTGCACCACCTGATATTTATCTTTCCACTTATCCCGGCTGAGGCGAAAGAAGCGAACCAAAATCCGATTGGGACTCCGATATCGCCGAGTCCCGCTAGCTACCCCAGCAACACCTCCCGGTGACGATTTCATCGACATCCTCTTGTCTCGTTGCCCTTGCTGTTCTCGTTACAGCTCATAGCGAAACAGATTTTCGCTTTCGCCACCAGACCAATTACCCCAGTCAATTTCAACTTTGCATCGGCCGAGCCGCAGGCCCTACAATTCACCTGGCTGCCGAGGTTTTCCTCTCGGACCCGATAGGATTTAGCGCAGCTCGGACAGGCGACCACGACGGGCATGACAAGGTTTCCTCGGTTGATGCAGGTCCCCGGGCGGACGGTCCCCGCAAAGCAAGACTCCAATATGGGTGATCGGCGGATTCCTGTCCAGCCTCAGACGCTGACACCGATATCGCGTTCAGTCCTGCGGAGGACAAACTGCCGGCGCCGTGCAGCGGGCGATCCGACTGAAAGTCACCGACAATCGGCGAGCCGAGTTCCACCGGACGGCTGGAAACGGTTTCGGCACGGCTGCGGAATCCTCGCTCACAGGGCATCCTTGCGCGTGGCGCCCGCTTCGGACGCCGCTGCCGCCTGCGGCAGCAGCACGTCGCCTTCGGTCGTGAGTCCGGCGAACCACCAGCGGCCGCTGTCGGGCAAAGGCAGGTCGTACTCGCGGCGCAGTTCCGACCCCGGCAATCGCTGTTCCACCGGCGGCATGACGAAGAACGGCCGCACCTGCCAACTTCTGATTGGCCGAGCGCGTCCAGCCCTGTGATGTTGACTTTTCCTGGACGAGCGAGCTACAACTAAACCGGTCACGGTTGGCATTGGCTCGTTTAACCGCGACCCAACGGGGAGCCCGTCGCCCTCGCGCTCCCCGTTGGGTCGCGGTTAAACGATGATCGACGAATTTGCCATCCTCAACCGCGCGCGGTATAAACCGCGTGGGCGATCAACACTTTGCCAGACAAAGGAACACCCGATGAAGCGGCACTTCCTGTTGACTATGGCCGTCGTGCTCGCGATTCTGACCGCCGGCTTGACAGCAACCGCCGCCGAGAGGCCGGATGCACCGTCGTTGTGCGAGCCGTGGGACTCGGAGTATGCGGGCCGGGATGCGACCGGGCCGCATGTGATCGGCTTGTGGCAGTTCGAATCCGGCGCCGAAACCACCGATGCGTCGGGCCGCGGACATGACGCCACACTGCAGGATGCGGTGATCGCCGCCGAAGGACGCTTCGGCAGCTGTTTGGAATGCTTCCCCGGCTGGCCGGTCGAGGACGAACGCCATCGCGCGCTGGTGCCGAATCATGCGGCGCTCAGCCCCAGCGGCGCGTTCACCATCGAGATGTGGATCCGGCCGAAAGAACAGCTGAACGAAAAATACCCGGAATCGTTCCTGCTGGACAAAAAGTACGTCGCCCACGACGACTATCAGCTGATTTTGGGTGCGGCGGACCGCGGCGGCAATCGGGCACTGCATGTCAACTTGGGATTCGGCGCGGATTCGCAGACGTACTATTCCCAGCCGGCGACGTTCGAACCGAGCCGCTGGCGGCACCTCGCGTTCACCTATGACGGAGCCGGTACCGGACGGTTTTACTTGGACGGCCGCTCGTGGGGCGGCGGCGAATTCCCGGCTCGCAAAGCGCTCAGCCCCGGCAAGCATCCGCTGTCGATCGGCGACCGCATCGGCAGTTACTTTCACGGCTTCCCAGGCTTCATCGACCAAGTGCGGATCACGGCCGGCGTCCGCGAGTTTCGCCGCGTGCGATTGGAACTGGTTTCCGACCGTCGCGTCTTCGTCCGCCACGAGCCGGGCGCACTGCTGAAACTGGCCGTCACCAACCTTCAGCGCGAACCGCTGGCGACAGCTGCGGTGCAGATTTCCCTCCAGGGGACTGGCGCGCAAGGCTTTGCGTTGCGAGATCTCGCTCCCGGGCAAGCTCAAGCGGTCGAATACCCGGTCGACACGTCATTGCGGCCGGACGAGTACGCCGTGATCGCGACGTTAGAGTTGCCCGAGCCGCAGGGCGCATCGCTCGAAGAGCGTCTCTCGCTACGAGTGGTGCCGCGGCGACCGCCTCATCAGTTTCCCGTCCTGATGTGGGGCATCTACGGAGGCGTGGATCGAGAGGCCGAGCGGCTGCAACAGATCGGCTTTACGCACGTCCTGGGACTGGGGGTCGACTACGGCCGGATCTGGGACGCGAACGGACCGGTCCAGGCGGCTGATGACCAGGCGGTGGCGCGGACCAAACGCACGCTGGACGAAGCGTTAGCGCGCGATTTGACCGTCGTCGCCAGTTTGTCGCCCGGTGGGGCGATGCGCAGCCGCGAGGCGTTGCAGCGGGTGGGGCGCGACGGAAAGCCGTACGCACCGCGCGCGGACGTTTGCGGGCTGTTGCCGCCGTTGCAGGATTTCTGTTTCCGAACAGGCCAGTCGGTCGCGCGGACCTACGGGCATTTTCCGGCCTTTGGCGGGGCGCTGATCCACACCGAAGTTCGCGATCACGCCCGGCCGTGCTTTCACGCGGAAGATGCGGCGGCGTTCCGGCAACATGCCGGGTTTGATATTCCCAAGGAAGTCGTCACGTCGCGCGGCGTGGACCATGCCAAGCTGGATGGCTTTCCCGCGTCGCGGGTGATCCCGGACGATCATCCGCTGCTGGTCTACTACCGCTGGTACTGGCAGTCCGGCGACGGGTGGAATCTGCTCAACACGCGGCTGCACGAAGGACTGGCCGAGATGGATCGTCCGGATTTCTGGACCTTTCACGATCCGGCGGTCCGCGTGGCACGGGTTTCCGGCAGCGGCGGCAGTGTCGACGTGCTCAGCCAGTGGACGTACTCGTATCCCGATCCCATCCGGATCGGTGTGGCGACCGACGAGTTGCTGGCGGCGGCTGTGGCGGCGGGGCGGCCCCAGCAGGTGATGAAGATGACGCAAGTCATCTGGTATCGCAGCCAGACGGCGCCGGAGCCGAAGACGCCCGCCGCGGCCTTGCCGTACCGGGCCGCATGGGAAATCGAGCAGCCCGACGCGCCGTTCATCACAATCGCGCCCTTGCACTTGCGAGAAGCGTTTTGGACGAAAATCGCGCGGCCGATCCGAGGCATCATGTATCACGGCTGGCAGTCGCTGGTGCCTTGCGAGGGTCCGGGGGGATATCGCTATACGCACCCGGACACGCAGCACGAATTGGCGCGTTTGATCCGGCAGGTGATTCGCCCCTTGGGTCCGACGCTGCTGCAAGTTCCGGCCGCCAAGAGCGACGTGGCGTTCCTGGAGAGTTTTGCGTCCGAGATGTTTGCGCGCCGCGGCACCTATGGTTGGAGCGGTGGCTGGGCGGGTGACTGTTATCAAGTTCTGCAGTACGCCCATCTGCAGCCGGAAATCGTGTTGGACGAGACGGTCGCCGCCCGCGGACTGGACGGCTATCGCGTGCTGGTCATGCCCGATTGCGACGTGCTGACCGAGACGGTGGCGGCCCAGGTCAAGGCGTTTCAAGCGGCGGGCGGCATCGTCGTGGGGGACGAACGGACCTGCCCTGCCATCCAGCCGGACATCGTCGTGGCGGTCTATCAGCGGACCGGTCGAGCGGACGCCGACAAGCAGGCGTTGCAAGCCCGCGCGGAAGGATTGCGGACCCAACTCGATCCGCGTTATCGCCGCGCGGTGGATACTTCGGAGCCGGACGTTATCCCCTACCTCCGCAAATCCGGCCAGACGGATTACGTGTTCGTGGTCAACGACCGGCGCGAATACGGCCAATACGTTGGGCAACACGGCCTGGTGATGGAAAACGGCTTGCCTGCCGAGGCCGTGGTCGCTGTGCAGCGCGATGGCGGCGCGGTCTACGACTTAGTCAATAGCCGTCCGGTCGAGACGATCGTGGTCGATGGCCGGTTGGAATTCCGCACGGCGCTGGGGCCCTGCGACGGCGGGTTGTACATGGTCTGCCCGCAGGCGATCGCAAATCTGCACGTGGAGACGCCGGATCAGGTGTCGCCGGGCGCCCAAACGCGATGTGTCGTCCGCGTCGTAGACGCGCAGAACAAGGCGGTGGGCGCCGTCGTGCCGGTCGAGATCCGCGTCCGCGATCCGGCGGGGCGATTGGCGGAATTCAGCGGAGCGTATGGAGCGGTCAATGGCGGTTTGGAACTCGTTTTGGACATCGCGGCCAACGATCCTTTCGGCGTATGGCAGGTCCAGGCCCGTGAGCTTGCATCCGGCCGATCGGCGGACGGCTATTTCCGCGTCGTTTCGCCGGCACCTTGGCCGCCGGCGGCCGGTCCCATCCCGGCTGAGTTGGCCAAGCCCGAGCAGCCGAAAGGCTGAGAAGTCCATTCGCGACAGCGCTCTTTACGCCGGCATTGCATCAAGTTACCATTACCGTGGGGTTATGCTCATGGACTGACTGCGGCGCCGTCGCTGTTGGCCGGAAGCCAGGATTATCGGAAGGGTTGAAGCTCATGTCGGTTTATCAACGAATCGAAGTCTCCGAAATCCGCGGAATCACCGTGGTGAATTTCATCGAGCGGAAGATCCTGGAGGCGGCGCACATCATGGAATTAGGCGAAGAACTGTTGCAGCTGATCGAACGGGATGGCAAGCGAGACATTCTGCTGGACTTTGGCAACGTCGAGTTTCTCTCTAGTGCGGCGTTAAACAAGTTGATCATTTTGGACAAGAAAGTCAAAGGCAAGGCAGGTCAGCTGAAGCTGTGCAGCATGACGCCGGAAATCCGCGAAGTGTTCGTCATCACCCGGCTTAACCAGCTGTTCGATATCGTCGATACCCGAGAGAAGGCGATGGACGGCTTTCAGCGGGCACCCGTCGCACCTGCCGTCGGTGGATAGAGCATGGATAAACGAACTAAGAAAAGGCTCGATGTCGTTCACCAGCATCTCCAGCTGCTACGCCAAAAGCTGGCCGGCGCGAAACGGCAAGACGACGAAGCGGGCGAGGTCGAGCGGCTGACCAAGGAGATCGCCGACTTGGAGGCCGAGGCGCAGAAACTACGAGCAGCGGGCGGCGGCAAGTAGGCAACCACTCAAACCCAAACGTCGCGCAAAACCTATTGCGGCGGTCTCGTCGCGGCCCCGAACCAGCTGGGGCGAGGGGAAGAAATTGGCTTGCCCACTGTAACCCGAAGCGTAAGCGAGGAACGTACCGTCTGCCGCGTCTCCTCGCTCACGCTTCGCGTCACTTCATTTCTTCCCGTCGCCTGGGGCACCGCGCACCGTTACCCGCCGTCGGATTCAACCGAGCTCTGCAACGCGGCGATTCCCGGTTCGATATCGTCATAAATCTCGAAGATTTTGTCCAGCTGCGTGATGCGAAACGTCTCGCGCACCGGAGGCTGAAGACCGCACAGCGCGAGGCGGCAGCCGCGCGAGGCACATTTCGACTTGACGCGAATCAACATCCCCAGGGTGGCGGAACCTGCCAGCGTGACGCAACGAAAGTCCACCAGAAGCTTGGTGACGCCGTGCTGTGTCAACAGTTCCTCGATGTTCCGGCGGATTTCCTGGACCGCGACGTCCTTGATCAACGTCGGCTCCAACAAAACAACGACCGTAACGCCTTCTTTTTCGAAATAATTGACTTCCGTCATAGCTCGCTCCGTTTCAAGCCGAGTGCGGGAAACGTTCTGATCATGGCGCCCAGTATTGGGGGTCGGGCGTTCAAAATTCAATTTTGGCCGATAGAGAGCGCAGCCATTGAGCTGTGCCGGAGTCGGCCAAAATTGAATTTTGAACGCCCGACCCCAAAGTGTCTCATGGCACCCAGAGTGTCTCATATCTGGCGTCGCCGTCAATCGGTGATAGCGGTTGTTGTGGCGGCGTGTCGGCTGCATTAGCATTTAACTTCCTGGTTTCCCCCTCCCGAACATCGCCCACTGCATGGAGCAGAATTATGCCTCTCACGCGTCCGGTTTTGGCAGCAGCCGCTGTCCTGCTGCTGGCAGGCACCGACGTCCCGGCGTCTGCTGCGCCGCAATCACGTCCCAATGTCCTGTTCATCGCGATCGACGACCAGAACGATTGGATCGGCTGCCTGGGCGGTCATCCGTTGGCCAAGACGCCGCATATCGACGGTTTGGCCGACCGCGGCACGTTGTTCCTGAACGCCCACGTCCAAGCTCCGCTGTGCAATCCGTCGCGCACCAGTCTGATGCTCGGTTTGCGTCCCACGACGACCGGCATCTACGGACTGGCTCCGTGGTTCCGCAATGTCGAACAATGGTCGGATCGCGTTACGCTGCCGCAGCATTTCAAGAGGCACGGCTACAAGACGTTTACCAGCGGAAAGATCTATCACGGCGGCGTCGGCGGTCCGCAGCTCCGCGCCCGCGAATTCGACGTTTGGGGTCCGGCCGGCGGGATCGGGGTGAAACCCGAACAGAAACTCATTCCGCCCACGCCGATGGGCAATCATCCGCTGATGGACTGGGGCTGCTTTCCGCACAACGACGAGGACAAGGGCGATTATCAAGTTGCTTCCTGGACCGTCAAGCAGCTTCGCGAAATGCCGAAGGATCAGCCGTTTTTCCTGGCCGCCGGGTTTTTCCTGCCGCACGTTCCCTGTTATGCCACCCAGAAATGGTTCGATCTGTACCCCGACGACGACAGCGTGCTGCCACCGGCCGGCAACGACGACCGCGCCGACACGCCTCGCTCCTCGTGGTACATCCACTGGAATCTGCCCGAACCGCGTTTGAAATGGGTCCAAGAAAACAACCAATGGCGCAACCTCGTTCGCTCGTACCTGGCCTGTACCAGCTTTGTCGATGCTCAAGTCGGCCGCATTCTCGAAGCGTTGGACCAAGCCGGGTTGGCGGACAATACGGTTGTCGTCGTGTGGGGCGATCACGGCTACCATCTGGGGGAGAAGGCGATCACGGGCAAGAACACGCTGTGGGAACGCAGCACGCGCGTGCCGCTGATCTTCGCCGGCCCCGGCGTCGGCTCGCGGGCGCGTACCAACCAGCCGGCTGAGTTGCTCGATCTTTATCCGACGCTGGTCGAGTTGTGCGGATTGACCGAACGCACCGACCTGGAGGGCCTCAGCCTCGTGCCGCAATTAAGAGATCCCGCAGCCAAACGCCAGCGGCCCGCAATCACCAGCCACAATCAGGGCAATCACGGGATCCGCAGCGAACGGTGGCGATACATTCGATATGTCGACGGAGCCCAGGAACTGTACGATCTGCAAAACGATCCGCACGAATGGACCAACTTGGCCGGCGATCCGCAGCACGCGGCGGTCGTCGCCGAGCATCGGCGATGGCTGCCCAAGGTGGACGTGCCGCCCGCTCCCGGCAGTGCACATCGCGTGCTGACCTACGATCAAGCCACCGACGAAGCCGTCTGGGAGGGCACTGCAGTACGGCGCACCGACCCGATTCCCGAATGAGGCGGCGATCTCACGTGGCCGCGTCTCTCCGAGGCGCGATTTCTCCGGTCTCGGAGAGACCGGACCACGTGGCCGCGTCTTTCCGAGACGCGATTCGCATCTCACCGGACAAAGTGGACAACCGGCGTTTTCCGAACGTTCTCGACCCTCTTATTTCGGCGACGAATCATGACCCTCACTCGATGCTTCCCAATCCTTGCAGCAATCCTCACCACGCTGCCCGCTTGGCGCGACGCCCCGGCCACAGCCGATGAAACCTCGCTTTGAACGTCGTCTTCATTTTGGCCGACGATAAGTATTAGTAACAGACTTCCTAGACTCAAGAATGCCTAGGATATACCGGTTTGCTGAAATTAGATCGCGGTCTCTTTTCCAGGATTTTCCGCATTCTACCAGCCATGAAGAACCCGTACCACGCCCTGCCCATGTTGATCGCCGGAGCCACGCAAAAGGAACTGGCGGCCCAGATGCAATACCTGAAGGTCGAGTTGGAGATCGCGCGGAGCAAGCTGCCCCCAATGCGTGACCGGGGCTGGGCCGCATCACGCGGCGGGTGCGCTAGCCTGGCCAAGGGTGTTGATCACCCGCCTCCGCAAAATCGCCTTCTCATTGAAATGAGCCAGATCGCGGTACTATTGCCTCCCATGCCACTTCGGTTATATTTTCGACAGGAACCAGCACCCAGGCCGCCGAATCAGTCCGTTTTGCCGATGCGCCGCAATACTGGTTTCGAGATTTCGCTTTCTCGCAATCCGGCGGTCACTTCTGAACACCCTCGTGCCGTAAGGACGTGTAGCAACATGAAACGTCGGATCGTAACCGCGATGATGATCGCATTCGTGTTTGCGGCGGGTGTCACCACCTCTTTGGCGAGGACATGGACGGATCGCAAGGGACGCCAACTCGAGGCCGAGTTCATTGAAAGCAAGGACGGAAATGTTATCCTGAAACGTACGAGGGACTTCAAGCTGTTTTCCGTTCCCCTCGAAACGTTGAGCGAGTCAGATCAAGAGTTCATCAGGACTCAGACCAACGCCAGCGTCAAGCGGCGTGGCGCACCTTCCGGGCACGCGGACTGGCCTTTTGCCCGCGGCACCCGCGAGGGAACTGCCGTTGTGCCTCATGCTGGTCCGATCACCGAACCGGCGATCGTCTGGAACTTCAAAAGCGCCGGGCCAGCCCCCGCTGGCGCGCTGGGTAGTATGACTTGCACACCAGTCATCCGTGATGGGATTCTCTATTGGGGAGCAGACGACGGATTCCTCTACGCCCTTCGTGCGCCGGACGGAACGAAGGTTTGGGAGTATTCACCAAACAAGATGCCGAAGGACGGAGGCGAAGTGCTTGGAAGTGCGGCTGTCAGCAGCAAGCATGTATTCGTAAGTCATTTCGGGAAGGGCATCGTGTGTCTCGATCGGCAAACCGGGAAACAGGTCTGGCGGAAGGAACTGGTGCTCACCACCAGTTCACCCGTGGTAGTGGAAAACAAGGTCGTTTTTGGACATAGCGATGGATTGACGGGCTATGACGACTTGGGAAATCCACTCTTCAACTTCAGGCCCTCCAGCGGGGGCGGTGCTCTCGGGTCGGTGTTTGGTGTGATTACGGCCAGCCAGACGCAGGTCTGTTTTGGGTCCGACGGTGGGCGGATCTATGCGCTGCGGCTTGCTGACGGCGGCCGGGATTGGGGCACGGACCGCATAGGTTTTCTTCTCCGCGGCGCCGTCGCGCTGTCCTCCACCGAGGCGGTGGTCTGTACGAGCGTTGTCGTTCATTGCCTGAATTTGAAGACGGGCGAGGCGATGTGGAGCAAAAAGTTTGGAGATGAGGACGACTTTCTGAGCGAGCCGGCTATCGGAGAAGATTACATCATCATCGGAACTCAGAAGGGCAGGGTGTGCCGTTTAAGTCGGAAGGATGGCAAGACCGAGTGGAGTCAGGAAGGGATGGAAGGCAAATGCAGTTCGCCTATTGTGGGCAAGGATCTGGTCTTTCTGACTGTGAAGGAGAAGGTCCTCGCATTGGAGCTGGCCACGGGGCAGAGACGGTGGACCTGCCGTCTGCCTGCCACCGCGGCGTCCCCGCCCTCGTTGGCGGATGGAATGCTGTTCGTTTCCGGCAGCGACGGAGTACTGTATGCGATCGGCCGAGGGCAAGCTCAGGCGGCCAAGCCGGCAGTCGAGGCTAAACCGCCGACCGCCCCGCCCCCGGTGACCGTCAATCCGTCGCCCCTCCCCGTTGCGGCTGAAGGTCCGGTCGGCGAGATTCGCCGCCTCGAGGGACACACCGACGAGGTTTTTTGCGTAACTTTCTCACCGGACGGACGGTCCATCCTTTCTGGCGGGAAGGACAAGACCGTTCGCTTATGGGAAACCGCCGGTGGGCGCGAAGTACGAGTCTTTGCGGGATCCGGTGGAGCCGTCGAAACAGTCGCGTTTTCCCCGGACGGCCTCTCTGCTCTATCCGCAGCCGACGACGGCGTTCTCCGGCTTTGGGACGTGAAAAGCGGGCGAGAGCTGCGTCGCTTCGAGGGGCACCTGGGTTCCGTCAAGACGGTGGCGTTCTCGCCCGACGGCCGCTTTGCCGTGTCCGGTGGCGCCGGCGAGAAACGCGATGGGAGTCCGGTGCAGTACTTGACCGATTTCACAGTTCGCATTTGGGACGTGGCTACGGGTGCGGAACTCCGCCGTTTCTCGGAGCACGAGGGTGCAGTCCTGTCGGCTGTCTTCTCACCGGATGCGCGTTTCGTCTTGTCTGGTTCCAATCGCCGACCACCTGGCAATTACCCCAAGCAGGAAGCAGGCACGCTTTGCCTGTGGGAGACGACGACGGGGAAAGTAGTGTTTCGCGTATCAGCGCATACGGAGGGCGTCCTAAGGGTGGGCTTTATGCCCGATGGTCGTCGGCTGCTCTCCGCAGGTGGGCTTCATGAAAACTCCATCCGCATTTGGGACCGCGAAACCGGCAAGGAATTCCGATCCTTCGCGGACATCTCGAGTTTTGGCTCACCTGCTGTGGCTTTTGCGCGCGACGGCCGTTTCGTCCTGTCGGCTACCGCTCCGGTCCTGTCCTCTGGCATTCTATGCCTTTATGATTTGGAAACCGGAAAGAGCCTGTACCGTGTCGAAGGCGCAGGCGCCCTTGCTGCAGCTGTCTCTCCCGATGGTCGCCTCGCTCTGACCGCAGCAGATCGAACCGTGCGGCTATGGAGACTGCCCGAGCACAGGTAAGTACGTCCCCGTGTCCAGGGCAGGCGAACACTGAATCCGGGAGCACGGTAAATGTGCCGATGCCCACCCCGACGGTCTACGGACCGGCACGCGCGGGTGTTCCTCGTGCACCCGTTCACCGCCTGATCCCGACGGCTACTCCCGCCACAGTTGCATCACATTTCGGATCTTGTCATCGCCAGCCATATTCAGCAGCAACATGTCCTTGTCTAGAGTAAGTGCCTTTGGCGATCACCTTCCCGTCTTGTCGCCACTCAATTTCTTTCGGGGTCTTTGCCGGATCCACCGAGAACGTCACTTGGGCCACGTTCATGTTGGCGTTGAAGGTGGTGATCTGATCGCCTTTGATTACGACCCTCATGGCTCTGACCATGTCCTCTGGCAGTGACTCTCCGGCCTGCTGGAGTGACTTCACCGTCCAGTTCCCTCCGAGCGTGTCGCGTTCCTTCTTGGCGAGGTCATCCGGTTTCGGGTCTTGTCCAGTCGGTTTGGGGTTCACCGGGGATTGCGTTTTAGCTGTCGTTGCGGCCAAGGCCGACTCCACGGCGGGGAGCGGAGCGGCAACATCCCAACCCGTGGTCCCGTAAACGACCCGCAATTTCTTCGCGCCCTGGGGAATCGCGAACACCAAATACGTGCTCCGGTTCGCGCCGTGTTGCGTGGTTGCTTTCCGAATCACCTCGAAGCACTCGGCATTCAGATCAGAAGCCGACGCGAGGACGGGATAAGATCTTGTCTCGACGACGACCGAGAACTGATCGAACGCGACGTCGTTCTGGAGAGCCTCGTCCGTATGGAAATGGACCCCGACCAACACTTCATCCGGACGGGCCTTGATCTCACCATGCTCGTACTTGGCTTCCGTCTGATCTCCCGTCATCACCAAGCCGGCCAAGACACGGGATTTCACTTTCGGGATCGCGAACTGGCCGACTCCCATGTACTTTCCCAGCGGCGTACCCAACGCTGGCGAGGCAGCGGGTTTCGTCTTTGCCGGAATCTGCGACCTCACAAACGCCTGATCGACATCGCAGAGGCGTTCGAGTGGAACATGGAACGTCGCGCCGTCGCTGGTTCGCTTAATCTGGACTTTGCCATCCGCAAAACCGACGAATTCCGCGTCCAGCTTTCGTCCCGTTCGATCAGTCCATGTTCTCGCGGCTGCAAACTCAGCAACCACGCCGGCGAACACGAAGCTGAGCAGTAAATTCGAAACTACTCTGCGCATTTGTTTGATCTCCGGGAATCAAGTCTTGTGACTAGTGGGCGGAATGTCGTATCCGCTTGCACGCATTGTACATAGGTCAGCTAACGCTACAAGGCTCATCGAAGGACCTGGCGGAACAGCTGGGTCGGCCCCTGCGGCTGCAGACGAATCGGCCACATATATATACGTCTGCCGCGGAACTGGCCGAGCCGCCACACATCGACGGCCCGTATTGGATCGTAAAATGCTGGCATCAAGCGGGATTACACCTGCAAAGCCTGGCCGCTGGAATACTTCCAGGAAGTCGTCGATCGCACGCGGGGCAAGATCCGCTGGGTCCAGATCGGCTTGCGGGAGGGTTGGAGGACATTCCCGCGTTTGCGGCCGTGCTCGATATGCCGTCGGAGGCACGTGACGACGACTGCAGGCGTTGCGGTATCGATCCGCAGAAATATGTCAACAGTGGGATCTGGATCGCCAACAGGCGGCCCGCCGAACCGTTTGCTCTGGCCGACCAGATCTGCCACGCACCGGACTACCGCACGGGCTTCCGTTACGAGCAGACCGCACTCAATGTGACGATCGAGCGGCTGAACGTGCCCGTGGTGTTTCTCGATCGCCGCGAGAACGCCATCTGCGAGCCGGCCTTCAAAATGCCCGACGAGCCGGTCGTTGTTCACAGGGCGGGCGGCAAACCGGGCGGTGACCATGAACGCATTTTCGAGAGGACGATTCGCGATACTCAGTGTCTATCCACATAGCCGATACCTGGCGGGCCTGCTGCGAGCCCACCTGGCCGATCCCAGGCAGCCGTTCGTCGGCGCGGAGGTCGGCGTCTACAGGGGCGAGACTTCGGCCTATCTGCTGCGTGAGTTTCCGGGGCTGACGCTGTATGGGATCGATGCCCGGAGCACGGCCGACTTCGGCAGCGACTACGACCTGTCCGGCGCCGCCACGAATGCCGTCTACGGCAACCTCGGCCGCCAGCACGCCTATGATTATTGCTTCGCATCCGGCACGCTCGTTCTGATGGCGGATGGCAGTCGAAAACCGATCGAGCAAATTCAGCCCGGCGATCTGGTCTTGGCCGCTTCTGACCAGGACCCCGAAATCGACTTTTGACGCGTGACCGTTCACGCTGCGCGGAGTACTACCTTCCGCTCCGGCAAAGTGCCTCGGATCGTGACGCACTTGCCGCCAGCGACCAGGCAGGGCACGGCAGACCGACGCCACAGCGCGGTGTTCTCGTCGTTCCCCTTCGCTCGCCACACGCAGAATCCCCGCGAGGCGTCTCTGCCATTCCCGACCCCGGCAGAGGCTTCTTCTCAACCATCCTCGCTGGCGCGTTTTGAAGTTGTGCATTCGTCGACCGCGAAGCGGTCAAACACCACAGCCCAGGGTCAGCGCAGCGGCGCAGCCGCGGAGCGCCACCCTGGGTAGTCGATACCGCCGCGATCGCCGACCCTGAAAGGATCGCACACGCAACGGTGTGTGGTACCCCTTCAGGGTACGATGGCCCCTGGTTCCAGGTGACCCAGGGTGCGCGGACGCACCTCTTTGTCGGGAGCATTGCGTTAAGAGGTGCGTCCCTTAACAATGTCCGAAGCCCACGGCCCGGCCGCTTTCGGCAGCGACTACGACCTGTCCGGCGCCGCCACGAATGCCGTCTACGCCAACCTCGGCCGCCAGCACGCCTATGATTATTGCTTCGCATCCGGCACGCTCGTTCTGATGGCGGATGGCAGTCGAAAACCGATCGAGCAAATTCAGCCCGGCGATCTGGTCTTGGCCGCTTCTGACCAGGACCCCGAAATCGACTTTTGACGCGTGACCGTTCACGCTGCGCGGAGTACTACCTTCCGCTCCGGCAAAGTACCTCGGATCGTGACGCACTTGCCGCCAGCGACCAGGCAGGGCACGGCAGACCGAGTCCGCCACGGGAGCCGCCTGGAGCGGAGGCGTCGGTTACTTGGTGTTGGCTGTGGTGTTGCGGCCAGCGACGGTTGCAGCGAAGTCTCGACGGTCAACGGGATGTCCGTGATCGGCACGAGCAGTCGACGTGGCACACCGATCGAAGCTGCTATCAATCGACGGTCCCAAGCTCATGAACTGGCGGGGAGCCGAGGTGGCGGCGGGGCGATCAACCTCGTCATGCACCTAGCCGAGGCCGGCTTCTGCACGGCGATGGAATGGCTGGAACAACACCTCCTGATCCGAGTTAATTCCGGCGTGGCGCTGTGGCCACCTGCCGTGAGCCGTCGATTGCCGTCGTTGTTCTCGATTGCTGCCCGTGACCTGTGCGATCCTTTGTCAAGCGACATTGCCATCGGAACGTTGACGGTGGCCCCAAAACGCGAGATACTGAGGCGACTTTGGTTCCGTTCCTTGCCTGGCAGCTGATCGCCGGCAAACCGGCGTAAGCAACTGGGCGAGGACTGGGACTTTATCGCCAATCCCTTCGGTATCGAGGCACCCCCATGATCGCTAGTACATCTTCAGCAGGGTGCGACTCTAGTCGCAATTTATTCCGTCAATTGCTACATAGAATAACTACGTTAATTCTTAGCATTGCCGCGGCAACATTGTTAATAGACTCCGCGAAAAACAGCATTTGTGCTGAAATTCGCAGTGTACCTAATATCGTACTGATACTTGCCGACGATCTGGGCTGGGGCGAACTGGGGTGTTACGGCCAGCAGAAGATCCCCACGCCGCATATCGATGCGTTGGCGGCGCAGGGAACGCGATTCACGCGGCACTACAGTGGAGCACCGGTCTGCGCTCCGGCACGCTGCGCGCTGCTGACCGGCAAGCATTTGGGGCATGCCGAGGTGCGAGGGAATTTCCGCGTCCAAGCGGCCTTTCCCGAATTCACCGAAGGCCAATATCCGTTATCGGAACAAGCCCTCACGCTGGCTCAAGTCTTCCACCGGGCCGGTTACGCCACCGGCGCCATGGGCAAATGGGGACTCGGCCCGGTCGGCAGCACGGGCGATCCCAACCGCAAAGGATTCGACCTGTTCTTCGGTTACAATTGCCAAGGCGTGGCCCATAGTTTCTACCCGTCGCATCTGTGGCGGAACGCCGAGCGGATCGAGATCAACGCCAATCCCATCCCCGGCCACCAAAAACAACCCGAAGGCGAAGTTCGGCTGGAAGACTGGATCGGCGACACGTATGCCCCTGGGCTGATGATCGCCGAAGCTGTGAAGTTCCTCGAAGCTAACCAGGCGCGGCCTTTTTTCCTCTATTTGCCGTTCACCGAACCGCACGTCGCCATGCATCCGCCGCGCGAGTCGGTCGAGCGATTTCCGCCGGAATGGGACGCGCAGGTTTATCGCGGTCAGTGCGGCTACCTTCCGCATCCGCGGCCGCGAGCCGGGTATGCGGCGATGATCTCGGACCTCGACAGCTACGTGGGCCGCGTCATGGAAACGCTGGAACGGACCGGCGTCGCCGATCGCACGCTGGTCATCTTTACCAGCGACAACGGCACCACGCATCCGCGGCCGCCGGACCCGCATTTCCACGTCGGCGGCGTCGATGCCGCGTTCTTCAACAGCACGGCAGGGTTGCGCGGTTACAAAGGCAGCTTGTACGAGGGCGGAATTCGTGTGCCGCTGATCGTCCGGCTGCCAGGCCGCGTGGCGGCCGGAGCAGTCAGCGACGCGCCGAGCTACTTTCCCGACTGGTTTCCGACGTTGTGCGCCGCCGCCGGACTCGAAACGCCCGCCGGGCTGGACGGCGAGGACCTGTGGCCGCTCATTACCGGCGGTCCGATCCCGAAATCGCGTAAACCGATGGTTTGGGTTTTTCCCGAATACGGCGGCCAAGTGGCGGTGCGGATCGGTGACTTCAAAGTTATTCGGCAAGGCTTGAAGACGAAGAAGCCCGGCGTTTGGGAGGTCTACGATCTGAGCCAAGACCATGCCGAAGAACGCGACTTGGCAGCGGCTCGCACCGATTTAATCCAGCAGGCCGAAGACATCCTTCGCCGCGAAGTCTCGGAAAACGCCCGCTTCCCCGTCCCGATCCCCGGAATCGAGGGCTGAGCGTCAAATCAATATCCCGGCAACGCAAGCGGTGGTGAACGCCGCCAGCGTGCCGCCGATCAGCGCCCGAAGACCGTAACGCGCAATGTCTTGGCGGCGGGAGGGGACCAGGGAACCGATTCCGCCGATCATGATCGCCACGGAGCCGAAGTTGGCAAAACCGCACAGGGCATAGGTGGCGATGGTGAACGAACGCGGCGAAATCCGGTCCTTCATCGCCACCAGATCGCTGTACGCGAGGAATTCGTTCAGGATCGTTTTCTTTCCCAGCAGCATTCCGACCGCCGAGGCGTCGGCCCACTCGATGCCCATGACCCAAGCCAGCGGCGCCATGACCCAGCCCAGAATCCGCTCCAGCGACAGCGGCTCGTTCCCGACCGGCGGCAGTTGCGCAAGAGTCCAGTTGAGCATGGCCACCAGGGCGATGAAAGCGATCAGCATGGCCGCCACGTTCAGGGCCAAGCTGAGTCCCTCGCCGGCTCCGCGGCAGGCTGCATCCAGGAAGTTGGCGTCCCGCCGCGGGACCTCGACGCGGACAATTCCCTTGGTCGGCGATACCTCGATCTCCGGAACCATGATCTTGGCTACTACCAGCGCGGCCGGGGCCGACATCAGCGAGGCCGCCAGCAAATGTCCGGCATCCGCCCCCATCCCCACATAGGCGGCCATCACGCCGCCGGCGATCGTCGCCATCCCGGCGGTCATCATGGCCATCAGTTCCGAACGCGTCATCGTCGGCAAGTACGGGCGGATGACCAGCGGCGCTTCGGTCATCCCCACGAACACGTTCGCCGACGCGCACAGCGATTCGGCGCCCGACACGTCCATCACCCAGACCATCAGCCGCGCCATCAACCGGACCACCTGCTGAAGCACCCCCGCATGAAACAGGATCGCGGTCAGCGAGGAAACGAAAATGATCGTGGGCAGTACGGAAAACGCCAAGAAGTGATGCTGGAACTCCGTTCCAAACACGAACTCGGCCCCCGCGTCGGAAAACTCGAGCACTTGGGCAACTACCTGTCGGGCCGCGTCGAACGCGATCCGCCCCGGCATCGTCCAGAGCAGCAACATGGCCATGCCGAATTGAAGCAGGATGCCGCTGACGATCAGCCGCCCATTCATTCGCCGCCGGTTCTCCGACATCAGCCAAGCCAGCAAGAGCATGACGCCCAGGCCCAGCAAACTGGTCAAACGTTCCATCCGTGTCGTTCTCCCACAATCGCGTTTGGCTCCACGCATTAACGCCCGAAGCACAACACCTTTCCATCGACGGTGACCAGGAACAGATTTCCTTCGGCCGCCGCCAAGCCGTCGAACACCGGCGGAGCGTCGAGCTGTTGCTCGGCCAGCCGTTGGCCGTCCGCCGCCCGGACGGCCCACAACGCGGCTCCCCTCCGGCCGGCCAACGCCGCGGCGTGCTCGACCAGACTGTCCTGCGTCGCCGGACTTGCCAAGCTCTGTGCGGCTTGGTCCTCGTCGACCAAATCGGGCGGCCCGGCGAGGAACAGAACGTCGCTGGCCAGGACCATCGCGCGGGGCATCAGCGGCAGATCGACACTCCAGCGATGGTTCACCAGGCTCCCGGCAGCGGAGGGGGGCTTGCCTGCGCCGGAAAACTGCAGTGCCCGGCCGAACTTGCCCTCGACGGCGGTGGCCCGCTCGACGTTGCCGTGATTGCCTCGCCCTGACGCATCCACGGCGTTTCCGTCGTCAAAGGAGTAGGCCAGTACCAAGCCCGCGGTGTCGACCGTGGTCAACGGCTTTCCTACCGCCCTGTCGGCTACTTCGGCTGCGGTCAGCGCACGGTGATACAGGCGGAGTTCGTCGATCTGCCCTTCAAATTCCATCGTTCCTCGGTAATCGACCACGGCCGTCTGGCTGTCTGCGCCGATGTCGATGCTCTCCATCGGCTGGGCAGGGACGAACGTCGGCGTCACGGCCGTGGCGACCCGTTGGCCATCGATGTACAGTTCCAGTTGCTTGTCGGCCGTGAGGACGCCGGCCAGATGACACCAACGGCCGATGATCGGCTGCGCGCCGGCCTGTTGCGGGGCCGCCACCGTGCCGCCCTGGTCCCCCGCGCGAACCGTGAAATGCGGGCGTCCCTGCTGGAGATACATCGCATAACCCTGCGCACGGCCACCGTGCGCCAGTACCACGCCGTCGCCTCGTTCGGCCTTGAACCAGGTTTCCACCGTCAGCGGCTTGCCGGCCGGGTTCAAGCTGTCCGACTTTGGCACCTGCACCCGGGCAAGCGATTCGGCGGGCGGCATGGTTCCCGTGCGAACCGCCTTGCTGGGCAAGACGGACATCGGCTCCGGCATCGTCTTGCCGGCAGCAAACAAGTGGTGCTCGATCGGCGTGGTCCAGCGGAAGTACTGAGGCTTGCGTCCAAACCCGTAGACGTGCGCATCGTCAAAGACCAGAAGCCGCCCCGCGGGAACCACTTTGCCGGCCAGGTAGTAGGCGCTCCAGCCGCTGTAGAATCGGCTGCCATACAGCCAGTAGGTCCGATGCCACCACGAGTCGTCCAAAAAGCCGGTGGGCGAGAACAGATGCGCCTGGCCGGCGTCTTGGTTGGGCGGCGGCGCAAAGCTGGCGCCGCCGTGGCCTTCGCCCGTTCGCGGGAAGGACTCCAGCGGCCGAGGCGTGCCATCCAGCGCAAAGGCCTGGGAGCGCATGTAGACGTGACGCCCGTCACACGACAGGATGTCCGGCAAGCCGACGGGCATGTTCAGCCAACTCACGTAGTCGTGCAGATCCTTGCCCGTGGCCGGATCGCGATCGTCGAGCGCGGTTTCCGAGAGGACTTGGCCGGTGGCCGGATCGAGGCGCCACAGCCGCAATCCGCCGTCGAGGAACACCGAACGTCCGGCGACGAACCAGACCGCTTCGTCTTGCACGAGCACGCTGCCATGCACCGGCCAGACCGATTGCAGCTGTTCGAATGCCACCAGCCGTTGGTCCATCGGAGCGGCCAGAAACCGCCACGCCAACTGGCCGTCCGCAGCGCGCAGGCAGTAGACGTGGCCGTCCGCCGAGCCGAACAGCACGCGGCCGGCGTGGATCGTAGGCGGCGAGTCGATCGCTCCCCCGGCCGTAAAGGACCACAGCGACCTACCGCTGGTTGCGTCCAAGGCGAACACCGTGTGGGTATCGACGCGGGCCAGGAACACCTTGCCCCCGGCGATGACCGGGCTGGTGAGCCGGCCGCCCAACTCGGTTTGCCACCGGCGCGTGGCGTTCGGATCCACGGCCGTTGGTGCCTGGCCGCTGCGCTGGCCATCGGCGCGAAAGGTCGGCCACGCATCGGCGGCCGGTGCCGCGATCGCCTGGACCGACACTTCGCCGTACGCCGGACCGCGTTCCAATCGCGGCTGGCCGGCAATCTCTCGAGGGACCCGCGGGCTGGCCGCTGCCGGGGCCAGGGCGTTGAACCCGGAGAGCTTCGTCTCCAGATAGCACGCGCACGGATGCTGAGGGGCGTACAGCAAGCCGTTGGCCGGCATCACGCCGTACAGGCACGCGCCGCGCACCCAGTGATTGACCAGCCACTGCTGGTTGCGGAAATCGACGAATTCGACGCCCGTCCGCGAGGTCAGCAGATAGTTCTCGGTCGCCTTGCCCCGATGGCAGCGATGATGAAACCAGAACACGTCCGTATCGGGCGGGAATTCCGCTTTGACCTCGCCGGTTCGCGGATCGCGGCCGGTGAAGATGCCGGATCCGCCGGTCGTCTCGCCGCACCAGACCAAGCCGCCCGCGACCAGCACATCCTCGGGCGACTGATAGCCGGACGGCGGATGGTCGGCGTGCCAGAGGACTTGGCCCGTCCGGGCCGAAAGAGCCGTCAGTTCGTCGCGAGCAGCTTTGCCCGGCGCCCCACCGGAACGGCCGCGGCCTTGGCCGGAGAACAGGACCACGTCGTCGTGCACGACCAGCGTCGGCATATAACGGGACAGCAGTTCCCGCTGGCGAGCGACCCCTTCCGATCGCCACTGGACGATGCCTGTTTCTCGTTCGAGCCGCACTACGCTCTGGCCGTCGTGAAAGAAGACACCTCCGGCACCAATGGCCAACGTGCCCGGCAACACCCCCTGTTGAACCGTCCAAAGGACTCGACCGGTCTCGGCGTCCAAGGCCATGATCTGCCGCGGCTGCTCGTCGTAAAACGGCTCGCGAACGGCTCGTGATATCGAGGCGAGATCCCCATATTCGGGCGCCGAGGCGCGCGGATTCACGCGGAGGAACAAGACTCCGCGATCCAGCAGAATCTCCTCCGTCGCCGCCGTGCCTTCGTAGGTCCGCACGGTCTCGCCGGTGGCGGAATCCAGTGCCAGCAGGGGCCCATCCAGTCGCAGGGTGACGTAAACATGCCGATCCGAGGCGACCAAGCGGCGCGGCAACTGGGCCGGACCGCTCTTCAGCGGCCACAGATGGGTGTGCCACTGTTCGATTTCGCGCTTCCAGAGAATCGTTCCGTTGAAGGCATCGCGAGCGATCAGCGCCCATTTCGGCGAAACCAGGATGGACGCGGGCGTGGCTTCGTCGAAGATCGAGAACACGCGTCCCCCGGCGGAAACCACGGCGCTGACACTGGACATGCGGTCGTGATGCCGCGCGTACAGCGGGCTGCCGACCCACTGCAGCCGGCGCGGCGGTCCGACAACCGTGTCGCGAGACACGGCGTTATTCGAAGCGCTGTGCAGATAGTGGCTCCAGTCGTCGATCGCGGCCGGCCGCGGTTTGACGATCTTCGTCCACGCGCCGTTCTGCCGGATGCAGGCGGCGCCGTTGGGGCACAGCACGCGGAGCACTTCGTCCTGCGAAATGCCACCCAGCTCATCGGCCACCAGTAAATTGACCAGGTTGTCGATGTAAGGCAAGCTTGAACCGATCAGCCGGTCGACGGTCACCGGCCCGTACAGACCTTGCGCGCCGAGCGACGTGCGGGCCGCAGCCACGTTGGCCGGATCCGCATCCAGTCCATGCACCAGATAACTAGGGTTGGCCCGCAGGGCGGCGGTCAAGCCACCGTCGCCGCAGCCCAAGTGGACGATCAGCCCCCCTCGCACGCCGCTGGCCGCCAGGATCTCCTGCGCCTCGCCGGCGCGATCCGCCGGCAGTGCGTCGTGCGGTGCGGCCAGCGGCAGGGTCCAGACCAGCAGCATGCTCAGCGATGCAAGCTTCATCGAAATTCTCCGGCAAGTCGGATGAGGGGAACGTGGAATCCCGGGCCCAGAATTCGTCAAACGTTCAGAGGTCCCACTGATCGCGAAAAATGCAACGAAAGCAATTGAACCCGAAGAGTTCGATTCGTGTCCAGTCGAGGCAGCGGGTTGTTCTTCATGATTCCATCCTTGAGTCCGGTCAAACCGTCCATCTTAGTAAGTTGTGCGCCTCCTTGACAGACGAGGCGACCGAAAGCCCGTGGGACGAGGGTCGTTGTCACCAGCAGGATCGTTCTCTCCCGCAGCAGGTCGCGCTCGATCTTCCGCCGATCGGCAGCCCGGTAGATCGGATTGCATCGGCGAAGCCTCGCGAGCGACGCTACGAGAAAGCTTGCGGCAGACACTTGCCTGGGCGGGACGTTCGCGTAAACCGCATTCGCTTTTCGGTCAAGTGCAGGCACTCGCGTTTTTCTTCTAAGGGCGAACTGACCGCTGATGAACGCTAACAGGCGCTGATCAAAAGAGAAAAGGAACGACGAGTATGAGAGTTTCGTCGTCCGTCTCTTGCGTGTATTAGCGTTCATTGGCCAATGACTGCCAACTTGTGGGCGGCCTCTTCGGCGCCGCGCCGCCGGAGGAGGCGAATCTCCGGGCTGCGGTGCTTTGCGTGCCGCACACCGCCGACCAGTACTCTTGAATCATCCATTCCACCCCGTAGAATGAGTCCTGTCGGCGTAAATGAAAGCCGCTATCGTTCGCCGCCCGCGCCACTACCGTCCCACCGGAGTCCACCGCTCATGAGAAACCCTGGTCGTGTCCGCGTTTCGGTCTGGGCGCCCGCGATGGGCCGGCTCCTGTTCGTCTGCATCGCAGTGCTGTTCGCTGCTGGGCCAGTTCGCGCCGGCGTCGAACTGCATGTCAGTCCCCGTGGCAACGACGAGTGGTCCGGCCGGTTCCCATCGGCCCAGGCCGACGGCTGTGACGGGCCGCTCGCCACGATCGACCGGAGCCAGAGGATGGTGCGCGAGTTGCTCGCCGATCCCGGCAATCGCGGGCCGATCACCGTCACCATCCACGGGACGCACCGGCTCGATCAGCCTCTGGTGTTCACCCCGCGCGACTCGGGAACCGCGGCGGCGCCGGTCGTCTGGCGATCGGCACCCGGCGAAACGGCGGTGCTCAGCGGTGCCCGCGTCATCACCGGCTGGCAACGCGGCGGCGACGGGACGTGGTTCGCCGATCTGCCCGACGTCAAAGCCGGCCGGTGGCACTTTCGCCAGCTGTTTATCGACGGCCGCCGGGCCGTCCGCGCCCGCACGCCGAACGACGGATACCTCCGCGTCGAACGCCTGGTCGATCTCGAGCCCAAGGCGGCCTGGAACCACGGCGTCGATCGCTTCGGGTTCTTCGGCGCCGACATCAAGCCCTGGCCGCATCTGGACGACGTCGAGGTGATCGTTTTCCACTCGTGGAACACCTCGCGGGTTCGCATCGCGTCGGTCGATTCCGAGCGGCGGGTCGTGACCTTCGTCGGCCCCACCGTGTTCCGCCCGCTGGCCTGGGATCCGCAGCAGCGGTACTTCATCGAGAATACCGCCGAGGCGTGCGATGCGCCCGGCGAATGGTATCTCGACCGTTGCGCCGGGCGGCTTCATTACCGCCCTCTCGCGGGCGAGGACATGGCAAAGGTCGAGGCGGCGGCGCCGGCGCTGGCCGAATTGCTGCGATTCGAGGGGGATGCGGACGCGGGCCAGTTTGTCCAGCACGTGCGCGTCGAGGGCCTGTCGTTTCAGCATGCGGACTGGACGCTGGCCCCGGCCGGCTACGGCAACGATCCGCAGGCGGCCGTGACGATCGGGGCGGCGGTGACGGCCGACGCCACGCGCGATTGCGCGCTCGAGCGTTGCGAGGTGGCACACGTCGGAGGCTACGGAATCTGGTTTCGCCGAGGATGCAAGCGGTGTCGGATCAGCCGCAACGAGGTGCATGATCTCGGAGCCGGCGGCGTCCGGCTTGGGGAGCCGCAGATGGCGAAAACCGACGAAGCCATGTCCAGTCACAACGAGATCGTCAACAACTACATTCACAACGGCGGCCGCGTGTACCCCGAGGGTGTCGGCTTCTGGATGGCCCATGCCTCGCACAACCGCATCGCGCACAACGAGATTCACAGCTTCGACTATTCGGGCATGTCGCTCGGTTGGAACTGGTCCGATACGCAGCCGACCCGCACCAAGCACAACACGCTTGAGTTCAATCGCGTCCACCACGTCGTGCGGGGCATGCTCAGCGACGCCGGGGGCATTTACACGCTCGGCACGCAGACCGGCACCGTGGTCCGCAACAACATCTTTCACGACATCTGGCCGTACATGGGCAAACCGGCCATGGCGTGGGGCATTTACTTCGACCAGGGTTCCAATGGCATCACCGTCGAGAACAACATCGTCTACCACACGCTGACCGGCGGACTGATGAACACCGGCCAGCCGAACAACACCATCCGCAACAACATCTTCGCCCTCAGCGCGTGGGAAGCCTGTTGGCGGACGAGTTCCGCCGGCGCCAAAGCGGACCTTTCGCCCAGCGTTGTCGAGCGGAACATCTTCTTTCTCACGCAAGGCGAGTTGTTCCGCCCTCACATGGGACGCACGGATGATGCTTCGCAGTGGGATTACAATCTGTTTTGGCGAACCGACGGCGAGCCGCTACGATTTTACGAGGACGAACTGTCCGCGTGGCGCAAGGCAGGTCGCGGGGAGCATTCGGTGGTCGCGGACCCGAAGTTTGCCGATGCGGCGAACGCGGATTTCACCCTTGCATCCGATTCGCCGGCGTTGCGGCTCGGGTTCAAGCCGATCGACGTGTCCCAGGTCGGATTGCAGGGCGATCGGTCGTGGGTGGATCGGCCCCGCCAGGTCCGATTCGAGCCGACGACGTTGCCGCCGGTTCCGGCGCCTCCGCCGCCGCTAGCGCTGGACGAGGGGTTCGAGACCACGCCCGTGGGCGCACCGCCGCCTCACGCAATTGTGTCGTGCGACGGCGCGAACGACCGCGTCGCCGTTACCGACCAGATCGCCGCAACCGGCAAACGATCTCTGCGCATGGCCGATTCGCCGGACATGACGCATTTTTGGGACCCGCACTTCTTCTACCAGCCGCACCACCGCCGCGGCGTGGTCACGGGCCGTTTCGACATTCACCTTGGCCCCGGCGCGGAGGTCGGGCACGAATGGCGCGACCATCGCGCGCCTTATCGTGTCGGGCCGTCCCTCCGCATCGGTCCCGACGGCCGCTTGACGGTGGCCGGCAAACACTTGTTGGACGTGCCTCGCGAGACCTGGATCACCATCGCCGTCACGTGCGGCCTCGGCGAAGCGGCCGCCGGCACCTGGGACTTAGACGTCACGATGCCTGGCCAGCCGCCTCGGAGGTTCGAAAAACTCCCGTGCGGCAGCCCCCAGTTCGATCAATTGGAATGGCTGGGCACCACCAGCCTCGCGACGGAGAACACCGTCGTCCACCTCGACAATATCCGGCTCAAGGCCGAACCGTGAATCGGAAACCGCTGGCGGCTTCTGCAAAGTGCGACAAGCGAGATCCATGAACGCATGAAGAGAGGCATTGAGGATGGCATCCGCACAGACGATTGAAACTCAGCCTGACGCGAAGGGGGCCAGCCGCCGCGCGTTCCTCGGCGGCCTGACGACGGCGCTGGCCGGAGCGGTATTGTCCCATGGCGGAGTCTTGCGGGGCGATTCTCTGATGGTGCCGACTGACCACGACGGGATGCGAGCGATCCGTTTAACTGCCACGGGCAGCGATCGAGCCACCGCGTACGGGATGAGCAGCAAGTGTGTTTTGCTGGATGGACAGCATCTGCTCTGCTCGTGGCTGGACGTGGCACGGCAGAACCAGTGGGCTCTGGTGGACGCGAACCGTGGCGAAGTGGTGCGTCGCGGGACCGTCGGCCCGCCGCGAAGCGACAACCATTGCGGCGTCGCGCTTTGCGTGGCACCGGACGGAGCAGCCCACTGCATGGTCGGGGCCCACGGCGGTTCGTTCGTGCACTACCGAATGCCCGCCGACGGGGACCGCGCACGCTGGCAATTGATCCAGGATGCGGTCGGACAAGCGGCCACCTATCCGAGTCTCGTGTGCGATGGCGCAGGGACGCTTCATCTGACGTATCGTCGCAGCACGCCGCACCCCTACCACGTCATGTATTCCCGCCGCAGGCGAGAGGACAAGACATGGCCGGAGCCGCGCCCGCTGGTCCGCGCCGCGGTGCCGGTACACACCTGGACCACCCATGCCCTCGAGGTGGGGAACAAGGACCGGATCCACCTGGTGCTCAGCAACACCCAGATGCTGTCCGACGGCTCGTGGTATTACGGCGCGTCGCACCTGTACTCCGACGACGCCGGCGAGTCATGGCAGCAGTTGGGCGAGGCCCGCCCGCTGTTCCTGCCCGCCGCCGCCGAAACGCTCAAGCGGATCGAAGGCACCGCGTTTGACGTGCATCGATCACAATCCCGCGAGGCGAAACAACATCTGCCCGTTACCGGCCCGAGCCAATATTATTACTACAAAATCTTGCTCTCCAATCCGCTTATTGACGATGCCGGACGCCCGTGGGTCGTGGTTCACAATCTGCTGCGCGGCGAAGCGGATCTGTATCATGCCGACGAGGACACCTGGACCGGTATGCCGCTGGGCGACGCGGTCAAGATGGCGCTTCCCAACCATCGCATCTCCCACATGGGACAGTTGTCGCGGCATCACGACGGGACGATAGAAGTTGTGTTGAGCGTCGTTCCCGACGGCGTCGCCAGTCATCGTTACGGCTCGTCAGGGACGAAACTCGTGCGTCTGCTGGCGGATGCCGCGGGCATGCCCCGCATGTGCCAGCTCGTGTGCGAACCCGACTCCGAGGGGACTCCGGATTGGCTACCCAACATCCAACGGCCCGCCGTGCATGCACCCATTTCGCGGCCCGCACTGCTGTGGACGCGAGGCGTGAACTCCCATACGCTGACGGAAACACACACCAACGTCAACCAAGTGACGACCGAAGTGTGGCTGCAATTGCCGACGTCCGGCAATTCTCGTCCCTAAGCACCTGTCCCGTTCACCCGCTGCTTGCCAAGCCAAGGGAGACTGCCATGAAGCAAACAACGCTTGCCTGGATCGCCGTTGTCACCGTGTTCTACAGCTGGGCCGCAGCCGCGACGGCGGCTGAGTTGCGGAAAGAACAGGGCTTCGAGTCCGAAAGCGTTCTTGCACTCGCCGACAAGGTGTACACCTATGCTCTTGAAAATCCCTACACCGCGACCGATCGCAACTGGATTCGCGCCACATTCTACAGCGGCGTCATGGAATTGTACCGCGCCACCGGCAACGAAAAGTATCTCCGGCAGGCGGCTCGCTGGGCGGAACGGCACGAATGGCAAGTTGGTACGGAAGGTTCAGGCTTCAACAAGTTGTTCTGCGCGATGACTTGGGCGGAACTGTATCTGCTCGATCCGGACCCGAGAAAGCTCGAGCCGACGCTCAAGTGGCTCGCCACCGACGCACCCAACTCGCCGGGCGGCGCCAAGGTTTGGTACGGGCATGCACCCGCACCGCATGACGAGCCTCGGTACAGCGATTCTCTATATGGAGCGCCGGTGTTCGCGATGCTTTTCAAGGCGACCGGGGACCGAAAGTATCTGGACCTCATGCACCATGCATTCTGGGACGTGACCGATGCCATATTGGACAAGGAAGACCACCTGTACTACCGCGACCCGCGCTATATCGGAGCCAAGTCGCCCAACGGGGAAAAGGTGCTATGGTCGCGGGGCAACGGCTGGGTCTTCGCCGCATTCCCGCGGATCTTAACGCACCTGCCCGGGGACGATCCCCAGCGGGAGCGTTACGTACGACTTTATCGCCGCATGGCGTCGTCGCTGGCGGCACGGCAGCAGCCGGATGGTTTCTGGCGGACGAACCTGGCCGACTGCCAGCACTTTCCCACGCCCGAAAGCAGCGGCACGGCCTTTTTCACTGCGGGCTACGGCTGGGGCGTCCGCAACGGAATACTAGCCCGAGAAGCCTACTTGCCGGTAATTCTCCGCGGCTGGAACGCATTGGTCGGCGCCGTGCAGCCCGACGGCAGGCTGGGGTGGGTACAGCCGGTCGCCGCCGCGCCGGGTGCGGCAGGACCGCAAACCACGCATGAATATGCCGCCGGCCTGATGCTCTCCGCAGCCGCCGAGGTATACCTGCTCGTGAACGAAGGCGTCATTACGCCGGCGACCCTTTCGGAGCATTCCTTCCAGCAGTGAACCTTTTAGCGGCGGATACGCCGAGCAGCCGACAGCCGATCGCTGAACTCACGGGAGCCGTGGAGCACGAATTGCCGGGCCAGCTTATGAGCTACCCGCGAGCCGATACTTCTTCATCCGTTCGTAGAAATCGGCCATGATGGCATTGCGGTCGAAGTCTTCCCACAGGATGATTTTCCGCGGGTTGTCCGGGCGGTCCACCCAACGGCCGTCCTTAAGCATGGGGGCGGGTATCGTGCGGGGCGTGGCCCAAGCCGGACTCTTCACGATGGCGACCGCCGCCATGTCGAATAGGGCTCGCGACGGCGGAGTGCCGTGCAGACGGATGTTCTCGAACAGATTGACCGAATAATCCCCAAAGCAGCTGAACCGGCCGCCATGCCGACCCGTTTCCGGCGGCGAGACACTTGGGCCTGTGCCCGGCATATTCTGCCGGATCTCGGCCAACGCAGCTCGAACCGCGTCCGTTCCCGAAGGCTTGCCGTAACGGACGAGGGCGATCTCGAAGGCGACGCCGGTGTCGAGGATATAATTCAGCGCCGGCTCGTCGTTCACCTGGTTGTATTCGCCGGGAGCGGGATAGTTCGAGCCGAGCCATACGACGCGGACCTTGGGGATGATCGCGGGCTCTTTGGCCAACGACAATGCGATATTGGTCAGTTTTCCCACGGGCAGCAGCACGAGGCGGCGTTCGTCCGTCGCCCGTGCGTGCTCGATCATGAAGTTCACAGCCTCGGCTCCGTCAAACTCAGGCTGACCGAGCCGGCCTTGAATGTCGTGGAAGGATTTGTCGGCGCCTCGCAAAACAGGGATCTTCGAATCCAGACCGCACAGCCGGACAACCCGCTGCGCTTCGGCCAAGTGCTGATCCACGCCGCCGCCGGCCTGGGTCCGATTGACCGTGATCCCTTCGACGTCGAACACGTCGCCGTTGAACAGCAGATAGGCGATGGCGTGCTGATCGTCCAACTCGTTGTTGGCGTCGGTATCCAGGATCACCCGAACCTTCTCCACATTCGATTCGGCCAACGCTGTCGTGTTTGTCGCGATCGGGCAGAGAGCTGCTAGAACCAGGAATGGTGCGGCGATTCTCATCACGATTAGCTCCCTTGGCATCGTTTCGTTCACGGCGGGACCACTTCCCACGGTGCGGTTGTTGCCATTCTAACGCCCCATTGGCAACTGGTCGATCTTGGCTGCCAAGATGAAATCGTTTTCGCTGAGACCGCCAATCGCGTGCGTCCACAGCTCGATCCACACCTTGCGGTAGCCCTCCAAATGAATGTCCGGATGGTGTCCATCTTCCTCAGCGAGGGACGCGACCTGATTAAGAAACTCCATTCCCGCCATAAAGTTCTTCACGGTCCAGTCTTTGCGAATCCGTTGGCCATCGTGGGTTAGACTCCAACCAGCGAGCCGCTCCAGTTGGGATCGGGCCTCGTCGATCGAATATGCCTCGACCCCACCTTCGCAAGGAAGGCACTTCTTGGTTACAAGCTGTTCTGCAGATTGAACTTGCATTTTAAATCCTCCAAACGGATTACAGACAGCCGACGTGTGTCAGTAATACCTTATTTTTTACTTGGATTTTTCATTAAAACTACGCAAAATGGAGCCTATCCAGGCGATAGTTCGTTATTCTAGTATTTGTCCCGCCCCCCCATATTTCAAGGTTGGTTCTTGCTGGATACCGCGCCTGGATCCTCCCTGCAACACGGCGTGGTATAATCTCGCCCTTTGCGGTCGGTCGTCGCATCCAGGTTTCCCATGCCGCGTAACATTCGGGTCGAGAACGGGAATTACCTAAACTCAATAGGGGGACTGACGTTCCAAAGGGCATTGGTAGGTGGAACTAAGCTATACCCGTCGTCGTCCAAGGGGGTTGGAATCGAGGGCGTCGGACCGGCGGAAACTGACGCTCGGCTGTTTTGCATAACCCTTACAAGTAACTATAATCCGACTTCACCCGCGTAAAAGTTCGCATCTTCGCTAGATTTCTCATGTTGACTTAGAGTTGCCCCGATTTGACGTAAGTGAAGGTGCATTGTCGGCATCGGATTGGGTAATCCGTTCTTGGACGTAATAGGCTAACGAGATCCAGTTCTGGGCCAAATTGGCGCAGAAGG
>Ga0351852_10069_pt1 | contig 43549 bp, 32 predicted proteins | sample TotcelHFGM3001N6_FD_206802 | JGI IMG/M metagenome (GOLD analysis project Ga0351852, IMG submission 206802) | Enriched cells from coal bed in the Powder River Basin, Montana, United States - Total cells FGM rep1 HSBNCT.FGM.300.1.N6 ...
GTCGCAACGCTTCCACACCCTCCAAGGGTAGAACAATTTCTTCCAGGCTGCTCATGGGAATACCGCGAGGCTTGAAATATGACACAGTCGGCAGTTTTTCTATGTGTCTGCATTTTGACGGCCTGGGCATGGATACCTCCTGATGTTTCGGGCCTGTGACCGAAAATAAGGCCGGGTTCGGCCTTTGTCAAGGTCAATAATGAGCCCACGCCCAAAAAAAATGCAGGATGATGCCTCAGGATAGTATGGGAATATGATCGGTTGAGCAGTTGTCGTTTTTGGTGGAAATCCCTGTTTTTCACCTGCCGGTTTGAGCCGGAATCTGACTCACATTGAGCCCGATCAGTCAATGGATCCGCTTGGGAGGGCGGGCGAACACGACAGCAATGGCGGCCAGGGCGGAAAAGACGGCAAAGATGGTGAAAGCAGTTTGGTAGGTGCCGGTGACGTCGAAGATAAAACCGGCCAGCCATGGGCCCATGGCCGCGCCGGTCATGGTGAAGAGGCCGGTCATGCCGTACACCGTGCTAAACGACACCATGCCGTAGCATTCGGCGATGATCAGTGACTGGACCATAATGATATTGCCCATGGTCAGGCCGAAGATGAACGTGGCGATGTACAAGGTCACAGTGTGTTGGTTGTAGGCCAGGGCGATGACGGCCGCGCCCTGGGATAGGAAGCAGGCCATGGCCACCAGGCGATTGTTCATCCGGTCAACCACCGTACCCATGGCCAGACGGCCCATGATGCTGGCGAATGCGGTCAGACTGACGGCTCCGGCCGCACCGGCTATGCCCAGGTAGTGACCCAGGAACGACATCTGATGGACCAGGAATGACATCTGTCCGCACATGGCCAGTATAAAAGCTACGACAATGGCCCAGAAGGACAGGGTGCGGGCGGCCTGCTTTCGTGTCCAGGTCCTTGTTTGCGCGGACAGGCTCAAAGGCGAATTTTCATGGTCAGTTTTTCGGGGGGAAGTTCCGTGTCCGTCCGGGACCTGTCCCAGGTCGGCGGGTCGGGCCTTGATCACGAACAGGGCTACCGGGATGACCACCAGGGCGTACAGCACCCCCAGGCCGGTCAGGGCTGCGCCCAGTCCCCAATTAACGATGACCCAGGACGTCAGGGGGACAATGATGATCCCGCCCAGGCTCAGGCCGGTCATGGTCAGGCTCATGGCCAGGCCCCGGCGCCGGATAAACCAGTTGGTGATCAGATTGTTGACCGGCTGAAGGCTGGTGCAGCACCAGCCGGCTGAAAGCAAAAGGTAGACCGCGTACAGGTGCCACAACTGGGTAATACGGCCGAGCAGGATGAAACCGGCTCCGAATATGATTGAGCCGATGACCATGATCCGCTGGGGGCCATGCCGGTCGATCCAGCGGCCGATGACCAATTGGCCGACCCCGGAGGCGGCGAAATAGAGGGTGACAGCGAGTGAAACCGCGCTTTTGGACCAATAATGGGCCTTCTGCAACGGATCGAGTATCACTCCGTGGCCATAGAAGCCGATGCCTGATGAGACGATCAGAACGACGATGCCGGCCATGACCATGCGCCATCCCCAGAAGGCAGTGGATGCATCACCCGCGTCAGGGCAGTTGGGCGGACCGTCGGAGGAGAGTGCCGGAGTTGTATCTTTCATGGAGTCAGCGGAGCCCGAATGGTGTCCTTGCATATGCCGGCGGGCGCATGGCCAGCAGAATGCCGCGGGGTTAGCGACCGATTCAACAAAACGCCCTTTCGCCCACATGCGGAAGATGGCCTGGAGTTTGTTGCGTAGAGCATCAATTTAAAGACTATGCAATATTGTGTCCGTTAAATCGGTCTTTAGACTTTTTGAATTTGGAACAAAAATTTCTGACATGAGATGACGAAGACGAACACCATAGCCCGCAACCGTAATCCTTACGATCATTCAACACTGATTGTCGGCATCGCGGGCAATTTCTTGTTATTTCATCCTTGAAGAATTCAACCAAATTTCCGCAATTTGTGCATTTCACATCAAAAACCGCATCAAAGCCCCATTCTTGGGTATTGCCGCCTGTACACTTTCTCATGCCTTCAAGCTCCATTATTCTGGTGCTGTTTGTGGATCAGGGTATAAGACAACATAAAAAAGTTATTGAGCCCCATCTCGTTCCGCCTTTAATTTATTAGATGCCTTTTGGGTCTTGATTTACTTGGTTTCCGAGACCCAGACTCCGTTCCAATCGTTGGAGGGCGGGTTTTGCTGAAGGAAACGGCAGCGATCCAGGAAGACTCGGCACAGTAAATCTCCCTGCCAGCCTTCAGCAAAAAGGCGGGCTGCTTCATCGAAGTCTTTTTGCCGGTACAATTCCAGACCACGACAGAAACATTCTTCGGCAGCGGACAGGCGAGTGTCTTGCTGGCCGAGGACTTCGAAGACATGGACCGGTTTTTTCTTGCCTTTGAACAGGACCAGGTCAACGGGGCGGACGGTGAAATGTTTTCCGATGGCTTCCCGGGTGGATTCACTGATCAAAATATCCGTCCCGTATTTGGTGGTGAGGCCTTCCAGGCGGGAAGCGGTGTTAACCACGTCGCCGATGACCGTGTAATCCATTCTTTTTTCAGACCCGATATTACCGGAGACCACATCGCCGGTGCAGACGCCTATCCCGATGCGAATGGGGTCAAGTTCCGCGGAAGATCTACGGGCATTGATGGCGGCCAGAACCGAGCGCATCTGCAAGGCGGTTCTAACGGCCCGGACGGCGTCGTCTTCCTGGGGATAAGGTACGCCAAAGACGGCCATAATGGCGTCGCCGATGTATTTATCCAGGACCCCATGGTTTTCAAAGATCACTTCAGCCATCAGGCCAAAGTATTCGTTCAGGAATTCCACGGTTTGCCCGGCGGTCATGCCTTCGGCGATCCCGGTGAAGCCCCTGATGTCGGCGAACATGGTGGTGGCCTGGCTCTGAATACCGCCCAGGCCTTGTTGTTCCGGATCCTCAAGGAGTCTGTCGACAATGTCCTTGGACATATATCTGCTCATGGCTCCTTTGATTCGTTTTTCCCGGGTGATGTCGTCAAAGACCAGAACCAGGCCCTGATGTTCCTGGTTGGGGTCGATGAGAGGGACAAAGTTGACATTAACAGAATGTTTTTCCCCACTAGGCAAAGCCAGGTCGAGGTCATAGTCGATCCGGGCGCTCCGTTGGGAGTGCACCAGGCTGAGCAAGGACATGAGGCGTTCGTTACGGTCGCCGATGATCTGCCGGAAATCCTTTTTCTCCAAGTCGGCGGGTTCCATTTGAAACAATTTACCGGCAGCCTTGTTGGCGGTAACAATAATGTATTCATCGTCCAGGGTGAGGATGCCGTTGGTGATACTTTCCTGGACGCTGGCAAGATAGTTTTTCATGCCTATGGCGGCTTTGTAAAGTTTGGCGTTTTCCAGGGCCACCGCGATCTGTGAGGACAGGGCTCTTAACAGTTCTTCGTCGCCCTTTTCGAAAGTTCCGCCTTTTCTATTGATGGCCTGGGTGACTCCGATGATTTCTCCCTCGCGGTTGACAACCGGGCTGGAAAGGACATTTCTGGTGATGTAACCGGTTTCACGGTCCACTTCAGGGTTGAAGCGTGGATCCTGGTAAGCGTCCTGGATATTGAGCACCTGTCCGGTCTGGGCCACATGGCCGGCAATACCCACCGAGCTGGGGATACGGATTTCGGCCAGTTCCGAACCCAGGGCCACTTTGGACCATAATTGTGCTTTTTCGCGGTCCAGCAGGAAAAGGGTGCTTCGTTCGGCTTCCAGGATTTCAGAAATTTTGTTGACTATTTTGATGATGAGCGAGTCCAGGTCCAGGGTTTGCGACAGGGAGTTGGTGACATCCAATAGAATGGCCATCTGCTCATGATTGCCCAGGAGTCTGCGGTAGAGCCGGAAATTTTCCAGGGCAATGGCGGTCTGGTAGGAAAAGGCGCGAAAAAGGGTTTCGTCACGTTCATCAAAATCGCCGGTGAGTTTATTGATGACCTGAATGACCCCAATGACCTGGCCGTGAAGGTTTTTGACCGGTCCGCAGAGGATGTTTTTAGTCCTATAACCGGTATTGATGTCAAAGGTCTGGTCGAATCGATGGTCGGTGTAAACATCGTCGATATTGAGCAGCTCGCCGTGGAGGGCCACCCACCCGGCGATACCCTGCCCCACCGGGAGTCTGATTTCCCGGTGTTCAACGCCTTCGGCCACCTTGGACCACAATTCACCCGTATAGTTGTCCAGCAGAAACAAGGTGGCCCGGTCGGCTTCCATGACTTTGCTGGCGGTTATGACCACTCTCGAGATCAGTCCTTCAATTCCTTCACTCAGGGTGGATATTTCAGACATGTCCAGGAATTTGCTTAGGCTGGACAGGGACCGTTCGGTGAGGGAGCTTTTTTCCGCCACTTCCTGAAAACGCAGGTTAGTCCTCCGTAATCTGGCGGTGACCAGATCCAGGAAGTTCTTGCTTAGGACCGGTGCGGCCTCGAACAGGGCATTCAGGTTTTCATATTTTATTTCCAAAAGATGGGAAGGTTCGGTGATTCTTACGGAAGCGGTCCTGCGCCCATCGGCAAAGTGACCCATCTCACCGATGCACTCACCAGGTTCCAACTGGGCCAGGACAACTTCTTCGTTAAAGTCGCCTCTTCTAAAAACCGAGGCCCGTCCCGAGATCAGTACATAGAAACAATCGCCGTACACATCCTGGTTGATTATTTCCTGGCCGGCCTCACTGTCGATTTCCTTGATCCAGGGGGCTATTTCCCGGAGATGTTCCTTGGTCAAATTGGAAAAAATAGGACAACAGACCAGGCGATCCAGTCTCTGGTCCTGAATAGCCTCATTCAGTTCTTCCGGCGTGATTGATCCGGCATTCACCAGCAACTCCCCCAGTCAAATATCGTGGCCTTGGGCAGCCATTTGTGGTTACGTATCGAGCGCACGGTCGATGACATCGTCATGGCCTTTGAAATACCGGCCTAGCCTTTGGGGAACCTGGTCCTTACCGTTATGGTCAGGTTGCCATTGCCCCCCTCCGGCGCCGACTCCGGGCGACCGGGTGACGCATCCAGGGTGTGGTCAAGTCATCTTTTAACCTGTCACTGCCACCCCTGATTCCGCCCTTAGGCGATCCAGGGGGCCATGCCGATGGGTCATGGTTTCTTTTCAATCATTTAATCATATTAGAAAAAGAGCCTGAATTCAAGACTATTGTTGTCACCCGACCCTCGGGCTCCGACTGTGGAGTTGCGCTGGTGCAGTATCAGCGAGGCACAAGAGTCTTCGGTAGGGCAATTGCCAGCCGAATGGGAATGAGGCATAATGGCCCAATGGCCATGGAGTCAGGGGTCAGAGGAGATCGAACTTTAGGTTTTTTAAGCCCGACACCAGGAGGAGGCGACCCATGTCTGTTTTTTTTGCCAATACTCGACCCGGGAATTCCGTCAGCCATGGCGATTATTCCTATGAACTACCGATCCTGTATTTTCGCGATGACCTCTTTCTCTTGTTTTTCAGCGCGGACTATCGGCGGGTCCGTGAAGCCATGCCTTCCGACCACCTGCATCCCGTGGTTTTACCGGGAGGCAGGGCCATAGTGGGGCTGGCCGCCTTCAACTACGTGGAGACCTCCATCGGGCCCTATGGAGAAGTGGCCGTGGTGGTACCGGCGGTACATGGGTCCAAGGGGCCGCCGGTCCTGATTCCGGCACTTTGGGAATCTGGGTATCCCGGATTCGGTCTGGTGGTGTTGCACCTTCCGGTAACGGGCACGATCCCCAGGAACGGAGGTCGTGGCATCTGGGGTTATCCCAAATTTGTGGCGGACATGCATTTTACTATTACACCTGAATATTATGAATGTCGTTTGGCTGAGGAAGAGGAGCATATTTTTACCATGCGGGCGGCTCGCAAAGGATGGTTTAGAAAGGACCGCAAACCTTTGGTGACTTATACCGTCAAAGACGGGCGCCTCATAAAGACAACCGTAGCCCAACAAGGCAGTTATCGAATGTCATTTGGCTTCGCGGGTTCGTTTGTTCTTTTTGGGCGCCACCCCGTGGCCGAATCCATCCGGCAATTGGGGCTGGGCCCCCGGCCCCTGCTGGCTCGTTACTATGTTGAAAGAAGCGCCATCCTGCCGGTCGGTGAGGTCATTGAAGAAAATGTCCGACCTCTGGAGGGATATCCGGGCCGGGAACGCGAGGGCCGGCATCGGGTCGAATACCTGGGGCCGTGACACACCACTCCCCGGCCCCTTGGTAGGCCGTTTCCGGCGGTCAGGTGACCGCCTTGGTCAGAGCAGGGTAGCCCCCAATTCGGCTACGGCGGAACGTTCGCCCTTGAGCAGGGTAACGTGTCCGCTGAGTTCGGAGCGTTTGACTTTTTCTATGAGTATGGTCAAGCCGTTGCTGGCTGAATCCAGGTAGGGATGGTCTATTTGCTGAATATCGCCTGTAAAGACAATTTTAGAGCCTTCACCGACCCTGGTCAACAAGGTTTTGATGGCGTGGGCCGAGCAGTTCTGCGCCTCGTCCACCAGGATGAACTGGCGGGCGATACTTCGCCCGCGGATATAGGACAGCGCTTCCAGTTCAATGCGTCCGGTCAGGGCCAGGTAGCTTTCTATGTCGATGGTCCCTCCCCGGTCAGCGGCGTGGCTGTTTGAGTTCCGGCTGGTATTTCGGGTGGTGGACGCACGAAAAAGGTACTCGAGATTGTCAAAGATGGGCTGCATCCAGGGACGGATTTTTTCCTTTTTGTCCCCCGGCAGGAAACCAAGGTCCTGACGGTCCAGGGGAATGACCGGCCTGGTTACCAGGAGTTTGTCGTAGAGTTCCGTTTCCAAGACCTGTTCGAGACCGGCGGCCAGGGCCAACAAGGTTTTGCCGGTTCCGGCTCCACCGGCCAAGGTGACGATCTTGGTCGACTCATCCAGGAGAAGCTCCATGGCGAAATTCTGTTCCTTGTTTCGGGATCTCAATCCGAAGCACTCCTGGCCGGCCTGGTGGATCATGGGCAGGAGAACCCCCCCACTCGCTTTGGCCAGACCCGACAAAGACGGATGTTCCAGGCATTTCATGACCGCGAATTGGTTGGGGAACAATTTGGCCTCGGGCTTGGGCAGGCTGCGGTTACGGTAGAATCCGTCCAATTCCTCCTTGGCTAGGACAACCTCAGCCTGGCCGGAATACAAGCTTTCGAAGTCAACCTTGTCGTTATAGAGGTCTTCGGCGTTGAGCCCCAAAACATCAGCTTTGAGGCGAAGGTTTAGATCCTTGGAAACCAGGACAACCGGAGCCTGGTCTTCTTTCCGGGAGAGACTCAGGGCGATGGCCAGAATTCTATTGTCAGGCTTGCTATGGTCAAGAACGTCGAGGCTATCCGGCAGCTCGGACCAGCGGCTGTGGTTGACTTCAATTCTCAGTGTTCCGCCATCCGGTAGGGGCACGCCCTTGGACAGATCGCCCAGGGCTCGCATTTCATCCAACAATCGAGATACTTCACGGGCGTTTCGGCCAATCTCATCCTGACGCCGTTTTTGATTGTCGATTTCCTCGATCACGGCCAGGGGAATGACAACACAATTGTCTTCGAATACAAAAAGGGCTTGGGGTGTATGCAAAAGAATATTGGTGTCCAGGACAAATGTTTTTTTCGGCAATTCACACTCCGGAGGAGTCTCCCTGCAGCCTTGGTTCCAGTGTTACAAACCATGGTACGGGGGTCCCTGATTTTACATCAGAAATAACACGGCCGACCAAAGCGGACACAGCCCTGGCCCGATTACCTGAGCGGGGGTGTTTCATTTGGCGGGCCGCCCATCGCAACTTTGGTGTTTTCACGTGGGCCAAGCCCTCGGGCAGGACCATCATACCCACGGCGCCATGGACCATGGGAATCATATCCATTCCTACAGGTTGTGGTGTGCCGACCCGGTGACATTTGCGCGACGCAGCGACTAACCTCACCCGGCTTTCCTCTTGGCTACCTCGGCCATGCGCCCAAAAAGTTCAACCGGGTTGCCGGGCGAAGTGTCTCCGCTGAATTCGCGATATAGGGCATCCACGTTCACGGCGATCCTTTCAGAATCACCCCAGACGGCGAATTCTCCCAGGTTGATATCCAAGGCGGCTTCCAGTGGCGGCAATCCGGCATCGAACCTTTTCCTGGCTTCAGCGGCCAGGTATTCCCAATAATTTTTAATCTGCCTCACCCCGGCCTGATTGGTAATGGGGCCATGGCCTGGAATAATGGTGACTGCACCCGAATCAAGGATCTGATCCAAGCCCTTCAGCCAGTTACCCAGCGGGCCATCCCACATGACCGGCGTTCCGTCAATGAACAATAGATCTGCGGCAAATGCGATTTTGTCATCAGGCAGAATCACTATCAGGTCGCCTTTGGTGTGGCAGGGCCCCACTTCCAACAGGACGATGTTCTTGTTACCGACCTGCAATTCAAGGCGTTTATCAAAGGTCCGTGTGGGCGGGGTCAAGGTGATTCCCTGAAAATTGAATCGGCCGAAACACTTGATCAGGAATTGTCCCAATTCTCCCATTTGGGGCGCGCCGGCCATGATTTGGGCCATGGCTTCCGGCGGCATGACCAGCATTTCTTCGGCGCAGGCCGTGGTGGAGATGATTTCAGCGCCCTTAACCAGTTGGTTGCCGTAGCAATGGTCGCCATTGGCATGGGTTATCACCAGGTAATCCATGATGGTGGTTTGGGTGGCCGTATTCATGGCCCGCAGCATGTCCTGGGTGAGTTCCAGGTCATAGAGGGTGTCGATCAACAAGGAAACGCCATTGTCGGTCACCAGGCCGGCATTACTCAGGCCCCATGAGCCGTCAGGTTGAAGGTAGGCATACACGCCCCCGGATATTTCGTGCAGGCCTTTAGAATACTCCCATTTACTCATCGGTTTGCTCCTCCGCTAACTGATTTGGCCACAAGCCTTTCCGGACAGGTCTGATTCGATATGCCAACAGAAGCCATCTCAAATAGGCTATTAAGTGTCTGTCTACATCGCCATGATCATGCTGACAAACTATCGATTCGGGCCCTTCCCCGTCACTGGTTCACGGGACCCCGTCGATCAGTTTTTTGATTCACAAGTAACCCAATCCTAAACGCAAAAGAACGATTTGTAAAGGACCGGCGGAGATTCACCGGGTGGCCGATGAGGGGAGACTGGTCGCTACTGAGCGAGCTGTTATAATGGGGTTGGTCAGATGGGTGGTTTTTGGGGTTGCGGCCCATGGAATTCATCACCGATTGGTGCCAACCGGGTTGTCACGGTTTGAGCGCCGGACCCCGGGACGGGCTCACAACGGTGAACCCGTCCTTCAAGTTCAGGGGGCGGCAGCAAAGAAAACGATCAATCGGTCTTGATACGTTGTGAGACGGCCATGATCCGTTCTTCGGCCTCGCGGGTCATCTTGTCCAATAGCTCGGCGCAGGTGGGTATGTCGTGGATCAGGCCGATGGACTGCCCGACATACATGGGTGCGGCCTCGACGTCGCCGTTGGCCCAGGCATTTTGTCCCCGTTCCCCGGCGATCAGGGGAATCAACTCCTCCAGCCCGCCGCCGCGGGCTTCAATGGCCAGGACTTGTTCAACGGTCTTGTTTTTGAGGGCCCGGCCCTGCATGCCGAGGGTTTTGGTAATAAGCGTGGTATCCATTTCCTGACGACGGACAAGTTCCTGTTTTATATTGTCGTGAATTTCGCATTCCACGGTGGCCATGAAGCGGCTGGCCATCATGACGCCTTCCGCGCCGAGCATCAGGGCCGCGGCCATGGTGCGACCGTTGCATATGCCACCAGTGGTGACCACGGGAATAGACAGCGATTCGACCATGCGGGGTGTCAGGACCATGGTGGTGACGTCATCGTTAAGGGGGTGGCCGCCTTCCTCTATGCCTGCGGCATAAATCCCGTCGTAGCCAACTTTCTGGGCGTGCAGGGCATGTCTCACGGCCCCAACTTTGTGGAAAAGCTTGACCCCGGCCTTTTTCAGCATTTCCACGGTGGCCATGCCTCCAACCTTGTCCACGGGGGCCCCGGAAACTTCAATTCCGGCAATGCGCTCTTCCGCGCAGACCCGGAAATACATCAGGTGATGCTCGGTGGTTATGCGCAAACTAGGCAGGGCCGTGACATTGACCATGAAGGGCCGGTCAGTCCGGCGGCGGGTCTCCTTAATGGCGGCGCGGAAGTCCTCTTCCGTTTCGTAGTTCTGCGCGGTCAGGTTGCCCAGACCTCCGGCATTGGAAATGGCCGCGCAAAGCGGTGGCTTGGCCAGCCACATCATGGCGCCGCAGATGATGGGGTATTTGATTCCGAACATTTCCGTTATGGCAGTTTTAATCATGAGTAACCTCCTCGGTTATTTTGTTGCTGACAAGTTTAGGCGTCAATACGTTCTCCGCGGCTCGGTAGTTGGGAACGACCGTAATATAGTCCGCACCACCGGCTACAAGAGAATTTCCAAATCGTCCAGGGGATAGGTGGAACAGGCATGGACATATCCGAATCGGCGATCCGACTTGCGGACCTTGGCGGTAGCCGGTTGAAAGACCCTGCCCGAAACCAACTTGATACGGCAGAGGCTGCATTCACCGGACCGGCAGCATGAAGGCACTTGGTAACCCGCTTTTTCCAGTGAGGTCAGCAGCGATTCCCCAGCCGCGGCTTGGAATGGGGAGCCGCCTCGAACCTGCACTGTGAAATTCCGCTCACGGGCGATCTCCCGGGGCCAGCCGGGCTCGGAGGTTATGTCCCTGGGCAGGCCGAAGACTTCGGTTCTGATTCTGCGTCGAGGCACGCCCAGTTTGGACAACTCGGCCCGGCAAAATTGGTACATGATCGGCGGGCCGCAGACAAAGAACATTTTTTCGGTGGTGTCACCAAGCAGCCGGCCGAGGAGATCGGCATCCATGAAACCGGTCAGACCGTCATAGCCCGGAGCCGGTTCGGAAAGAACGTGACTGACCTTGAGATTGGCATGCCGTTCGGCCCGGAGAGCCAACTCGTCCCGGCAGATGATGTCACTGGCCAGGCGACTGCCGTACACCAAGTGTAACTCCCTGTCCAGACCGCGGTCGGTCATTTCTCGGATCATGCTTAAAATCGGAGTGATACCGCTGCCCCCGGCCAGGAAGACCAGGTCGCGCCCCATGTAAAGGGGGTTGTAATAAAAATGGCCGGCCGGGGCAGTGCTGCGAAATTCATGGCCAGGCCGGACTTCATCAAGCAGATAATCCGATACGAAACCGTCTTCCACCCGGCGCACGGTCAAGTCATAAAAGGCGGTCTGGGTGGGAGGAGAAGATAGGCTATAGGGGCGGCTGGTCCGAACGCCGCCGATCTCCACAAAAAGGTTGATGTACTGGCCGGCCTGAAAGGGCGGCAGCCACTGGCCGGGGCTGATCAAGCGGAAGGTTTTGGTGGAGGGGGTTTCCTGCCATATTTCCGACACCTTCAAGGACAGCTCCCTGGGGTGCAGGGAGTTTATGGTGTGGGCCACCAGGCCTTTTTGGACGGCATGGTCCTGTCCGTATTTCCTTAATACTGCTATCTCACTTTGTATTTCGTCGTATCCCTCGATGTACGACTTGAGGTCCTTGCCGGTCATTGGTTCACCTCACTCTTGGACATGTTTCTTAAAATCGCCCGGGCCGCGGACCTACCGGATTCCAGGGTCGGCTGAAAGCCGCCTGAACCGGCCCAGGCCCCGGCAAAATACAACCCCTTAATGGGAGATCGCGGAGAACTGAACAGGTTGGAGTCCTTGGCGTATTGATCGAAACCGTAAATGGCGCCGCCGGGATGTCCCAGGTAGCGCATGTGGGTCAGGGGCGTAGCCGCTTCCACTTCTTCAATTCGGTTCCGTAGGCCGGGAAAGACTTTTTCCGCCAGGGCCAGCAGGCCTTCGGCATACTGATACTTGACCTCGGCGTACCGGTTGGGAGGCACGGCCAGCCATGGTTCGGCATACTGCATGGTCACCAGTGCCGCCTGACAGGTTCCCGAAGGTGAGAAGTCGGGATCGGACACATCGTAACAGGTCAGCAGGGCGGCTTCCGGAATCCCCAGGGTTTTGCCCTGTCGATACACCTGGTCGGCATCCAGATTGGTGGTGATGAAATTAGTGGTTTCGTGTATACCCAGGTCGCCGGGTTCGCCGTCCAGCCCAAGGTAAATGGTAAACGCGGAAGTGCCTATGGTGCTGGAGGCGTATGATTCCATTTGGCCGGCCGGAATCTGGTCACGATCCATGAGTTCCAGATAGGTGGTCAGGGTCCCGGCATTGGACACCACGTATTTGGTTGAGACCTGATCGCCCTGGTCGGTCAGGACGCTTCGGACCTGCCCACCCTGGACGTCGATTTTGGAGGCCGCGCAGTTGAAACGGACCTCTCCGCCGGCCAGCAGGAGACTGTTCAACAGGACGTTGGATAAGGACTGTGAGCCGCCTTTCATATGGTAGGGTTTGAATTCAATATAGACCCAGAGCAGCAGGGCCAAATCGGTAAAGCTCATGTGCCGGGGCGGAATGCCCATGTATGACCAATAGGTGGCGATGGTGGTCTTGAGCAGCGGGTCGGTGAAAAAGCCGTCCAGTATCTCCTGGGAAGGTTTGAGGGCATATTTGAAGTAGGTGGGGTATTTTTCCGGTGAGAATTCCGGATCCTTCATAATGATGCCCATGACCATTTGCATGGCGAATTCATAGACCAGGTCAAAAAATGATAGTATGGCCCGGCCTTCCCTGGGGAACCTGGCCGTGAGGGTGTCCACGATTTCATCACGTTCCGTGCTCAAGGTAAGATCGAGAGTGCCGGGAACGACCAGGCGGTACAGGTTTTTCATTTCCACAAATTCTATTTTGTCCAAGACGCCCATTTCCCCCAGGACCGTCCGCAAGGGTCCGGGGCGCTGAACTGAGCCTAGTCCACTGAGTTGATGGAGGGCCACCTCGAATTCGAAACGGCCTCGCACAAAACTGGTGGCGCAGCCCCCGGGGATATTGTGCCGCTCCAACAGCAGAACCTTGGCGCCGTTTTGAGCCAGGGTGCAGGCGGCCGTGAGGCCGCCGTTGCCTGCTCCTATCACCACTGCATCGTAGTCGGTCATGTGTATACTCCTTGGTTGAAAGTCATCGTAGGTTAGCACCAGAGCCCCGGCCCGGTCGGGGTGCAGGGTCCGGTCCCGGGCCGACCGGGGAGGCCTAGTCGTCTTTATTTTTCAAATTTTTCTGTTCCATGATTTTTTGTTGAAAGACCCGGTCTATGACGTAAGCCCGCAGGGCTCGTCCGGCCTTGGTCAGTTCCAAGGTCAAGGCGACATTATGTTCATAATCGAGATGCTCAACCAGATGGTTCCGCAGCCTGAGTTCGTTCTCCACCATGGTTTTCGCGGCGTCCGGGTAAAAGGACCAGTCCCCTTCGGTCAGTCCCAGGTCCAGGCCGCGCTTGAAAATGCCGCCGATGATGACGTCTTCCTGATCAAAAAAACCGTTTTCCATGGGGATCAGCAAACGATGTCGGATATACTCGTCAACCTGATTTTCGGACAGGCCGGTGGCCCGGCAGAAGGCTTTCTTGTTGAGTCGGCGACCGTCCGGGCCGCCGAACACGTATTCATGAAGCTCGATAAGCGGGGTCACTTCCAGGCCCTTGTCCCTGGCCCTGAGAATTCCCTTGATGGCGGCCAAGGGCAGGCGATGTTTGGCCTGGGCCTGCTTGATGAAGGAGATTCTCTCCACACAGGATGGGGCATAGTAGGCCATGTTGGGGCCGGTGCGGACGGGTTCCGGCAACAGGCCCTCGTTGACATAGTGGATTATGGTTGATTTTGGCACACCGGAGAGGTCCACCAGATCCTTCATTTTCATGAAGCCGGGTGGAATGGAGTCCGGTGACGACGTTGGGCCGTTTTTCATGGCGCCTCCGGCAAGGTCGATCAATCATATATATGTACCATGTTCCGGCCGCCATGTAAAGTGTAAAGTGACACAATACACTTTCAGGCGCGGTCTCGGCAAATACCGGTGGGAAATCCGGGCGCACCGACTCCGTGTCCGGGCCGGCAAGTTTGCCGGTTGACAGTTAAATCATAGTTGCCGATACTTGTGGCGCCGACCCTACCTGGGTGGGGCCTGTCCGGGCCTGCATATCGGGCCTGACAACATCCCGAGTATTAGGCTTTATACTATTGTAGTGGTGTGTCTCAAGGGCAGGGTCGACAAATCCAGACAAGGAGTGAGCTTCAGATTCACACTGCCGGTTGAGGACCGGAAAACACCAGGCGGCCGGGAGTTGCAGGGGCCTGTTAAATGTGTTGTGAACAAGGCGAGGCGCCGGCCGGGACAAGCGGGTAGAGTGTCTTCGGGGTCAGCGGAGACAGAACTCTTGAAAATGACCATTAGGCGGTTGTCCGGTCCAACCGTGGCATCCGCCCGAGGTCGAGTAGCGGAGAACATATTCATGGGTTATAAAAAAATGGTTCATCTCGGCACGGTGGTCTGTCTGGTGCTGGTCTGGTCCACTTTGGCGTTTAGCCAGGAGATGTATACCATCCACGTCAGTTCCTATCGAAACCTGAACGAGGCCGAACGGGAGTCATCCGATTTTCGCCAGAGGGGTCTAGCGTCCTTTGCCAGAAAGGAAAGCGTGGCCGAGCAAGGAGTGTGGTACCGGGTATACGTGGGGAAATTCGCCACCCGGTCCCAAGCCACGGCCTTGGCCGGGTTGCTCAGAAAACGGGGTCTTTTATCAGTATATTCCAATTACCGGGTCATGCAAATCAGCGAGTCCGACGATCTGCCGGGGGAGTCGGACTCCAGCGCCGTTTCGAGTTCGAACGGGAATATTTCCGCTTTTCGTGAATCCGTTGACGGCTCTTACGTTGGTTCGTATCGGGATCAGGACCAAGCCGAGAGACAGGCCAAAGGTCTTTCGCAGAGGGGTTGGCCGGCCTACGTGGAGGAGGGCCGGGTTCAGGATGTGGTTTGGCACCGAGTCTACCTGCGGCCTCAAAATTCGGGGCAGGGGGGCGGCCAGACTCATTTGGTGGAAATTGTTGCCGACGTGTCCAGAACCGTGCCTCAACTGGAACTTGGCCAGCCTATTCCGGAGTTATGTCTGGGATTGACCAAGTTCCAGGTCTTGATGTCCGTCCTGCGGAAGCTGGCCACAGTGACTTCCGGCCGCAAGGTTAATATGGCCTTGCGGAGCACAGGTTTTGAACGCTTTGCCCGCGAAAGCCTCTATTCCAACCTGTTGTGGGGTCCTGGCCCATACAGGGAGGGGGGCTTGTCCCCGGCCTTGGAGACTTTAGGGCCGTCGCGTTCCTTTGCTCCCCTGGATTATGCCATTGCGGCGGCTGACGATGAGTTTTCGGCCCGACCAGGGACGAAGCATTTGGTTATGGTTTCCGACTTCATGGTAATGGAAGGATTCGGGTCGCCCTTGAACCGGGCCCTGGAACTCAAGCACAAATACGGGCCGGATCTTTGTCTGACCACAATTTACGTAGGCGCTGATAATCAAGGGGTGAGGTTGGCCCGGGACATGGCCCAGTTTGGTGAATGCGGCAATGTGTACGACGGTTGCCTGTTGTTGAGCGATCAGGCCTATTTTGACACTCTGGTCAGGAATGTGTTTTTTGGCCTGGCCTCCGGTTTAAGCGATGCTGACGGGGACGGCGTCCCGGATGGTCAGGATTTGTGCCCGGATACCTCCAGGGGGGCCACGGTGGACGAGCGCGGTTGCTGGGTGGCGGCCTTTGCCCAATATTTTGATTTCAACAGCGATGTGATCAAGCAGCAGTATGTGGCCAATCTGAGCCAAGTGGCGGACGTCATCAAGGCCGACTCCAAGCGGTCGGTAACCATTGCCGGCCACACCGACAATGTCGGGACGCCGGAATATAATACGGCCTTGGGCCGGCGGAGAGCCCAGGCGGTGAAGAGAATATTGGAAAAATTCGGGGTGGCTCCGGCAAGGCTAAAGGTCAAGTCCTATGGTGAATCCAAGCCCAAGGCCGATAACGGTTCGCCCGAGGGCCGGGCCAGGAACCGCCGCGTGGAAATAGAAGGCTTGTAAAATGAAGGCCGGGGAGGTTGGAACTAGAGGCGACCGAGGTCGTCTTCCACGGGGGCGGCATTACCGGCCGACGGCCGCTTAGTCAGGCCGGACACTTAAGTAGTGTCTGCACACAAATGAGGAGAGACCATGAAGACCCGAGCGAGTGGTATATTGTTGCACGTAACCTCTCTGCCGTCGTCATTCGGCATTGGCGATTTGGGTCCGGGGGCTTACCGATTTATGGATTTTCTCGAGGAAGCGGGACAGGCCTATTGGCAGATGCTGCCTTTGCACCCCACGGAATTGAGACACCGCAATTCGCCGTATCATTCGGAATCGGCTTTTGCCGGAAATCCCTTGCTGATAAGCCCGGAGCTTCTTCTGGAATCCGGATTGCTGCCTGAAGCCGATCTCGACGATTTCGCAGGACCCGCTGACAGGGTGGACTATGCCCGGGTGGAAAAGTGGAAGCAAGGTTTGTTTCGGAAATGTTTCGAGCAGTTCCAGGGCGGTTACGAGTTTGACGCGTTTTGTTCGGAAAATTCACACTGGCTGGATGACTATTCGATTTTTGCGTCTTTGAAACGGCATTACGGCCTGGATTCCTGGGCGGATTGGCCGGAGGAAATCAAGCATCGCCATCCGGAGGCCCTGTCAGACATGCAGGATCGGTTGGGCCTGGAAACCAGGTACTTCAAGTTTTTGCAATACCTTTATCAAAAACAGTGGCAACGGTTGAGGGCCTACGGCCGATCCAAGGCCATTAGCATTATTGGCGACCTGCCCATCTATGTTCACTATGAAAGCGCGGACGTCTGGTCGAATCCCCGGATATTCAAGCTTGATGAGGGAAAAAAGCCGGTGGCGGCGGCCGGTGTTCCGCCTGATTATTTCAGCGAAACCGGACAGCTTTGGGGCAATCCGGTGTACGACTGGCAGGTGCTGGCCCAAGAGGGTTACGGCTGGTGGATCAAGAGGTTGAGACGAGCCCTGGAACTTCTGGATTTTGTCAGGATCGATCACTTCCGTGGCCTGGTGGCCTATTGGGAGGTGGGGGCACAGGAAACCACGGCCATGAATGGTCGTTGGCGGGAGGCTCCGGCCATGGATTTTCTAAAAGTCCTGGCCCGCCAGTTTCCAGGTTTGCCGGTCATCGCCGAGGATCTGGGCGTGATCACCCCTGAGGTCCGGGAGGTTATCGCCCACTATGATCTGCCGGGCATGAAGGTTCTGTTGTTTGCTTTTGGGGATGAGGTAGCCAGTAATCCCTTTGCCCCTCACAACCATGTCCGTAATTGCGTGGTTTATACGGGGACCCACGATAACAATACTGTCAGGGGTTGGTTTGACCAGGAAGCCCTGCCGGAGGACAAAACCAGGCTGTTCGGGTACTTGGGCCGGAGTGTGGCCGGCGAGGCCATTCATTGGGAAATGGTGCGTATGGCTATGGGTTCCGTGGCTGATACGGTCATCATTCCCATCCAGGATGTGCTGGGTTTGGGCAGCGAAGCCCGCATGAACCGGCCTGGCACCACGGACGGCAACTGGACCTGGCGTCTTCTGGACCGTCAACTGACGCCGGAGCTGTCGCTCAAGCTGCGCGAAGTGACCGAGGTTTTCGGCAGGCTTTGAAAAACGGGAATGGGGTGGGGGCCGCTAACATTCGGTCTGATTAATGGTTTAGTCCATGCAGGGGATCAGACACCGGGCAGTCTGGGTGTACGCCGCTCATTCCGGCCCGAATTCCCGACGCAGCAGGTTTTCTTCTCGTTGAATGCGTACGGCCGGCACCATGATCAGGGCTCCCGGCGAAATCCGGCTCAATATGTTGTCGTATTCTCTGGAAATGAAACATCAGAATAGGCCGGTTTTCAGTCGGGCGAGGACTTTGTCTTTGTACCAGGACCACCTGGAAGAAACTCAGTTCGCTTCAGGATTGGCGATTAGTTGTCGTTCCTTCAGGGCACAGTATGTTACCGGCACCACCAGAATGCTGATCAGACCCACGGCCATGCCGCCGAAGGAGGGAATAGCCATGGGAACCATGATGTCGGCTCCCCGGCCGGTGGAACTGAGGACCGGCAACAGGGCCAGAATGGTGGTGGCGGTGGTCATCAGGCAGGGGCGTATGCGTTTCAATCCGGCTGCCACCGTGGTGGCTCGAATATCTTCCACGGTGACCGGCTCGTGTTCGGCAAAGGTGCTATTTAAATAGGTGGACATTATTACGCCGTCGTCCGTGGCGATGCCGAAGAGGGCCAGAAAACCCACCCAGACCGCGACGCTCAGGTTGAATGGTCTGACTTGAAAAACGTCCCGCAGGTTACAGCCAAAAACGTAGAAATCCAGGAACCAGGGCTGCGCGTAAAGCCAGATCATGATGAATCCGCCGGCCCAGGACACGGCAATGCCGGTGAAAACCAGGGCGGCGGTGGACACGGATCGCAACTGTAGATAGAGGATCATGAAAATAATGAACAAAGAAAGGGGCAAAATGACCATGATCGTTTTTTCGGAACGTACCTGGTTTTCATAGCTGCCGGTAAACGAAAGACTCACTCCGGCCGGCATTATCAATTGGCCCTGGTCCATTTGCCGGTTCAGATAGGTTTGGGCGTGGTTGACGACATCCACGTCCGAGTACCCTGCTTTTTTGTCGAACAGAACGTAGCCCACTAAAAAGGTGTTCTCGTTCTTTATCATTTGGGGGCCGGTTACATATTCAATATCCGCGACCTGCCTTAGGGGAATATGGGAACCTGTCGGTGTGGGAACCAGGACCTCGCCGATGGCCTCGACATTGTCCCGCAGTTCCCTCAAATAACGCACCCGGACGGCGTAGCGCTCCCGACCTTCCACGGTGGTGGTGGCACTGAGTCCGCCAATGGCGCCTTCAATAACGTCCTGGACCTGCTGAATGCCGAGTCCGTATTGGGCCGCGGTGCGGCGGTTTATTCGAATTTCCAGGTAAGGTTTGCCGATAATACGGTCGGCCACCACGGTGTTCGGATCTATGGAAACGACTTGCCGCAGTTGGGTCTCCAGTTCGAGTGCGGTTTGCTGAATGGACTCAAGGTCCGGTCCGCTGATTCTGACCCCCATGGAGGCGTTGATGCCGCTCTGCAACATGACGATTCGGGCCGAGATGGGTTGGAGCCTGGGTGCAGTTGTGGTTCCGGGAATACTGGCGGCTTCGACAATAGCGGTCCAGATGTCGTCCGTTTTTTGTATGCCGGCCCAGTATTCGCGTTCGGGATTAAGTTCCGGATTCAAGGGGTTGCGCCAGAGCCGAAATGGACGGCCGTTTTCATCCGGGATCAATTGATTATTATCATCCCGAATAAAGCTTCCCTGTACGAGATACGGCTGTCCGTCCGGAGCTTGAACCGGATAGCCATCCCTGTGTCTGAAATAGTCGACCTTTTCGGCATCATATTTGAATTTGGGGGTCTGACCGGCGGCGTCCGCTAGGAATTCCGGATAGTAATTGATAATGGTTTCGATCATCGAGACGGGGGCCGGATCCAAGGGGCTGTCGGCCCGACCGATTTTTCCGACAGCGGATTCGACCTCAGGTACGGCTTGAATGCGGATGTCTTGTTTGCCAAGCACCTCCATGGCTTCACCAATGGAGGCATGGGGCATGGTCACCGGCATGAGCAGGAAGGCGCCTTCATCCAGTGGCGGCATGAACTCCTTGCTGAGTCCCGGAAAGACGTGGGCGATGGCGGAGGCTGGTCCCCAGGTTCTGATGGAAGTTGGCAGCCAGCCGAAGAGCCGGGGGAAGCCCAGCCAGATGGTCAGGCCCAGCACCAGAACGGCCAGGGGCGCCGAGAGGAAAAGCTTTTTGTGTTCGAGGCACCAGTGCAGGATGTTGGCATAGTAATCCATGAACAACCGATAGGCAACCAGCAGCGCGCCAACCATCAGCCCAATGAAGGTGAAATTTTCCAGCAGGCTCTTGTCCAACCCGAGTGGCGCCCAGATGAGGGCCAACAGCAGAGTCACGGCCGCAACGGTGAACACGGTGGTCACAAGGGGGATAATTTGACGGTATTTTTCCGGGACATAGGGTCGAACCAGGTGGTAGGCGCCGATGAGGCCGACTACCAGTCCGGTTGGCCAACTGACATACCAGGCCAGAGCCGCGCCCAGATATATCATGAGTTCGTAAAGTATCCAGGACTTTTTCCATTTTTTGAAAGGCGAGTCGTAAAGGGCCTGGGCCAAGGGGGGGAGAATCACCAGGGCCACGGCAATGGAAGCCAGTAAGGCAAAGGTTTTGGTAAAAGCCAGGGGGCGGAAAAGTTTGCCTTCCGCAGCGACCATGGTAAAGACCGGCAGAAAGCTGACCACGGTGGTGGCCACGGCCGTCAGGACGGCGCTGCCGACTTCAGAGGTTGCCCGGAAAACAGTTTCAAGGCGGGTCTGTCCGGGAGGGGCGTCGTTCATATGGCGGGCGATGTTTTCCATGATGACAATACCCATATCGACCATGGTGCCGATGGCAATGGCGATACCGGACAGGGCCACAATATTGGCATCGACCCGAAAAATTTTCATGGCTGCGAAACACATCAGCACTGCCAGGGGCAGCAATCCGGAAACCAGGAGGGAACTGCCCAGATGGAGCAGCATGATCATGATGACCAGAATGGTGATCAGTATTTCCAGGGTCAGTGCGGATTCGAGAGTGCCCAATGTTTCGTTGATGAGCCGGGAACGGTCGTAAAACGGAACTATGGTTACCTGACTCACGGTACCGTCGGCCAAGGTTTTTCGGGGCAAGCCCGGGGAAATTTCCTTGATTTTTTTCTTGACGTTCTTAATGGTGACCAGGGGGTTTTCCCCGTACCGGGCCACAACCACGCCGCCGACCGCTTCCCGACCGTTCTTGTCCAGGGCTCCGGTCCGGGAGGCCGGTCCCAGGGTCAGGTTGGCAATATTGTCGATCAGGACCGGCATGCCATTGGTAATTTTCACCAGTGTGTTCCGGATGTCATCAATATTTTTGATGAAGCCGAGGCCACGAATAACATACTCGACCTTATTGATTTCTATGGTGTTGGCGCCGACGTCGATGTTGGCATTGCCAATGGCGGTCATGATCTCCTCCAGGCTGACGTCATAGGCCCTCATCAGGTCAGGATCGACATCAACCTGGTACTCCTGGACAAACCCCCCCACGCTGGCGGCCTCGCTGACTCCAGGAGCGGCTAGCAGGGCCTGGCGGACGTACCAGTCCTGGATGGTGCGTAGTTCGTGGAGGTCCCAGCCACCGGTGGGTTGGCCATCCCGGTCGCGTCCTTCCAGGGTATACCAAAAGACTTGCCCCAGAGCGGTGGCATCCGGGCCTAAAGTCGGCTGGAGGCCCGCCGGTACCGTACCTGGGGGCAGGCTGCTGAGTTTTTCCAGTAGACGGGAACGGGACCAATAGAATTCAACGTGCTCGTTGAAAATGACATAGATGGTCGAGAAACCGAACATTGAATAGCAGCGGACGGTTTTGACACCGGGTATGCCCATTAAGGCCGCGGCCAAGGGATAGGTGATCTGGTTTTCCACATCCTGTGGGGACCGCCCGGGCCAATCCGTAAAGACGATCTGCTGGTTTTCTCCGAGGTCCGGAATGGCGTCCGCGGCTAAGGGAAACCGTGGCAACCCTCCCAGGTTCCAATCGAAAGGGGCGACCATCAGCCCCCAACCGATGGCCATGATGATCAGGAAGTATATCAACACTTTCTGATGCAGGCTGAACAGAATCAGTCGATCCAGCCAGGAGGCGGCCTGAATTGGTGGGTGCGGACTTGAGGTGGACATCTGGTCTGTGCTTCTGTTCATTGAGATCCGGTTGATTTGTGTGGATTATTGAGGCTCGGCGGCCTTGTCCTGGGGAGCCATCATACTGGGCCTGCCCATGATCTGCAGGGCGCTGTCGATCTTGAAGTTGCCGTTGACCACCACCAGGTCTCCTTCAACCAGACCCGATTGCACCAGGTAATAGTCGCCTGCTCTTCTGCCCAGAGAGATTTCCCGGCCTTCAAAGACATCCTCCTCACCGGGAACGGCCAGGTAGACCACGGCCCGTTTCCCTGTAATCAAGGGGGCGCTGGCCGGTATGACCAGGGGTGGTTTTTGTGGCGGATGTTCCGGATCCAGGGCTTGACCGTTTTCATCCAATGGGATGTGGATGGTGGCCCGGATGATCATGCCGGGCAGGAGCCAGTCCACCGAACCTTGGGGTTCGGCCCCCACCGTGTAGGTTCGGGTGGCGGGATCGACATAAACCCCGATAAAGGCGATTTTTCCCTCAAAATTACGGCCCGGATAGGTGTCTGTTTCAAAGGTTAGGGACTGTCCGTGCCTAAGCCAGACGAAATCCGATTCGTAGATGTAGATTTTGGCCATGGGTTTGGCGGCGAACTCAGGGGAAAATCCAAATCCGTCCACGACTATCTGTCCGAAGGCGCGGATATCGGTGGACACGAATTGGCGCTCAACCGGAGCGGTCCTGATTCCGGCCAGATGCACGGCCTTTTCGGAGAGGGTCAAGCGAGCGGTGCCGGCCTCATGGTCGTGACCAGGCAAGGGCACTAGTTCCATGCCGCAGACCGGGCAGTTTCCCGCGACCTCACGCGGACTGATGCACATCATGGGGCAGGCATACAGGGTGCCGGGCGCGAGTTTGACAGCCGCTTTATTCGGGGCTTCCTGATGGGCCAAGCCTGAAAAACGAGCTTCCTGACTGTTGCCGCGGAGCCAGTACCCGAAGAAAAAGGACAGCCCGACCAGGATCAGGAGAATGACCTTGGAATAACGGGGAAAAAATCTATCGAGTAGTGTTTTCATAACCAAGTGCCTTTTCCGCCAGCCGAACAGTTTTTCGAATCGAACATCAGTAGCCTTCCAGCTTGAAGTCTGAAAATACCATGGGGTAAATGGAAATGGCGGCAAAGATGGTGTAGCTCAGAATTGTTCCCCAGCATAGTTTTTTCTGGGCGCGGGGTATGATCTCCAGCAGAGAGCCGGTTCCCTGAAAACGCTGCAGGACCCCGACGCCGGCGCCCATGATGCCGCCCATGAGAATGCTCAAGTATAAAGGATAACCGATGTAATGATAATCCGCCTGGAGGACGCAAAAGGGGCAGTGGTGTGTGGGCAATTCGTAAAAATAGACGGAAATAAAAGAAATTATTGAGACAATAGCTAGGATGAACAGCCCGGTGCTGACCCAGGCAAAGAGTCGCGCTCCTTTGCCTGTCCAGAGGAAATAGCCGCCGGTCCGGATCATGAGCAGAAAACCGACCATCAGGACAAATTTGCCGGCGGATGACGATATACTGGCCAGGTCACCGACGATGTTGTCGGCGTTTTCGCTGAATAGAGTACCGCAACAGGAGGCGATTACATCGGCTTTGAGCGACGAAAAATACTGCCATTGCAGGATCGATTCCATGGTTAGCGAGGCGGTGATGACCAACAGGAGTTTATATTTGGCCTTGATCAGAGGGTAGTCGTAGCCTTGGTTATCGGTATGGTTGAGCACCAGCCAGATACCACAAGCCAGGACATTAATAATTTTAAATATCAGAGTCGGGTATCCGGCAGCAGCGGCATTGAGAGATCCGGCGGCGCACATGGCCCCGATGAAGATTTCGTGGAGACTGTCAGCGGTATAAACATAAAGAAAAAATGAGAACAGCTCGAACCCCATGAGATAAGCCAGGATGGTCGATATGAGGTAAGTCTTTCGTTCCAGGGCCAGTTGGCGTTCGCTGCCGTTGCTTATATCCCACCTCAGGATGATTTGAGTCCCGATCCACGAGGAATACAACGCAAAAAAGGTAAGCAGCAGGGAGCCGAAGACCAGGGCCATGATGGCGGGGGACAGAATCACTGGCCCGATCCTTTCCCGACAATGACTCCGTCCCTCATCTCGATCACCCGGTCGACCGCGGCGGATTCGAAAACCAGGGGATCGTGGCTGGTGATAATCAGGCTTTTGTTCTGTGATTTGAAAAACTGAATCGAGGACATGAACTCCTTGGACAGTTCGGTATCCAGGTGAGCGGTGGGTTCATCGGCAATAATAATGCTGGGATCGTTGATCAGGGCTCTGGCAATGGCTGTTCTTTGTTGTTCACCACCTGACAGGTGTTCGACTCTTTGCCGGCTTTTGGAGGCGATTCCGGCCTGGTCTAGAAGTTTGAGTGCCCGGTTTTTTACCTTGGTATGTGGTTGGGCCATGGGATAGGCAGCGACCATGACGTTTTCCAGAGCGGTCATGCCGCGAACCAGGTTGAAATTTTGGAAAACAAAGCCAAAGGTTTCCCTGCGAATTCGAGACAGAAATCGCTCCGGCAAGCTAGTGATCTCGCGGCCAAGAAGATTGATGCGGCCGGAGGTTGGCCTGGCCATGCACCCGATCATGGTTAGCAGGGTGGTTTTTCCGGAGCCGCTGGGCCCTTTGAGCACAATTATTTGTTCGGCAGACAAGGTCAGAGTCAGGTTCCTGATAGCCGTAAACTCATTGGCCTGGCCGGCATTGAATGTTTTTGTAACATCAACAATTTCTATCAAGTCACTGCCTCATTACGGCGTCGGGGTCAGAGACCGCCACACTCCAAGTGGGGATGATGGTGATCAGAGAATAAGGGGCCACTGTCAGGAAAAAGAGGGTGGCAATTTCAAATGCGTTTACCGTGGGCCGTAAGGTAAAGGTTGGAAAAAGGGTGGCCCACCCTTTAAGGGCGTGTTCAAACAGCGTGGCCGAAGCAAAGAAGACATGCAAATAGGCCAGGATTACTCCGATCAGGAAGGAGGTCAGGGAGATAGCTGAGCCCTCCCAGAATTTCATAATCAAAATGTCGGAGGTATCCCACCCCAAGGCCTTGAGAATGCCCACTTCCCGGCGTTCCTCGGCGCTGAGTCCGGTGGCCTTATCCCAGGCAAAGATGAAGAAGGCCAGGATGGATACGCTCAATATGACCACTATGTACCCACTGCGCCAATCAAACAGGGCTGCATAAGTGCGCAGGATTTCCTCACGGGTGATGGGACGGGTATCGGGTAAGGCCCGGACGATTTTTTCGGCTATGGTTGCGCATTCAGACTCATTTCTGACTTTCAGGGCCAAATCGGTGGCCACGGCCGCGGAAATACCGAAAAGCCGGCGAAAGGTAGCCGCCGAGGTCAGAATCAGGTCCGCTGAGACCAAGTCGGTGCCGGCTGAAAAGGTGTCGGCTATTTTCAAGACAATGGCTTCCCCGGTGTAGGTCTTGAAATACAGGCCCTGTCCCGGGGAAGAGCCCCAGGTTCTGAGCACCCCGTCGCCCACGACGACTTCGCCATCAGGGTGGGGGAAATTGTCGGGAACCATAATGGTGTAGTTTGATTTGGAGGCCGGGTGAAAATAATACCCCCACAGCCGCCCTTTGGCCGACCGTACTCCCCGGATTTTTTCAATGGTTGGCAGGTAAGACAAAGGGATCAAGTCGTGACGGCCGGCCACCAGGCGTTGCACGACTATTTCCGGAGCTTCAGCCAGGATGGCCTGAGCTTCCCTGCGAATGGCGCTGCCGAAAAAAATAACCGAGGCAATGACAAACACCACCAGTGTGTAAACCAGGATCAAAGCCAGATTCCTGCCTTGGCGCCTCAACAGTGAAGACAGCGCAAAGTCCAGGAAGTTCTTGTGTCTTTCAAAAGCACTCATCGATTCATCCAACCGTCCACAGGTGTCATTGAACAGTGTTGAGGTTCGAGCCTAGGTCGGTTGCAGGGGCAGGTCGAGCACCCGCCATGGCCAACGATGATCGCTGAGCCGGCCGGGCAGCCTGCTCCGGCCCTGGTTCGACTACGTCCGCGGCGACTCCCACTTGGCCTGGGCTGACGGATTTAAGGTGCGGCGGAGGCAGTACCAAAGAACCGGAAGGAAAATGCTCCAGAGACACTGGGTGATCCTGAAAGGCGGCAAAATAGTCGGCTTGTGACAGGTGCCTGGTGTAACGTGCCTCGGTAAACAGACAGATATCGGTCAGTCCCAAATCCCGGACCATTCCGGATTCCACGATCCAACGTTGCCGGTGCCCATTCTCAAGCAGGGGGTGAAAACCCAACAGTCCAATAAAAATTGCGGTCAAGAAGATGGTCGATGATATGTATAAATTTGATTTTCTTGTCAATTTGTGTCACCAGAGGGATCGGAGTCCGAAGCCGGCCACCCAGCAGTTTCCAATGACGGCGAGGTGGGTTTGGGCCAAAAGCCTGGGGGCGGCAATTGACCGGTCATCCAGTCTGATGGTTGAAGGCGGCCACGGTAGGGCACTCCTGCCAAGTTATTACCCTGAAAGCCCGACCAGGCAGGAAAGGCCTGGGATTCTGGAGAAGTTCCCGAGGTGGGGCCGCAAAAACTGTTCAGTACCGACAGTGTCTGGGTCAGGGCGGCTTTCATGGCGGCAGGGTCGGGATCCGGGACCTTGGTCAAACGTTCGATCTCATCGCGCAATTGAATCAATTGTCGGTTTTGATCGTTGGTTTCCCCGAAGGGGTATCCGGGGAGCGTATTGGCGGGGTAGGTGCTGTAAGGGGGGTACAGATAGGAACTGAAGGGGCACCCGAATCCGGCGTACCCCGGTAAGGACCATGGGGAGGTTCCCGGGTAGGGACCACCCCAGGCTGAACTCCAAAGCCCGCTATTCATGGGGCATTGGGCAGCGACGACAGTAGCGGTCAGAACCACTCCCACAAACACCAGCAAAGCGGTAACGGCATGCCGAGGCATCCAATCATCTCCCATCATAATGGAGCGACATGTATTCCGCGCCAAATCAACATCAATCCAGCCCCTTAAGGAGATCAGGGGTGACATCGTCAAAGCGGACCATGGTTTTTCCCTGGTGGTCCTCTATGAATGTACGAGCGTCTTCCTCGGTGATCAAGGGTATCAGTTCCTTGCCCATGGGGCCATAAACCTGGCTGCCAATCACAAAAAAGGCCTTTTTGGCGTCAATCATTTCCAGCTCATAGTAGTCTTTTACCCATACGGAGTCGATATCCTCGAGTTTGCGGTCGGGAGCATAATGAGACAGATTGTGATAATATTTGAACATATCCTTGGCGCCGTCAAAAAAGACGGTGGTGTCGTCCAGATAGACAATTGCCGCCACCCATTCCGGGTATTTGTAGACAAACATGCCGCAGACCGGGCATTTGTCCTCTCGCCCTGGCTCAAGTTTGTCTTGGGCCATGGCCGAACCGGCCCACGCGGAGGTACATGCCAATAATAGGAGTCCAATAACCAGGTTTTTCATGGTAGCTCCATAATGAATCTGGGCAGGGTTTGGCCCTGCCCAGTGCCTGACCTTCGCAATTACTGGGTTTTTTCCATTTTCATTTTTTCGCGTTTGGCCTTGCGCCGGTCACGGATCAGTTTAGTGTCCTGATGGATGTCGTCGTAGGCCGCTTCAATCACCTGGTCAAAGTTGGCCAAATCTCCACCGTGCTCCTTGATAAAGGCCTCGGCACCGACTTGATCGGCAAAGGCCCACTTGGCGCGCTTGGTCATCACTCCTTGCTGATCACCGCCAATAACCCAGACGGCATTTTCGGCATCCAAAAGCTCCTTGGTATTGTAGTCGGCTACGGAAATTTTTTCCGGAAATTTATCGATATTGTTGACTAGGTCCACGGCCGTGCATCTAAGGGCGCAGGTCCCGACTTCAGTACCGTCGTTATACACAATCAACATGCGTGAGAAGTTCCATTGAGCACGGTCCATGCCGCAATAAGGGCAGGCCTTATGGGCCTGAATGTCCTTCTGTGCATCTCCGGCCAAGGCTGGGTTAGGGGTTAATGTCATCGGGATCAGGATCAGGGCCGCCAGAACGGCCAGCGGGTACAACAGCTTCCTAGACCTCATGTTCTTCCTCCATGTTTTTCGCTGATCTAAAAATAATCATCGTAATATCAGTCGTATGCCTGCGTTGATTTTTGTCGTCGTACTCGACCTTGGAAAAAATCCTGATTTGTGGACAGACACTATTCAGTACAACTAGGATTTGGGCACTGGGGCCAGCGCGGCAAACCTATCTTGAAGTGCTCCCAAAATTAACGTGGGACCACACCAAGCCGTGTCGACCTCTGGCACTCTGGTATATTTCCGGGAAATGGTTTGAGCTTCCAGCCTTGACGATCACCAAGACCGTTACTATTGAGTGCTTTTTTCTTCCATTGGGGCCGGTGCCGTCGGCCCGCCCATGCCGTGCTGGTAACCGTAACCAGGGTAGCCTGAGCCATAGCCCTGTCCCCCGAAGCCCTGCCCCCCGTAGCCGTATCCGGGGTAATCCATGGTCTGTGGCGGGTAGCCCCCACCCATACCCCAGGGACCGCCCCAGCGCATCCAACCCGGGCCTCCGCCCATGCGCCAGCCACCCCACGGACCACCCCAACCCGGAGCGCCGCCCCAACCAAAGCCGCCATAGGGGGCTTGTTGCCCCGCCATTTCGGCCGGCCGGTTTTCCAATTGGAATTTTAGGGCTTTTTCCTGCAATTGGGCCTGGAGTTCCATGAGTTCCTTGTGATCGGCCAGTATTTTGTCCTTGTCAGGCTTAGGCTGCTTTAACTGTTCATCAATTTTCTGGGAGATGGCTTGAATCTTTTCCTGGAGCTCGCGGGTTTCTTCATTGAATTTGGCCTCTCCGTCGGTGGGCGGGGCCATCTCCTGTCCATAGCCGGGATACCCGTATCCCCCATATCCCCCGTAACCTCCGTATCCACCATAACCACTCCCCCAATAACCGGGCCCCATCCAGGCGCCTCGCCCCCAGGCCGGGCCCATCATGCCGCCGCGCATCATACCGCCTGGCATCATGCCGCCTGGCATCATGCCATACTGGGCAAAGCAGGGCTGCCCCAGACTGAGCCCCAGGGTGATAACTGCCAGACACAACCAAAATTTAACTGATAAACCGTTGCGCATCATGTGTTCCTTTTCGTTAACTTTAATGTCACAAATGATGTACTACAATTTCCTGGTTTTCAAGAGTCGCGTCTGGACTGACGCAATATTTAACGTGATTAGTGTCAGTCCAGAGATGGACTTTTTTTTCAATCCATTGTTTGGCTTCACCCCGGCAACTGTTAAAATGGAGCCGGGCTCGCGTCCGTCCGGAGAGTAACCTATGATTTCACGATTGAGCGGTTTCTGGCCAGCAGCTTGACATCGTTGAGGTTGTCCAGTTGATTCCTGTTGATTTCCACGTTCAGGATTCTGACTTGATTCTCGGCTTCAAAGACCCTGAGCCAATGGGTCAGTTTCTCCTCAAATTTCTTGATCCGTTTTTCCAAATCGTTGTTTTCCATTTGAGCATCCTTAATCCGGTTCCTAAGCAGGTTTTCCTCGTGGGCGACTTTTTGGGCTAGCTCGTGGTCAGCCTGTTTTTCAGTGATAACCGGCGTTGAAGGTGGTTGCAAGCGTTGATATTTTGTTGGGGGCTTGATGGGTTTGGAGTAGACCGGAGTGTCGTATGTCTCCTCGACCACGGTCCTGGTTTGGCCGTCTTGGTCCTTGGTAGTGATGGTCAAAGAGCCGGCCAGACTGTTTGGCGCCATCAAGACAATCGACACCAATAATACGGCTTTGTTCAGTCTGGACATGGCTTCTCCACTCCCGCACAAATTCTACCATATACCCAGCCGAGGTCAATAACCATAGTGAAGATACGGCATGGTTTTGGCGAATGGGCGGAGGGCCTTCCCCCGGCACGGTTGACTGAGCGCCTGAAGGCGCGGCCAATCAATCACCAAGTTGTGTCTGTCCATAAATGGTCTTTTTTCCCAATCTCGTTCCACCAGAGGCGGATAAATGTCGGGCTCAAAAAATAATCCTCGGAATATCAGCCATATGCCTGCGGTTATTTTCATCGCCCTCCTCGATCTTGGAAAAAAATCCTCATTTGTGGACAGACACCAAGGTGTGTCTGGGCCTGCCGCCTCGTGGTTGACTCGCCTGCGGCCATGCGTTAAACTCGAGCAATACAGTGAACAAGGACAAGGAGCGTTGATGGAAACCGATAAGGGCCGTGGACCGGGGGAACGCATTTCGGCCGAGTTGGGAACGGTCATGCTGGTCACTTTTTCCAGAACCACCACGCCCATCAAAGCCGTTTTTGTGGGCATGGAGGAAGGTGGATATATAATTGTTCGATTTCCTTCGGGAAGCGGGATACACGATTATCTTTATGAAGGAAACGAAGTCGTAATCAAATATATTTTTTCAGGCAAAGTTTTCGGTTTTCGGTCTGAAGTTGTGGGCTATCTGTTCAAGAAACGTTTGCTGCTGGTGGTGTTTTCATATCCAAAAGAAATTGAAATCCACCGGTTGCGGAAAGAGCAACGGATCGATTTTTTGGTGCCCGGCCGCCTGACGGACGACGGAGTGGCTTGGGAAGGTTTTGTCGTGGATATTTCCCCCGGGGGATGCCGTTTTTCGATAACGGACACCTCGGCCGGGGCCAAGGCACCTTTTGTTCAGGCCGACGCTGAAGTAAACATTACTTTTCAATTGGTGGGCATGGAGACAGAAAAGGAATTGTCCTGTAAGGTCAAGAGCATTGAAAAGCACCATGACCTCATTTCGTTAGGGTTGGAGTTCAAGGACGCTGACGAGACCATTACCTTGGCCATCAGGAATTATGTTCAGCAGGCAGCCAGGTTTCTGGAACGCGATTGAATCATCCTCGGCCCGGATTGAACATGCAGGAGCGCGCATTCCTCGCAGCTTGGCGCGGGGGAGCTTAAACATGGCCGGCCGGCAATCTGGGCTCAGAACCGCACTCTCGGCAAGCAGCCTAAAAAACGATCCCCGCATATCCGACGAAACTCTGGCCCGGCATGATATCGTAACTCGTGTAATAGTCCAAAAGACGACCTTGTTCGGCTCCCATAGCCCGGCAGGCACTCACAGCGGCCGCGGCGCCACCGGCGCTGCACGCACTGTTGTTTTCCGCGGCATGTTTGAGCAGACCGTGGCTATCCATGTCCAGGCACTTGTCTATAAAGCCTTTGTCATTGATTTCACGAACCCAGCGCACCGCTTCCGGCCCGGATCCTCGCGGGATAAAACCATAGTTCGACCCATAGTGGGTCAGGTCCGTGGAGCCGATGGCCACCATGGTCTTGCCCTGGGCGTTCGCCAGTTGCGCCAGCCGGAGTCCTAAATCCAGGGCTCTTTCCGTGTGGGGAGCCCGCAGGGCCACCAGTCGGCTTTCGGGGAAAAAATATTTGACCAATGGAATTTGAATCTCAACGGTGTTGTCATTGGTCTGGGCTCCTTCCGGTTTCAGGCCCAATTCCTCGGCCAGAGGTTGGGCCAGGTCAAGGTCGCAGGCAACGGGGCCCAGGGGGGTGTCCCAGGCTTGATCGGCATAGATGATTCCCGCACCGGAACCCAAGTGTCCGCCGAAGAGGGCGACTACATCCGGTTTTATGTTGCGGGCGCAGGCGTGAAAAACCAGGGCGGCCAACCGTCCTGAAAAATACCAGCCGGCGTGAGGGACCAGGCCGCCTCGATACACAGTGGAATCAAACTGGAAGCTGTTGATGTATTGTAGAAAACCTTCTATTTCAGTCTGGATGGCCGTGGCCGAGTCCGGGTACCAGCCTGGTGGTAAATAACGCGACCTCAATTGCATGTGAACCTCCCGTTTTGCGTCTGATGACATAATTGAACACCTAATGTCCGGGGCCGTCAACCCGTTACTTTATCTGGGACGGTTCAATCAAGTTAAAAACAAGAAAAAGGGTATTGCTTACAGATTGTGTTTGATGTATAAATCGGCCCACTACGGTGGGTGTAGCTCAGTAGGTTAGAGCGCCAGGTTGTGGCCCTGGAGGTCGCGGGTTCGAGCCCCGCCATCCACCCCACCCAATATTCCCAGTCTCAGCACTCAGTCTGCGGGTTGTTTGATCAGCCTCGTTTCTTTCCTTTAGGCGTTTCTGGCAAGATTAATCCGTTTTACCTTCCAGACGTCCTCGGCATATTGGCGGATGGTGTTGTCGGATGAAAATTGGCCCATATTGGCCGTATTCAATATCGATTTGATTGTCCAGGATTCCCGATCCCGGTATTCCCGTCCGATGAGTTCCTGGCATTCGAGATAAGAGCGGTATTCGGCCAGGACCAGGAAGCGGTCACCTTCCTCCAGGAGCGATCTGACAATAGGTCTGAACAGGTCCGGTTCCTTGGGACTGAAGGCGCCTTCCCTGATCATGTCCAGGGTTGTTTTCAGTTCGTGATCCGCCTGGTAATAAGACCAGGGGTCATAGCCTTGTCGCTTAAAATCATTCACTTCATCGGCATTCATACCGAAGATGAATATATTGTTGGCGCCGACCGCTTCCCTTATTTCGACGTTGGCCCCGTCGAGTGTGCCGATGGTCAAGGCTCCATTAAGGGCAAATTTCATATTGCTGGTACCGGAGGCTTCCGTGCCGGCCATGGAAATCTGTTCCGAGACGTCAGCCGCCGGAATGATTTTTTCGGCGGAGGAAACCGAATAATTGGGCATAAAAACCACCCGTAACCGGTCGGACACTACCGGGTCCCGATTGACGACTTCCGCCACTGAATTGATTAATTTTATTATTTTTTTCGCCATCCAGTAGCCTGGGGCCGCTTTTCCGCCGAATATTACCGTCTTGGGCGTGAAATCCATGGCGGGGTTGTTTTTGAGCCGATTGTACAGGGTGATGACCTGCAATATATTGAGCAGTTGCCTTTTGTATTCATGGATGCGTTTAACCTGGACATCGAAAATGGTATCGACATTTATGGCCAGTCCGGTTTTTTTCACTATGAATTCGGCCAGTCGCATTTTGTTGTAATTTTTTACTTCGCGCCAGCGAGTGGTGAATTCCTCATCGGAAGTCAAATCCGCCAAACCTCGGAGGCGGTCCAGATCCACGATCCAGTCTGGGCCGATTTTATCGGATATCAGTTCCGAGAGTGGGACATTGGATTGCCTCAGCCAACGTCGTGGAGTGACGCCGTTGGTTTTATTGTTGAACCGGCCTGGGAAAATTTCGTGGAAATCCCTGAATACGTCCTTTTTCAGTATCTCGGTGTGAATTTGGGCCACTCCATTAACGGAATGGCTGCCGACAATGGCCAGGTGGGCCATTCTGACCCGGCGTTCAGGAACTTCCTGAATCAGAGAGACACGGGTGAGTTTATCCGGATCATCGGGAAATCGTGCCGCCACATCTGCCAGAAAGCGGCTGTTTATTTCAAAAATAATTTGTAGATGCCGGGGCAGTATTCGGCCCATGAGCTCCACGGGCCAGGTTTCAAGCGCCTCGGGCATTACCGTATGGTTGGTATAGGCGAAAGTGCTGACGCAGATATGCCAGGCCTGGTCCCAGGCCAAATGTTCCTCATCGATCAGGATTCTCATGAGTTCCGGAATGGCGATGGCAGGATGGGTATCGTTGAGCTGTATGGCGATACGTTCGGGAAAAAGATTGAAGTCAGTGTGTTTTTTAGTGAAACGGCGCAGAATGTCCTGGAAGGTGGCGGAGACGAAGAAGTATTCCTGTTTCAGGCGCAATTCGCGGCCCTCCCGAACCTCCTCGCTGGGGTACAAAACCTTGCTGATGTTTTCCGTCCGCGCTTTGGCTTCCACGGCTTCAACGTAGTTGCCGCGGTTGAAGTATTCCAGATTGAACTCCTGGGTGGATTTGGCGGCCCAGAGCCGCAGATTGATGACATTGCCATTGGCATATCCCGGGACGAGAATGTCGCAGGGCATGGCCATTACTTTTTCCGTGTCGATCCAGTCATATTGCAGCCAGCCCTGTTCATCGACATGGCTGTTGACCCGGCCGCCGAAATTGACTTCGTACAGGTGTTCCGGGCGGTTGATTTCCCAGGCATTACCGTACCTCATCCAGTAGTCGGGTTTTTCCACCTGGTAACCATTGACTATGGACTGCTGGAACATCCCGAAGTCATAACGTATCCCATAACCGTAGGCCGGTATGCCCAAGGTGGCCATGGAATCCAGAAAACAGGCCGCCAGTCTTCCCAGACCGCCGTTGCCCAGACCGGCATCGAACTCCTCTTCCTCCAGTTTTTCCAGGTCGTAGCCCAGGGCGTTTACGGCGTCGCGGCAACTGTCTTCCATTTGCAGATTCAGGGCGCAGTTGGCCATGAGTCTTCCCAGAAGGAATTCCAGGGATAGATAGTAGACCCGCTTGGCATGGTGGTCATAATAGGAGCGTTGGGTTTCCACCCACCGTTTTACCAGATGATCCCTGATGGTATATGCCAGGGCTTTGAAGCATCGAAATTCGTCGACACGCAAGGGGTCCGCGCCGAGGGTGGACATGAGATGGCGTCTCATGTCCTGGCGAGTGGCTTCCGCTCCGGCGTCGAGGGCGCAGGGAAGACTTCCCAGATGATTCTGTTCTGTCACGGTTCTTCCTCCAGGGACACTTGGTTAGGGCAGTGCCGGTCAGTAAAAGATGTATGGCCTCAATCTCTCGGCCGGGCGCAAGATATGACAAGCCGTCTTAAATACCCCTTATGCGGGCTCGGCTTGTCGTCAGGCTCGAAGCGCCATCCGAGATAAATGTAAATATGGGTGCGTAGCTTTTATGAGTTCTCCCTCAATATGGAACTGAAACGCCTCGCCGGAATATGGCCTTCCGCGATGCGGCAAATGTGCATGATGATGGGTCCTGAGGCGGACCAGCCGGCCTCGTTACTTGGAGGCCCAAGGAATCCGGTTATCATTATTTGAATGATCGCGAATATAACACGATTGGCCGTCGGCAGGCAAGACCGGGCAACCGCATGCGGATTGGGGCGGATAGTGATTTACGGCGATCCTGAAAAGGTCAAAAAGAGAAGGTTCAGAGACTTTGATTGGACAATTCCTCCAATTTGGCCAGGTGAAACTTCTCATCCTGGGCGATTTGGGTGACAATGTCGCGGGTGGCCGGCACGGTCAGCTTTTGAGCAAATCTCAAATACAAATCCAGAGCCTGGGCCTCCAGGGACAAGGCCAGGTCAAAAGTTTTCTCCAGTGTTTTGGTTTCACCCTCGACCGTTTTCAGGAAGTCCTCCAAAGACCGCCCTCCTTCAATGGTATCGTTGACAGTTTGATGGATGAATTCGTTCAGGTCCACCATGGATCCAGTAACCCGACGGTACAGGTCGAAGAGGGTGGCTTTGTGTTTCTCTTCCCAATCGGCCAGGGTGGTGAAGAGTTCGATCAGTCGGATAGCCTCATTCTTTTGGGCCAGTATTTTGTAGAAAGCCGACAGCCCGTCCTCCATGCCATAGGCAATGGCCAGCATACGTTCCGGTGATTCGTCACCTTTTATCAGATAAAGGCCATAGTCCGGTAGGCCGGCCACTTCCAGCCCGGCCCAGGTTCTGATACCGCCTTTCATGTTGTAAACTTCCTTGAAACCCTGTCCCTCCAGCATTTGAGCGGCTGAATGGCTACGTCCCCCCACCGCGCAATAGGTCAGGACGGGTTTGTCCCGATCGATCTCCTGCAAACGGTCACTCAGTTCGGAAATGGGAATGAATCTGGCTCCGGGGATGTGGGCCTGCTCATATTCCCCAAGGGTGCGGACATCCAACAGCGTGTAGGAGTCGGGCGAATGTTCAGCCATGAAGCTTTTTGCTTCCTCGGCGGACATTTTTTTTACAGAGGAGAAGAGGTGATTCAAAAGCATGGTGAAGGTTCCTGGCCCCGGAACTACCTGACCGGAGCTGTGACAGGCATGGTCAACAAATTGACCAACCCGAGTTTATGGTGGTTCGGGTAGGCTCCAACACCGATTTTTATCCGGCTTTGGTCCACGCGATCTTTCATGGTGGCGAGCATCCTGTCCCAGAGGGAAAAAATGGTTCCATAGTTGGTATTCCGTTCCTTGATGACCACGGAATGATGAATACGATGCATGGAAGGGGGGACAAACAGTATCCAGTAATATTTTTCAAACCAGGCTGGTACATAGAGGCTGCTGTGGTGGAATTGGGCACAGAGGACCAGGGCGCTTTCGAAGATAACCACCCCCAGGGGGGAGGCCCCCAAAAAATAGACCAGGGATATTTTTATGAGGGCGGAAACGGCCAATTCGCCGAGGTGAAATCTCGTGGCCGTTGAAACATCCATGTTGAGATCAGTATGATGGACACGATGAAAACGCCACAAAAAAGGCACTTCATGATTCAGCAGGTGCCAGATGTACAACATGAAATCCATAAAAATGATGGTCAGAATGACATTGAGCCATGGAGGCAGCGCTAATAGATTAAGCACACCCTGCCGGTTTTCGGTGACATAGACCGCGGTTTGCCAGACCGCCCCGGCGAAAATCAAATTTAGCAGAACTGAATTTATAAATGTCAATGACACATTGGTTGTCCAGCGTTTCCACTTGGAAACAGAACTAGGGCGATAGGGGACAGTCAGTTCAGCGATCAAAAACACCGCCAAACCGAGTATGAAGATGACAAATCTAATGGTCGAAGCCTGTTGTGCAGTCACTATCGGACCTTTCCAGTGATGGTGGATTGATGCCTGGTCCCTGATTGGGAGGCCGATTGTATTTAAGTTTAATCGAATCCAGCCTGCCAGGCAAGGGTAGGGAGCCTGATTTGCATAGGCCTCAGAGTAACTGTGGGCTGTGCCGGAGGTGGGGCAGTGTTGACTTGGCGCCGGAGTTAGTCTGTTCTTGGCTATGTCTTGAATGAAGGCCTATTGGGGGAAGAAGAGAAGTTGTGGTGTAATGGACTGTTTGAGGCTAGTCGGCGAAATACCACCACCAATGATCCCAGTCGAATTGTTCCCGGGCTTCGGCCAAGGCTTGGGTTGTGTAAACATCCCTGACGATCCAATCCCGATGTTTTGTCAGAAACCGGTCAAAGCGGTCTAGCGCTTTAGTTTCGGCGGAATCCAGATGCAGCCGTTGAAACTCGACTTCACTGCGGTAAAAAAGGTAGTCCAGCATGATGTCCGGATGGACACCGAGCAGGGGGCGGACACGTAACAACATGTTGTGGACGTTACGGTCGGACGGCATGGCCGATTATGAATCCGGAAGTGTGCGAAACCGGGCCAAGGTGTTACGGAGCAGTCCGGTTTCCTGGTTGCGCGGCCAACGTCCATAAGGCGTTGGCCGCAAACAAGTTCGAATATGGGGGCGGCGAGTCGGGATCATGCCTGGTTAACTTCACACGATGGGCCGGCTGCCGTGTGTTTTCGGCAGGCGAATGCGCACAAAGGTTCTGGGGGGATGGTAGCCCGAGGGCACCGTCATGTTGGGGGCGACCAGGCAGTCGATGCCCATGACAGTGCCCGGGCTGGTTACCGAATTGCACCCGGTTTCGACTCCGTCCCCGAGGATGGCCCCGAATTTTCTTCGGTCCACACGATAGACTTGGTTATCGACAGAGATCTTTATGGGCCAAGGCATGATTTTCAGATTGGCCAGCTTGGTGCCGGCGCCCAGGTTGGAGCGCCGGCCCAGGATGCTGTCGCCCACATAGGCAAAGTGTCCGGCCTTGGCCTGGTCCAACATGACCGAATTTTTCATTTCGGTGGCATGTCCGACCACGCAGGAACGGCCGATGCAACAGGAGCCTCGCACATAGGCTCCCTGCCTGACCTCGGTCCGTTCTCCGACCATGGTGGGCCCTTTGATGAGGGCGCCTGGTTCGACCACGACACCCGGGGCCAACTCAATGTCGTCGTCCATGAGGCACGCACCGGCATATATGACCGTGGCGTCTTCCAAAACGTCACCCCGGTATAAAACAGTGAACTCACCCTTGGTGGCGTCGCCGGGTCTGAGGGTCAGGTCGCTGGTAATTACTTTGTCCCGCCAGATGACGTGGGTCGTGGTCAGAAAATCCCCCTGACTGCGTACGGCGGCCACATTTGGTTTGATATTCTGCTGAATGTAAGTTTTTATATGGTCTAGTATTTCCCATACATAGTCATGTCCGCCTATCAAATCAGCGCAAGCCAGCCCAGAGATGTCGAAAAACGATTCCGGTTTAAGAGCCTCCATGCCTCGCCTCACTTTTTCAGTTTGTCCGATATTAACATACCAGTCCCGATGGATAAATCATTTAGGTCCTCCGGTCGAAAAAAGGCAGCCAGGACACCGGCCTCACCACGATTGTAATCATAATTAGAATACTGGCCAAGCCCAAGGCTGAGCAGGCCTAGGCCCTGGCTACATAACGCCGGCACTCAAGTGTTCCCGGCGGTTGCTAAAAGGCGGATTGTGGAGCAGAATTGATTCTCTATAGTACTGAACGTCTTGAAGAAAGTGCACCTCGATTTAGCAGTGACCCAGAATTGAACGCAGCGGCAATAGCAGAGTTGAACCCCTGAAACCATAGGGGCCAAGGCCATTGGTCCACCAGAAGGAATCGACAGTATCCATGGAAGAATATAACAACAATTTGTTGAAGCGGCAGATGGTCTATCTGGCCAATGAGTTGGTTAAGGCAGCTTGGAACCCGGAGCAGCCCTCCTGGCCGGAACGATTGATGGTAACCGGGAACAGAGCGGGGGCCTGGCCTGATGGGATAGGCGAGCGACCCGGGGACTACCTGCCGCTTATGCTTCACCTCGAAGAAGGCACTCCCTCGGGTGGTCTGATTCCTTTACTTGTGGAAACGCTGTATGGGGAATACCTCAAACGCACTCGGGGAAAGACCCGAACCACAGAATTTTGCCAACACAAATTGCCGGACCTCATCAAGGAGTATTTTCCCTACCTGATGACCCAGACTTCGGCCATTAAGCGCTTGCAGAAAATCTGCCGCGAAATGAATCTGGAATTTTCCAATGTCAGTGATGCGCCGTTAATTCACGGTTTAGGGAGTGGACTAGGCGGCGTGTTGGAACAGGACCCGGAGGGGCGAAGTCCGGTTTGGCGGGAACTCCTGAGCCAAGTCGCCAGAGCCGCCTGGTCGGCGGCTCCGATTCTATTGACTGGGGAGAGTGGAACCGGCAAGGAAGTAGTGGCTCGGTTCATCCATGACCGTAGCCCTAGGGCCAAGGGTCCGTTTATCCCGCTGAATTGTGGGGCTGTCCCTGAAAACCTTTTGGAAAGTGAATTGTTCGGATATCGCAAAGGAGCTTTTTCCGAAGCTAAACAGGATAAGGAGGGCCTGTTTGCGGCTGCTCACCAAGGCACGTTGTTTTTGGATGAAATCTCCGAGATGCCTGGCCATCTTCAGGTCAAGCTACTGAGATTCACCCAGGAACACACGGTGCTTCCCTTGGGTGCGGTAAAGGAATTACGTGTTGACACCAGGATCGTGGCGGCGACGAACAGGGATTTAGGTGGGGAACTGGAACGCGGCACTTTCCGAACCGATCTGTACTATCGATTGAATGTATTTAGATTCACCATTCCCCCCCTCAGGCACAGGACCGAAGACATATCTTGGTTATCCTGGCATTTTGTAAGGCTGTACAATCAGGCCAATGAGGCCCATATTACAGGAATAAGTCCAGAGGTGATGGAAGTATTTGACAAATATGCCTGGCCGGGTAATGTTAGGGAATTGGAGAATGTCATACATCGGGCCGTGGTCCTGGCTCGTGACGGCGACATCGGGTTGGAACACCTGCCGGAGGAATTGGCTGCCCAAAACCGCGGTGGCAGCGGTTTTTTGAAAAACGTTCCCGACCAGAGGGTTTTAATCAAGGATATTACGCGAGCCTTGAGCCTATCGGAAAGGGATGACGGCCCTCCACGCCGCCTGGGTGCTAGCTTGTCCGTCCAGTATCTGGCTGACTTTTTCAGTTCGGTCAGGGACGGTTTTTTTCGACCCGGAGATTTTGCGGAGTACCTCTCGGTTCCAGCGGGGATGAGGAGGCGTGACAAATTGTCCAACCAGATAATAAGTGCCCTGCTTCGGGCGGGGATTTTGGACCACAATGGTCGCAAGGCCCAGGCCTCGAGATACAGATTATCCATCAAGTACAGTAAATTACTATACTATATAGAAAGTGAATGATGGGGGTTGGGAGTCTCAACAGGACGGTCGTGCTCGCCGTGGGCCTGATCCTGGCTGCGGCGGCAACCGTATGGGCGCTGCTGTCACCTGGAACCGGGGCTTCCAGTGACTCCAGTCACAGGTACGGCGGTCATATTCGTTTGGCTTTTTCCATGCCGATCACCGGGCTGGATCCGTACTCCTATTCATTCGGCTCCCAAGTGGAAATTTACCCTTTAATATACAGCTTCTTACTCATTCCCGACGATAACTGGGGGTTTCAGCCTGATTTGGCTTTACGCTGGTGGTCGGAAAAAGGTGAAAAGAAATGGATTTTCAAATTACGTCCCCAGGCCAGGTTCCATGACGGAACATATGTTACCTCCGATGACGCCGCTTATTCCTTCCGCAGACTATGCCAAATCAATTCGTTGATCGGTTCGGCGGTGGCTGACGTGGCAACTCCGGATCGGCACACGTTGGCGGTAACCTTGAAACGCCGTGTTCCAGACTTTCTGGCCCAGTTGTCTCTGGATTGTCATATAGTACCGCGATCTAGCGCCCGTAGCCATTCCGGGGAGCCTAAACCCATAGGCAGCGGGCCTTTTATGGTTGATAGCGCTGAATCCGATCGACGAGTGGTCCTCAAGGCTTTTCCCGACCATTATAAAGGGCGTCCCTATCTGGACTCGATTGCGTGTGTGTATGAGCCTGACAAGGAAAAGATTTGGCTGGACTTTATGCACGATGACTATCAGGCCTGTTGGGCCCTTTCATCGGAAAATGTCAACTTGATGCGAGCCGATCCGGCCAAGTATACCCTGAAAGGACGTGTGGCTCAGCGAGCGGCCGTTCTTCTGTTCAATACCCGTGCCCCACTCTTTAACGACAAAAGGGTGCGGCGGGCCCTGGCGCAGCTCCTCGACATGTCCGAACATGTGGCTGTGAATTTGAATGGTTTGGCTGAGCCTTGCCCCGGCCCCCTGGGTCTCCATTCGCCGTATCTGGATGGTGTGACAGGTTTTGGCAGCGACGTTGAGGCGGCCAAGAGGGCTTTGGCGGAGGTTGGGTGGCAGGATCACGACTGGGACCGCTATCGCGACAAAGACGGACAGCCCATGGAATTTGAACTGCTGGTTCCTGTGTCTTCCCAAACGGAAAGTGAGACTGCTGTTTACCTGCAACGCCGCTTGAACCAGTTTGGTATAAAGGCACATCTGGTGATTAAATCCTATGATCGTATTCTTGAGGAAAACCTGATTCCGGGGAATTTCGAGGCTTGCTTGACGCAGCATAACACCAATCCCAGTACTATTTACACCCTTTCCGGCCTGTGGTCCGGCAACAAGGGTATTGGCCTGGCCAACTATACGGGTTATGGCAATGATCGGCTTGACCGGTTATTCGATCATTTGGCCAAAATTGAGGACGGTCATGATACAGCCTTGATCTTGCAGGAAATAAATGAAATATTGATAGATGATCAGCCGGCCGTCTGGCTTTATCACGATCACATGGTCAATGCCTTTTCCCACAGGTTGAAGGGGTTGGAGGAAGCCACCCGACCATATTATTTGACCTACCCGTTAATTCATGCCTGGCTGGATCCTCAGCCTGAAAGCAGGTAAATCGATTTTGCGCGTACCAACTGGTCCCGGCCGTACCGGGTTGAGAGTTTTTTGTTTGTTTTTTACGGCCATGGGCTTGCTGGCCAGCGGCGTTTGGTCGGAAACTGCCTGGGGTGTGGATGAAATCACCTTGGAATCAATGGTTGTTACGGCTACACGAGCCCTCTTGGATGAGTCGCAGGTAGCCGCCAATGTCACAGTGCTCCACCAGGAAGAGCTGCAAAACCTACCGGCCCATGATGTGGGCGGGGCTTTGGCTTTCGTTCCTGGTGTGTTTGTCGATCAAATCGGAGGCCCTGGCTCACAGGCGACCGTAAGTATCTACGGATCCGACTATCGGCATGTGGCGGTATATATCGACGGTGTCCCGCTTAACATGCTGGCCAATCCCCTGACCGACTTGTCGCGCCTGCCCTTAGATCGTGTGTCGCGTCTTGAGATATACAAGGGTGATGCCTCTTCGGTCTGGGGAAGCGCCTTGGGAGGTGTAATCAACATTGTTACCAAAGAACCTGAGGGAGAGGCACCATTCACCGGCCAGATTAGTGCAGGCGTCGGCGAGTATGACACCTACAGGTTGGGGGCCGGAATAGAAGGCCGGTTAGGCGGGACCGGTTATTTTTTTAGTGGAGGTCACAGCCAATCCGAGGGTTTTGATGAGTATCGCGATTACGACGAAGACCACTATTACCTGAAGTTGGTCCATGATTTTCCTTCGGGAACCCGACTCTGGTTCGCTGGAGCCCTGGACAAGTCCGAAGCGAACGATCCCGCATTGCTGATTCCCGGCATGTGGGAATCGGGGCAAATGAATCGGAATTATCAAAGTCTGAACCTGGAGCACCAACTGACGCAGGAATTGGATTTCAAAATAGGTATTCATCGACAGGCTTTGGAAGTGAACAATGACTTTCGGTTTACAGATGGTGTGAGAATCAACTCCTTTTCCTATGGAGAATATACCTGGGGAACTGCATTTCAGGCAACCTATGGAACGGAAATCGCCACGGATATTAGCCATACTCTGACGGTTGGCGGTGACGGGGAATGGGGGGAATACAATTACAGCCTATTAGGACGGGACATTACCACCCGGAATCTGGACCTCTGGTTTTCCGAAGTGGTCAACTACGGACCGGCCAGCCTTAATCTCGGGCTTCGTTTGGACGACAACCAGGATTTCGGATCCGAGATCAGCCCGGCGGCGGGCTTGGTTTTTCGCGTCCCCGTGGTGCCGGTCAGATTACGATGGAATTGGGCTCAAGGGTTTTCCGCCCCGCCGCTTAGCTACCTTTATCATCCCGAAGCGGGTAATCCGGACCTGGGTCCGGAAAAGGGTGAAACCTGGCAGGCCGGCTTGGAAAGCAATCCCTTTCCCTGGTTGACCGCCGGGGTCAACTACTATCAGGCCGATTTGACGGATATGATCTACTACGACCCTGTGCCCGGCCGGCTGATCAACCTGGATGAAATCCGGAGAACCGGACTGGAAGCCAATCTCCGGCTTGATCTTTTCAAACAGGTCACAATCAATGCAGGCGGCACGTGGGTGGAAGTGGTCAACCTCAGAACGGGACAGGAGATAACGGACATTCCCACCAAAAAATTCGATCTGGGTATTACCCATACCTACAAAGACCTGACTCAAAGCTTGAATGGCCGGTGTGTAGATTACAACTCCAGCATGATCAACACCAAGGACATGAGATGGATACTGGACTATCAGATCAAATACGATTACTCCGAGGTGGCTTCCGTGAAG
>Ga0351852_10070_pt1 | contig 42678 bp, 34 predicted proteins | sample TotcelHFGM3001N6_FD_206802 | JGI IMG/M metagenome (GOLD analysis project Ga0351852, IMG submission 206802) | Enriched cells from coal bed in the Powder River Basin, Montana, United States - Total cells FGM rep1 HSBNCT.FGM.300.1.N6 ...
GCCAAACTGTTGCCGGCGGCGGAGGCCCGGTCGATCTACGAGGGCTATGTTCGGCGGAATCTGGACCCGGCCCTGCTGGAATGGATCGGCACCGGGATGTTCAAGACCAGCGTGTTCCCTGTCCCGCCGGGCGCCGAACGCAAGGTTAACTTGCGATACAACCAGCTATTGCGAAAAGACGGTCAGATCACCGATTTCCTGTTCCCGCTGTCCACTGCCAAGTACACGTCGACCCCCGTAGAGCGGGTGTTGATCGAGGCTTCGATTGAAAGCACGGTGGCGATCAAGAGCGTGTATAGCCCCACGCACTCGATCGACGTCAAACGGTCGGACGACCGGCACGCGACGATCCGGCTCGAGATGCAGAACCAGGTGCCGGCGACGGACTTCCGTTTGTTCTACGACGTGGCCAAAGGCCAGGTGGGGGCAAGCGTGTTAAGCTACCGGCCGGACACCAGCGACGACGGCTATTTTCTGCTGCTGGCCAGCCCCCAGTTTCAGACGAAGTCGGCCGAGCGGCCTGCCAAGACGACAATCTTTGTCGCCGATCGTTCGGGCAGTATGAGCGGCAAGAAAATGGAACAGGCCAAAGAGGCGCTGAAGTTCGTGCTGAACAACCTCCGTCAGGGCGACACGTTTAACATCATCGCCTATGACAGCAGTGTAGAATCGTTCCGGCCGGAGCTGCAGAAATATGATGACGAGACCCGCAAAGCCGCGTTGGGCTTTATCGAAGGCCTGTACGCGGGTGGCAGCACGAACATCGACGCAGCGCTCGGCACCGCTCTGGAGATGGTCCAGGATGCCAAACGGCCCAGCTATGTCATCTTTCTGACCGATGGTTTGCCGACCTCCGGAGAGACCAACGAGGCCAAGATCGTGGAGCGGATTCGGCAGCGGAACAGCTACCGGACGCGACTTGTCAATCTGGGCGTCGGCTACGACGTGAACAGCCGCCTGCTGGATCGCCTGGCGCGGGCCAATTACGGCCAGAGCGAGTTTGTGCGGCCCGACGAGGATCTCGAAGTCCACGTCAGCCGCTTGCATAACCGGATCAGCGCCCCGGTGATGACCGAAGTCAAGGTCGAGGTGGACGTCGAAAAGGCCCAAGCGGAGGACGGCCCGCCGGTCAATCGCGTGTATCCCCGCGACGTGTACGATTTGTTCGCAGGCGAGCAACTGGTATTGGTCGGCCGCTACAAGCGACCGGGGAACGCCAAGATCGTCGTCCAAGGCAAGGTGGGGGACGAGGTCAGCAAATTCGATTTTCCCGCTGAATTGACCGAGAAGAGCAAAGACGAGTCGTATGCGTTTGTCGAGAAGCTTTGGGCGATGCGGCGGATCGGCGAGATCATCGACGAGCTGGATTTGAAGGGTAAGAATGACGAGTTGATTCAGGAACTGGTTGCCTTGTCGACCAAGCATGGGATTCTGACGCCATACACGTCGTTTCTGGCCGACGAGAACCCGCCGCCGCAACTGGCAACAGGGCCTGCCTGGGGCGTCGAGCGGGCGCGGCAAGCCTTGCGCCAGCTGGACGTCGCCGAAGGCCGCGCCGGGTTTGCCCAACGGGCCGAGAAAAAGTTCCTGCAAGAGGCCACCATTGCGCCGCAGTCGTCTGGCTTTGCGATGCCGGCTCCGGCGGCCGATGGCGGATTTGGCTACGGACGCGGTGGCGGCGGCATGGGCGGCATGGGCGGCATGGGCGCCGCCGCAGCTCCCGCGGGACAGGGCGGGCCGGCCGTGCGGTATCGCGACATCGAATCCGACCGCGAGGTCGCCGTAGAGAGTGTACAGATCGTCGGCAACGAAACGCTGTACAAACGCGGCAGCCAGTGGTTTGCGGCCAGCGTCAAAGACGTGGACCTGACCCGCGATGCGGACAAGGTCCAGACCGTCGAGCGGTTTAGCGACGACTACTTCCAACTGGTCGCCGCCAACACGCCGGCCGAGAATACCGTGCTGGCCCGGCAACAAGCGGGCGAGGAGCTGATCGTCAGACTCCGCGGCCAGATCTACCGGATTCGATGACGGCGGAATTCCGCAGCTGACAGGGATTCGCGGCCCCGGCTTTCCAACGGAGCCGGGCCGTCTTATGCTGATGGGATGTTCTGTTCCGGACCGGCGCGGCCGGTCCGGCCGCCTGGAGGCGGCCTGGTGAGCCCATGCATCGGATGCTTGTCCTCCCTCCGCTTCCACGAAAGTTACGGAAATGTCCGGCACGTCCTTTCGGCCACCCTTGCGCGGCGTCATCTATCAAGGCGATTCCATCGTCGGCGGCGTGGATCTGAACGCCGCCGACGAATCGTTTGTCGACCAGTTCAACCGCGAATACGCGCTGCTGGGATTGCGCGTGCAACCGCTGGAAGTGTCGCATCGCCAAGCTGGCGTCGCAGACGACATCCCGTTGGCGTTGCTGGCGGGCGGCAGTTCCCTCCCGCCAGGCTGACCGTTTGTGAACGCAGGACGTGGCCTTATTTGCCGATGCAATACAGGGCCTGGTCGCTGCGGATCAGCAGCCGGTTTCCGGCGATTACGGGAGTGGCATTGAACACGCTGTCGTCGCCCAGACGATTGTGGGCCAGCAGCTTGAATTCGGGCGAGAGGGCCAGCACCACGGTGCCGTCGAGCCGTGAGACGCCGTACCACTTGCCGTCGGCCGCGACGACCGAGGCGTAGACTTTGTCGCCACCGCCACTGATGTCGAGCCGTTCGCGGTAGACTTCCTTGCCCGACTTGGCATCGACGCACAGGGCCTGTCCGTTGAAGTCCAATCCGTACAAGTGACCGTCGTAGTAGACCGGCGTACTCACGCGCGTCGTCCACTTGGGCAGCGTCCACTGGACGTGCGAGTCGGTGACGTCACCGCGGCCGCCGGTGCGGATAGCCAGCAGCAGAGCCTTGAAACGGCTGTTGATCAAGTAGGCCACCGGGCCATCGGCAATCACGGAAGGGCAGACATAGTCGGACTCCTTGGTGCAGACCCAAAGCTGCTGGCCGGTGGTTGGGTCCAATCCCAGGACTTTGAAGCGGTCGACGACCACCAGTTCCTCGCCGCCTGCGGGCGACGTGACGACCAGCGGCGTGCTCCACGAGTCCACGATCTCGCCCACGCGCCAGACCTCCTCGCCGGTCGTCTTGTTCAGGCCGCGAATCGACTGGCTCTCGCAACTGGCGTTGACAATCAGCATGTCCTTGTGCAGGATGAGCGAGGCTCCCGAACCCCATTTGTGGCTGTCCACCTCGGTGCCGACGCTGACCTTCCAGAGCAGTTCGCCGTCGAGCGTGTACTTGAGCACGCCGGACTTGCCAAAGAAGACGTACAAGGCCTGCCCGTCGGTGACGGGCGTCGCCGACGCGTAGCCGTGCAGGTCGACTCGCCCGCCGTCGTAGGGAGTTTCCGGCGTTTCCGCGGCCAGGCTTCTGTCCCAAGCGATCTTGCCGGTGCCCAAGTCCAGACACAGCACGTGCAGCCTCAAACCGGCCTGATCACCGGGGTTTTCCCGGTTCAACCCGTATCCTGTGTAACACGTCAGAAAGATCTTGTCGCCCAGCGTGATCGGGCTGGATGCCCCCATGCCCGGCAGGGGCGTCTTCCAGACGATGTTCTCGGTGGCACTCCAGGTGGTTGGCAGTCCCGTGGCATCGGCGACTCCGGTTCCTTCCGGGCCGCGAAATCGGGTCCAATCCGCTCCGCTGAATAGCACGACCGACAGCGCCGCCATTGCGAATCGACAATACATGGTGTCTCCTCTTTTGCAGGAAGGAAATCGGGCTGGATAAACTGTCGAGTTTCGGTGAGCGGTGATGATACCATCCAGGTGTTCGGTTGGGCACCCGGGGAAGCGAATTCCGCTGGGATTGCGAGGCGCGACAAGGTGAAAAAAGGGGTGCGATCGACGTTCGCCCATTGCCAGGCGAGCGTTTTCGGGGACGATATAGGCCATGCATGATTTCTCCGATTTGGAAGCCCGCATCGACCAGGCCCTGGGCGGCCAGCGTTTCCGCCTCCGTCAGCGGCTGCGCTCGATCGACCAGGCGAGGCGGGCGGGCAAGCCCTACGACCGCAGCCTGGAGCGTTGGCGGAGCGAGTTGGAGCAGTCGGTCCAGTTGCGGGCTCGGCGGTTGGCGCGGCTGCCCGCGGCCGCCCTCGACCCCACGCTGCCGATCACCGTCAAGTGCGAGGAAATCCAACACGCGATCCGCGATCATGCCGTTACGATCGTGTGCGGCGAGACGGGGTCCGGCAAGTCGACACAGCTGCCGAAGATCTGCCTGCAAATGGGCCGCGGCGTCGATGGCCTGATCGGGCACACCCAGCCGCGGCGCATTGCGGCCCGCGCGATCGCCACGCGGTTGGCCGACGAATTGGGCTCGCCACTGGGCACGGCCGTGGGCTTCAAAGTGCGTTTTACGGACACGACCCGCCCCGAGACCTACGTGAAACTGATGACCGACGGCATCCTGCTAGCCGAGACACAGCAGGAACGCTTCTTGAACCAATACGACACGCTGATTATCGACGAGGCCCACGAGCGATCGCTGAATATCGACTTTCTGCTGGGCTACATCCAGCGGCTGCTGGGCGTGCGACGAGACCTGAAGCTGATCATCACCTCGGCCACGATCGATGCCCAGCGGTTCGCTGCGCATTTCGCTTGCCCGCGGACTGGCCGGCCGGCGCCGGTCGTCGAAGTGTCCGGGCGAACGTACCCGATCGAGATCCGCTATCAGCCGCTGCAAGCGGACGAAGACGCCGGCGGAGAGCTCGACCTGCAACGCACGATCGCCGATACGATCGAGGAACTCGCCCGCACCGGCCCCGGCGACGTGCTGGTCTTTCTGCCCACCGAGCGGGACATCCGCGAGACCGCCAAGACGCTCCGCGGCCGTTCGATTCCCGGCGACGGCCGCCAGACCGAGATCTTGCCCCTGTACGCCCGCCTGTCTGCGGCCGAACAGAACAAGATCTTTCAGTCGCATCCGCGGCGGCGCGTGGTGCTGGCGACCAACGTGGCCGAGTCGTCGCTGACGGTGCCCAATATCCGCTTTGTGATCGACACCGGCACGGCTCGCATCAGCCGCTATTCGCCACGGCGCAAAGTCCAGCGGCTGCCGATTGAATCGGTGTCGCAGGCCTCTGCCGACCAGCGGGCCGGCCGTTGCGGGCGGGTTGGCCCCGGGATCTGCGTGCGGCTGTACGCCGAGGATGACTATCTGACTCGCGAGCGGTTTGCGACGCCGGAGATCCGCCGCACCAATTTGGCTTCCGTCATCCTGCAAACCAAGGCGTTACGGCTGGGACCGATCGAAGAGTTTCCATTCCTCGATCCGCCTCGCGCCGACGCGATCCAGGACGGCTACCGGACGCTGTTCGAGCTGGGCGCGATCGACGACGGCGGCGAGTTGACGGACATCGGCCGCCAGTTGGCTCGTCTGCCCGTGGATCCCCGCATCGGCCGGATGATCCTGGCGGCCGCCGACGAAGGCTGTCTGCCCGAAGTGTTGGTCATGGCTGCCGTGCTGGAAGTCCAAGATCCCCGGGAACGCCCGGCGGAGAAACAGCAGGCGGCCGACGAACGCCACGCCCAATTCGCGGACCCGGCGTCGGACTTCTTGAGTTACCTGAAGCTCTGGAATTTCTACCACGATTTGCGCGAGAAGCTGTCCCGCAACCAGCTGCGTCGCGCTTGTCAGCAGAATTTCCTGTCGTTCAACCGCATGCGCGAGTGGCTGGACATCCATCGCCAACTGAAGCAGCTGGTGGACGAATCGGCCATCCTGCCGCGCGGTGTGGCGCGGACCGCGGGCGGCGCGGCGGCGCGGAGCGGTTCGGCCCCGGGACCGAGCGGTTCGACCCCACGACCGAGCGGTTCGCGCCGCGGCAGCCGGCGGCATCGTCGCGGGTTGCACTATCGGCCGCCATTGGACGTCGAGTTGGAAACGATCAATCTGGAATTGACCTCCCTGGGCGGGCGCCCGCTGGCGCCGCGGGTTCCCAACTTCGATCAACTGCTGTACGGAGCGATCCATCGAGCCCTGTTGGCGGGCTTGCTGTCCAACGTCGCCTTGCGAACGGACGCCTACGAGTACACCGGCGCGGGCAACTCGCGATTCTACCTGTGGCCTGGTTCGGGGGCCTTCGAGTCCAAGCCCGAATGGATCATGGCTGCGGAACTGGTCGAGACCACGCGGAACTATGCCCGCACCGTGGCGCGGATCAACCCGGCGTGGATCGAACCGCTGGCCGGCCACCTGGTGAAACGCTCGTACAGCCAGCCGCACTGGAGCCGTCCGGCCGGCTCGGCGATGGTGTACGAGAAGGTCAGCCTGTTCGGACTGGCCGTCGTCCCGCGGCGGCGCGTGCCGTTGGGGCCGATCGATCCGGCGGCGGCGCGGGATTTGTTCATCCGGCACGCTCTGATCGAGGGCGAACTCAAGACGCCGTTGCGGTTCCTGAAGCACAACCAGGCACTGGTCGCCGAGTTGGACGCGCTGGCGACGCGACTGCGGCGGTACGATTTGTTCGTCCAGGACCAGCGGCAGTTCGAGTTTTACAACGAGCGTTTGCCGCCGGACGTGTACGACGCGCCGCGCGTGCAGCGCTGGCTGCGAACGATCGAGCGGCAGGATCCGCAACGGCTGTTCATGACGCGGGCCGACCTCGTGCCGGACGAAGCCGACGCAGCTGCCGCCGCCGAGTTTCCGGACGTGTTGCAGGTCGGCTCCGCGAGCTTGCCGCTGGAATACCGCTACGAACCGGGCAACGAGGACGATGGAATCACGATCACGGTGCCGCACGCGGCGCTGAAACAGCTGACTTCCGGCCGCCTCGGCTGGCTCGTGCCGGGGCTGCTGGAAGACAAGATCGTGGCCCTGATCCGGTCGCTGCCCAAGGCGATCCGCCGCAACTTTGTCCCGGCTCCGGATGTCGCCAAACGCGTGCTGAATGAACTGCAGTTCGGCCAGGGCTCGTTCCTGGCGGCGGTGGCCGAAGCACTGGTGCGTGTGGGCGGCGAGTCGGTCGCGGCGGCGGACTTCCAGACGGAAAAACTCCCTCATCACCTGCACATCAACGTCCGCGTCGTGGACGACGGCGGCCAGGTGCTGGCCCGCGGCCGCGACGTGGACGAATTGCAGCGGGAACTGGGGCAGGAAAGCCAATCCGCCGTGCCGGCCGAGTTCTACCATCCGGACTGGCATCGCGAGGGAATCAACACGTGGGATTTCGGCGAGTTGCCGGAGCAGGTCTCGATCCACAGCGGCGGGGTGACGCTGATCGCCTTTCCGATGCTGGTCGATGGCGGTTCCGAAGTCTGGCTGCGGCTGGCGGATTCGCCGCACGCCGCCGCCCTGCAGACGCGAGCCGGCCTGCGGCGGCTGTGCTGCCTGGTCGACCGGCACGAACTGCGGGCCCAAGTGGCATGGCTGCCGCGGATGGATCAGATCCGGCTGCTGGCCACGTTCTTCTCCCGCGGCCGGGAACTGGAACGGCAACTGGCCGAACTGATCGCCGACCGCAGCTACTTGGACGACGATCCGCGGCCGCACAACGCGGACGAGTTCCAGCAACTGCTGGCTCGCGGCCGAGAACGCATCGGTTTGGGCGTCCAGGAAGTGACGCGTTTGGTGCTGCCGCTGTTGGAAGCCTGTCAACAGGCGCGTTTAGCGCTGGAACAAGCCCGTTCGCCCAACTGGCAATTCGCGCTCGACGACCTGCGGCAACAGCTGGCGGACTTGACCTCCGGTGGCAGCGGCTTCCAGCCGGTTGACCCGCGTCGTGCGGACGGCTCGGCAGGCCGTGCTGCGAACGACGCCCCCGCGCCGCCGCCCTCCAGTTTCCTCGTCGCCACGGCGTGGCGTTGGCTGCAGCAGTACCCGCGGTACTTCCGCGCCATGACGCTGCGGCTGGAAAAGATCGCCGGTTCCGGCTGGCAGCGGGACCGGCGGGCGTTTGCCGACTTGGAACCTTTCCTGGACGCTTATCGCGAGCGGGCCGCCGATCACTGCCGCCGCGGGGTTTACGATCCCGAATTGGAGACCTTTCGCTGGATGTTGGAAGAGTTCCGCGTCTCGCTGTTTGCGCAGGAATTGGGAACCATCGTTCCCGTCTCAATCAAACGTCTTGAGAAACAGTGGGCCCAGGTGATGATCTGACGACCGCCTGCGGGAGCCGAACGACGCTTCCCTGTCTCCCGGGCGTAAATGAAACAGAGACAGGAAAATGGGGGACAGGAATATCTGACGACGAGAATTCTGTTTCTTCATATTCCTGTCCCGCATTTTCCTGTCCAAGACCGGAGATCGCCACACATGCCCATCCACGTTGACGCCGAACTGCGACGAATGCCCCGACCCGAGTCCAGCCGGATCACTGCCGTTTTCGAGGTTCACAACGAGTTGGGCAGATTCTTCGACGAGGACATTGACCCGTCAAGACCGAACAGCGTTCACGGTTCTCGAAGCGGACTGGCACCAAGCGGCCAGCAAAGCGGCTTCCAGCGGGTTGATCTGCGTCGTGCAAATCGGCAGGCCGCGTTGCGAACGACGCTTCCCTGTTTCCCCGGGCGTTTACGGCCGTGGCCGGGCATCCGCGGATCGTTGACACCACGCGCAGCCGACATGGGCATCGCCGCTTTCACGTCACCGCGCGTGTCCGCGAGTTGTTACCCGTGGACCCGTAGTGATTGCCGTCGAATCCGCTTCGCCTGCTCGTCGTTACGGCAGCCCACAGACGCGTCTGCCGCGGACGGCCGCCGCCACGCCTCCGTGAATCGGTGGGCAGCCTGCCTGATTGCCCGCACCCATCGTCCAGGGACACAATTTGGTGTAAAATGATCTGAAGCCGATCAAGGGTGAAGCGAGTTTCGGGGGGAGAATCGACGTATGACGCAAGTCAGCATGGCGGAAGCCCAGTTGTGTCTGCCGGACTTGGTTCTGGCAGCGGTGCAAGGCGAGGAAGTCGTCATCGCGCAGAACGATCAGGCCGCCGTAAGACTGGTGCCGGTAGCCGCCGAGCGACCACGTCCGCGCTTCGGCAGCGCTCGGGGAAAGATCTTCATGGCCGACGATTTCGATGCTCCGTTGGACGACTTCCGGGAGTACATGCCGTGAGGGTGCTCCTCGATACGCACGCCTTTCTCTGGTTCGTGATGGGTGACGCCCGCTTGAGCGCCACGGACCCATTTGACCGACTGCTGGTCGCTCAGGCGATGGCCGACAAAATGCCTCTGGTGAGCATCGATACCGTCGTTGACGCCTACCCGGTCACGCGAATATGGTGAATGATTGGGTGCCGCCGAAACGTTTGCCCTCAGGTCTCCCTCGGTTTGAACCATCGGCGGACACCTACTTTCGCCGTGGCAACGCGGGGCCTGCCAGTCAGAACCATGCTCAGGCACTGCCCGATTTTCGGAAAGCTCACGAGCTTGGGACTGGAAGGGGATCAGTCCAATATTCCGCCCGCATTCTTCCGCAGAATTGGACTTATCCCCTTTTCACCTTCACTGAATGGCTTTGGTAGGGTCGTCCTCGCAGTGGCCGGATGCGCAAACCATCATGAAGCAGATAAATGAGACAGAGACAGGAAAATTGGGGGACAGGAATATCTGACGACAAGAATTCTGTTTCTTCATATTTCTGTCCCGCATTTTCCTGTCCAAGACCGGAGATCGCCACACATGCCCATCCACGTTGACGCCGAACTGCGACGAATGCCCCGACCCGAGTCCAGCCGGATCGCCTACGAGGTGATGACTGCCGTTTTCGAGGTTCACAACGAGTTGGGCAGATTCTTCGACGAGGACATCTATCGGGACGAAATCGCTCGACGTCGGCCCGGCATTTGGACGGAGGCGCTGATCGAAGTGACGTTTCGCGACTTCCGCAAGCCGTATTTCATGGACCTGCTGATTGACGGCGGGTTGATATTCGAGCTGAAGACCGTGGAGAAACTGGCGCCCCGTCATCGATCACAGTTGCTGAACTACCTGCTGCTGACGGAGCTGACGCACGGCAAGTTGGTCAATCTGCGATCCGAGTTGGTCGAGCACGAATTCGTTAACACGACATTGACCCGTCAAGACCGAACGGCGTTCACGGTTCTCGAAGCGGACTGGCACCAAGCGGCCAGCAACAGTCTGGACATCGAGAGTCTGCTGGTCGAGATGCTTCGGGATTGGGGAGTGGGCCTTGATTTGCATCTTTACGAGGAGGCTTTGACGCATTTTCTCGGCGGAGAGGAGCGGGTGATCAAAGAAATCGAAATCGTGGTCAATGGCCGCGTCTGCGGCAAGCAGAAGGTGCGATTGACCAGCCCCGACGCTGCCTTCAAGATCACGGCATTGGGCGCGGACGGTAAGATTCGGTTCGAGGACCACGCGAGACGTTTCCTGGAGCACACTCCGCTTCGAGCAATCCATTGGATCAATCTGACCCGCGAGCAAGTGACGTTTCGTACGCTGGAGAAGGAGCGGACAGGAACATGAGGGACAGGAATATCCGAAAAACCAGTCTCTTCCTCATCTTTCTGTCCCCCATTTTCCTGTCCAATACCCCTTTTCACCCCAAACTGCAATCATTGCACGATCTGCTGGACGACGCAGTCGTGCTGGACGTTACCGAAGCGGTGGGGCGAAAACTCGGCGAGGTGCGAGCTGGTCTGTTGGATGCTGGCAAGCCGACACCCGACATGAATTTGCTAATCGCCGCCACGGCGCTCGTTCACAACTGTCCCCCTTGACGCCGCTGGCCGATGAAAGCGACATGGCCCCGTTCTAGCGCGGTTTCCGGCTGCGGCCGTTAGCGCCGCTATCGCCGTCGGCAACGCGGATGCGGAGCGTTTTCAGTTTGCGGAATAGCGTACTGGGGTCGATACCCAATTCGCGGGCGGCGGCCGCACGGTTGCCTCGACAACGTCGCAAGGCGTCGCGAATGTGCAGCGTCTCCAGGTCTCGCAGGGTGAGTCCCTGACGGCGGTCGGGGCTGGACGGCGAGGGGCAGTCCCGGAGCGACGGCGGAAGATGCTCCAATTCAATTCGCCCCTCGCGGCACAAGACAAAGGCGTACTCGAGGATGTTCTCCAACTCGCGAATGTTACCGGGAAAGTCGTAGGCCATCAGGATCGCCAACACATCGTCCGAAACGTCGGCGACCTGCTTGCCCTGGAGCCGGTTGAATTTCTCGACAAAATGCTCGACCAGCAGCGGGACGTCCTCGCGCCGCGCGCACAGCGGCGGCAACTGCATCCGGACGATGTTGATCCGGTAGTACAGGTCTTCCCGAAACTCGCCTTTCCGCACCAACTCGCCCAAATCCTGGTTGGTCGCGGCGATCACGCGAACGTCGACTCTTACGGACTGGATCGACCCCAGCGGTTCAAAGACCCGCTCCTGCAGGACGCGGAGCAGCTTGATCTGCATGGCCGGCGAAATGTCGCCGATTTCGTCCAAAAAGATTGTGCCGCCGTCGGCCAGCGCAAACCGCCCCGGCTTGTCCTGACGCGCGTCCGTGAACGCGCCCGCTTTGTACCCGAACAGTTCGGATTCCAGCAGCGTATCCGGCAGCGCGCCACAGTTGACCGCGATGAACGTCCTGTCGCGGCGCGGCGACAGATCGTGAATGGCGCGGGCGAACAACTCTTTGCCCGTGCCGCTGGCGCCCTCGATCAAGATCGTGCTGCTGCTTTCGGCAAACTGAGGCACCAACTGGAACAACTGCTCCATCGCGGGGCTGCGGCCGATAATATACCCCACGCCTCGGTTGACCAACGAACTCGCCAGTGGCCGCTCCGCTTTGCTCGACGCACGCAGCGTCGCCGCCGCGCCCACCACGCGCCCGTCCGGCCGGCGCACAAGTTCCGTCGAGACACGGACGCCCAAGCGGCGCCCTCCGCCGCCGCGAACGCAACTGGTCCGATTCGCCATGCCTTGTCCGGTTCGCAGGGTCTTCGTCAACAGGCAACCATCGCCGTCACCGTCCGGCTCCAGCACGGCATCATACGTCCGGCCCAACACATCCTCACGCGACCATCCTGTCAGTCGCTCGGCAGCCCGATTCAAGAACGTAATCCGCCCCTGCTCGTCCACGGCGATCACTCCGTCCGAGAGCGAGTCAAGAATCAGTGCGTGGAAGGGCGGTTCATGCATCGAAGCCATCCGGCAAACTTTGGGTAATCTGCGCAGCCTGCAGTCTATATGGCAACGCGGCGCGCAACAAGCCGTACAGCACCCTGTAACGTAGGAGCGTGTCCGGTTCGGGTTCGGGCAGCCAATGGGTGCCCATCGCCGCATCGTTGAACAACGAGCCGAAACCCACGGCCGTGACCAAGCCTCGGCCGTATCGGACTTGAGCCGCCACGGGCGTTTCGCCGATGGCTGCAATCGCCTGACCGCCGTCAATCCGGCACGAGGCCAACAGCGGAGTGGTCGGAATCTGCAATGAATCGGCCCAAATCAGGGGCCCGGCGTTCTGCTCGGCCCCCGCCGCGGTGGATGCTAAGCCGAACGGCCACAAGATACTGTTGGCCGTCGAGCCCGTGACGTCGGGAGAATCCAGGACCAACAGGTTGCCGCCCGCGGCGACGAACTCCCGCAAACGCTGCTGGTACTCCGGCGCGACCGACCGCGTGGGGCAGACGATGACGATGGCATCTCCCTCCAAGACTTGAGGGCCCGTGCCGCGCGAGGTCCAGTTGCCGATCCGCGGAATCCATTGTTCGAATAACCCGTAACCCAAGCCGCTCTTGTCGTCGGCAAAGGCGCCGGTGAACAACGGGACTTGCGACACGGTGCGATCCAGCACCACGTGAGGCAGGGCCTGCCGAACCGGCGGCACGGGCAACGCACGTCGATGATCGGCGATCACCGCCACCGCCGCTACGGTCCACCCGGCATAGCCCGCGGCAACCAACAGGGTCCAGCCCAGGTTCTGCCGGCGACCCAGCCACAGGCCCGCGGCCAGCAGCAGCGCGGCCAGCACGCCCAGCGGCAGCACCATCGCCAGCCGCACTGTGCGGCGGTCAAATACGCTGCGGTGATTGAGCCAAGCCAGCATTCCCCGCAACAATTCGGCCTTGCCGGGTTGGAACACGCAGAAATTCGAGAACAGGGTCGAATCGGCAAACGCCAGCACCCTGCCTTGCCCGTAGCGAGTCGCCCACAGCTGACACCAGGCGCCGAAATGCATGTGCGGCCGGTACTCCGCTTGAGGATGGTAATTCATCTCGTGATAGGCCGGAGGCAGGTTGAACAGGCCGGCGCTGCGAATGACCATCCGCCCACTGCTGCGGCCCGGATCGATCGAGCAGGACACGGCAAAGTTCATCGGCGGAACGTGCTGGACAATCGGGGACGCCACCACCGGCGGGCGGTATTCCTGCTCGTACGGCGTGCCGACGCGGAACAGCAAGTCGTTGCGGAACGTGAACCCGAAATGCCGCGATACGTCGTTCAAACTCGTGTTCATATTGAAGACGTTGGTATGATCGCCGATCATCAGCAAAGCTCCACCCCGCTCGACGAATCGCACCACCGCCGCGATCTCGTCCTCGGCGTACCGAGACGTGGGCGTCTTGATGACCAGCACGTCGCACCGGGCCAAGGTGCGATCGTCGATGGCATCCGTCTCCAACAGCCGAGACATCTGAAAGTACTGGCCACAATAGTCGTAAGCCGCGGCGTAGTTGTACGATCCCGCCTCGCCGTAAACTTCGGTGCCATAAGGCGTCGTCGTCGGCTCCCATGTCGAATGACGCTCGACGATCATGATCCGTCCGGCCTGCGGTTGCCCCACGGGATCCCAGTGCCAAACAAAGGCAGCCAGTCCAATGCCGGCAGCGATCAACCACGGGGCCGCGGCCCTGCGTGGCCCCGTCTCTCCGCGGTCGGATTCCCCGTCTCGGCCAGACGCGACAACGTGCTGGCCTTCCTGCAACCGCGCCGCCCCCCGCCCGATCAGGCGACGAGCCAGCCACGCCAGTCCCGCCAACAGCAGCAGATGCAGCCACGCGTTGACAAACACGTCGGCCACGTTGACTTCGCCCAAGCTATCCGCCCGCAACAAGCGTTGCAGCCATAATCCGATCAGCATCGCCGCACGCAAAGGCGCCCATACCACGCCGATCGCCGCCAAACGGACAAGGTCGAACAGTCCGGCCTGAAATCGGTTCACCGTCTCGCCATCGCGCCCGCTCCGCCACAGCCCGAGCAACACCCAGCCGCCCACCAAGAAGCAGACGCTTCCCGCGTCCAACAGCAGGTCCCACGTGGCGCCCACGCGATGCGTCTGTTCCAAGCTGCGAAGCACGAGCCAGCTGCCGTCCACCGCCGTTTCCACTCCCAAGGTTCGCGTCACCACCGCCAGCGCACGAGCCAGCAACGACGGCAGTTCGTGGGCACGAGCGGTCAACATGGCGTAACCTTCGAGCGCCAGCGACTGCGCCAGCAAAATGGCCGCCGATGCGATGACCCCCCGCGCCAGCCACTGCGGCCAGCGGCGTGGAACGGGCGACTGGATCAGCACCAAGCCAATCGCCAACAGCAACGGGATGGCTCGGTACGGCAACGGCACCAGCCACACGGCAGGCAGCAGCAACAACGCCGCCAGCTTCGAATGACGGCCAGCCAATTGCGGAACCGGGAGATCGCCTAACAGAATCACGGCCGCCAGAAGCAAAGTTCCCCAAATGACAATGTTCGCCGGCTGGTAGTAGCCCAGCCCGAACAGCCAAGACCCCGCCAACAACGCTGTTGCAATCCAGCCTCGAATCATGGCTGCACCTCCTGGACGGCCGCTTCTTCGTCCTGCGGTATTACCACGGGCGGCGACCACGGGGGCGCATCCGTAACGCGGCCGAGCAGCCAGCGCCAGAAATGCGCGTTGTCGTACCGCCCGCGAAACGGTTGCCCACCGACATACTCGAGGTTCTTGTTCAGTGCAAATCCGGTATCGCCAATCACGACGATGCGGCCGGAACCGATCTGGCGGCTGACAACGACGGGCTGCCCATGAGCCGTGCGAACCAGGACCTCCGCATTGGCATCCGTCGCCACGGGCCACGCGGCATAAAACTGGACTTCGGCTCGAGCGTCCGCCGGCCCCTCCGGATCGCCGTCCCCATACATGGCTCGGACGTGTCCCAACGGCTCCGGCTCGTGCCAGCGGCCCGTGGTCGGCACCGGCGAAGGCGGCACGCGAATCCCAAATTCGTCCAGCAGCGATGCACTCGAGGCCGACTCCTCGGCACCGACAAGACAGAAGAACGTCCCGCCGCGCTCGACGAACTCAACCAGCTGGCGCCGCTGTGCGGCGGTGAACGGCCGCGCCGGCGCGACGGTGACGAAAATCGCCGCCCGCTCCAGCCGCTCGCGGCTCAGCTCGGGCAACGTCAACGTCAAGTAGCCGCTGCGCATCAGCGCGAGCGTCAAACCGTTGATGCCGTCAAAGGCCCACTGGGCATCGCTGTATGCCGGCAGGTGGGAAGCGTCGATGTAGGCCAAGCGGCTGCCGGAGCCCGAGCCGTCGCTGGCGGCAACGTCGAGCGCGACCAGGCGGCCATCCGGCACCACGCGCGACGCGTGGCGACTGAACGCCTCGCACGCTGTCTGTGACGCTGTCCAAATCAATACGACGGCCAGCACCCGCGACGGCTCGAGCCGGTAGGCGACGGCGGCCAGCAGTCCCAGTCCCAAGAACATCGTGGCCGCTTGACGCCACGGCGTCTGCGGACCGGTGGGCCGCTGTGCCAGGTAAGACAACAACCGGCCGGTGTAGCCATAGGCCCGCACCCCGCCTTCGTTGGTCAGCGGGAAAGCGTCGGCCAGGACCAGCACGCGGCCCGCGCCCACATGCTCTTCCGCCGCCAGCACCAAGTCGCCCAGCCGCTCGCCCGCTTCCAACCGCGACACGCCCGTCAGGACGGCGTCCGAGCCCGGATCGCTCCACCCCCAGCGGCCCAACACCAGCGGCCGTGCAGGCCAACGGACTTCGAGCGACGGACCCAAATCCGAGAAGTACGCACCGGTCCGAGGGCCGATTCCGCGAGTCACCGGATGAGCCAACCACTCGCTGCTGTGCTGCCATCCGCCCGCTGCCGACACGGCGACGTCGTGCCGAACGCGGATCCGTGTCTCGGCGAGCACGTCGTCAAAACCGCTTCGCACATCGCCTTGTTGCTGGTACGGCTCCGCGACCACCAGCAGCGATCCGCCACGGCGGACAAATTCCCGCAGCCGCTGTCTTGTGGGCTCTGCCACCGGTCCGTTCGGGTGCAGCAACAAGACCACGTCGGCTTGGGCCAGATCGGCTGCGCCCAGGTCGGGCGAAACGCGCAGCGCGCCGCCCAGACTCTCGACCAACGGCGGCAGCATCCCGAACCATCCCGCCGCGGCATGGCCGTAGCGCTCGTGCTGGGGACGTTCCCAATCCAGATTCCCCTCCTGGTTGGCGACGAATCGCTTGCCCGACAAATCGGTTCGCGTCAGCGACAGCGTCGCACAGATCGGCAGCATCGCGGCCGCGATATAGGGAGTGGCCGCAACCATCCCCTGCCGCCACGCAAACCGGCCCGCCCAAGCCCTCGTCCCAGACGCGGCCGTGTCCGTCTCAGCTGCCGTCTCAGCCGCCGGCCACCGCGACCAGCGGAACATGATGGCAACAACCGCCAGATGCAATATCGCCGCCAAGGCCGGCAAGTTCCAAGGCAAGAGTTGCCGGACTTCGTTCGACCAACTCCACGCAGGCGGCACGTACGGATGATCGAAGACCGGTTCTGCAGCAGCCGGCAGCAGGGCGACCCAATCCAGGGCATAGGCCACGGTGATCAGATACAACAGATGAACGCCCAGCACGGCCAACGCGGTAGCCACAGCCCGCCCGACTTTCGACCCCTCCGTCGCGATCAGCCAACCGGCGAACAAGGCCGCCATCAGCACCAGGAAGTCCAACCCGGCAAACGACGCCCCAACATTTAACGGCACGCCCAACAGCGAGCCGACCCCGCGCCCCAGCCTCTGGCCGATAAAGTCACCCAGCAGCCAAACGGACCAGACCGACGAACAGGCGACACGAAACAGGGCCAAAACCGCCACGGCTCGCGTACAGGCTTGCAGCACTAATCGCCGGTTATCGTGGCTAACCATTGCCAACCAGGCTGCGACCGCCAGCACGACCGCCAATTCGTGCTCGGCGGATACCGCCGTCGTCGCTCGCAGCGCGACGAGGCCGAGAATGCCGATCAACCACCAGGATCGTCGGCCCGCGAGGTTCCAAGGCCAGGTCGCTGACGCGGCAAGAGTCAGGGCCGCGTAGACGAGGGCCAGCCGCAAAGGGTGAGCGACCAACCCCAGCGACCCCGCAGCACACCAGGCGGCGAACAGAATCGCCAGGGCCGCGGCAACGGTGGAGCCACAGACGGAAGATGTCGAGACGGTCGAGCCGCCCGTGGGATCCACCCCGAAAGTGCCTGCCACCGACGTATTGCAACTCGGCTCGGCGAACGTCGTTCGATCCGTGTTTCGTTCCAAGTCCGACATGCGCAAAACCTTACCCAGAAGCCGTGGTTCCTGGCAGAGTATACGTTACTGTTAGCAAACTCAGCCGCCAGAACCTCGGCTGGTGGGCGAATTCTCGCGGCGAAAACCATTTGTCCGGATTATTCGGTTCCCAGAGCCTAAGCAAGACCACCGCTGTGCTTTCCTCGCTGCACGGGCTTTCCGGGTTCCGACGTGTGGCGATTTATCGCCGCTCTTGGGACCGCCTCTTCTTGACCCGGCGGCGGATCTTTACAATGGTGACGAATAGAAGGTTGAGGATCCGAATTCGGATGTTTGGTATGCGTTTTCGACTGCTGACGTACAATATTCACAAGGGCATTGGGGGCATCGACCGCCGCTACCGGCCGGAGCGGATCGTCGAGGCGATTTCGCACTGCCAGCCGGACTTGGTGCTACTGCAAGAAGTCGATGACGGGGTGCCTCGGTCCGGCCATCATCGCCAAGTGGATTTTCTGGGCGATGCACTCGACATGCCGCATCGGGCCTATCAGCCCAATGTGAAACTGAAACAGGGGTGCTATGGCAATGCGATCCTGAGCCGCTTCCCGCTGTACGACCTGCGGGATCTGGAACTTACCGTGCCGCTCAAGAAACGCCGCCGCGCCTTGATCGCCCATTGCCGCTTGCCCGTCGAGGGGCACGTTCGCACGATGCTCGTCTTCAATTTCCATCTGGGATTGTCCGGCTTTGAGCGGACCATCCAGCTGCGGCGGTTCCTGAACAGCGAGGCGTTGAATTATTCGCACCACACCACGCCCGTGGTCGCCGCGGGCGATTTCAACGACGTCTGGGGCACGCTGGGACGGCGACTTCTGACGCCGATGGGCTTCCGGTCTGCGGCGAAACGCATTAAGACCTTCCCAGCCTTTCTGCCGATCCGGCCCCTGGACCGGATCTTTTTTCGCGGTGACATCGAACTGCATCACAGTTTCGCTTCGCGCACCGAGGCCGCCCAGCAGGCCTCCGACCATCTGCCGATGGTCGCCGATTTCCTGCTCACCAACGGCAGCCTGTCCGCCGCCGGAGCATGATCCGGTTGCACAAGCCTTACCGCTTGTATGCCGAGAAACGCCGCGTCCCAAAAGACGGGCGGAGCCGTTTGTAACGGCGACGGGGTGTCGAGTCGATGCTGGCACGTCTGCCGGTCGATAACTGACCGAGAGCTTTCCTTGGGCGGTCGCGTTCGGACCTCGCCCTGGCCATGGATGGCCGCGTTGATGTTTCGTGTTGGGAAAGCGGTGTCTGGGCGTCGGGTGGACAGATCCGTTTCTGCTGGGTGGCGGTTACTTGCGGAGTCAATCATGGGGACATCGGCAATCGTATTTCTGATATTCGTGACCAACGGTTTCGGAGCAGTCACTCCGAAGTTGGTGGTTGAGAAACAGAACCGTGTTTTCGAACAATACTGGGGAACCGACTTTGAATGGAAGTTTGAGGAACTGCCAACAGCCGGTACGGTTCCCAATTTCCGCGTGCCGTACTCCGGCTACATCTACCCCGATCGCGGTGGCGGAACGGTGGATGCCATGCGCAAGTACGATTTGGCGTTTCACGGCGGACGGTCGCTGGCGGTCGCGTTCGAGCAATGGGACACGACGGCTTTCAAGAAACCCACCCCGCGCAAAGGCCCGCTAGGCATGACCTGGGGGACGAAGATGGAAACGCCCAACTGGCACGGACATTGCAACGGTTGGACGGCCGCCGCCATCCGGCACGCCGAGCCGAAAACCGCCGTAAAACGCAACGGCGTGGTCTTCACACCGGCCGACATCAAAGCGCTGTTGGCCGAGATCTACATGTACAACGACGTCGAAATGCTGGCAGGTATCGATTCCAAGATTGATGCGGGGCTGTTTCATGCCATTATCACCAACTGGCTCGGCCGCGGCGGCCATCCGTTGGGCTTGGAAGCGGATCCCAGCGAAGAGAAATGGAACTACCCGACCTATGCTTTCAGCAGTTCCTCGGCCATGCGTTCCGAGCGTCGAGTCGAAGTCAAATTGAATCTGGCGTACGTCAAAGACAGCAACAGCGAATACCAAGAGTCGCCCCGAATCCGTCGCGTCAAATCCTTTCATTACGACTTGCACCTGAACAGCCTGGGCGAAATCGTCGGCGGAAACTTCTACAAAGACAGCGACATCATCGACATGCTGTGGCTGCCCTTGCATCCTAAACAAGGACGCCAGACGGGCAACGAATTAGGGAACCCGCACGTAAACGTAAGTCAGGTGCTGGCGATCTGGCGCGAGTCGGCATCGCCCGAGGAACGCGAAAAGTGGTTGATTGTCGATCCGCCCAAGGAAGACCGCATCCACGACGTGGCCGACGTCAAGACGTTGATTCCGCTTCAAGACCCGCACGCACCACGTTCCGCTCCGCCCGTGGCGATGGTGCCTGCCCCAATTCTGTCCGGCGAACGCACTGCACGATCGGCCGGCACGCCGCGGAGCGATGCAACCGTTGCCGCTGCCGATGCCCTCGATGTGGAATGGCAGACCCGCGCCGCAACGTCGCCGGGAAATACCCCTGGCGGCGGCCTGCCGCGCGCTTCCGCTGCCAGTCCCTTGACGAGGGACATGACGCCGCCGGAGTCCGCGGTCGTCAGGGACATCTTTTCGGCCGTCGATTGGGACCGCAGAAACCGTGATCCGGCGATCGAAACCGACATCCCGAACGAGCCGGAAATGGCCGCCGATGCGGACTCGAGCCAAGCCTCGCTGATTCCGGACGAGGAGCCCGCAGAAATGGCTGACCAGCCGCTCCTCCAGGATAAATAGAGCGTTTTTTAATCGAGAGGCTCGATGAACCCGGCTTGGCAGAAGCTGCGGCCTGGCCTCGGCGTGCTGGGCAGCAAACGCCAACAAAAAAACCGGACCTCCATCGAGGTCCGGTCTTTGCCAGGGTGATTGCAAGGCCGGTTCGACCGTCCCTGCCTATTTCTGGATCACGCTCTTCTGCACGACTTCGCCCTTGTACACGACAACCGGAGCGCTGGTCGTTACCGGCGCACAGCAAGTCGGCGGGGCACATGTCGTCGCCGGCCGGCACAGCAAAATGCGCGGACGGTAGACGACGACCGGACCACAGGTGGTGGCCGGAGCGCTGGTGGTAACCGGCGCACAGGTCGTCTTCGGAGCACATGTGGTCGCCGGCGCACAAGTCGTCATGGGTGCGCACGTCGTCATCGGAGCGCGGCGCATGATCCTCGGACCACAGGTCGTCGCCGGCGCACTGGTCGTGACCGGCGCACAGGTTGTCATGGGCGCACACGTTGTCATGGGCGCACACGTTGTGGGAGGAGCACACGTCGTGGACGCATACCCATGCCCCGCCAGTGCCTTTCCGCCGACCACTGCCACCAGGGCCAGGGCCGCAAAACCAAGTACCAAACGATGTGTCATGACGATCCAACCTCCTTCATACTGTGAGTTATGGTGAAACTACGGGTTGCAGAACCCAACTGTCTCGTCGCTGTCGGTACGCCAAACTGCGTGCCGCGACTTCGCTGCCAACGGGCGATCATTTGGGCCCCCCCAAGATGACCAATCCCGTCATGCCGCCTCACGCCGTTAGGCCGAGGGGGGAGCGCGCACGAAAATAGCGACTCCCCATCCTTCTGAATGCAACCTCCGTGCCCAATCGGACTTGAAGGTGGAATTACGACTTAAATGCTTGCGATCAATTGAATTACGACTTGAGATCTGGATGATGCCGTTGTTCAACGAGGCTTGCATATTGCGAGTTCAATCATGTCGAGTCATGGCGATTCGCAATGGTCCGCTTGGCCTGCGGCGAACATGGCTGCCGACGTGAACAAGGAAGGCAAGAATCTGCTGTGGCACGGGGAAGCGATTCGCTGATAATCCGTCGGTACGGCCCTTCACGGCCCCGCCGGCAAATGGTACGAACAAGGCCTCACGTACCGCAAGATTTCCATCGAGGAGCCGACCATGAAGATGACCAGGCGTGCAAACATTCGGCGATGGCTGCTGGGCGTAAGCTTGGCTCTTAGCAGCTTGGCAGGAGCTGCAGAACCAGGCAGCTCGGGGCCCCAGGACTTCGATCGTTCCAAGCTGGTGCTGGAACTCCGCTTCGATGGAAATCTCCACGATTCGTCGGACTCGCCACACCCTTGCGCGGCACGCGGCCAGCTCGCTTTCCTCGAAGGCAGGCATGGCCAATGCGCGTCGTTTGACGGTGGCAGTTGGGTCGATACCGGGTTGTCTCAGGACGCACTCGGGGAACAATTCACGGTGGAATGCTGGGTCCATCCCGGTCCGCAGCAGAGTCAGCACGCCGATATCTTCGGGAACCATGTCAGCGAGGGTTTGGGCTTCGTGCTGCAGCAGAACGGGGCCAACACGAACGAGTTCCTGGCCGCCTACGGTGCCGGAGGCGGCAGGTGGGTGCTGACCGATGCCGTGCCGTTATCGCCGGGCCGCTGGCAGCATGTGGCTCTGGTCAAGGCGCGGGACGAGTTGCGGTTCTACTTGAACGGCGTTCTCGTCGCTAGTGAACGAGATGCGGCCCCGGTCCGCCCGTCTCCCATGCCGGTCGCTGTGGGATTGGGCTATACGGACGAGCGGCGTTGCTTTCGGGGACGAATCGACGAGTTTCGGATTTGGAGCAAGGCCCTGACGGATTTCGCCCACGCCGGAATCGATCCGGCTGCCGCGCGGGAAACCCTTGCCCAAGCGTTGGAAGCCACGCCTCGCCCTGCGGCAGGTCCACTGGTGCGGTCGTGGACACTGGCCACCGACGATACGCGATTGACGCTGGGGGCCACGGCCGACGGCGAGTTGGCCCTGAGCGAACTGTTATGCCCGGCGGCAGATTGGAACTGGATCTCCAACCCGGTGCCGTTCGGCCTCTGGCCCGTGGCCGACGTCGGCGGCCAGAGGCAGACGCTGCGCTGGCGTCTGGCTGATGCGGTCCTCGCTGACAACCAGGACGATGAGGCTGGCGGCGGGCAGGAACTGACGTTGCGGTTTGTGTCCTCGGAACCGCCGCTGGAGGCGGTTTCCCAATGGCGCGCGCGTCCGGGCCCCGGCCCGATCCAGCACCGTCTGGTCATCCGCAACGACTCGACCCAACCGGTGACCCTCGGAGAACAGCCCACGTTTGACCTGGACTTGACCGGAGCGGTCGCGATGTGGAACTTCCACAGTGATGGCGGCACTCCGGATCCCGTGGGCGTGTACCGTCATTCGCTGGCAGCGGCCCAGCCGGGCAGTCGCTACTCGGTGCGAACCGCTCCGACCGGCGAGTTCATCCCGTATATCGTGCTCGAAGCGGACGGACCGCACGGTCTGTACCTGGGGCTGGAATGGAGTTTCTGCCGCATCGAGGCCGTGACGCTGGCTGGCGATGCATCGCCAGCCCTGCGGGTGCGGGCCGGCAATCGCAGCGACCTGCGTGTGGAACTGGCTCCCGGCGAAACCTGTGAACTTCGTCCCGGGTTCCTCGGGGCCTATTGCGGCGACCTGGACGACGCCGGCAACCGTCTGCGGCGGTGGCTGTTGCGGTATCGCGTGCCGGACATTCTGCGTCAGGATCCCAGTTATCCCAAGGTGCAATGGAACGCCTTTGGCGCCACCGGCAAGACGCCGGGCGGTTGGGATCCGGTCGAGTCCAAGTACTATCCGCTGATCGACGACATCGCGCCCTTGGGCTTCGAGGAGGTGATGATCGACGTCGGTTGGTGGGCGGGTGGCGAGCCCGACTCGGATCCGGCTGACTGGCCGTCGGGAATGAAGCGCGCCGCGGATTACGCCCACGCCCAGGGCCTGCGGTTCGGGCTTTACTGGACGGACAACCTGGACATGGCCGACCCCGAGCAGCGTCGGCGGCGGGCCGAGCGCATCACCCGCTTGTTCCGCGAGTACCACGCCGACATGTGGCGATCCGATTCTACGCACGGCGAAGTCGTTGGGGCGTCGTTTGCGGCGACGCGCGGTTTTTACGAATTGGTCGACACGCTGGCGGAAAAGATCCCAGGTTTCCAATGGGAGAACTGCAGCGGCGGTGGGCGGATCAAGGACTATGGGGCGATGAGCCGCGCCGTCAAGATCTTCAATTCGGACACTTATTCCGCGCTGCACGTCCGGCAAGCGTTCTACGACAGCTCGTATGCCTTCCACCCGATTCAGCTCGAAGGCCATTTGGGCAGCACCGACGGCCGTTATCGTCCGCGGGGCGTCGCGGGCATGAAGTACGCCTTCCGCTCGACTTCACTGGGCGCCCCCGAATGGTTCCTCGACGCCCCCAACGGCGGCAATGGCAGCGAACCGTGGACGCAGGAGGAGCGGGATGTCGTCAAAGATTGCGTTGCCGCGTACAAGGCGCGGCTGCGGCCGCTGATCCGTAGCGCCGATCTGTACCACATCCTGCCGCGTCCCGACGGCCGTCATTGGGACGGCATCCAGTACTACGATCCGGCCGTCGGCAAAGGCGTGACCTATCTGTTCAAACCGGCTGCCGAACCCAGCACCGAAACGATCCGGTTCAAGGGACTGGACGCGCGGGCCCAGTACCGCGTCACCTTTGAAGACGGCAGTCATCCGCCGACGGTCAGATCCGCCGCAGAACTGATGGATCAGGGCCTGGCGGTGACGCTGCCCGGCGAGGAACGATCGGAACTGGTTTTTTTCGAGGTCGTGCGGTGACGTGCGAAAACGAGCGAATGTGATAGAATACCGCCCAACCGTCCTCGGCAGAAATGCCGAAAAAGCATCGTTTTTTTGGACCCCACAGCCCCGAGGCCCTCATGCTCCATCCCTGGATCGCCCAGCGCACGACGACGTTCGACAGCAGCGGCATTCGCAAGGTGTTCGATCTCGCAGCCCAGATGAAAGACCCGATCAATCTGTCGATCGGCCAGCCGGACTTTGATGTGCCCGAGCCGGTTCGCCAGGCCTGTATCGACGCCATTCAAAGCCGCAAGAATAGTTATGCCTTGACCCAGGGCATGCCCGTGTTGCGGGAGAAGCTGCAGCAGCAGGTGGACGCCGAGTTCGGCCACGCGGACCGCAAGGTCTTCGTGTCCTCGGGGACCAGCGGCGGGCTGGTGTTGACCATGTTGTCGCTGGTCAATCCGGGCGACGAGGTGATCATCTTCGATCCCTTTTTCGTCATGTACCAACCTTTGGTCAGCCTGGTCGGCGGCACCGCCGTGTTGATCGACACGTACCCCGATTTTCGCATCGACTTGAACCGGGTGGCGGAGGCGATCACCCCAAGGACCAAGCTGATTCTGTTGAACAGCCCTGCCAACCCGACCGGGGCCACGGCTACGGCCGCCGAGATCGAAGGCTTGGCGAAACTGGCAGCCGAGCGGAACGTGGCGCTGCTGTCGGACGAGATCTATCGGGCCTTCTGCTACGACGAGCCGTTCTTGTCGCCGGCCAAGTTCAACGACCAGACGATTGTGATCGACGGGTTTTCCAAGAGCCATGCCATGACGGGCTGGCGGCTTGGTTTCGTGCATGGCCCGGCGGCGGTGATCGATACGATGGTCAAGCTGCAGCAGTACACGTTCGTGTGCGCTCCGCAACCGGTCCAATGGGCCGGAGCCGTGGCGATGGATGTCGATGTCAGCGGGTATGTGGAGCAATACCGGAAGAAACGCGACTTGATCTACGAGGGGCTCGCGGACATGTTTGAACTGGTCAAGCCCGGTGGCGCGTTCTACGCGTTTCCCAAGGCTCCCTGGGGAACGGCGACCGAGTTTGTGACCGAGGCCATCCAGAACCGGTTGCTGATCATTCCGGGCGGCATTTTCAGCCAGCGCGACACCCACTTTCGCCTGTCCTACGCTGCCGACGATGCGGTCATCGAACGCGGGATCGAGGTGTTGCGAAAGCTGGCGCGGAGGTAATCGTTCTTTCGGTTTTGCCTTGCTTGCGCGGAACGGCTACAATGATACGACAGTCGCCGGAATCTTGCGGAGTTCCAACATGTCCATCGGTTTGCCAGATCTACAACCAATGTGCCTTGGCCCGGATTCGTCCGGCGCGCTGCTGACTGCCGCCGAGTTCGACGCCGCCGAGTTCGAGGAGGGGTGGCGTTACGAATTGATTCATGGAGTGCTCGTCGTGTCGCCTGCAGCGTTGCGTAAGGAACGTGATCCCAACGAAGAACTCGGCCACTGGTTGCGAAACTACCAGGAGGGCCATCCTCGCGGCGCGGCGTTGGACGCGACGTTTTACGAAGAGACGGTGATCAGCCCGACGGAACGTCGGCGGGCGGATCGCGTGATTTACGCCGGACTGGGCCGCCCGCCGCGCGAAGCGGAAACGCCGAGCATCGTTGTCGAGTTCGTTTCGGCGGGCAAACGGAATCTGATTCGCGACTACGAAGAAAAGCGAGACGAGTACCTGGCGCTGGGCGTCCGCGAATACTGGATCATCGACCGCTTTGCGCGGCGTCTGACCGTGTACCGGCAGACGAGCACGAGCAGCGTCAAGCTGGTGGTCGGCGAAGGCGACGTGTACACGACGCCCCTGCTGCCGGGATTCGAACTGCCTCTCGATCGGCTCCTGGGACGAGCCGATTTGTGGGCCTGAGGCGGGCTTCAAGCCTGTTCGCGCGCTGCCTCGTAGGCGGTGATCTTGTCTTCGTGCTGCAGCGTCAGGGCGATATCGTCCAGGCCGTTCCGCAGGCAGTGGCGGCGGAAGTCGTCCACGTGAAACGCGAGCTGCAAACCGAACGCGTCTGCGATCGTGAGGCTTTCCAGGTCCACCGTCAACCGGTATCCCGGATGCTCGGCGAACCGGTGGAACAACTGCTCGACTTGCTCCTCGTCACACTTGATCGGCAGCACGCCGTTCTTGAAGCAATTGTTGAAAAAGATGTCGGCAAAGCTGGGTCCGATCACGACGCGAAAGCCGTGATTCTCCAGCGCCCACACGGCGTGTTCGCGGCTGGAGCCGCAGCCGAAGTTGCGCCGCACGACCAGGATCGAAGCGCCTCGGACCTCGGGCCGGTTCAACTCGAATTCCGGATTCTCGCTGCCGTCTTCCCGATAACGCCAATCGTAGAACATCAGCTTCTCGTAGCCCGTACGCTCGATGCGTTTGAGAAACTGCTTGGGGATGATCTGGTCGGTATCCACGTCGGCGCGGTCCATCACGGCGACCAAGCCGGTGTGTTTGGTGAAAGCTCGCATTGTTGACTATCCAGTTTCAGAAGCACTGAAGAAAGACGGACTCTACCCTTTGTAATCCCACTGGCGAATATCCACAAATTGGCCGCGGATCGCGGCGGCGGCGGCCATGGCCGGCGAGACCAGGTGCGTCCGCCCGCCTTTGCCCTGGCGGCCCTCGAAGTTTCGGTTGCTGGTCGCGGCACAGCGTTCGCCGGGCTCGAGTTTGTCCGGATTCATCGCCAGGCACATGCTGCACCCCGCTTCGCGCCACTCGAACCCCGCTTCGCGGAACACGCGGTCCAAGCCTTCCTGCTCGGCCTGCCGCTTGACCAAGCCGCTGCCTGGCACCACCATGGCTTGCACGTGAGACGCGACGCGATAACCCCGTACCACGGCCGCGGCGGCCCGCAAGTCCTCGATCCGGCCATTGGTACAGGAGCCGATGAACGCCCGCTCGATGCGAATGTCCGTGATCGGTGTGCCGCCCGCCAGGCCCATGTACTCCAAAGCTCGAGCGACCGATTTCTGATCCATGATGTCCGCAAAGTCACTCGGACTGGGAACGCGACCGGTGACCGACGTGACTTGTCCCGGCGTGGTGCCCCAGGTGACCTGCGGCGCGATGTCCGCCGCGTCGAAAACTCGCACCTGGTCGTACACGGCGCCCGGATCGCTGGGCAACTGCTGCCATCGCTGGACGGCCGCGTCGAAATCTTGGGGCGCAAACTCGCGGCCTCGCAGATAATCGAACGTCGTCTGGTCCGGCGCGATCAGCCCGGCGCGCGCGCCCGCTTCGATGGACATGTTGCAGACCGTCATCCGCTCTTCCATGCTCAAGGCCCGAATCGCGCTGCCCGTGTACTCCAACACGTATCCCACGCCGCCCGATGTGGTGAGCTGGCCGATCAAGTACAGAATGATGTCCTTGGCCGTGACCCCTTTGGGCAACACGCCGTCCACGCGAACCTCGAAGGTCTTCGCTTTGTACTGCAATAGCGTCTGAGTGGCCAACACATGTTCGACCTCGCTGGTGCCCATGCCGAAAGCCAACGCGCCGAACGCCCCATGCGTGGCCGTATGGCTGTCGCCGCAGACAATGGTCATTCCCGGTTGAGTCAATCCCAGTTCCGGCCCGATGACGTGTACGATTCCTTGCTGCGGATCGTGGATGTCGTACAGGCGGATCCCGAATTCCTGGCAGTTCTTCCGCAGCGTCTCGATCTGCAGCTTGGAAATCTCGTCTGCGATCGGCAACGAACGATCCGTGGTGGGGACATTGTGATCCGGTGTGGCCACGTTCCGGTCGGGACGCCGGACTTTGCGGCCAGCCAACCGAAGCCCCTCGAAAGCCTGCGGGCTGGTGACCTCGTGGACCAACTGCAAGTCGATGTACAAAATCGTCTGCTGGCCTGCTTCGGCATGGACGACGTGACTGTCCCAAATCTTCTCGAACATCGTGCGGCGTGGCGCGTGATCAGTCATGGCTCGCGAACTTGCCTTCCCAAAAAACGTGAAAACGGAGTTTCTGAGTGCCAACTCCCTGTGCTTCCGACAGGAAAGCGGCTTCCAGTGTTCACAGAATATAACGTCTGACGGGAATCGTGGGGAGGACTTGTTGTAGATTTCCCATTCACACCCTACTCGGCACGCGCCATCGTCCCTATAAAAACATCGGTGGATGTTAATGCGTGTTGGATCCAACAAGATCGAGATAACGGGAGAATTCGATGATGAAAATGTCGAGCGTCGTATTGGGGAGTGTCGTGATGGCGGTTCTGGCGAGTGCGGTTTCGGCTTCGGACATCGGCTACAAAATGAAGTCCTTGGATGGCAGGGAGGTGGATTTGGCCGAGCAGTACAAGGGAAAAGTGCTGTTGGTGGTGAACGTGGCCAGCAAGTGCGGGTTGACGCCGCAGTACAAGGATTTGCAGGCGTTGCATGAGGAATATGGCGACAAGGGACTGTGCGTGTTGGGATTCCCCTGCAACCAATTTGGCCAGCAGGAGCCGGGTTCGGCGGATGAGATTCGCGAGTTCTGTTCCGCGAACTACGGCGTCAAGTTTGATCTGTTCGGAAAGATCGACGTCAACGGCGACGGGGCCTGCGAGCTGTATAAACACTTGACAGCTTTGGACACCCAGCCGAAGGGGGCCGGCAAGATCGGCTGGAATTTCGAGAAATTTCTGGTAGGCCGCGACGGCAAAGTGGTGGCTCGCTTCGAGCCGCGCACCAAGCCGACTGAGCCGCTGGTGATTCAAGCGATCGAAGCGGAACTTGGAAAGTAGGGAAAGCGGTCCGCGTCACCCCTCCAGCGCGTCTGCGACGCGCTGCGCCATGATCTCCGCCATCAGCGGATGCAGGCCCAGCGGCGCGGTGACCCGAAAGGGGACATTGGGGTGTTTCTCGGCGGCTTGGGCAGCGAGTGCGGGGATGTCTCGTCTCCAGTGCCGTCCTGGCAACAGGAAATAGGGGTGGATCACGACCAGTTCCGCGCCTCGCTCGATGCAGCGATCATAAGCGGTGGCGATCGTTGGCTCGGCCAACTCCATGTGCGCCGGTTCGACGATCGCATAGCCGCTGTGCTGCTGGAACAGAGCCGTGACGCGCAGCAGCATGTCATTGCTCTCGGCGCGGCGCGAGCCGTGATCCACGACGATCACGCCGATCTTGTCGCGGGGCGGGGGGGCGAGCGGAACGGTCATGAGGCTAGGCCGCCGAACAACGGGGTGGACAGGTAACGTTCGCCCAGACTGGCCATGATCACCACAATGCGTTTGCCTTGGAACGCGGGACGCGCCGCGACTTGCATGGCCGCCCACATCGTGGCACCGCTGCTGATCCCGGCCATGATGCCTTCCTGAGCGGCCAATTGGCGGCCGGTTTCAAAGGCATCTTCGTCGTCGACCAGAACCACGTCGTCGACGATCGAGGTATCGAGGTTCTTGGGCACGAACCCTGCACCGATGCCCTGAATACGGTGTTTGCCCGGAGCGCCGCCGCTGATGACCGGCGAATTCTTGGGCTCGACCGCGATGGCCCGAAAGTCCGGCTTCCGCGGTTTGATGTAGCGGGCGATTCCCGTAATCGTGCCGCCTGTGCCGACACCGACGATCACCGCATCGATGTCCCCGCCGGAGTCTTCCCAGATCTCCGGGCCCGTCGTGCATTGGTGGATGGCGGGATTGGCCGGATTGTCGAATTGCTGCGGCATCCAGGCGTTGGTTTCTTGCGCAACCATCTCGGCGGCGGTGTCGATCGCACCCTTCATGCCCTCGGCGGCCGGGGTTAACACAAGATGGGCACCTAATGCCCGCAGCAGAGCCCGCCGCTCGACCGACATCGACTCGGGCATCGTCAACGTCAAATGATAGCCTTTGGCGGCACAGACGAAGGCCAGTGCGATCCCTGTATTGCCGCTGGTCGGTTCGATAATGTGCGTATCGGGCCGAATCAAGCCATCGCGCTCGCCCGCTTCGATCATCGACACGCCGATGCGATCCTTGACGCTGTTCAGTGGATTGAAGAACTCGCACTTGGCAAACACCGTGGCCTGCCCTGGGGGAACCAGTCGGTTGATCCGAATCATGGGGGTGTCGCCAATCGACTTGGCCGCATTCTCGTAGACTCTTCCCCGAGGCATGGCAGTTTCTCCGTCTGGAACTGGTCAGAAATTGTCACTCGTACCGCGTGAGGCTCATTATAGCCCAGCGATCGAGAAAACGAGTAGCGCAACTTGACCCGATCGACGCGACTTGGCGAGTTTCTCATCCTTTCTGACATTGACCACCCCACAGCTTTTCCTAGAATGTGGCCCACTGCAATTCCCGGCCGCCACCGTCACCGGAGACAGCGTCCTTAACTTCAAGCCAAATATCAAGTTGCGATGTCAAAAAAAGAACCGCGGCAAGCGGATCGAGAGTCTCCGGGAGTTCATGAAGCGTCCCGGCGCGATAAACTGCGCAAGCTGGCAGAGATGGGAATCGACCCCTGGGGGGGACGGTTTGACAACCGAGCCTATATCGGCGACATCCGAGCCCGCGCGGGAGAGATCAAGTTGCGAAAAGAAAGCGGGGAAGAGATCGAGTTGCCCCCGCTGGACGGTCCCGAGCCGGTAGATTTTCGCACGTGGATGCAGCAGCAAGGGCCGGGCGAATTGACGGGGCCGCACGTCCGCGCGGCGGGTCGCATCGTCTTGCAGCGGGATGCGGGCAAGTTGCGGTTTGTGAACATCCAGGACTGGACGGGCAGAATCCAGCTGTTCATCGGCAAGCAACAGGTCGGCGAGGAAGGATTTGCGCTGGCCGGCCAATTCGATCTGGCCGATCTGGTCGGAGTCGACGGCCAATTACGACGCACCAAGACGGGCGAACTGACGATTTTCGCCGAGAGACTACACTTTCTGTGCAAAGCGATCGAGCCGCCGCCGGAAAAACACCACGGCATCCAGGACCCAGAGCTGCGGCAGCGGATGCGGTACTTGGATTTGAACTATACGGACGGCGTCCTGCCGCGGTTCCTGAATCGGACCAAGATCGTCCATTCCATCCGCCAGACGCTGGCCCGCGAAGGGTTCTGCGAAATTGAGGGCCCCACGCTGCACACGATCGCCGGCGGCGCCGCCGCGCGGCCTTTTGTCACGCATCACAACACGCTCGATATTCAGCTGTACCTGCGGATCGCCCTGGAATTGCACCTCAAGCGTCTGCTGGTCGGCGGCATGGAACGGGTCTACGAACTGGGGCGAGTGTACCGCAACGAAGGGGTCAGTCCCAAGCACAATCCCGAGTTCACGATGCTCGAAGTCTACCAAGCGTTCGGCAACTATGAGACGATGATGGAGTTGACCGAGCAGATCATTATCGGCGCGATTCAGGCGATCGGCGCGCCGTACCGCCTGCCGTGGGGCGACTTGGAAATCGACTTTACGCCGCCGCTGGCCCGCCGGACGTACCACGACCTGTTTCGCGAGCATACGGGGATCTCGCCGGAGGATGCCCAGGCGGTTGCCCAATTGGCCAAATCGCTGGGGTTGGAAACGGCGAACCGCCATCCGGACGTAATCAAGAGCGACGTCTTTGAGGCCCGGGTCGAGGACGCGCTGGTCGGCCCCGTGTTTGTAATCGACTATCCGGCCAGCATCTGCCCGCTGACCAAACGCAAACGGGACAATCCTCAGATCGCCGAGCGGTTCGAGTTGTTCGTTCACGGCATGGAAATCGCCAATGCCTATACGGAATTGAACGACCCGGACTTGCAGGAACAGCTGTTCAGAACCCAGTTGGAAGGGCTGCCCGAAGAGGATTCGATGGCCAAGATGGACCACGATTTTCTCCGGGCCTTGCGGCACGGAATGCCGCCTGCTGGGGGACTGGGCGTGGGCATCGACCGCCTGGTAATGCTGTTGACTAATTCGCTCTCGATTCGCGACGTGATCCTGTTCCCGTTGCTGCGTCCGGAAGCGGGGGAAGCGTCCGTTCGTGACGCGGGGGAACCTGTCACGGAGTGACGGGGTTAAATCTGTCACGGAGTGACGGGGTTACGTGAGGGGACGAAGGCGAATCCTGTCACGGGTGGCAGGACGACGTGAGGGGAAACCGAGCCAAAGGACTGGCCATGTACAAACTGCTGCTCTCCTGGCGATATCTGCGCACGCGCTACATCGCGCTGGCTTCGATCATCAGCGTCACGCTGGGCGTGGCGACGCTGATCGTGGTCAACAGCGTGATGGAGGGCTTTACCCAGGAGATGCATAAACGCTTGCACAGCATCCTGTCGGATTTGGTCTTCGAGAGCCACAGCCTGGGCGGCTTGCCCGATCCGCAGTGGCACGAGGAAGAGATTCGCAAGGAGTTGGGCGATCGAGTCGTCGGCATGACTTCGACCGTCCAAGTTCCGGCGATGCTCAGCTTTCAAGTCCGCGGCCAGTGGATTACGCGGCAGGTGAATTTGATCGGCATCGACGAGGAAACGTATGCCCAGGTCGGCGACTTCAGCCAGTACCTGCTGCACCCGGGAAACCAGTCGAAACTCAGCTTCCTGCTCCGCGAGCAGGGTTACGACGGACGACTGTCCGATGCCGGCTGGCTGTACCGGAAAAACCGTATCGCCTACGAGCGGGCGGTCCAGGAGCAATTGCGGCATATCGAAGCGGCTCGGCGGGCTCGGGATCCGGGGGCTGACGAACCGACGACCGTGCCCGATGATCCGTACGGCGGCGTGCCCAGCGATCCCTACGGCGCCACGGCGGCGGCTTCCGAAGGCGTGGAAGTGTTCGACGAGGCCAAGGAGCAGCATACGGGCGTGATCCTGGGCTTGATGGTTGCCAGCGTCCGGCATCGGGACACGGACAGCGTGGTTCGCGACTATTTCCTATGCCGGCCCGGCGACGACGTGAACTTGACATTTCCCACCGCTCCGCCGTCGGGCGAAGCGCCATCGGCCCAGAGCGCCAAGTTTACCGTGGTCGATTTGTACGAAAGCAAAATGAGCGAGTACGACAGCAGCTTTGCCTTTGTGCCGCTCGGCGAGTTGCAGCGGTTGCGGGGCATGATCGACCCGCAGAGCGGCGTCAAGAGCGTCACCTCGATCCAGATTCGCTTGCGGCCGGGCAGCAATTTGCAGGCCGCGCGCGACGCGCTTCTCGGCCGCTTTCCGGCCGACCAGTATGCGTATCGCATTCAAACGTGGAAGGATATGCAGGGCCCGCTGCTGGCAGCGGTGCAGATGGAGACCACGATCCTGAACATCTTGCTGTTTTTGATCATCGCGGTCGCCGGCTTCGGCATCTTGGCCACGTTTTTTATGATCGTGGTGGAAAAGACGCGGGACGTGGGAATCCTCAAAGCGTTGGGTGCGCCCAGCGGCGGAGTCATGAGCATCTTTCTCGGCTACGGGTTCTCGCTGGGAACGGTGGGCTCCGGCGTGGGCATGATCGGCGGATTGCTGTTTGTGATGTACATCAACGAAATCGCTGCCGGACTGGAATGGCTGACCGGCCGCGAGGTGTTCGACCCGACGGTCTACTATTTCCAGGAGATTCCTGCGGTCATCGAACCGCTCACGGTGGTCCTGGTCGTAGCCGGCGCGATTGCCATCGCCGTTCTGGCCAGCGTGCTGCCCGCCTTGCGCGCCGCACGGCTGCACCCCGTCGAGGCGCTGCGATACGAATGATCAAGTACTCCTGCAAGGACAAAAACGCCATGCCTTCCGTCACCTACGCTCCCACCACTCCCCCCCTGCAGCGACCCATCCCCAGGCCGGGCGCTCTGCTGGCCAGCTTTCAGAACCTGGACGACTTGGAACGGGCGGAGACACTGGCGGCGGCCGAGGTGCCGCGGGGACACGATACGGGGCCGCTGTTAAGCGCCAAGAAGGTGTTCAAGAGCTATCGCAAGAGCAAGCATATCATCCCTGTCTTGCGGGGCGTCGATTTTGCGATCCGCGAGGGGGAGTTTGTGGCCGTGGTGGGCCAGAGCGGTTCGGGCAAGAGCACCCTGCTGCACCTGCTGGGCACCCTGGACGCACCCGACGCGGGCGAGATCTATTTCGAGGGGAATCGGATCGACGATCTGCCGTCACAGGCTCGCGATGTGCTGCGGAACCGCTACTTTGGGATGATTTTCCAGTTCTATCACCTGCTGCCGGAATTGACCACGCTGGAGAATGTGCTGACTCCGCGAATGATCGGCCAGGGCGTGCTGCGCTACTGGCTCAACAAACGGCAGCACGTCGAGGAAGCGCGGCAGCTGCTGGACTTGGTCGGTTTGTCGCATCGCTTGACCCACAAGCCCAAAGAGTTGTCCGGAGGCGAAATGCAGCGGGCGGCGATCGCCCGTGCGTTGGTGACCAACCCCCAATTGTTGCTTGCCGACGAGCCCACGGGGAACCTGGACCGGCAGACCGGCCAGGAAATCATGGATTTGCTCCGATCCTTGAACCGGCGGCAAAACCTCACTATAGTCATGGTTACGCACGACAACGCGATTGCCGCCCTGGCCGACCGCACGGTGCGGTTGGTCGAGGGGCTGGTCGAACGCGTGGCGTAGCACAGCGGGCGACAGAAGGGTGCATCATGACTCTCAAGATCTACATCAGCGGAACATTGTACGACAAGGAAGACGCCAAGATCAGCGTCTACGACCATGGTTTGCTGTACGGGGATGGCGTGTTCGAGGGCATGCGCGTCTACGGGGGCAAGGTATTCCGCTTGCCGGAACACCTGGAGCGATTGTGGAACTCGGCCAAAGCGATCTGGCTGGAGATCCCGGTGACGCCCGAGGCACTGGCCCAAGCCGTCAACGAGACCGTTGCCGTCAACGGGATCAAGGACGGCTACGTGCGGCTGGTCATCACCCGCGGCGCGGGCACGCTGGGCCTGGACCCCAACCATTGCCGTTCGCCGGAAATCATCATCATCGCCGACACCATCACGCTGTATCCTCGCGAGTACTACGAAAAAGGACTGCACATCGTCACGGTCAGCACGATGCGCAACCACCCGGCGGCCCTGAGCCCGCGGATCAAGTCGCTGAACTACCTGAACAACATCCTGGCCAAGATCGAGGGCATGCAGGCCGGCTGTGTCGAAGCCCTGATGCTGAACCAGAAGGGCGAAGTCGCGGAATGCACGGGTGACAATATCTTCCTGGTGCGCAAAGGCGAATTGCTGACGCCGTCGGTCGAGGCGGGCATTCTGGAAGGCATCACCCGCGCCGTGGTGATCGAACTGGCGCGCGAACAGCGCATTCCGGTCCGCGAGATGCCGCTCACCAAGCACGACGTTTACATCGCCGATGAGTGCTTCCTCACGGGCAGCGCGGCGGAAATCGTCCCCGTGACCAAGGTCGACAGCCGCAAGATCGGTGCCGGCGTCCCCGGCCCGATCACGCTGCGGCTGCTGGACCGGTTCCACGAAGTCACGCGACAGTAAGTGGTGATGCGCGAGATGGGCAAGCGAATGGCGGGCAAGGGAATGGCGAGCAAGAGATTAACCCCTTGCACAGGATTCCGCTGCCCCACATTCGCTTGCCCCATATTCGCTTTCCCCATTCCTCTGCCCTCTTAATACCATGCCCAACCGCAAGTTCATCATCCTGACCGAGGGTTACGCCAACCCGATCGCCGCCAAGACGGCGGTCTGTGTGATCCGCTACTGTGCCGACGAGGTTGTCGCCTTGTTGGACAGCACTCAGGCGGGCCAGACCAGCCGCGAGGTGTTCGGGGTCGGCGACGTGCCGTTTGTGTCCGATCTGGACGAAGCGCCGCACGCCCGCACGCTGTTGTTCGGCATCGCCAACCCGGGCGGCAGGATCCCGCCCGCATGGCGGTCGCTGATGTTGCGGGCCATCGATCGCGGCTTGGACATCGTGTCCGGAATGCATGACTTCTTGTGTGCGGACGCCGAGTTCGCCGCGGCGGCTGCGGCCCGGGGCGTGCGGCTGATCGACGTCCGCAAGAGCCCGCTGAAACGCGTGTCGCAAGCCGTCTCGTTCCGGCCGGAATGCCTCCGCATCCACACCGTCGGCCACGATTGCAGCGTGGGCAAGATGATCGCGTCTGTCGAGTTAACCCACGAGTTACAACGCCGCGGGTACGACGCCAAGTTCGCCGCGACGGGCCAGACGGGGATCATCGTCGAGGGCGACGGGTATCCGATCGATTGCATGGTGGCCGACTTCATCAGCGGAGCCGCCGAGCAGCTGGTGTTGGACAACCAGCATCATGAGATCGTCGTGGTCGAAGGGCAAGGCAGCCTGGTCCACCCGTTTTACTCGGGCGTTACGCTGGGGCTGTTGCACGGCTGCCAGCCGCAGGGCCTGATCTTCTGCTACGAAGCCGGCCGCACTTCGCCTTTGGGCGCCCCGCACGTCCAATTGCCGCCCATGAGCCGCATCGTGCAATTGACGGAGTCTTGCGCCAGCGTGTACCAGCCGTGCCGCGTGGTCGGCATTTCGATGAACAGCCGCCGCTTGTCGGCGGACGAAGCCGAAACGGAACGCGAGCGGATCCGCGCCGAGTTCGGCTTGCCCGTGTGCGACGTATTTCGGCACGGTCCCGGCGAATTGGCCGACGCCGTGCTACGGCTCAAGCAGGAACTTGCCTCATGAGACTCCGCCTGTACGAATTCGACCTGCCATTGCGGCACGTGTTCACGATTTCCCGCGGCTCGGTCGCCGTGCAAAAGACGCTGATCGTGGACTTGGAACACGACGGTCTGCACGGGTACGGCGAGGCGACGACGAATCCGTATTACGGCGCTACGCTGGAGAACATGGCGGCGACGCTGCTCGGCGTCCAGTCGGAAATCGAACGTTGGTTGCCGGGCGATCCGAGCGCGTTCTGGGATGTGCTCCAGCCGGCTCTGGGTGAGCATCCCTTTGCGCACTGCGCCTTGGATCAAGCCGCGCACGACCTGTGGGGCAAGGCGGCCGGCGCGCCCGTCTATCGCCTGTGGGGCCTGCCATTGCAGCGGCTGCCCGTCAGCAACTATACGATCGGCATCGACACGATCGAGCGAATGGTCGCCAAGTTGGAGGAATGTCCGGGCTGGCCGGTCTACAAGATCAAACTCGGCACGCCGCACGATTTGGAGATCGTCCGCCAATTGCGCCGACACACCGACGCCGCGTTCCGCGTCGACGCCAATTGCGGCTGGACGCCGGACGAGACGCTGCGCAACGCCCGGGCGTTGCGGGACTTGAATGTCGAGTTCATCGAGCAGCCGCTGGCGGCGGACGCCGACGAAGAGATGCGGCACGTCGCCGCCGAATGCGTGTTGCCGGTCATCGCGGACGAAAGCTGTGGGGTTCCGGCGGATGTCGAGCGGTGCCATGGTTGTTTTCACGGGGTGAACATCAAGCTGGTCAAATGCGGCGGCCTGACGCCGGCCCGGCGGATGATCGCGCGGGCTCGCCAGCTGGGGCTGAAAGTCATGGTCGGCTGTATGACCGAGTCGACCGTCGGCATCTCGGCCATCGCCCAGTTGTTGCCGCAACTGGACTATGTGGACATGGACGGCGCGGTCCTGTTAGCCCAAGACATCGCGACGGGAGTCAGCGTCCAGCGGGGGGTCTGCCGCTACCCGGAGGAAAACGGCTGCGGCGTCCAGTTGACGGCCGAGCCGTTGCGGGTTTGGGCGTAGGCGAGAATCTGCACATGCTCCATTACCCACGGGCCGAACAGCCTGTGTTGCGGCGGTGTGAATCAGCCGCCCCGCTGTCCCACTTGGCCGCGTGCGGTATACTTGCAGCATGCCAACGGCCTTGATTTTCTCGGAATTCCCCCATCCACGAGGACGACGTTCCATGCGATTGTTTTTGCTTTCTCTGATTTGCGTTGTCGGCGGATCTTGCCTCTCGCCGCAAGCGTTGCGCGCCCAGGAATGGAGCCGTTTTCGCGGCCCCAACGGGATGGGGTTGAGCGAGGCGAAAGACCTGCCCGCCACCTGGACCGAAGCCGATTACCAATGGCGTGTCGCCTTGCCCGGTGTGGGGCACTCGTCACCCGTGCTGTGGGGCGATAAGATCTTTCTGAACAGTGCCGATGCGGCCACTGCCACCCGCTACGTGGTCTGCTTGTCTGCCGCCGACGGTCGTGAATTGTGGCGGCGCCAGTATGCTTCCCAAACGCATTCCATCCATGCTCGGAATACGTACGGTAGCAGCACGCCCGCCGTGGACGCCGAACGGATTTACGTCGCCTGGTCCACGCCCGCCCGGTTGACCCTGCTGGCCTTGGATCACGACGGTCGCGACGTCTGGGATTTGGATCTCGGACCGGTGGTTAGCGAGCACGGGTTCGGCACGTCACCGATGCTGTATCAGGACTTGGTGATCCTCTCGAACAACCAGCAAGCGTACGAGTTAGAGCCCGGTCAGCAGCCCGGTCGGAGTTCGATGCTGGCGTTCGATGCCAAAACGGGCGAATTGCGTTGGAATCTACCGCGGGTTTCCAGCCGCGTCAGCTTCTCGACACCTTGCATCTATCAGGCCGCTGGCGGGCGGTCCGAGTTGATCTGCACCAGCACCAGCGACGGTGTCTTCAGCTTGGACCCCTTGACCGGCCGGGAGAACTGGTCCACTCCCGGCTTGCTCGCGCTTCGCGTGGTCAGTTCGCCGCTGATCGCCGACGGCTTGATTTTCGGCAGCATCGGTTCCGGCGGAGGCGGCAACGCCGTGACGGCCGTGCGGCCGGGGCCGAACGCCGAGACCGCGTATGTGGTCAAAACGAACGCTTCCTACGTGCCCACGCTGGTGGCTCAACAGGGCTTGCTGTTCATGTTCAACGACCGGGGCGTCGTTTCCTGTTTGGACGTCCGGACGGGCGAAGTCCATTGGCGCGAGCGGCTAAGCCGCGGTTTTTCCGGCTCGCCGGTCATCGGCGACGGCAAGGTATACATCATCGACGACGATGGAAACGTGCTGGTCTTGGCAGCCGAGAAGGAGTACCGCCTGCTGGGCAACAACCCGCTGGGCGAACCCTCCCGCAGCACCCCGGCTATCGCCGGCTCGCGGCTTTACCTGCGCACGCTGTCACACCTGGTATCGGTCGGCGGCAAGTAGCCCCGGGAAACGGGGCAAGCAAGGACCGAGGCGGTTTGCCCAATCGTTGCAGGGCGCGATACAATTTTGTTGAGGTCGATGATGAACCAATCGTCCCCCGCGCCGCCGACATCACCCGCAGGGAAGAGTTTGTGGCGGCTGTTCCTGTTTGGGATGTCCACGTACCTGGCGATCGTTGTCATGTTGGCGTTTCTGCAACGAACGTTGATCTACCTGCCAAGCCGCGCGTCGCGAATCGACTCGCAGGATGCGGGCTTGCCGCTCGGGCGGGTCCACACGCTTACCCTGCGAACCGACGACGACCTGGAACTGCGAGGCTGGCACCTGCTGCCCAACGGCCAGTCGGCGGCGGATCCAGCGGAATGCGACGAGCAATTGGCGCTCGGTCGCCCCGTGGTGTTGTATTTCTCCGGCAACGCCGGCCACCGCGCCTGGCGGATCGAGGAATTCGAACTGTTGACGCAACTGGGCTGCGATGTGTTCGTGTTCGACTACCGCGGCTACGGCGACAACCCCGGTTCGCCCAGCGAACAGCGTCTGGCGGCCGACGCCACCGCCGTTTGGCGTTACGCCACGGAGGAGCGTCGCATTGAACCGCGCCGCCTGATTCTGTTTGGCGAGTCCCTGGGCGGGGGCGTGGCGGTCCGATTGGCGGCGGAGCAGAGCGCCGCCGGCGCCGCGCCGGGCGGCTTGCTGCTCCGCGCCACGTTCAGTTCGCTGCCCGATGTCGCCGCTTACCATTATCCATGGCTGCCCGTCCGCTGGCTGATGGTCGAACGCTATCCGTCCGTCGAACGCATTCCGCAAGTGACCTGCCCGATCCTGCACCTGCACGGCAGACGAGACACGATCATCCCAATCCAGCTTGGCCGGCGTCTGTTCGACGCCGCCCCGCCCCAATCCGGCGGCGGAATTCCCAAACGCTTTGTCGAATTGCCGGCGGCCGACCACAACGACATCCTGGCGGTGGCCGAAACCGAGTTTCGAGCCGCCGTGGGCGATTTTCTCCAGCAACTGCGGTGAGCAGCCTTCGAGAAAAAAGTGAGCGGCAAGGCGCTAGCCCATCGCGACCCCAACATTTAGATTGTACGGCGTCCTAGGACTTCGTCCGGAAAGATAATCGCCCGCTCGTGGCGGCGAGCTTCGTCGAACAGCCGGGCAATGTTCTGCTCGGACTCACCCACCCACTTGGACATCAGGTCCGAGGGCTTGGCGGTGAAGAAAGCGGCCTTGATCTCGCCCGCGACGGCGCGGGCCAGCAGCGTCTTGCCGGTGCCCGGCGGGCCGTACAGCAGCACGTTTTGGATGCTGTCCAGTCGCAAGCCGTCGAGCTTTTGAGCCACCGCGATGCCAAAGGCCAACTGGATGGCGCGTTTCGTCTCGGCCAGTCCGCCGATATCGGTCCAGGTTACGTCGGCACGGGTTATCAAGGCGTCGATTTGGGTTTGCAATTCGTCGGCTTCCGGCTCGGGACCAGAAAACGGGCGAGCGGGTGCTTGGAATCCGTAACAAGACCACCCACGTGGGTCGGGATCTCCGAGACCGACGCGGTTTGGTTACGGCTGCTTGGATGACGATCGCAGGGATCTTTCACCGCATCTTCACGGGCTCCAAGGCAGTAGGAAGAGATTAGCTGAAAGATTAGGTGAGAAATCAAGTATTATCGTGCTGGACTGCCTTGCTGTGAAACCAAGACTTGATGACGCGTTTCGTCCCTTTCGACCACACAGAACTGGTCGGAGGCGGCCAGCAGCTGGAAGATCCGCTCGGCAACCCGGCGGCCGACGCCCAATTGGCGGACGAGCGTCTCGAGATCCAGCGATTCGTTCAGCATCAGGTGTTCGTGGGCAAAGTCGCAGGCCGCCTGGAAGGTGGCCTCGTCCAGATCCAATGAGAACGCTTCCCGCAGGCGGCGCAGGTTCTCGTCCAGCGGGTCGAACAGGAACCGGCCTTCGGCGGCTTCGTACAGGACGACGCTGAGCGCCCGATCGCGGAACGGACGCGGGCCCTGGCCCGCGGCGAAATCGCGGGCTTCGGCCGTCCAGCCGGTGGGGCTGACCAGGATCAGCAGATGCCAGGCGTCTGCGGCGGCGGCCCGGCCCGCCGCTGCGTTCAGAAAGAATTCCAGTTCCATCTGCGTCAACGGTTCGGTATCGCAGCCGTCCGCCACGAATCGTTCGACGCGAGCCAGATTGACAACTTCGGCCACGACGTGGCCCCGCAAGCCGCCGGTCAGGTTCCGCTGGCGGACCTCGTACCGCACGGTCGTTCCGCGCGGGTAGGACGCCTGCAGCTCGTCTGCCGATACGATTTGTCCCGGTGCGGACCGCAGGGATGACAATCGCTCCGTCTGTTCGCGGATTCTTCGCCAGTCGCCCACCCGCAAATCGACTTCGCGAAGCGGATCGCGGATTTCGCTCACCGTCTGCAACACCATCTCGACGGTGCGGAGAAACGTCTCCTCGGCCAAGTACGCCTGGCGAGCGGCAACCCTGGGCTGCATCGAAGCGGACTCCGGGACGCGATTCTCCGCGGACGATTGGGCTTGGTCGTGCGGCGCCGGCCGCTGGTCCAGCGCAGAATCGGCCTGCGCGACATGACGGCCGCCGCAACGGGCGGCGTATCAAACGCTTCCGTCGGAGCCAGTTGTTCCGCCTCGTCCCGTGTGAGCGCTGCGGGCACGGTATCGTGCCGGTCAGCAGTTCAAACAGCAGCACGCCTGTGGAATACACGTCCGATCGTGCATCCGCGTTCGCCAGCCCACCAACCTTTTCCGGCGACATGTACCAGGGCGTGCCGAGCGTGAATGGTCATGGAAACGCCGAAGGATTGCATCATGTCGCGCACGCGGAAGCGTGAACTCCAACAAGCCGTGACCGCAGACACGTCACCGGGTGAGGCCGGGGCTCGGCTGCGGAGCGGCGACAGGATGTCGCCAGGCGTCCGCCCCTAGAACCGCAGCCGCCGCAGGGCGACATCCGCAACGAACAGCAATAGTGCGACGGTCAGCAGGTACGACCACAACGGCAGGACGCGGTCGACGGTTCGGCTGTCTGGGGCGAAGACCGAGGCCGGGTCGGGCTGGAAGACGCCGCCGGTGGTCTCGGCGACGCGGCGCAAGATGGCTTCGTCGGCATCAGGCAACCGCAGCTCGTCCGGATAGTCGATGAACACGGTCCGAACGGCCGTCGGCGGCTCGGCGGCGTCTTCGCTTCTGACGCGAATCTCGTACTCGCCGAGTACGTCCGACCGAACGGGGAACTGGGCACGGTAACGTCCCGGTGCGATCGGCGCCAAGTCTCGCTTGTGGGATTCGCCGTCCAGGCCAACGACGGTGGCCGTCAGCCTTGCGCCGCTGGCGTAGCGGCCGTCGCTGGCGAGCAGGTCGGCGGTCACTGCGATCGAATCGCCGTCGCGG
>Ga0351852_10041_pt1 | contig 41874 bp, 23 predicted proteins | sample TotcelHFGM3001N6_FD_206802 | JGI IMG/M metagenome (GOLD analysis project Ga0351852, IMG submission 206802) | Enriched cells from coal bed in the Powder River Basin, Montana, United States - Total cells FGM rep1 HSBNCT.FGM.300.1.N6 ...
GGCTCGCCTTCCGGTGACCGTGAAGATGCGGCGGGGAATGGACGATTCGGCGGAGAGTCGGGACAAATTCTACACGATCTTGGACGGCGCATTTCAGGCAGGCGTCGCCGCCGTGACGGTCCATGCCCGCACGGTCCGGCAACGTTATGAAGGACCCAGCCATTGGCCGTTTCTGGCGGAAGTCAAACGGCACGCCGGCCGGCGGACGGTGTTGGGCAGCGGCGACCTGTTTTCGGCGCAGGCGTGCCTGGACATGATCCGGCAGACCGGGGTCGATGGGGTCACTGTGGCGCGGGGCGCGATCGGCAACCCCTGGGTGTTCGAACAAGCGCGGGCATTGGCCGCCGGACGGCCGTTGCCGCCGCCACCCACCGTGCATCAGCAGCGCGAGGTGATACGCGAGCATTTTCGATTGGCCGAGGAATTGTATGGCGAGCGGTTGTGCAGTCCGCTGATGAGGAAGTTTGGGATCAAGTACTCGGCGCTACACCCGCAGGCGGAGCAAGTCTGCGGGGCATTTATCCAGACTCGTTCGCGTCAGGAGTGGGAGGCGGTCTTGGACCGCTGGTACGCCGAGGACGTTCCAGGCAAGTCGCCTGTCGCGTAGAGTACCATAACACCTGTTCTTTCACCTAATCTTTCACTTAATCTCTGTTCAAGTTCTGCGCGATCACTCAGCCTGCACGTGTCTGCTCATCGGCTATCATCTGGGAGCTGATAGGTTGCCAAGCAAGGCAATTCGGCGAATAATCTTGAGCTATGGCAAACTCGGTTTCGCAACTTGATACGACGATCGAGATCGTCACTCCGGAGAACATTGCGTTCGATTACCGGGTGGCGGGGCCTTTTCGGCGTTTTCCCGCTTATTTGATGGATTTGGCGATCCGGTTCGGGATCTTGGCTTTGATGTGGGGCGGCCTGACGCTGTTGGCGGGAATTGGCGGCGGTCCGATTGCGATTGCGATCGGCTTGGTCGCCATGTTCGTGCTCGAGTGGTTCTATGGCGGCGTCTTCGAGACGTACATGAACGGCCAGACGCCCGGCAAGCGGGCGATGGGGATCCGCGTTTTGACGGTGGACGGCCAGCCGATCAACGGATTGCAGGCCGTGTTGCGAAACATTTTGCGGACCGTCGATTTGTATCCGATGCTGTCCTTGGAGATGTTCGGCGTGCCGGCTCCGGTGTACGTTTTACCGACGTTCATGGTCGGCTTGGTGACGATGGCGATGAACCGCCGGTTCCAGAGAACGGGCGACCTGGTCTGCGGTACGATGGTGGTGATCGAAGAGCGGCATTGGTTGACGGGAGTGGTCAAGTTAGAAGACGAACGAGCGGCTCACCTGGCCGAGTACGTGCCTCCGGATTTTCGGGTCAGCCGCAGCTTGGCTCGCAGTTTGGCCACGTACGTCGAGCGGCGACGGTTCTTTACGCCCGCGCGGCGGCGCGAAGTGGCTCGGCATCTAGCGGAGCCGCTGCTGGAACAATTGGAGATGCGCCGAGACACGAGTCACGATCTGTTATTATGTGCGTTGTACTATCGGACCTTTGTGGCGGACCGCGCCGTCGACACGCAGCCTCCCGGGCTGCGGGGGGAATCGCCGTTCGGAACGACGGCGGAGAATGCAGACGCGTGATGCCGATGCGGCACTGGTGGAACGCGGTCCGCATCGCGAGCGAGGATTGGTAACAAGAGGATTGGTAACAAGTTGTCCTGAGGCCTGAACCGTGACCCGAGGGGGCATCTGCCGGTGAAAGTAGCCGAACTGCTGGAAATGCGTCGCAAGAATTGGGCGGAGTTGGAGCATCTGTGCGAGCATCTTCCAGCGCGCCGGACCAAGGCATTGGGCGCGGCCGAGGTGTCCCGATTTGCTGCGCTGTACCGAGCGGCTTGTGCCGATTTGGCATTGGCGGACGCCTATCAGTTGCCTCCCAATACCGTGCAGTATCTGCATCGGCTGGTCGGTCGAGCGCACAACCAGCTGTATCGCACGCGGCGTTTTGCATGGGCGACGTGGAGTCGTGTTCTGTGGGAGGAAGTACCGCAACGGATCTTTCAGGATCGCTGCGTGCAGGTGGCTTTCTGCCTGTTCTGGGGCGTGTTCTTGCTGTCCGCATTCCTCGCCTATGCCAAGGATTTGTGGCCGCAGTACGCCGAGGCGGTGATGACCCGCGCGGCGATCGAGGGACTGGAAGCCAGTTACCAGAATCCGATCGATGGGCGCGATCCCGAAGCGGGCCTGATGATGGTGGGATTCTATATCCAGCACAATACAGGCATTGGATTGAAGTGTTTTGCCGGCGGCTTGGCGGTGATTCCCGGCATCTTCGTGACGGCCTTCAACGCCGCATTTTTGGGCGCGGCCTTCGGATACATGGCCCGCCCCGACGTGGCTCAGGGGCAGAATTTCTTTCATTTCGTGACGGCGCACGGGCCTTTTGAATTGACGGCGATCGTGTTGTCGGCCGGCGCCGGATTGCGGCTGGGGTTGGCGTGGCTGCTGCCCGGCCGCTGGAGCCGTCTGGCCGCTTTGCGACGGACTGCCGAAGAGACCTTGCCCTTGATGGGCGCCGCGATGGCGATGTTTTTTTTCGCGGCGTTGATCGAAGGACTCATTTCGCCGTCCGCGCTGCCGTATTGGGTCAAAGCGACGGTGGCGGTGGTGTCCAGCGGGATGCTGTCTTTCTATTTCATCATCTTGGGCATGCCGCGGAGACCGGAACGTGCAGTTTGACAAGACCACGATTGCCGTGCGCGAGCGCGGCATGTTGGACACGCTGGACTTGTCGCTGCACGTGCTGCGCGAATACGCCGGACCGCTGGCTGCGGCGATGCTGTTGGGCGTCCTGCCTCTGATGGCGGTGAACTATTTGCTGCTCGGATGGATGGCCGGCGGGATGGACGAGGAATCCGGACTGCCCTGGCGGTTCATGTACCACCTGTCGCTGCAAATCTACTTGCAGGCGCCGCTGGCCGGGGTCTTTGCGACGGCGTACTTGGGACAAGCGGTGTTCTTGGAAGGGCCGCGGCTCGGGGAGGTGATTCGGGACGTCGTGCGGCTGCTGCCTCGGATCGCTTGGTGTCATCTCGTGATCCGAGGCGCCGCGGTGGGGTGGCTGCTGTTGCTGATGGTCGAACGGCATGGTGCGTTCGATGGCGTTCTGGAAGGGTTTCTGCTGCCGTTGCTGGTCGGCTACGCCAGCGTCGTCCGCGCGTTTCGCCCGTTCATCAATGAGATCGTGCTGTTGGAGCGTAATCCGCTGACGTCGCAAGGCGAGCGCGTGACGACCGTGGGACGACGCAGCCGAATGCTGCACGGGGCCAACGTGGGCGAGTGGCTGGCCCGTTGGATCGGCTCGTGCCTGCTGGGAGTCCTGTTGACCCTTTCCGTCTATGGTACGATGTATTTTTTCGCGAGCGTCGCCTGGGAGGACTGGAGCCAGGGACCGCTGCTGATTCGGTATTTGATGCCGCTGGCGATGTGGATGGTGGCGGGGTTTTTCACGGTGTTTCGCTTTCTAACCTACCTTGATGCACGGATTCGTCAGGAGGGCTGGGAAGTCGAATTGCGTCTGCGCGCGGAAGCCGCACGGATGGCACGTTAAGGCTTGGGTGGGTGGATGTCCGCTGCATTTCGATTCACTGGATTGACTCGTTTCCGGACGCCGCTGTGGGGCGCGTTGGGGATGATGTTGCTGGGCACCGCCGCGACGGCGATGGCGGCCGACGCAGCGGTCGAATCCGGGCGTGAAGCGCTGCGGGGCCGGACGCGTTTTCCCTGGTATGACGCCCAGCAGGACGTGTTGCGCCGCATCGACGTGCGGCCGCAGAAAGAGACGGCCGAACACCGCGGTTCGACTTGGCAAGCCGATCCGTTTCCCGAGCTAGATTCAACGTCCTCGTTCGGCTGGGACTGGAGCGGCCTGCGGGCGATCGTCCAGACGTTGCTTTGGGGCGGGCTGCTGGCGCTGCTATTTTGGCTGATCTATTTTCTGGTCCGCAGCTATCTGCGCCAGCACGCGGCTGCGGAAGCCGAAGACCAGCCGGAGCAGGACCGGCGGGTGGAGGAGGATTCGATCGAGAGCTTGCCGTTCGACATCGCCCGGCCGCAGACGGACCTGTTGGCGGAAGCCCGGCGGTTGTACGAGGCGGGCGCCTACGCCCAGGCCGTGGTGTATTTGTTCAGCTACCAACTGGTGCGTCTGGACCGTACCCAGCATATCCGCTTGGCCCGCGGCAAGACGAATCGGCAGTACTTGCGAGAATTGCAGCCGCGGCCGGATTTGCGCGGCTTGGTCGAGCACACCATGGTGGCATTCGAGGAGGTCTTCTTCGGGCATCATCCGTTGGATCGCGCCGGCTTCGAGCGGTGCTGGAAACGTTTGGACGAGTTTCATCAGCATCTGTCGGAGGGCGGAGTATCCGATGGCTGATGCTTTCAACGACAGCGGGACTGGCGCTCCTGCGGGCCGAGCAGGCGGTGAACGCCGTGGAACGGCCGCCTTGCAACAAGGCGAATTCCCGACGTTTTTTTGGCGCCGGATCGGTGCGAGGGCTATTTTTTCACCGCCACGAAACGATCCGGGCGCGTGTAAGTGCAGGCGTCGAACTTGGCTGGCGGCCGTGCTGACCGTGGTGCTGGCCGGCTGTGGGACTCAGGAGATCGACCGCACGTACGGAAAACGCCGCGGAGCGGAGGGAGAAGCCAGCGTCAATGGGACGGCGGTGTTGGCGCGGATGTTCGAGTTGGCGGGGCACGAAGTCCGCACGCGCAGCTATCTATCGCCACGAGCCGAAGAGTTCGACGTGATCGTCTGGTTCCCCGATGATTTCCAGCCGCCGGGGGAAGAGCCGCAGGAATTCCTCGAAGAATGGCTGTACGGCGGGCGAGGCAGGACTTTGATTTATGTGGGGCGGGATTACGATGCGGCGATCGATTACTGGGAAAGCATGATGACGGGAGCGCCGCCGGAACAAAGCGTCGAAATCCTGCGGCGGTTGGCTCGGGCACGAGCCGAGCATGCCCGCGCCCGTGCGGTCATGCCCGAGGCAGCGGAGTGCCGCTGGTTTCAGGTTCGCCGCGGCGGCACGCCCCGCGGTGCCGGACGCCGCGGGGAAACGCCGGCGATGTTGCAGGGACCGTGGGCCGACGCCGGTCCGTTCCGATCCTCCGCACTCGCCGGGGGCGACGTCGTGAGCTTGGAGCCGCGGAAAGAACCGGTCCTCGACGATTTTGACGAGCGATTGGACACGGAAATCTGGTTGTCTGCCGACCGCGTTCCGCTGGTCTGGCGGGTCTCCAGTTCCTCCTGGGACGAGGGGCAGATCATCGTCATCCATAACGGCTCGTTCCTGCTGAATCTGCCGCTGGTGGAACACGAGCATCGGAAGCTGGCAGGCAAGCTGATTGACGCTTGCGGCAGCGCTCCCAAAAAGGTCATGTTTCTGGAAAGCGAGGCTCCGGGGGTAACAATCTTTGAGGAGGAGCCGGGCACCAAGTATCCCACGGGCTTCGAAGCGTTCACGGTATGGCCTCTGAACGCGATCCTGCTGCACTTCATCGTTCTGGGGTTGACGATCTTGGCCTGCCGCTGGACCGTATTCGGACGCCCGCGCGAGTTACCTCGGCCGCCCGTTTCCGATTTTGGGCGTCACGTCGAGGCCCTGGGCGAGCTGCTAGCGAGGACGCAGGACCACGCCTACGCTGAAAGCCGGTTGGCCGAATACCACCGCCAGACGGCAACCGATCGCCCGCTCAGCGAGTCTCCACGGGCCGAGACGCCGCGAGCCAGCGGCGGAGAATGACAACCAGTTGCGAACCGGTCAGGGCCGCACCGACAAACGCTGCGCCCGCCCCGACAAACATCGCCGTTTGGCCGGTCGCAAAGGCGGAGTACAGCAGCATGAGGCCGCAGGTCACGCCAATCACCAGCAGCGGGAGCCGATCGACCGTCTTGTGGGCGGCTTGACTCTTTTCGAAGGTCCGAATCGCGGCCGTGGCCGACTGATTCGCCACTTCGCGCAGGGCACGCAGGTTCGTCTCACGCTCGGCCGGCCGGTGAAGCGGTATCAAATCGGACGTGTGCGGTAGGGCGTCCGCCACTTTGTCCCACGATTCTCTGGCAGGCTCGTCAGCGGCGTTTCGCTCGGCTGTCGTGGGCGCTGCTTCCGCGATCGTGTTCCGCGAGGTCATGACGCCGCTCCGCTCGTTGAACGCGGGAGCGTCCGCCGCAGGCTCCAATTCCCGGGTAGTATCAGTCGGATTTGCATTGCCCTTTTGGAGCAAGCGTTCGACGTAATCCCGAACCACGGGATCCAACTCCTCGTCCTCCTCGCGTTGGCTCCACGGGGGCAGGGGGCCCGATTCCAGGGATGGACGCTGCGTCATCGGCATTGTCTCGTCCAACGGCTCAGCCGCATTCCGCTCGTCGCTGCAGCTGGGCTCGCACTTTGAAGGGAGCAACTGGCCGAGCATCTGTTCCAGCCACGCCAAACGGTCTTCGATCCGGCGAAAACGCAGGTCGGTTTCTTCTTCGCATCGTCGGTCGGGAGCCGGAAATCCGCTCGATTGGTCCACCGATATCTGAGGGAATTCGCGTTGTGTCGTCATAATCGACGCCGACATTTTTTCAGGGCGCGTGAGGGGTTTTTCCAGGCTGTTGTGATGTAGGTCATGGTTCGAGACCGGTCAAACGTCTCCTGCTGGCACTGTCGAAGGAAGTTAAAAAGGGGGAGTTTCGCGAGAAAAATTTCATATCTATGCGCGATGTGCCGATTATCCGAATTCGAAGGACAAAGCGGATGGCAGGAACCGTTCCAAACAGTTCAAGGGTGGCAGCCAGCGAAGATGGGGATCAGGGATGAAAATTACACGACCGGAAGCAATCACACACCTCCGAAAAGTGTTGCTCAGACGCCGCGATGCGCTGCGAAGCGCGCTGGCAGGGGATTTGAGCCTGTTGAAGGAACTGCGGGGACAGAGTCGCGGCGACGTCGCCGACTTTGCCTTGGACGCCGCGCAAGATGAAATCAGTTCCCAGCTGGCAGAGGTCGAAAGCCGCGAATTGGTGAACATCGAAGCCGCTCTCGAACGCATTCGCGAGGGAAATTACGGGGACTGCGATCATTGCGACGAGGCGATTCCGCTGGCGCGGCTGCAAGCTCTGCCCTACGCCACGTTGTGTATCCGCTGCCAGCGCGAAGCCGAAAAAGACGGCTCGCGACGCGGGACGCCCGATTGGGCACGGATCGTCAACGGCGGCTCCGATCACGACAGCGCTTTTCGCGATATCGAGTTGGACGTCATCTAATCGGCGTCCTCCAGCCGCGTCAGGGAGAACGACTGCATGAAGGCTCGACAGCCACTACATGACCATCTTTGTCTGGCCTCGTTGCTCGTGCTCCTCGGTGCCGTTGCGTCGCCGCTGGGCGCGCAGACGCCCGCGGCGGATCGCCTGGAAGAGCTGCCCACAACGGCCGAGGCCCGTCAGCGATTATACGAAGAAGTCGATCGCGAAGTGGCGGCGCTCCAGCGGCAGGGCACGCTGCTGAAACGCGTGATCCGCTTGGTAACGCCGACCGTGGTCCACATTGAAGCGGAGAAATCGAGCAGCCCGGATGTCAGGTTTTCCCGCCGCTCAGTAGAAGAGGCGGGGTCCGGCGTGGTCATCCGGCACGGCAACGGCGATTACGTCCTCACCAACCGCCACGTCATCAACGACTCGTTGCTGGGGCAGATCAAGATCAAGCTGGCCGACGGCCGGATCATCAACCCCAAGCAGGTCTGGACCGATCGCGGCACGGACGTGGCGATCATGGAAATCAATGCCGAGAATTTGGTCGCGGCCCGTCTCGGAGACAGCGACAACCTGGAAATCGGCGACTTCGTGCTGGCCGTGGGCAGCCCGTTCGGACTGAGTCATTCGGTGACCTATGGGATCATCAGCGCCAAAGGCCGCCGCGACCTGAAGCTGGGCGACGGCAGCGTCAAGTACCAGAACTTTCTGCAGACGGACGCGGCCATCAATCCCGGCAACAGCGGCGGCCCGCTGCTGAATTTGCGCGGCGAGGTGATCGGCATCAACACCGCGATTGCGAGCAGCTCGGGCGGCAGCGAAGGGATCGGGTTCTCGATCCCGATCAAGATGGTCATGACCATCGCCAGCCAGTTGATCGAGCAGGGCAACGTGGTCCGCGCCTATTTGGGCGTGCGGTTGGATTCGCGTTTCGACGCGCAACGGGCCGCCGCCGTCGGACTGCCTCGCCCCACCGGCGCGCTCGTCTCCGCCGTCACGCCCAGCTCGCCGGCTGCCAATGCTGATCTCAGGCAAGGCGACGTGGTCATGAGTGTCAACAACGTGCCTGTCGAGGATGACGGCCACCTGGTGAACTTGGTGAGTCTGACCGCGGTTGGCGAAACGGTGAATCTGTTGGTCTTCCGCAAAGGAACCACGCTGGCGGTCAAGGTTCGCGTCGGAAAGCGGGAGGATTTCGAGCCGGAGTAGAGGAGGCCTGATGAAAAAGGACTGGCTCTCCTGGTGCCTGTCCTTTTCACTTTTGGCGGCTTACCGCGAAGCGGTTGATCTGGCCTTCGAGGCCCGTGGGTTTACCCCAGGGGAGTTTCACCATCCGCCCAGCAAAACCCGACACAAATACCCTGTCCCCCCATCGCAGCCGCCGGAGGCGGCGGAGGCGGCGGTGGGGAAAAGTGTGGGATGTCGGGCGGTCGCATTTCTAGGCGGAGGGTGAAACTCCGCCGAGGTGAACTCGGTGGCCTCCGGCTGGACAGCAGACAACCGCTCATCTGGGCAGCTCGCCAGGTCAGGAGTTCTGACATGTTCCAGGCATCACGGTCCGGCCAGCTGCGCGAACCAGGCGTCCAGTCCCCGCTCGAACCGCTCCATCCGGCTCCGCCGCGGAACCCGAGACTGCCTCGCTTGCTCGGCCGACTTGGTCGTCCGCGAGGCAAGCCGTTCGCTCAACCCCGTCTCCAGCAACTCGGACGTGACGTCCTGGCGATCGTCCTGCAACAGGTCCGCGAACGCCTCGTCCACGGAGGAAGAAGCACGACGGTTGATGGATGAAAGTTGCAGGACGGAGGAAGCCCGCTCGCTTTGCCACGCGACCGGCCAGCGCGGTTCAACGGCTTTGTTGACGCTGCGAACCGCCAACACCGGAGCCATCAAATCGTGCTCGTCGTCGCTGTGGCCGTAGCCCAGCAGATGGCCCAATTCGTGCATCACCACCGTCAGCAAATCAACGCCATCCGTTGACTGTGGGCCGCCGACCGTCGACTGCGGATCGCCGGCCGCGGTCGAATGACCACTGTTCACCGACCACCCAAACATAGCCGCATCGTCGTCGATGCGAACGTGGTTCGTGGCCGTGTTGGCCAAGCCCAGATAGGCTCCTCCCAAGTCGGCCACGGTGAATCGGACGTTCTGCAGCGTCGCGGCTTGGGAGGGCGATAAGCCCATCGCCAACCAGTTTGCCGTCGCTTCGGCCGTTACGGGTGCCAAGTCCGCGGTGGTGATCGACGCCGCACCGGAGTCGAAGGGATTGCCGGACGCCAGCAACGGAGTGACACCAGGAAGCGCTCCCACCGAAATCTCGATCCCCGACACGATGAAGTTGCCGTCCCAGCCGCCGATATTCTCGAAGCCAATCTCCAGCGATCCGCCCGAGACTCCGATGGTAAACGTGCGAACATCTGTGGTTCCCGCGGGAATGCTTTCGACATCATATTGGTGGATCCCTTCCGCATAAATCCGAAAGTTGCCCGCATTGTACGATTCGACGCCGTAGTACATCGGATTCGAGTGATAGATGCGAACACTGTACGTATCATTTGGCCCGTTGGGCAGATCCACCTTGAACGTTGCATCCTTGGCGTAGTTCAAGTCCGTGCGCAAGGCGCCGCTGGTGCCTGCATTGATGGTATCCTGCCGATCCACGCCCGCCACCCGCGACGTCCAGCCGTAGCCGCGCGTCGGATTGTAGGTGGTCTGCGGAATCACTTGCAGGAAGCCCGCTTGCACCGGGCTGCCGTAGATCCCAAAATCAAAACGCAAAGGTGCCGCAGTGCTCGGGGCTTCGTACGGCTGCGTCACCGTCCCGCGCGACAGGCCCGACGGCTCCTCGACCAGAATCGTCCAGTTTTCCGGTGAGGCAGTCGTGTTCGTCAACGTCTCGGGTCGGAGCACACTGAACGTGAACACCCCGTATTCGTTTGCGGTGACTTGGCTGCCGAACAGGCTGGTATCGCCGTCCGGCGTGACCCGGGCGTACTGCGTGGGCGTCCCGGCAGAGACCGTCACCGTCAGCGTGGCGTTCGGCGGAGCCCCCGTCCCCTGGTACGTGTCGACCGTCATCCCGTCGGCCGCCAGGGCGCTCAGCGGATCCGCTCCCGCCGGAACGGTTCGCGTAATCGTGATCTCACCCACCGCGTCCACCGGCCGGATGTCCATGGCCAGGATCACCGCGGTCGAGTCCCAGCCGCCCAGGTCCTCCATCGTGACAAATAGCTTGCCCAACTCGGTGAGGCCGATTGCCGCGATTTCCGCCGTCGTGAAGCGGATCCAGCGGTAGAATCCCGTGCCATCGCTATTCGAAGCGCCGCCGCCCCAGGTGACATTCACGCCGCTGCCGTCCGGGGATCCGGCGCCCCAGGTATCCACTACCTGAGTGGTACCAGTAACACCCGAGCCGGAGACGGTGAACCGCTGCTGATCGTGGTTCCACGTGACGTCTCCGGTCAAGATCATCACTTCATACTGTTTGCCCGCCACGACGTCCACCTCGAACGTCAGCGGGTTTCCCGACCGGTCGGTTGAATGGCCGTCGTATTTCAGCCGCTGGTCCGCCGTGAGATAAGGCGGCTCAACCGGCCAACTTCGTTCGAAGTACCGTGGCGGCAGCGTCTGCCAGCCCGCCGAATTCGCGCCGGTCTTCTCCGTGAACGGCGAAACGGGCATGTAGTTGTCCGTCGGGTCGGTGTAGCCGTGGAACCCGTTGAAATCGTACCGTCCGGGGGCCGTCAGCGTCACGTCGTTGCTGTCCAAACCCGACAAGTACGAGATGTTCATCAGCACGCCGGACGGGTACAGGAACGCTCCCTCCGGCAGCCCCAGGAACCGCGTGTCGATCAGGTCCGTCGAGTCGTTGTCGATAATGCGGAACTCGGCGCCCACCGGCACCGCGAATTGAGGCTGAACCAGCAACGTCCCGCCGCCCGTGCCGTTCAGCAGCGAGCCGTTCAGATTCCCACTACCGTTTAGGACCAGTTGGTCATAACCGCCCACGCCCGGCGTCAAACCGCCCAACTGGACGCGGAACGTGCCGCCAGATCGAACGTCTACGTCGCCGTTGACGGTCAGCTGTCCTGCCAGTGGCGTGCAACCGTCGCTCACATCGCCCGGATCCAGGGTTCCGCCCGAATACACGATCATGTCGCGGGCTCCCGGCGTGGTACCCATCGTCCCGTTGCCCCCCAGCGTGCCGCCGTTGTTGACGTACACCGTGGCCGCGTTTGCCGTCAGCGTCCCGTTGACCAACAGCGTCCCCGCATTCACGTTGGTCGTCCCGACATAAGTGTTAGCGGCGCCGTTCAGCCGCAATGCGCCCAGACCGTTCTTGATCACGTTGCTGGCTGATACGACGTTGCCCGTGGCGCTGCCCGGTGTGATCCCGATCCAGCCGTCACAATCGGCCAGGCTGAACGTGACTGCGCCCGTACCCGCCACGATATTACCCTGCAACTGGATCGTGCCGTGATCGTTACCGCCGGGCCCCGCGCTGTTTGCGTCGGCGGTGATCCCGATCGCGCCCCCGTTGCTGGTGATGATTCCAGCCGCCGAACCGAGCACGTCATGGTCAGCGTTGATCGTGATCGAACCGCCTCGGCTGGTGATCACGTTATTAAGCACCACGTTGCCGTGCGGTACCGCCTCGTCGCCGGCCGGCGCGGTGACGTTGGCGTCCAGCAGAATCGTCCCGGCCGTATTGGCGGCGTTGGTTAGCTGGACGCCGGAATTGCTGGCGTTCAGGACGGTGATATTGCCGCGTTCCGTGGTCAAGGAAATGCTGCCCAACGTGCCGTTGTGCGTCGCCTGTTGCACATACAAATGGCCGCCCGCCGCGATTTCGTTGATTGCGATGTTTCCGCTGTGTGTATTCAGTGCGTCCAAATAGACGATGTTCGTCTCAAGATCGTCCGCCGACCCGATCCCTGAGGCCGCCCGTAGCGTGCCCGTACCGGCGATGATATTGGCGGCCTCGCCGACGAGATTGTCGATGATTTCGCCGATACCATCGCTGGCGTACAGGTTCCCTTCAGCGGCACCACCGGCTGTCACGGGCCCCCCGTAATCCGCCGTCACCGTCACATTACCTCGGACATTGTCGTTGTTACCGTCGGCGTTCAGCACGCTGACGCTGACATCGTTGGGCGCCTGGAGCCGAATATTGCCGTCGGCTGATCTGACCACGGACCCGCTTGCCATCGTCACATCGCCGCCGCTGTTCCCATCGATCGCCGAACCGCCGTTGTAGTTGGTGCCGGCGCTCAGCAGCACCTCGCCATTCGCGACCGCACCAACGGTGACTGTCGCGGCCAGGCTGATCGAATCGCCCGCAAACAGGAAGATACTCCCCATCCCGCCGCTGGCCGTGATGCTGGCGTTGATCGTCAGGTCGTCCGTGGTCAGATTTCCTTCCGCCGCCAGCGTGATGTTGCCGCCGCCGTGGTTGATCACGGGACTGGCAACGGTCAGCGGACTGCTGGCCCGGACGATAATATCGTGGCCTAACGCTCCACCCGTGATCCGCACGCCACTGGTCGCGGCCCCAGAGCCGTCCACGTTTACGTCCGTGATCGTCAATCCGCCGGCGGTGTCCTGCAGATTGATGTCGCCCGTGGCCGTAACCGCCGCCAGGTTCACGGCGTTGATCTCCAATTGCGCCAAATTGCCGATGCCCGTGCCGGCCACCAATTCGATCTCGTGCGCCACAATGTCGGCGGCGGCATCCGCCGTCGCGTCCTCTTCGATCGCGTCGGGTGTATTCAGCCACACGTCGCCGGCCGTCGTCCCGGCGCTGATCAGCCCCACGACGATATTGCCGCCGGTCGTCCGCAGCATGATGTCGTTGGCATCCGCATCGGTGGTGGACCGCACATCCGTCGCCGTGATCTGGCCGCCCGCATCGACGGTGATCGGGCCGTTCGCCGTGTCGACGTCCAGCAGCACGATCGCGTCCGTTTCGTCGATATCGATCGCTCCGGCCGCGGTGACCGAAGCAGCCAGCGTGCCGATGGTCGTTTCGATTGCCGGGTCGGCCCCGTTGCCCACCGCCGCCCCGATTCCCGTTGCCGCCGTAATCGTCACCCTGCCGCTGTTGGCCACGATGTCCACGTGCGTATCGCCGCCATCGATTACGCCGCCCGCGGTACTGTCGATCGTCACCGCAGTGTCGCTGGAGCTTGTGGTCAGCAATCCGCCCAGCGTCACATTGCCGTACGCATTCAGGTCAATCATGCCGCTGCCCGCGTCCCACAACGTGCCGTTCCCCATTGTGATGACGCCGCTGTTATCGGTATTGGCATCGGCTGTGACCGTCAAGTTTCCGCTGGTGCTGGTGATGTCGCCTTCGGCGTCCGCCGTCACGTTTCGGTCGGCGTTCAACGTGATATCCCCGCCAGCCGACAGAATTCCGTCATTGAGCACAATATCCGAATTCGCGCCGTTGGCGTCCAACAGGATCGTTCCCGCGCCGGCCGCCGTCACGGCGTTCGACACCGAGCCGCCGTTGTCCACGGTGATCGTGCTGGCCGCTGTGATCGCGATATTTCCCGCCGTCGACTGAGCCGCTCGGAACACGGTGACCGCGTCGGTTTCCGCGATCTGGATGTCGTTCGCGGTGGCATTCAGCACGTTCAACGAGCCGATCGTCGTCTCCAACGCATTTCCATGGCCGACGCCGTTGACGGCGGCGATGACAACCCGGCCGCTATTGGCGATCAAATCGACGTTCGCGTCCCCGCCGTCGATTACCGCTCCGGCCGTCGTCGTAATCGAAATCGCCGCCGTGGTCGCGTTGCCGGTCTGCAGATTGGCGATCGTGATGTTCCCGTCCGCATCCAAGGTAATCAGCCCGGTTGCCGTCACCGTTGTCGTGCCGTTCGCTTGTGTGATCACGCCGTCCGCCGTTCCGGTTCCGGCGTTGAAGTCGATCGCTCCCGAGCCGGTCGCCGAGATGTTGCCGCCCGCGTTTTGGAAGATGTCGTTGCCCGCATTCAACGTGATGCTGCCGTTGCCGCCCGTCGCCGTCACGGCCGCGTTCAGCGTCAAGTCGTCGGCCGCCGTATCGCCGCTGGCCGTCAGCACGATGTTTCCGCCGTCGTTGTTGATTACCGGAGCGTTCACGATCAGCGGACTGGAGGCGACCAAGCGGATGTGATCGCTGCCCGTCGCCGCCCCGTCCCCATTGGTGATTGTGACGCCGGACAGGCCGTCGACGGTTCCGACGACCAACATTCCACTGTTGACGATACGGACGCCGCCCGACTCGGTCGCGGCCGCCAGCGTCAGACTGCCGCCGGACTGGGCCGTGTCGAGCGCGTTTGCGTCGGTGCCGATCCCCGTCGCCGCCCGCAGCGCGGCGGTGCCGGCCGTAAGGTCCGTCGAAATATCGCCGGCATCCGTAATGGCCCCATTGCCGGTTGTGACGCGGGCCTCCGTCGTAGTACTCAAGCCGGTCAGGTTGATGTTCCCGTCGGCCGCCATCACAATCATCCCGCTGCCCGCGGTGATGGTCGCTCCGGCGTTCATTTGGATCTGGCCTCCGTGCGTGCCGGCTCGCGTGTCGGCCGTCACGGTCACCGTGCCGCCGAGTCCCATCACATCACCGTCGGCGCCGAACCGCACGTCCTGTTCAGCCGTGATCTCGATCGTCGCCGTCCCCCCGGCAGTTCTTACCACGCCGTTGACGACCGTGTCCGCGGTGGTCGGGGCGTTCGGGCCATCTCCCAAGGAGATGTCGCCGCTGGCCAAAACTTGTTCGGCTGCTCCGTCCGATTCAATCCGCACGCTGTCGCCCGCTTCGTCCGTCGGAACCACAGTCTGACCCAACACGGGCCCGATTCCGACCGTCGCGTACACGTCCGAACCCCTCATGGTCGCGTTACCGGCCGAATTCACTTGGCCGTTCGCTTTCACCCAAACGCCGCCGACGCCATCGGCGTCCGAATCCGCCGTCAGGATGATCGCCGAACCGGCGCCGGTGGTCTGCGTCACCGCATCGACGATGATATCCCGCGGCGCGGTAAAGTTCATCGCTTGATTGCTGGTTAACGAAGCGCTGATAATCAGATCGCTGGCCGGCGCCGTGTTGCCGTGGAGCGTGATGTTTCCGCCCGCGGCTGTCAGTGAGGCGTTTAACGTGACTGCGCCCGTCAGGGTGATCCCGCCGCCCGTGCCGGTCTGAGTACTGATCGCATGGCTAACCAGAATCGTGCCGTTGGTGGCGTTGATCGTCACTGTGCCGCCGGTCAGCGGATCGCCCGTCGTGATCCCGCTGACTGTGACCGCCGGGGTCGTTGCCGTGATCGATCCGACTTCGATACCGTCGGAATCGGTAAAGCTGATCGATCCCGCATCCAGGTCCGCGGCGATCTTGTCGACATCGTTCGCCCCGTTCAAGTCAAACGCACCGGCGCCGGCCAGAACCAAGTCAACGCTGGTCAAAGTGCCTCCCGTCTGGCTGACACCTTCCAACGAAGTCAACGTCACTTGATCCTGGGCGGAAACGCTGCCCGCCAACGCGATGTTTCCGCTGGCGGTTCCAGCGCGGGCCCAGATATCGCTCCCGACGGCGGTCGTCGTCAAACTGCCGGAAGCGGTGACCTGCACGCTGCCGGTGCCGTCGTCGCCGGCTTGCAATGTGATCGTATTGTCCGCAATAACGGCCGCGTTGATAATAATGTCGTCGTTCGACGCCATCTCCACCGTCGTCGGGTCGATTGCGCCGTCGATGGTGATCAGGCCCACGGCGTCAAAAACCAGCGTTCCAGCCGCCGTCATCTTTGCCCTGACCCAGATCGTCCCGCCACTGTTGACGGCCACGTTGGTTGTGATGTTCGTTGCGGCGTTGAACGTCACACTGGTCGTGGCGTCCAAAATGCTCAGCGAATTCACGGCCAGCCCTTGGTAATTCTGCACCGCCCCGTCGTGAATCGTCAGGTCTCCGCCGCCGGTTACGTTCCCGGCGAACGTCACGTTCCCCGCCGGCCCGGCATCCAACGCCAAATCAAAGCCGCCCGTGGCGATTGTCGAATTGAACAGGATGTTTCCGGCCGCCGCCCCCGTCGTGTCGATGCCCACGCCGCCCGTCAGCGTCACCGTCGAGTTGACCGTCACGTCGTCGTCCGTCGTGTTGATGCCCCCGGCCGACGCAATCCCGCCGCCGCCGGTGATCGACACGGCTCCGTCCGCGTTGATATCTCCAGCCGCAGCGATCACCACCGTTCCCAACTGGTTGAACGTCACCGTCCCGCCCGTCGTCGTCGTGATCCCCGCGTTGACGGCCAGGTTCATCCCGGTCAGCGACACGCCCGCGACCGCGTTCGTGTTCACCGCGCCGTTGAGCGTCGTAGTCCCGCTGCCCGCCGTCTGCGAAAGGCTCGCCGCCGCGATTGCGTTCGCCGTTACATTTGCCGCGTTCGCGATCGAGATCGCACCAAGCCGTGCCGTCCCGCCCACCGCACCGATGAACGTCACATTGCCGCTGGCATTGACCACTAGGCCGGCGCCACCCGGCGTTGCGTTATCGTTCAGCGTATTGCTAAAAGTGACATTCACGCCTGTCAGCGTTGTGTCTGTGCCCAGCGTCACCGCCTCGTTGTAGGTCTGATTGCCCGTGGTTGCCACCGACCCGCCGTTGATCTGCGTCGAGCCGCCCGCGTTTGTGGTCACGTTGGTCAGGGGCGCAAGTCCGCCCACCGTAGCGGCGAACGTTGTTACCCCGCTGGCATTGACCGTCAGATCGGCGTTACCCGCCGCTGCGTTGTCGTTCAGCGTATTGCTAAAGGTCACATTCACGCCCGTCAGCGTTGTGTTTGCCCCCAGCGTTACCGCGTCATTGTAAGTCTGATCGCCCGAGGTTACGACCGACCCGCCGTTGATCTGCGTCGAGCCGGACACGTTTGTGGTCAAGCTGGTCAGTGGCGCACTTCCACCCACCGCGCCGGCAAACGTCGTCACCCCGCTGGCATTGACCGTCAGGTTGGCATTGCCCGGCGTTGCGTTGTCGTTCAGCGCATTGTTGAAGGTCACATTCACGGCGGTCAACGTCGTGTTCGCCCCCAGCGTCACCGCGTCGTGGTAGGTCTGATCGCCCGCGGTTGCCACCGACGCTCCGTTGATCTGCGTCGAGCTGTCCGCGTCCGTAGTCAGGCTGGCGATCGGTGTCCCGCTCCCGATGATCCCGTTGATCTGCGTCGTCGCGCTGCTGTTCAGCACCAGCGCGTGGTTACCGTTCACCGTGCCGTTGAGCACAATGTTGCTGTCGCCCGCCGAGATTGTCAGTGCCGATCCCAGCGTCGTGGCCGAGTTGACCGTCACGATCCCCGGCGCCCCCGCTGCGGCACTGGTGTTGATCGTCACCGCGTCGGCGGAAATCGTCAGCGTGTCCGTGGCCGCGTCGCCGAACCTCACGTCGCCTGCCGACGTGAACAGTAGCCCGTCCAGCACCACGTTGGCGTCAAACGTTCCGCCGGCGCTGCCCACTGTGACCGCCTCGGTGAACCTAACAATTCCCGCGGACTGGGTTACCCCGCTCGCCTCGACGGTGTTCGTGAACGTGGCCAAGCTGCTGTTGGTCAGCGTCAGCGTTCCGATGTCGGTGCCGACGACCCCCGAAACCGTCGCGGCGGCGGTCGTGTTGATGGTCAGGTGCGAGGCGGCGCCGCCCGCCACGCCGCTGATCGAACTGAGTTCGATCAGCGTCGCCGACCCATCGCCCACCGTCAGCGTCACGCCATCGGACAGCGTCGCCGCCCCCAGTGTGATTGTTCCGTTGCCTGCAGACAACAGGCTGCTGCCGGTTGCGGCCGTCGTGTTGTCGAGGTTGATCGCCGCGTTCGTGGTGCTGATGTTCCCGTTGATCTCGTTGGCGCCGGTGATATGGGTCAGCCCGCCCGCAAACGTCAGGTTGTCGCCACCGTTGCCAAACCTCACCGCACCGCTGGTGCCGAACGTGACACTGTTGGTGATGTTCGTTATGCTGCCGAAGAGATTGATTGCGAAATTACCTGACGAATTCGTCAGACTTGAGGCGTACAAGTCATTCGTGAACTCGATCGTCCCGTTGGTCGCGGTCAAGTACACCGTTCCGATTCGGTCATCGCTGGCACCGATGGCTCCTGCAAACGTGGTTCCACCGCTTGCGGTAACCGTCAAGTTGCCAATGTCAGTCCCGATCGGTCCCGATACGTTAATCGCCCCGCCCACGTTAAACGTAACGTTCGACTTAGTACCACCGACTGTTCCAGCGAGGCTTGCGACGGTCACTCCACCGCTGCCGCCGATACCCAGCGTCAACGTCGCGCCGTCGGCCAACGTGGTGGCTCCCAGCGTGATCTGTCCACTCCCCGCCGCCAGCGTGCGATTTCCCGCGACGGCCGTGGCAGCGTTCAGATTGATCGCCGCATTTATCGCGGCGATATTCCCATTGATCTCATTCGATCCCGCCGTATGCGTCACGCCGCCTGTGAACGTCAGGGTATCGTTGCCGTTGCCGAAGGTGACTTTACCGCTGGTCGCGAATTCCACCGCGTCGGTCACGTTCGTGTTACTGCCGAACAGATTCAGGTCGAAACCTCCGCCGGAATTCGTGATACTTGTCGCCCACAGCTCGCCATTAAACTGGATTGCATTGGTTGTGCCGCTGAGCACCAGTGATTGAATGCGACTGCCTGACGAGCCGACGCCGGCGCCGAACGTCGCGCCGCCGCTGTTAGTTACAGTCAGCGTTCCGATATCCGTTCCCACCGGGCCAGTTAGCGAAATGGTATTCGTGGAATTCAGCGTTAGGTTAGACGGGTCGCCAGCGGCGATCCCCGACACGGACTGCATGCCGATGGTGCCGCCGCCGGAGATCAGTCCCAGCGTCAACCCGTCTCCGATCGTCGTTGCTCCGACGATTGCGATGCTGCCGTCGCCGCCGGTCGCGTGATTCGTGTCGACCGTCACGCTGGCTTGCACCACGACGGCACCGGTCAGGCTGACGCTTCCGGCGGCGGACCCGCCGTCGGTGGCGATCGAGGCGGCGTTCAATTTGATGGTCTCGGCATTCAACGTCAGATCGCCCGGATTGGTGCCGTTGCCGAGGGCGAGATTCGTGTTGATCTGGATTTCGTCCGAATCACCTTGCCCTTGGATTTCGATCGCTGCGGAAAATCCGGCGGTGCCGAAGGCATCGACCTTGATTGTATCATTCCCGCCACCACCGTTGATCGTCAGCTTCTTGCTGGGATTGTCAAAGAAGATTAGAGTCTCGCCGGAGGTCGAATCGATCTGGGTTTTCGTCGTATCGGAGGCGTACTGCGAAACAGTGATCGTTTCGGCAGCACTACTGTACGTCGCGACCACGTACTCGCTGTCAATCGAGTGACTGATTGGTTCCAGCCCGTCGTAATGGATCGTCCCGGCGATCGGCCCGTTCAACTCGATCTTCCCTGAGTGTTCATCGTAGAACGTATATGTCGTAGTCGTCGTCGAACCGCCGGTCAGGACAATGGAATCGGACCCGCCATTGCCGCCATCGAACGTGATTCCGTCCGATGGAATCGGATTGCCGCCGGACAAGTCGACGGTCAGGGTATCGTTGCCGTCACTCCCGTTAAGGGCAAGAGTGGTGAGGTTAACGACCGGGGTGAGCATCAGTACAGTTCCGGCCGGTGAAGCACCACCCGTCCGGATTTCGATGTCATCGCCGACCATGCGTATGAAGAAGCTATCATTCCCACTGCTCCCGTCAAACTCGGGTGTCGCGTCGTAATTCAACACGACGGCATTATTTTGATAGTCGATCTCGAGCGGCGCATTGTTCAGCAGGAACGTGTCGCCGTCGGTCAAGCCGTTGAAGGTGTTGGAGACACCGCCCGTCGCGGACAGAATGGTGAACGCGTTGTCGGCAACGGGCTTGTGGGACCCGGTGACTGCGATCGATGCCCAGCCCAAGCTTGTGGTTCCCGTGAAAGACCAGCTATCAAACGCTGTGGCGAGCGTCCCGTCGATCTCAACGGCCAACGTGTCGTTCGCGTCCATGGTCAGGTTGCCCGTCACGGTTACCTGCCCGGGGCTGGTACCGGCGGCGAGGATGACGGCCTTACCGGTGGAATCCACATTGCCCGTGTACGAACCGGTGCTGACATTCACCGTACCCCCGCTCGGCGCCAATTCAACGCCGCGCTGGATACCGAGGGTATTGGTCGTCACATAGTTGTTGTTCGCCACCCACGTGACCAAGCCGTAACTTGCGTTGTCCAGGGCATGCGTAATGTTGTCCTCAATGTCAAAGTTCGACGCGATGGCCGCACCGTTCTGTTGGAAGACCGTGCCGACGGCATCCAGTGGGTCGTTGTCCAAGTAGTCGATCAGGCGGCCTGTACCAACGATGTTCAACGTGTTGGTGACGCCGGCTTGAAAGGCAAGGGTTCCCCCGGCATCCACTTGAACCGCAACGTGATTGTAACTGTCCGACTCGTTGATGGTCACACCGCCAAGGGTGGAGTGGCCTAGCGTCAGCGTCCCGACGCTCTCGACCAGCACCGTGGGAAAATTGCCCTTACCGGGGTCAGCGCCTTCGCCGGCCTGGGTCAGCGTTCCGTTAGCTACGATCACCTGGCCTGAGCTAACGGTCAGGGCCGGTGAGCCAGAACCCAACGTGGTTCCTCCGAGGTTGATCAGCAGAGTGACGTTGGCGGGCACGTCAAGATCGAGACCTGAGTAACTCGGTCCGTTGGTCAGTGTGACTTGGATCGTCACGTGACTCGTCGGCGCAGTCAGACCTTCGACGAGGCCAATGAAGAACGCGAGTTCCGTCGCGTCGGACACGGTTGTCATGACCGTGTTCAACCCGGCGTCGGCGGCCACCGCGGCGACAACCTGGTTGAAGAGCCACGGTGGCATGTTGGGGGCAATCCCGGCCGTCCCGGCTTCCGAACTCTTGCCGATCCAGGGATCAAAATCGACGTTATTGCTGACCGCGGAGCCGGTGCCGCTCGCGTTCGACAAATGGGTAGGCCCGCTGGCGGAACCCCACCAGTTGTTCTCGGCGTTGAGGCTTACGCCCGATTCAACGGACTTGTTCGAGCCGGCCACGCTCGAAAGGTCGTTGTCGGATACCATAAACGACGCGTCGACAGTGTTTCCCGGCCGGATGTAAATATTTGCAAAACCGCTGCCAGTCTGCCCCGAACCAGTGATTGCATTGCCGGTCACCGACCCGCCGTTAACGGTCGAGTAATACCCTTCAGCCCAACCGGCCAGGAACAGACCGTTCTTGCCGACGTCTGTGATCGTGTTTCCTTGGACAGTGAGCGACTCGATGGTCCCGCCGCTGGGAAGCCCGAAATGGAAGATGCCGTCCCCACCACCGGTAATCGTGTTGTTTTGGATGGTCACGGTCCCATATTGGCCCACCAACGCAATGCTCGTTACGTTGTCGGTTGTTCCCGTCTGCGTGAATGTGTTGCCTGTGATCGTCGCCGCTGTAATCCCCAACGTCGTGTTCCGAACGGAAAGCAAGTTCGGTTGCTGGCCGGGATTGAGCGCGTTGAGGAACAGGTTATTGGTGACTGTCGAAACGGCTCCCTCTAATGTTGCCGTGTTGCCGGAATTGGAATAGTTGGCTGCGCTGCCCGCTTCGATGATCGAATTGGTCAACGTCGACGTCGAGGCAAGCATCCGCACGTTGGTACCATTCCAGTACAATGTGTTGGGGACTTTTTCGAACCGGAATCCGTCGAGGCTCACTGCGCTGGCGCCACTCGTCACGTCCACAAACCCCTGGACGAGCGACTCGGAGACCCGATCCGCCGCCGTGCCCGCCTTGCCGCCATTGGCTCCCAATAATGTCAGCGATTTCGAGATGGCGAGATTCTCATTGTAGGTCCCATCTGCCACGTAGATCGTGTCACCGTTGCTGGCCGCCACGACCGCCGCCGAAATGCTCGTGAACAGACTGGTATTGAGCGTAAGGTTCAGCACCGGAGCCTGTCCGTCGCTCGTGAATTGCCCATCCCCGGAACCACCTTCGCCGATGTCGCTGTAATCCACATATAGCGAGGCCAACAGTCTCCGATCTTCCAATTGCTCCAGGAACAGTTTCCGTCCGCGAGCGCCTTTGCGCAGCTGCTTGGTCTGCTTCTTGTCCCGCAACGGCTGGATGGTCTTCCGGGTTGTCATAACTGAAACCTCGTCCTGGGTGATGGAATTCTCTGGTGGTCAGCTTGGACCGGATGTACTTACTGGTTCCCGATTTCTTGTTCTCTTACGAGCATCTTCCATTAGCGTTCATCAGCGTCGATTAGCGGTCCTCACGACCACGGTCGAAGGCCGGAAGCGTAGACCGCTAATCCACGCTGATGAACGCCAATACTTTCTCGACGGCGGTCAAAGCCGCCCATGTTTACCCGGGGGCAAATTTCTTGATCGCCCCCGGCAAGAACTGCCGCCCGTCAAACAGGCGCAGCGCTAACCGCGGGCGACGAAACGTTCCCAAAGGGCAACAGGCGACTCCTTTTCTTTACACCCGATTTTGCGGATTTAAGCTATCTTTCCGAAAAATTCGATTATTCGAGCCACATAAGGGCATATTGCGTGCCAATGCCCGCTCTCAGCGGTCCACTACGCGCACGGGACGCGCCGGGGCTATAATCACGAGAACGACGTTAACCACTAAGCTGACTTAGCCGTCGGAAAGGGCCTTGGAATTGTGGCTGACACGGGGGAACTTTGCGTATGCCTGCGATTGACCATGCTTTTATCACCAAGACGCCGCTACACGAAATCGAATATCCAACCTCGGACGGAAGACCCATGGGTGAGACCGACCTGCACCGCGACGTCATGGTTGAGACCATCGAGACGCTGAAAATGCACTACGCCGCCCAGCAGGTTTACGTTTCGGGCAATATTCTGCTGTACTACCGTCCGGGCAACAAACACCGCCACGTTTCGCCTGACGTGCTGGTGGTCCGGGGACTGGAACCGCGGGCTCGGGACAGCTATCTGCTGTGGGAAGAGGGCCGGGCGCCGAACGTGGTGATCGAGGTGACCAGCGAGTCGACGCGGGAAGAGGACTTGGCGGAGAAACTGGAGATCTACCGGGACGAAATCGCGGTGGCCGAGTACTTTCTGTTCGATCCTCGCGCGGAATACCTCGAGCCGGCCTTGCAAGGTCATCGCTTGAACGGCGGCCGGTATCTGCGGATCAAGCCGGCCGGCGGTCGATTGCCCAGCAAGGAACTGGGATTGCACCTCGAAGCCGACGGCCACCGGTTGCGATTGTACGACCCGGCGCAACGACGCTGGCTGCCGACGCCGATGGAGGCTCGCTTGGAGAGCCTCGCCGCCTTGGAACAGAAACAGGCGGCTCTGGAGCAGAAACAGGCGGCTCTGGAACAATCCGAAGCGGTTCGCCGACAGGCGGAGGCCGAAGCGGAGCATCTGCGGCAGGAGTTGGCGGCGTTACGGAAGCGAGGATAAGGGCTTATGAGTGAGATCAACGTGCTTTCGGCCCATGACCTGGGCGGCAAATTCATTCCCGAGGAATTCCTGCCCGAGGGCCGGGATGACAACTATCTGCGCGATTTGCAGGCCGGCAAACCCGCCGACAGCTGGCGGCAACTCCGCTCGCACGAGATCGCGGAACTGGTCAAAAACGGCGTGACGTGTGACGACTGGGACGCGCTGTACGTCAGCGATCCGTTCACCCCGCATCTGCTCAAGAACTGCGAATTCTCGGGCTTGGTTCGCATCGGGCGTCTGGACGACGTGGTCCTGGAACATCACGAGTTGAAGACGCCGGCCGGGATCACCAACAGCCGGATCATCGCCTGCGACATCGGCGACAACGCCGCGATTCACAACGTGAGTTATTTGTCCCGCTACATCATCGGGAATCACGTAATCCTGCTGAACATCGACGAGATGCATACCACGAATCACGCCAAATTCGGCAATGGGATCGTCAAGGACGGCGATCCGGAGAGCGTGCGGATCTGGATGGAGGTGATGAACGAAGCGGGCGGCCGCGGCGTGCTGCCGTTCGACGGCATGCTTGCGGCGGACGCGTACCTGTGGGCCAAGTACCGCGACGACGCGGCACTGCAGGAACGCTTTCTGCAGATGACCGACGCCCTGTTCGATTCGCGACGCGGGTTCTTCGGCGTCGTGGGCGATGCCGCAGTGGTGAAGAACTCGCGGATCCTGAAGGACGTCAAGATCGGCCCGGGCTGTTACATCAAAGGGGCCAACAAGCTGAAGAATCTGACGATCAACTCGCGCGAGGACGAGCCCAGCCAAATCGGCGAAGGGGTCGAACTGGTCAACGGGATCGTCGGCTACGGCTGCCAGGTCTTCTATGGCTGCAAGGGAGTGCGATTCGTGATGGGGGACCATGCCAAGCTGAAGTACGGAGCGCGGCTGATCCATTCCTTCTTAGGCGACAATTCCACCGTCTCGTGTTGCGAGATCCTCAACAACCTCGTGTTTCCCGGTCACGAGCAGCACCACAACAATTCGTTCCTGGTGGCGGCCTTGGTCATGGGCCAGAGCAATCTCGCGGCCGGCGCGACGATCGGCTCGAACCACAACAGCCGGGCCAACGACGGCGAGATTCAGGCCGGACGAGGCTTCTGGCCGGGACTGTGCACGACGCTGAAGCACTCCAGCCGGTTTGCTTCGTTCGTCCTGCTGGCCAAAGGCGATTATCCGGCCGAGTTGAACATCACGCTGCCCTTTGCGCTGGTCCGCGACGACGCGCCGCACCATCGATTGCTGGTGACGCCGGCTTACTGGTGGAACTCTAACCTGTACGCTCTGGCTCGCAATGCCTGGAAGTACGCGGCTCGCGACCGGCGAAAGATAAAGAATCAGCATATCGAGTTCGACGCGCTGGCCCCGGATACGGCTGGGGAAATCCTGCACGCCTTGACGTTGCTGGAGATCTGGACGGGCAAAGCGTCGCTGTGCGCGCAAGGCCAAGCGGACACGGACGCGGACGCCGAGATGCTGGCGGGACTGGGCCGTCCGTTATTGCGAGGCCCGGAGTCTGGGGTCGCGGATCTGGAGGTTCTGGGAGAGGACATGGAAAACTCGAGCCGAAAGACGGTGCTCAGCAAGCCGTGGCGCGGCTATCATGCCTACCGTGAAATGCTGCACTACTATGCGGTGAAGAACTTGCTGGATTACGTCCGCGCGCATCCGGCGGCGACGGTAGCGGACGTCAACGACGCCTTGGGCAACTCGGAGCGGCAGGAGTGGGTCAACTTGGGCGGGCAACTGGTCCCCGCGGCGGACGCCGACGCGCTGCGCGAAGACATCACCTCCGGCGTGCTCCGTTGCTGGCGCGACGTCCACGAAGCATACGATCGTTTGTGGGAAGCGTATCCGCTGGCCAAACAGCGTCATGCGTTCGCCACGCTGCTGGCCCTGCTCGATGCGGACCGCCTGAGCGAGCCCTTGTGGAACGCCGCGCTGGACGAAGGCTTGCGGATCCAGGAACATGTCTGCGAACAAGTGTACCGTACGCGCAAGAAGGACTACGAGAACCGTTTTCGGCAGGCGACATTCCGCAACGCCGCCGAGATGGAGGCCGTGTTGGGCACACCCGAAGGCGATCGTTTCGTCCAACAAGTAGCCGAGGAGACAAAAGAGTTCCGGCAAATTGTCGCGTCCGCCCGAGCAAAAGATTAACGGCCACGGCCACCTAATCCTTCACCTAACCCGGGTCCTGCCCGCAATCCCGCAACCCAATTCGTATTGCTATTTCGCGATTTCTTGCTTTTCTGCGAGCATTATTGAACAGGAGGTAACGGAGACAACGGAGAAAGCGCCAGCACTCTGTTCCCTCTGTTTCCTCCTGTTCATGATTTTCGGATTCATTTGGCTCGGCCGGAGGCCGCATTGGTTAACCGGAGATTAGGTGTTAGGGGATGTGAGGATTTCAGTACCGCCGGTCATTCCTGTGCAATTTTGGCTTTCGGTTTCGCCTTGGCCGGACTGCGGCTGGGCGGGATGGACTCGGGCGGGTCTTCGGCGGGGACATTCAGTTCGCTGCGCAGCCGTTTCAGTTCAGTGTGCAGCGTCTGACGCGTTTCGGCGTAGGCCGAATCGCCGTAAACGTTCGTCAGTTCGTGCGGATCGCGCTCGCGGTCGATCAGCGTCCAGTAATTCATCTCGGGCTCGTAGAAGTGGAACAGCTTGTAGCGGTCGGTGACGACCCCGTAATGCCGCCGCACGCTGTGGGCGCCGGGAAACTCGTAGTAGTGATAGTAGAAACTGGTGCGCCAATCGGCGGGCGTGTCACCCTGCAGCAGCGGCAGCAGACTGTGGCCCTGCATATCCGGGGGAATCGGCAGACCGGCGGCTTGGAGGAAGGTCTCGGGCAAGTCGAGGATGGAAACCAGGTCGCGGCAACGGCTACCGGCCTGGGCGACGCCCGGCCAGCGCACCAGCAGCGGCGTGGTCAGCGATTCTTCGTAGATCCAGCGTTTGTCGAACCAGCCGTGCTCGCCGAGGTAGAATCCCTGGTCGGACGAGAAGACGACGATCGTGTTCTGAGCCAGGCCTTCATCGTCCAAATACTGCAACAGCCGTCCCACCGCTTCGTCCACCGCCTTGACGGTGCCCAGATAGTCGTGCATATAGCGCTGGTAGCGCCAGCGGACGAGGTCTTGGCCGGACAGTTTGGCCTGTCGCATCGCTTCGTTGTGGGGCTCGTAGTAGGCGTCCCACTCGCGTCGCTGCTGGTCGTTCAGATATGGCGGTGCGACGAGTTTGGCGTCGCGATCGTTGAACGTCTTGGCCAGCGTCATGTCCTGTTCGCGTTCGGCGCGGCCGCGGCCGGAATAGTCGTCGAACAGCGTCGCGGGCTCGGGGAACGGGCGGTCGCCGTTCCAGCCCACGTGCCGCAACGCAGGCGCCCATTCGCGATGCGGAGCTTTGTGCTGGCTCATCAGCAGAAACGGTTTATCCTTGTCGCGCTGCTTGAGCCACTCGATCGAGAAATCGGCGATCAGATCGGTGGTATAGCCGGTGTGCTGGACACGCTCGCCGTCGCGGATCATGGGCGGGTTGTAGTAGATGCCTTGGCCGGGCAGGATGTGCCAGTGGTCGAAGCCCGTGGGATCGCTTTCCAGATGCCACTTGCCGATGATCGCCGTTTGGTAACCGGTTTGTCGCAGGAGCTTGGGAAAAGTCTGTTGCGCGCCGTCGAAGCGATTGCCGTTGCGGAAGAAGCCGTTCGCGTGGCTGTACTTGCCGGTCAGGATGACGGCCCGGCTGGGTCCGCAGATGCTGTTGGGCACCAAGCAGCGGTCGAACCGCATTCCTTCGCGGGCGATCCGGTCCATGTGCGGCGTGAACAACAGTTTCAGGGGATGCTGATACGCGCTGACGGCCTGCGTCGTGAGATCGTCGCAGAAGATGAACAGGATATTCGGCCTGGGTTCGGCCGCCGGTGCCGAGTTTCCGCTGGCGAATGACGAAACAACGAGGCACAGCAGGGGGAGGCACAGCAGGGCAAGGCCGGTCTTCATCGGTTTGGGTCCTCTGGGGCGGGGGTTACGTGAAATGGTTTCGATCCGCTTGCGGCATGCCTTCCAACCATCAGCCTTTTCGTTTTGTCTTCGGCTTCCGGACCGGTTGTGCCTGGATGGATTGCTCGAAGCGGCGATCGAGTTCGGCCGGGCGGGCGTCTCGGAATCGTTCGAGCACCGTTTGCAGTTTCTTCACGGCGACGGCGGCTTCGCCTTGCTGTTGGCCGGCTTCGAGCGGCGTCGTTTCATCCGGATCGGCCGTCAGGTCGAAGAAGCGGCCGTTGCGGTAGAGCTTGTAGCGGTGGTCCGCGGCGAACTCGCGCACGGTCAGGTCCGCTTGTTGACGCGGCGAGTACCAGCTGTACAGCCATTGACGCGGCGTGCCGGGCTCGCCGCGCAATTGCGGCAGGAAGCTGACTCCGTCGATCTCTGCGGGCACCGACGCGCCAGCCGCCTGGCAGAGCGTGGGCAGAAAATCGGCGCTGCTGATCAAGTCGCGATTGACGCGCCCCGATTTGATCGCGGCGGGCCAGCTGGCGATACAGGGCACATGCGTGCCGCGGCGGGTGGTGCTGCCTTTGCCGCCGCGATAGTCGGCGCCGTCAAAGCGGCTGGTCACACTGCTGTGCGTGCCGTTGTCGCCGAGGAAGATCAGCAGCGTATTGTCGCGGATTCCGAGTTCGGCGAGCTTGGCATCCACGCGGCCGATCATCTTGTCCATCCATGCGGTCATGTCGGCGAAATGCTTGACGTCACGATTGACTTGTTCGCCGACGGCTTGCGGATCCCAGTTCGGACTGCACGGCGTAGGCTGAAACGGGTCATGCGTGAGGATCATCGGATAGTAGAGGAAGAAGGGCCGGCTCTGGTGACGGGCGAGGAAGTCGAGGGCAAAATCATTGACCAGCTCCGGACCGTATTGGCCGTTGTGGAAGTCCTTTTCGGCGCCGTCGTATTCGAGCCCGGGATTGGCATAACGCGGCGGACGGCGGGTATGCTGCCAGAGGCAGGCTTCGTCGAACCCGAAGTGTTGCGGCGCGTCCGTTTCCCGCCCCAGCTGCCACTTGCCGCAGATCCCCGTGGCATAGCCGGCCTGTCTGAGCAGATGCGCGAACGTGATCTCCGCGCGCGGCAGCGTGCCGAAGTTCAGATAGTTCCGCACGTTGTAGCGGCCGGTCATCAACTGGACGCGGGTGGGCGTACACAGCGGCTGGACGTGGCAATGCTCGAAACGCAGTCCCGCAGCGGCCAGGCGGTCGAGGTTCGGCGTCTGATAGCTCTGCCCGCCGTTGGCCGTCACGCATTCGTAGCCGAAGTCGTCGGCCATGACCAGGATGATGTTCGGCTTGGAAGGCGAGTCGGCGTCCGCAGAGAACACGATGCAAGGCGTCAGCAGCAGAAGTCCGAGAGGGAGGAGTGGTTTCATGTGAATTACTCGCCAGTTTCGAGGAATGGATTTTTCACGGGCGATTCCGATCATGTTCGGTCCTTCAGATCGGTGCGCGGTGGCCCGCCCTCTGTATGAACGCACTGCTGTACGGCCTCTTCGAGCCGGCCCAATTGGGCTTCGGCGGCGAGGATAGACTCCTCCGGAAACTCGGCCGAGCCGAAACGGACGCGGTAGAACGCCTCGACGATCAAGGACGGCAATTGGGCGGCTGCGGTTTGCGGCAGCAAGGCGGCCAGACGCCCGCCTGCTTGGGACGCCAGCTCGCGCGGCGTCTGTCCCACGCCGCGGGTCAGCCCCAACCGGCTCAGCGCCGCTTCCAGCCGCCGATAGAATTGAACGCGCGGCGATTGAGCGGCTCGGTGGCCGGCCGGCGCGGCGCCGTTTCGCAGCCATTGCCACCGCGCCGGTGGGGCGCCGAGCGGTGATCCGTGCCGCCGGCGGCGCCAGGATATGGCGAGGCCGGTCGCCAAACCGATCACCAATACGATTCCTAACAGCATGGACACGCCCTGTATCCAACGCAGCAACTGCTGGCGCATGCCGCGGAGCCGCGCGAGCGCGCCGGCCCAGGTTTCCGGGTCGGTGCGGTTGGCCACCGGCTCGTAGATCGACTCGCGCTGCCGTTTGGCGGTCAGCCCGAGGATGTATTCCGTCCAGACCGTGCTGGCGTAATCCAACACGTCATCGACCGTGTCCATCCAACTCTGCTGCAATTGCCGCCCGCGATCGATGTCGGAGCCGGGGGTCGGATCGAGCCGCAGCCAGCCACCCAAGGGACTGAGATGCGCGTCCGGCGGCGATTGCGCCCGCGCCTCGTCCGCGGGAAGGTACGCCTCGACCCAGGCATGCGCGTGGCGCTGCAGGACCTGATAATAATCCCCGAGGGCGTTGTATTCGCCGCCCCGAAAGCCGATTACCATCCGGGCGGGGATGCCTTGGCTGCGCAGCATCATCACCAGGGCGCTGGCGAAGTATTGGCAGTGCCCCGAACGATGGTGGGCCATGAAGTCCTCGATCGGATCCAGTTCCCGCTGACGGCGAACGTTCGAGAAATCCAGCGTGTAATTGTAAGCCCCGGGCCGGAGGAAATGGTCGCGCAGCGCCCGCGCGACATCCGCGCGGTTGGCATTCGCCGCGGTCTGCTGGCCGACGATTTCGTCGGCAATGCGTTTGATCGTCGGCATTTGGGCCGCGTCAAAATCGAGCAGCGCGGGGTCCATTAGCTGCATCATCTGGCTGGACAGCGGAGTCACGTCCAGCTGGACGCCTCCTATCATTCCGGTGGTGATGACCGCATACCGATACTCCATTCTCGACCGCTCATCCGGATGCGACTGGCAGAGAAGCTGTCTGGTGCGGCTATGGATGCGAACATCATCCGGCGTCTGCGGGCTGGCAAAGACGGGGAAAATCGCAAACAAGACTTGTTCGCTCAGCGGCTGAAGAATGATGTCCTGACGCACCAAGCCGCGGGAGACGGGCGGGTCTTCCAGGAGTCGATAGGAGCTGACGATGCGTGACGCGAACGAGTTTTCCAACACCGAGCCGCTGGGTTGCCGCCAATGGGCCTGGCCCTCTTCGAACTGGTACTCCGTCACGAGAGCCCCGCGGAAATAGGGCTCGCCGTACACGCGATAGGGTTCGCCGCTGGTTGCATCGCGAAAGCTGACTCGCATCACCGTCGCGGAACTCTCCAGGACCGGCTCCAATTCGCTCAGCGTCACTTGGCTGTTGAAACCGACGACCCGAGTGAGGCGGACTTGGTAATTGCGGCGCGAGGAACTGTCCAGCCGCGGAGCCGAGAAAAACAGGACAAACGCGAACACCAAAGCGCTGCCGCCGATCGCTGTGATCTGTTTCAGCAATCCGCTACCGAGAGCCTGCCGGCCCAGTCGTGTGGGACTGGTCAGAGGCCGAATGATCGGATCGCGGTGCAAGGAGCGCATTCGATCTTGGGCAAATTCTCGCGCGGGCTGATCGGACGAGCTGCCCTCGCGCAATGCACGCCCCCGCACGGCAAATTGGATCACGCGCAAACTCTCGCGATGCACGTGCAAGACGGCTAACGTGGAAAACGCGGTCACGGCGTACAGCATCAGCACCAGCCCGAACTCGAATCCTACGCTCAACGCCGCCGAGACCACCACCTGCAGCAGGCTCAAGACGGTCAGCTGCCAGTACAGCCGCGGGTTCTTTCGCTGATAGAACAGCACGATCTGCAGGTAGATCAGCAGGTTGGCAATGGCCAGCAATTGGGCCCGCATGTCGGCTTGAAAGAAGTCGTTTAGCGAAAAGAACAGGGCCAACAGGGCCGCGACATTGGCGACGAAGCGGTTCAAATGGAACCAGCGCAGCAGGTCCGTGAAGATGACCGAGGTGACCGCAGCAAACACGGCCAGCAACGGCAACAGCGAACTCCGCTGGCCCATGCCCAATAGCACAGCTCCAAGAATGGCTAGGGCGGCGACGTGAATTTGTACGATCCGCTCTAGTTTCATGATTCGTCCCACTCAAAAACGCGCCGGACTTCGTCCGTTCCCACGTCCAGCCAGACGGCCTTTCCCAACGCCCGCTGGTGCCGATGCCGCTCGACAAACGGCTCGCTTCGGCCAATGCTCGCCAGCTGGCTGCTCCGCGTGCTGATCACCACCACTTGCGCGCCCGACGGATTGCCGGCCACCACCTCGCTGAGCGCCTCCGCCAAGTGATTCTCGGTTGCCGCGTCGACCAGAGCCAATCGTTCCAGCGTCTGCCGCGCGAACAGCGGACTGGCGATGGCGGACCAGTGGCCGCGTTGCCGTGCGGCCATGGCGATCGTGAGCCGGCAGCTGCCGCGCCGCGTCAATTCATCGGCCAGCGTCGCCGCGAAGCTGATCGCCAATTCCACACGCCGCTGATCCTCGTCGCTCGGCCTCGCGGGCAGCCACAAATCCAACACCATCGCGAGGTCCTGGTTCTGCTGCTGTTCGAACTGCCGCACGGCCAGTTTTCCCAATTTTGCCGACGTCCGCCAGTGAATCCAACGTTTGCTGTCGCCGGGCCGCCATTCCCGCAGCCCGAAGTAGTCTCCGTCGACGGGGCCCTGGCGAGCATGCGTCGCGTTTCTCCCCAAGCGGCGGGAGTCCAGCAGGTTCAGCCAGCTGGGCCGGAGCCGGCCCAACCGCGGCCAGACAACCACCCGCTCGAACAGCTTCAGCTTGGCCGTCGCCTTGACCAGCCCCATCGGAAATCGCGTCGAGACCCACAGCGGACCGAATCGATATCGGCCCCGCCGCGGCAGTGTGACTTGATACGCGGCCGCGCCCATGCCGCCTGCCGCGATATGCACCAGCACGACACTCGCATTGGGCCGCGTCCGCTGCTTGTCGCTCTCCTGAGCTGTGCTTTCGGGCTGGACGCAGTCGTCGACGGCGATCATCCAACTGCCCAAGCGGGGTCGCTGATTATCCCCGCAGATCTCCACACGAAACGGACGGCCGGCAAAAATCTGCTCCGGCAACCGTCGTGAAATCGACAACCGACGCAGCGACTGGGCGACGAAACGCCAATTGAACAGCAGCGGTCCGACCATCATCCCCGCCAAGACAAACAACAGGTTGAGATCGCGCGCCGTCGCTCCGCCGACGATAAACGCCAGCACGAACAGGTAATATACGCCCTCTCGGCAAATCACAATCCTACGGCGGCCCATCATCGACTCGTGCCTTTTGTTCGGCTTCCAGCAACGCCTTTCCACCCGAAGTATACCGTCCGCCTGCCCTTCCGGCCATTGCCCAACGCGCCCCGGGAGGTCTCGGAACGCAGCCTAAGGCTTTGCCAAAGCGACGGACGGGATTGTTTTATTGTAGTCCAAACGCTCCCCGGCTGGAGCAAGCCAGAACTCCTGACATGGCGATCTGCCCCGATGAGCGGTTGTCTGCCGTTCAGCCGGAGGCCGCCGAGTTCACCTCGGCGGAGTTTCACCCTCCGCCTAGGAACACGACCGCCCGACATCCAATTCTTTCTCCGCCGCCTCCGGCGGCGGTTGCGGGAAAAGTATTTTGTGTCGGGGTTTTCTGGGCGGAGGGTGAAGCTCCCCTGGGGTAAACCCAGGGGCCTCAAATGTCTCTGTCAGGTAGCTTTCCGCCGACGCAATGTCGGCGGTGAGGCCCTCACTACCGCGCATACTTTTCACCGCTTGCCCAGCACATTCACCTGACAAATCCCGAGGAAATCTCGCGCCATGTCAGGAGATCTGGGACAAGCCTACCTATCTCGCTGCTCGTGTCCGCCCACTTTCTCGACCGGCCTTGTCCGGTTAGGATGGGGCCCATGAACGATCCGACCCCTGATTTCCACGGTTTGCATGTCGCCGCTTTTGAAAGCCGGCGGGCGGACGATGCCGCCGGCCTGATCGAAAAGCATGGCGGAGTCCCCCACGTCAGCCCGTCCATGCGCGAAACGCCGCTGGACGATCACCGTTCGGCGATCGACTTTGCCCATCGCCTGATCACGGGCGAGGTCGATATCGCCGTGTTCCTGACCGGCGGCGGATTTCAGGAACTGCTGGCGATCGTCCAGAGCCACGTGGATCGGCAGCGTTATCTGGACGCCTTGTCGGACATCGTCACGATCGCACGGGGGCCGAAGCCGGCGGCCGCGATGAAGGAAGCCGGCCTGACGCCGACGTTTCGCGTGCCGGAGCCGAACACGTGGCGGCAGGTGCTGCAGATGATCGACGAGTCGGTGCCGATCGCCAACCAGATCGTCGCGTTGCAGGAATACGGCAAGACCAACCCCAGCTTGATCGCCGGCTTGGAAGCTCGCGGGGCCAGCGTGCTTCGCGTCCAGGTCTACCGGTGGGATCTGCCCGAAGACCTCGAGCCCTTGACGCGGAACGTTCGCGATTTGGCCGAAGGCCGTCTGGACGTGCTGCTGTTCACCTCGGCGCACCAGGTCGTCAACATGCTGCGCGTGGCCGCCGATCTGGGACTGGCCGCCCGCGTCCGGCAGCGGCTGGCCGCATCCGTCGTGGCCTCGGTGGGGCCGACCACCAGCGAAACGCTCCGCGACCACGATCTGCCGGTGGACATTCAGCCCGCGCACCCCAAGCTGGGACCGCTGGTGATCGCGGCCGCCGAGAACTGCCACCGCATTTTGGAACGGAAACGGCGGCTTTTTGTTGCCGTTTCCGCGCCGGCGCCGGCCCCGCTCGATCCGCAAGCCGCGTGGTACGACAGCCCGTTCCTGCGGGCCTGCCGCCGCGAGCCGGTCGAGTACACGCCCGTATGGCTGATGCGTCAGGCGGGACGTTATATGGCCGAGTACCGCGAAGTCCGGGCGAAGACCAGTTTCTTGCAGCTGTGCAAGAGCCCGTCATTGTGCAGCGAAGTTATGTGTACCGCCGTCGCTCGGCTGGGCGTCGATGCCGCGATTATCTTCTCCGACCTGCTGCCGATCCTCGAGCCGATGGGCGTGGATCTCGAATTCGCTCAGGGCGAAGGGCCGGTGATCCACAATCCGGTCCGCGAAGCGGCGGACGTGGACCGCGTGCTGGAGTTGGAGAGCGTCGATTCCTTGGATTTCGTGATGGAAACGGTCCGGCAGACGCGCCGCGATTTGCCGGCTCACATTCCTTTGATCGGCTTTGCCGGCGCGCCGTTCACGCTGGCCAGTTACGCGATCGAAGGCGGCTCGAGCCGCAACTACTTGCACACCAAGACGCTGATGTACCGCGACGGCGGCGCGTGGCGCGAGTTGATGCAGCGGCTGGCCCGCGCGATCACCCGCTATCTGAACGCCCAGGTCGCCGCCGGGGCGCAATGCGTCCAGCTGTTCGACTCGTGGGCCGGCTGCCTGGGGCCGGACGATTATCGAGACTACGTGTTGCCGTACGTCCAACAGATCATCGCCGGGATCACCCCGGGCGTGCCGGTGATCAATTTCGCCACGGGCAACCCGGCTCTGGTTCCCCTGCTTGCCGAGGGCGGCAGCAGCGTGGTCGGCGTCGACTGGCGGCTGCGGCTGGACGAAGCCTGGCAGATCATCGGTCCGGATCGAGCGATCCAGGGCAACCTCGATCCCACCATCCTGCTGGCCGGCGTCGCCGAAATTCGGCGACGCGTGCAGGAGATCCTGGATCAAGCCGCCAACCGGCCGGGCCACATTTTCAATCTGGGGCATGGAATACTGCAACAGACCCCCGTTGAGAATGCCATCGCGCTGGTGGAGGCAGTTCACGAATTATCGAGGCGCTAATCTCATGCTCAGTCGCGTGCAGAACTTTTCGGAAGACGGCCGCCAGATGGTGCTGTGGCAAGAGTTGGGCGAAGGCGCGCCGACCGTGGTCGCGTTCGCCCGGCTGTGCAGCGAAGCGATCGTCACCAGCCATTCCCAACGTAGCACGCCGAGGCCCGGCGATGCGAAACGAGAGAATCCGGAGTCCCCTGTCTTCCCAGCAGATCCAGCGGAAACTCCCGGAGACCTGTTGGAATCGCTGGATGAAGAGGCGCGTGCAATTCTGTACTTAGCCCGCCACCGCGGGACGATCGAAGTCAAGGCCGTGAATCATGCCTTCGAGTCGTCGGAGCGATTCTTGACCGTGTGCGTCGAACTCGATATGGAGCGGACGTTCATCCTGAAGCGGCGGGACGACCCGGAATTGACCGTCCGCTTTCTGGACGGATTTCGCCAGCTGTGCGTCTCCGGACTGGTCATGCACCACATCTTTCGCGATTTCTCCCTGACGCGCCGCGGCTTCGAACTCGCGCGGACCGTCCCACGGGAGCAAGTCTCGATCCTGCTGCCCTTGGCCGAAGAGCAAGTGATCGGCGATTATTGATCGGCGGGATGAAGAATCACGTACAAGGATCGTAGACAAACCGGTCCAGGCTCTTGTCGTACCCAAAGCCCAATGCGTTGGCACTGGCGTCGTAGCGTTGTTCCAACTCTTCTTGCGCCCGGGGCTGCGATGTGGGATCGTCAGTGGCTCCCGTCCCGAGAGAGCCGGCGAGAGCAGGCTGCAGCCGGATCTGTTTCGCCTGGCAGGACCGCCCGAAATCGACGACGGCACGGATCAGCAGACGCTCCCAATGCAGGGCGTTCAGCTTCGGTTCGGCCCAATCGAGATAGCCGTCCGTCTTGTTGATTTCCAGGATGTCCAGCACGGGGCCTTCGAGGATATTGAAACCGATGACGCCCAGGTCCCGGCGGCCCTTTTCCATGTGGCCTCCCCAATCGTCCGGGACGAACTGCTGGAACTTGGATTGCAGCTCGAACATACAGTCGGTCAAACAGTTCGAGGACGTGACCACGAGCCGCAGCGTCGCCGGCGTCAAGGCGACCAAGCGATAGTCGTCCGGCGCCAATTCGCAACCCTGCTTGACGTAATCTGCAAAGTACCCGCCCAGCGGCGGGACTTTCTCTTGGGTGACCGAGAGCACGAATTCCCGCACCAGCGTTTGCCAGACGTCAGAAAAACTCATGGCCTACCCCCCCAACTCCATGCCGCCCGCAACCGTGACGATCGCGCACGGCGTGTAGGTATTCCCGTACTCAGCCGCGCTCCGCACCACCGCTTGGCCGATCTCCCACGGTTCGCCGGCGCGCTTCAGTTTCGTCTTGGCGGTGGCATACTTCCACACGTCGGACGGTAAGCGAGAGGTCATGTCCGTGTTGATGAACCCCGGACAGATGGCCGTGCAACGAACTCCGGGATACTCGGCGGCCAAAGCCTTGGTATAGGCGATCACCCCTCCTTTGGCGGCACAGTAGTTCGTCTGGCCGATGTTGCCGACCAGGCCGCTGATGGAACTGATATTGACGATGGCGCCTTTGGCTTTGCGTAAGTAGCGAATGCTCGCTTTGCAGAAGTTGTGCGTTCCGGTTAGATTCGTCGAAATGACGGCGTTCCAATCCTCGTCCGACATCCGCATCGCCACCCCGTCGCGCGTGATCCCGGCGTTGTTCACCAGCACGTGCAGCTGCTTGTCGTACGCCTCCACCGTCTCGTCGACCACTTCCTTGACCCGTGCCGAGTCGGTCACGCTGGCCACGCGAAAATCTGTTTTCGTGCCGTAAGCCGCGGCGATCTCAGCCGCTGTTTCCTCGACCCGCGGGTCCAGGTCCACGAGCATCAAATGGCATTTCTGCTTGGCGAACTCTTCGGCAATGGCTCTGCCGATTCCCCGGCCGGCTCCGGTAATGAGAACGATCTTGCCTTCCAAATCGGGAAACACGGCCGAAGGCCTGGGAGCTTCTGTATTCATGTTGCTTTCCGGAAAACTAACGGTTGGATAGGGAAACGCCCGAAATATCCTACATTCCGTGGCGCGGCGGCGCGCCATTTCGGCGTAAGGTTAACGCCTGCAGCGCGAGGCGTCAATCTGTGGTTGGGGATTAGGCAGATGGCGGAAGTAATGCCGATGATGTGGGCGTTGATCGGAGTCCTGTTCGGAATGCTAGCGGCGGTGGCAGGGACCCAGCGCACAAGCGAGTGGAAGACCAGTCCGCTCGCTTGCGTTTCGGATTACGATGCGCGCCGCGAGCGTGAACGTCGCCGACACGCCTCTTGCAAGAAATGGCCTGCCGGCCGATAATAGGCCCCAACTAGACGTACACTGTTTCCCTGATTCAACTTCCGGGCAATCCTTCCTCCAGCCGGGTTTTTTAGCCATGCGATGTCGTCTGATCGATCGAATCACGCAACTCGAAGCGGGGCATCATATCGAAGGGGTCAAGCGATTGTCGGCCTCGGAGAGTTATCTTGAAGATCACTTTCCCAGGTTCCCCATCATGCCCGGCGTGTTGATGCTGGAAACGATGTACCAAGCTGGATATTGGCTGGTGCGCAAGACCGAGGACTTCGCCCACTCGATGGTGACGCTCAAGGAGGCCCGCAACGTCAAGTTCAGCGGGTTTGTCAAACCCGGACAGGACTTGGTGGTCCATGCCGACATCAAGAAGCAAGACGGCCTTTGCACGACGTTGATGGCGCGCGGCGAGGTGGACGGCAAGACAGTGGTCAGTGCCCGGCTGGTGGTAGAGGCATTCGAACTCGCCGACCGCTACCCGAACAGGGCAGCCAGTCGCGATTACCTGATGCGGAAACTGCGGAGGCAATTTGAGCGAGTCTCGACCGGAACGCCCGAAGCCCCTCCCAACGGTGGACTGTCGATGCGCTGGCTGTGGATCGATCGGTTCGTCGAATTCGTTCGTGGCGAGCGGTCCGTCGCGATCAAGAACGTGAGCTTGACGGAGGAACCGTTGAGCGATTATGTGCCGGGATTCCCCATGCTGCCCCCATCGCTGATCGTCGAAGGACTGGCCTGGACGGGCGGTATCCTGGCGAACGACCAGCGGCACTTCCTGGAGCGGACCGTGCTGGCCAAAGTCAACAAAGCCGTCTTCCACCGGCCGGCTTTGCCGGGCGACCAACTCCGCTATTGCGCCGTGCTCGAAGGGATCGAATCCGAAGGAGCGTTCATCCGAGGAACGAGCCATGTCGGGGACGAACTCCAGGCCGAAGTCGACTTGTTCCTGGCCCACCTGGGCGACCGTTTCGATGATGTCGAGGGCGATTTGATCGACCCCGCGGACATGCTGGCCACGCTGCGGTTATTCGGACTGTACGACGTCGGACGGACCGCGAGCGGCGAGCCGCTGGACGTCGCCGAAAAACTGCTGGAAGGCGAGCGTCAGGCCCAGGCCGCGGCCGCGCCGACGGATTAGGACACGAGCCTGAAAATCTCGCCGACAAGCGGCGAGGATCTCTTGACCCGCGCGGCGGGACCGCGCTGACGGCGTCATTTCACCAGCTTCGGCGGCGGCGATTGCTTGCCGGCGATCTGGTCGAAGGCGACTGTGAATGCTTGCAGCATCTGGGCGTAGCTGACCGACGGCGAACTCGCGGGCGTAGGGACGACGTAGTTTCTGCCGTCGCCGACGACCAGCTGGCGCATCAGCGTGCTGGACGCTCCCACGGTGATGGTGTGAATATGGAATCCGGCAGCGGCCAGTTGGACAGCAACGGAACGAGGATCGGGATCATTTTCACTGACGCCGTCGCTGACCAGAATCAACACCTTCTTCGCATCCCCGCGGGAGTTGCCGCCGGTCGCAATCTGCCGACCGCCGACTTGCCCTTGTGAGTCGCCATCCAGTGCCAGTCCAAGACGCGGAAGTGCGCCGGGATATCGGCCGCCGGCTTCGTCCAGGTACTTCTGGTGGGAAAAAATCAGCGCGTCGGTCCGGCTGATATCGAACACGTCTCTCAGTGTCGCGGCGGCGTTCGTCAGGTCGGCCTCCACTCCCGTCTGATCGGCAAAGCCGGAAATCCCGATGAGATCGTCAGGAAAATCGGTCAGGACATCGGCGATGAACTGTTCGGCCGCCTCTTTCAAAGCGCGTTTGGCATTCTGCGGATAGTCCGCCGGAGCGTCCTCGCCGGGCGCGTATTCGTCCGGCCGGGGCGTGAGCAGGGCCGCCGTTTGATCGATCATCAAGACGATGTCACGTGGCCCGGCGATATCGCGTCCGCCGATCGCAATCGCTTCCGCTCGGCTGCGATACGTCTCGTGGCCCAGGACCTTGCCGAAGTACGACGAGTACGGCCATTCGACCCAGACGCGAACTGCGTTCACCGCCAGCGGCGACGCTGTGCCCGGCGTGAAATCCCGCGTGACCGGATTCCATCGCCCCAATTGAACGTCCGGTGTCGCCTCGGGGCGGTTCAGCGCAAAATACTGCTGGGCGACGGCCCGCACATCGGTTTCGTTGACGAGTTGGCCGCGTTCCAGGACGTCGGCAGCCGCCAAGGCGGAAGCGTCGGCGGCATTCTGCAACGACGCTCGATGATGCATGGTCACACCGACGTCGATGGCAAAGGCAAGCATGCCCATCACGGCGATCAACATCACCGCAAACAGGATGAGAACCGTTCCTTTACGGCGTCCGCCCAGACGCCGACTCCGCGGCGCCGGTGGGCGTCGAGTCCTAGGTGGCGGCAGATGGGGAACCAGCAGCATGGGAAATCCGGCCTGACGTACGGGAAACACCAAGAATTCACGTAAAACATAGGTTACAGAATTCTGGGTAGCATGCGTAATATGCAGCGACTGCAGCGATATTTTCTATTAGAAAATCTCTAACGATTGTAACGGCCCGTGCCGATATGGTGACCAGGAGACGCGAGATGCCCATGATAGCGAAACGTACATGCCGGTACTGCTTGACCCAAGGCCGCTTTCGGGCGGGGCTGATGCTGGCACTGCTGGCGATTTGCGCGCTGGACGGGAATCCGGCAAACGGCCAAACTTTTCGGACGAGTTATGGGCCGCGGGTGCGATCCGCATCCCAGCAGATCGAAATGCCGGTCGACTCAGGAGCGGTATGTGGTCCTTCTACAGACTGTTTCGATCTGGCGGACGATCCCTGCTGGCGCTGGGCGAGCGAAGGCCGGCTGTGGTGCGAACTCGACTATCTGCTGTGGTGGACCCGCGCCAGCAATGCTCCGCCATTGGTTACCACCAGTTTAGATGGTACGCCGCCCGAGACGTCAGGCGTCATCGGACCGCTCACGACACGCGTCCTGTTCGGCGGCGAGGATTTGTCCAGCGGCGTCCATCCCGGCGGACGCGTCCGTCTGGGACTGTGGCTGGATGCTTGCGAATCGGCGGGGTTCGAGGCCAGCTATCTGGGACTAGCCGATCGGTGCGCGAGCTTTTCGGCCTCGAGTCCCTCGACGCCCATTCTGGCGCGTCCGTATATCGATCTGCAAACTGGCCAGCAGGATGCGATGCTGGTGGCTCACCCGGATTTCCTCGACGGCTCGCTCAACGCACTGGTGGAGACCGGCTGGCAAACCGTCGAAGTGGCATATCGCCAAGCGTTGTGGCAGCAGTGCGAGCGGCGGGCCGATTGGCTGGTCGGTTATCGCTATGCGAGCTTGGACGAGCATTTCGAAGTATCGCAAGCCTCCCGATATACGGTGGCGCAGGGACAGATCTTGGCCGGGACGACGAAGGACGTCTTCGACTCATTTGCAGGCCAAAACGAGTTTCACGGCGGCGAACTGGGCCTGATCTACCAAGACGCGCGCGGACGCTGGACGGGCGAGCTGATGCTGAAGATCGCACTGGGCGGCACGCGAGGCCATGTGGACGTCCAGGGCCGCACGGTGACAACGGTCCCCGTTCCGAACGGGGGAATCTCCACGGCGGAGTTTGATGGAGGACTATTGGCTCAGACGACAAACGCCGGGCAGCATGTCCAGGACGGTTTCGCCGTGCTCCCGGAGTTAGGTGTGAAACTCGGATACGAGATCACCCCGCAGTTACGGCTGACCATCGGCTACGGCCTGTTCGCCTGGACGCGCGTCATGCGTCCCCTGGATCAGGTCGATCTGCGGATGTCGCAGCTTCCGCCGGAACCGTCGACCGGCGCCAGGCAGCCGCAGTTCCCCTACGCGACGACCAGCTTCTGGGCCCAGGGACTGCAGTTCGGGTTGGCGTACGACTTCTAATTCGGCTTTTTTCCGCTCAGGGGGTCGGGGGGGGGGAAAAAAAAAATTTTAGGTCGCCGAACCAGCGGTGGTGTAGGGCAATTATCGGAGAAAAATATTTTTTTGT
>Ga0351852_10006_pt2 | contig 38240 bp, 32 predicted proteins | sample TotcelHFGM3001N6_FD_206802 | JGI IMG/M metagenome (GOLD analysis project Ga0351852, IMG submission 206802) | Enriched cells from coal bed in the Powder River Basin, Montana, United States - Total cells FGM rep1 HSBNCT.FGM.300.1.N6 ...
TCCGAACCCCAGCCTGTGGCAACAGGCGGCGGGGGTTTGGGCCCGGGGGGGCCCCCCCCCCGAACCCGCCCCCCGGGGGCCCCGGGGGTCGGGCGTCCAAAATTCAATTTCGCCCGCCCCCCTGAGCCCCCGGGAGGCGGTTAAATGAAAACGATCGGCCGTCTGTTCGTGTTCGTTTTGCATGCCTTGGCGTGCACGGCGTTCTTTCCCGGCCACTTGCTCGCCGCCGATGCCGCCCCGGGCGGTCAACAGCTCTATCAGACGCTGTGCGCCGACTGTCACGGTTTGCAAGGCCAAGGGGTTCCAGGAGCCTACGACGACGCGCTGACCGGCGGCCGTTCCCTGCAGGAACTGACCAAGTACGTCAACGATACGATGCCGCAGGACGAAGCGGACAAGTGCGTGGACGACGATGCCAAACGGGTGGCAAAATATATCGTCGAAACGTTCTACTCGGAAGCGGACCGCCAACGGCACAAACCGCCTCGCATCGAACTGGCCCATTTGACCGTACGCCAATATCAGCAGGCCGCCGCCGATCTGATCGGCAGCTTTACAGGCGAAGGCCAATGGGACGAGCAACGCGGCCTGAAGGGCCAATACTACAACGCTCGAAATTTCCGCCGCGACAAGCGGGTCATCGAGCGGATCGATCCGCAAGTCGATTTCGCATTCGGAGGCGATAGCCCCGATCCGTCCACGATCGGCAAAGACGAATTTGCGATCCAGTGGCAGGGCGGGCTGTTCGTCGAGGAAACGGGAGAATACGAGTTCTGCCTGCGGGCCGACAACGGAGCCCGGTTGTGGGTCAACGACATGCAGAAACCGCTGATCGACGCCTGGGTCAAATCGGGCGACGATCCGGATCACGTGGAAACGATCCGCCTGGTGGGCGGCCGCGTGTATCCGATCCGGCTGGATTACTCCAAATTCAAAAGCAAGACAGCCTCGGTGGCTCTGTTATGGCAGCCGCCGCACCGCGTCCGCAGCGTGATCCCGCCGCGTCATCTGTCCCCCAACTCGTTCCCGACGGTGCTGGTGGTCAACACGCCGTTTCCCGCCGACGACAGCAGCGCGGGCTACGAGCGCGGGGCGTTCGTTTCCGCAGCCTGGACTTCCGCCACCACCGAAGCCGCACTCGAGATCGCCGGCAAGGTCGCGGAGAATCTGGCCGCCTTGGCCGATTGCAAGGACGACGCCCCGGACCGAGCCGCGCGGCTGAAGGAGTTCTGTGTCCGGTTTGTCGAACGCGCCTTTCGCCGGCCGCTGACGGACGAACAGAAACAGTTCTTTGTCGACAGCCATTTCGAGCGGGCGCGCGATTTGGAAACGGCGGTCAAGACCGCCGTGCTCCTGACGCTCAAGTCGCCGCGGTTCCTCTACTTGGGATTGACCGGCGGGCCGCCGGACGATTACGAGGTGGCGGCGCGACTGTCCTTTGGGCTCTGGGATTCGCTGCCCGATCGAGTCCTGTTGCAAGCCGCGTCGCAGGGCCAGCTGCGGTCGCCGGAGCAAGTGGCCGCCCAGACCGAACGGATGCTGGCCGATCGGCGGACCAAGTCCAAGATCCGCTACTTTTTTCACAAGTGGCTGCCGATCGAGCGATCTTACGACGTCTCCAAGGACCAGCAGATGTTTCCCGGCTTTGACCGCGCCGTGGCGTCGGATGCGGTCACGTCACTGGATCTGTTCCTGGACGATGTCGTGTGGAGCCCGGCGTCTGATTTTCGCCGGCTGCTGTTGGCCGACTATTTGTTTGCGAACCGGCGGTTGGCGAGTTTCTATGGAATCTCTGCGCCGGAAGGCGACGATTTCCAGAAAATCGCTTGCGATCCGGCCCAACAAGCCGGCGTCCTGACGCATCCGAATCTGATGCTGGGACTGGCGTATCACAAAGCCAGTTCGCCGATCCATCGGGGCGTGTTTCTCGTCCGCGGCGTGCTGGGCCGGGCCCTCAAGCCGCCGCCGATCGCCGTGGCTCCGGAGGACGAGGGAGCCAATCCGCATCTGACCACGCGCGAACGGGTTGCCCTGCAAACCAAGGCCGAAGCCTGCCAAAATTGTCACGCCCTGATCAATCCGCTGGGATTCGTTTTGGAGAACTACGACGCCGTGGGACGCTTTCGCGCCGTCGAGCGCGACCGGCCGGTCGACGCCAGCGGCTCGTACCGCACGCTGCGCGGCGAGGAGATCGAGTTTCACGGAGCACGCGAACTGGCCGAATTCCTTGCCGCCAGCGGCGAAGTCCATCGCAGTTTCGCAGAACAACTGTTTCATCAATTCGTCAAGCAGCCGGTCAGCGCGTATGGCGACGACCGGCTGGAAACGTTGACCGCCGCATTTGCCGCAGCCGACTTTAGCATTCAGAGGCTCTTGATCGAGATCATGAAAGCGTCGGCGCTGCAGGCACGCGACGGTTGACCGTTGCTGGTTTGGAATTCTTGAACTCTTTCGGAGGACCGACCCATGACCACGCGATCCACGCGCCGTGATTTCGTCCGCGATCTGGGACTGACCGCTGCGGCTCTGCCTTTTGTCGGCAACTTGCCCAGCTTGGGCTTAGCCGACACCGCCGCTCGCAAACAGCGGCTGGTGATCATGTTCACTCCCAACGGCGTGGTTCCGAACACGTTCTGGCCCGAGGAGACGGGCGACAAATTCGGGCTGAAGGAAAGCCTCCAGCCTCTGGAACCGTTTCAAGATCGCCTGCTGGTCCTGCGCGGAGTATCGAACAAAGTCCGCGGCGACGGCGACAGCCATATGCGCGGGATGAGCTGTCTGCTGACGGGAATCGAGTTGTTCCCGGGCAATATCCAAGGCGGCTCGCACACGCCCGCCGGCTGGGCCAGCGGAATTTCGATCGACCAGGAGATCAAGAACTTCCTTCAGAGCCGTCCCGAAACGCGGACGCGATTCGGCGGGCTCGAGTTCGGCGTCGTGGTCCCGAATCGCGCCGATCCGTGGACGCGAATGGTCTATGCCGGCCCTAACAAGCCGGTGGCTCCGATCGACGATCCCTACCAGATGCTGGCGAAGATGTACGGACGGGTTCAGGACCAGGAGAGCTTGACCAACATTTTGGACGCGGTGAAGGAAGACTTGCGCAAAGTCCGCGCGGCGGTCAGCAAGGAGGACCAACAGCTGCTTGCCGAACATGAATCGTTCGTCCGCCAATTGGAAAAAGACCTGCAGGCGGACGGCAGCCGCCCCGCGCGGCCGCAACCGCCCGGACTGGCTGCCGGCGTCAAGAACGCCAACGACAACATGCCGTCGCTCAGCCGGCTGCAGATCGATTTGTTGGTCAACAGCTTCCGCACGGACATGGCGCGGGTCGCGACGCTGCAATACACGAATTCCGTCGGGCAAGCGCGGATGCGCTGGATCGCCGTCGAGGAAAACCATCACGAGCTGTCGCACGAGCCCGACAGCAATGCCAAGGCGCAAGACCAGCTGACCAAGATCAACCGCTGGTTCTGCGAACAGCTGGCGTACCTGGTCCGCCAATTGCGGGAAACCCCGGAACCCGGCGGAGCGGGCAGCTTGCTCGACAACACGCTGGTCGTGTGGACCAACGAGTTGGGCAAAGGCAACTCGCATACGCTGGACAACATCCCGTTCGTGATCGTCGGCAGCGCCCCCGGCTTTCGCATGGGCCGCTCGCTCCGATATCCCCACGTCCCCCACAACCGCCTGCTATTGGCCTTGGCCCACGCGTTCGACCATCGTCTGGCCAGTTTCGGCAAGCCCGAATTGTGCGGCGAAGGAGTGCTGGGCGATCTGGCGTAGACGGCTGGAACGCGGCGGACGCCGTGACCGTAAGGCTGCGAAATGCTAACAGCAAAATAGGGGAGCGTAGCGATTCACGGTCGCTTCGACAAGCCAGCCGCCTTTTGACCGACAATGGAGCCCGCCGTACAATACGAGGAAACAAGATGGGAGGCAAGCCTGCGATGACCGTCTCACCGGAGGTTGAGGAACTCGTGAAGCGCGCGATGCGAGTCGGCGACTATGCCTCGGAGAACGATGTCCTTCTCGCGGCCCTCCATGCCCTGAACGAATGGCGGCAGTCGGATGAGGTGAAGCGCCGGAAGCCGTGCGATTCCATTTCGCCCTTGGGTATGCAACTGCGGGAAATCCGCGCCCAGTACTTGGCCGCGGACGGGGACGTGCTGTCTTGCGAGCAGTTCGATCGCGAGATGGCACAGCGGCGAGGCGAACGCAATCCGGGAGATTAGGCATTGGCTCGGCTGCGCACTTTCATCGACTCGGGCGTGCTCCTAGCCGCATTCAAGGCTGGCGGGGACTTGTTGGCCGTGAACTGGGGCAACGGACGCAGAAACGGGGGACGCTCTCTGTTCCTAACTGAAGTTTTGCAAAACGCGGACTCCTCCAAAACTCAACGCAGAAGAGCAAACGGAACACGCCACGTCGAATCTCATTGCCGAGCGTTCAGAAAATTCGCTACGACATGCGATCCCAGGGCGCGCCCGGCGGTCAGACCGGCGGCGCTGTCGAAATCGAAGTGGATGCCGCCGTAGATGCGGCTGTGGCTGGCTTCTTCGGCCGCTTGCGCAAAGCTGTGGAAACTGCGCGTGACTACGCGGTCGTCGGCCAGCCGTCGCTGGGCAAAACTGACGTGGCCATCGGCGCGGCTCGTGAAGTAGACGCCGGGTTCAAACAAGTTGCTAAGAACGGGTTCGGCCGCGCCGCTGAACGTGCTATGGCCCGAGGTGTAACTCGGAAACGGCGGCGTGATGACGAGGGGGATCCAGGTGGGATCGGCGACGGTGGCCGCGTTGCCATCCTCGTCCGCGCGGCGAATCGCGTCAATCGGCCGCCAGAGATCGTATGCATACTTGGCGTCCCAGACGGCGATGCCGGCGTCGGCCAAGGCGACGTTCAGCAAGGCGAACAGCCGGGCGTTCTCGGCGAACGTGTTGCCGTGAGCCAGCGCGACATCGGCGGCGATCTGGTTCCAGTGCCCCGGCGGCGTGAACGTGCCGCCGCCGTCGGCCCAGAATAAGGCGATCTCCGTCTGGTCCGCGGTGCGCGCCGCGCTATCGAAACGCCCGAGTCGCATGACTTCGTCCACGGCCGCCGCATACTCGACGCTGTCCAAAGCCGGCGGCGCGGGCGGCCGGAACTGCGACGGACTGGCCATCGCAAACGGCGTCACGTTTGGCCACTGCGGCGCCGTCGGCGGCAAGTAGCCCGGAAACGTACGGTTCCAATCTCCAGGCTCCGTGCCCGACGCGTACGGCACAACAGCGTTCGCTCCGTCCGAACTGCGCCGCGCGAGGATCGCGTCGCCGACCTGCCGGCCCAAGCCCCGTGCCGCCGTTCTGCACGGGCGGCGGCAGCGGTGGCAGATTCGGCTGGATTGGCGGCAGCGGGTCGGGCAATTGCCGACCGGGAATCATCCACAGCTTCCGCAGCCGGGAGCCGAGATCCTTCCCATCGCAATCGATCCGTTGTTCGGTCTGGACACCCGGCAACAGCCTCGCTTGGACAAGGAAAGAAACTTCGAAAATATAGTCGGGGCCGCGGCGGCGTCCAGTCTGTCCCAACGCCGTCCGGCAAACGAAGTACGGGGGCGCATTCTGGTTTGCTTTGAGGCGTCGGGTTTCCCCAGGGGAGCTTCGGGTCCCAAGAAGTTGCTAAGAACGACTTCGGCTGCGACTTGGAATTGGCGGTTGGCGCTTCCGGCATGCGCTTGACATGGGCCAGCCTCTAGACTAGGTTCAATTTGAAGTTGAAGTTATTTCAGAATTGAAAGCTGGGGTCTCTCGTGAAAACCGTCACTTTGCTCGAGTTCCGACAGAAGGCACAGGTCGTGTTGAGCTATGTGCAGAAGGGTCAATCGGTACTCTTGACCAACCGCGGTAAACCCGTCGCACGCCTCGAGCCGGTGACAAGCGGCTCGCCGGGCCAAGATGATCCCTTCTATTCACTGTACCAGCTTGCCGATGTCCGTGGTGAATCGCTGACCAACGACCAGATCGATCGGGTGGTTTATGGCTCGTGAGATCTTCGTCGATACGAGTGGCTTCTATGCACTGCTTGTCAAGCGAGACGACCAGCATGCGGCGGCGACTCGGATCGTCCAATCGGCCGCTGTCGAGCAGCGGCGGTTCGTCACCACCGACTACGTGCTGGACGAGACAGCCACGCTGCTTGTGGCCCGCGACTGCGGCCACTTGTTGCGAGATTTTTTCGACACCGTCTTCGCCTCCGCCGCCTGCCAGGTCGAGTGGACGGATGCAGAACGATTTCACACGGTCAAGAACTACTTTCTAAAACACGTGGATCAGCAATGGTCCTTCACCGACTGCTTGAGCTTTCGCCTCATGAAAGAGCGACGCCTAAGAGACGCACTCACCAAGGACACCCATTTCGCGCAAGCTGGATTCGTCGCCTTGCTCGAATAGTCCCGCTCCCCGCGTCGGACGCTGGGGAACCGCTCGAAGTCCTGAAGTACTTTTTCGATCGCCCGCTGCACACGGGGATCGGGATGCTTCTCACAGAGCGTAGACCAAACACGACAGTTCCCGTGCGGCGATGAGACCTGTTTTGCCGGTGACGAGGTACGCTGCTTGGTCGCCATACAGCATCAAGAAGCCGTTGGACCATGGAACACCACGACAACATCGGCCGCTTCGTCCTCGCTGGTTTTTCGATCTCTTGTGCGGACCGCTGCTTGCCGGGCGGTGCGCCGGAGGTATGATGGCGGGCGGTGGACGCCTTGAATTTCTGTCTGTCCCAACTCCCTGATGCCCAATTCTCCCAATATCTGACAATCATCCCCAATCGCTTTGCTGTCGGAAGCCCCCCGGCTTCCCGGCGACGCGGCGTCAGTCGGACTGGGTAGACAACCCGCCAAGTTGGACCGGTAACGGGGCGCAGTCGACTCCTCGACACTCGTGGGCTGCAGCCGATTCTGAAAGTGCCCCCCAAATCCAGAAAGATTCTGATTTTGCAGGTGTTGCCTCAGAATCTGTCCGGCGTCTGCCGCTGCGCGCATTTCAGCGAGACGCTGCACGGCCAGGACGCCGAGCGGCCGATGACCTTCGACTACCGCCTGCGGCCGGGCCTCGCGACCACCACGAACGCGCTCCGGCTGCTGGAAATCGTGGGCCTCGGACAGCCTGAGCGCGGGCCGTTGTCGGACGCAGACTGAGACCCTCGGAGCGTCGCGTGATCGTGGGCTGGGAAGGATTTGACGCAGCGCAGGCGGTTCAGGACTCCCGGGAGGAACATCTGGACCGGCTCGTGGGTAAGCGCCGGGAGACCTGATCTTGGATTTCATCGACACTTCCGTGCTGGTCGCCGCGGTGGTAGCGTCTGAGCCGCACCACGCTGCCTGCGGCCGTTTTCTCGATGGTGGCGGCCTGGGCTTGTTCGTCCACGGTCTGGCCGAATTCTTCAGTACGCTGACCGGCGGGCGGAAAGCGTTTCGGCTGAGTCCCGACCAAGCCGCAGAGATCCTGGAAGCGGAATATGCATTTCCGTGTAACACCGGCCGTTTTCAATTGTGTATACAGGTAGGAAGCGACCATGACCACGACTCCCACCACCCGCGTCAGCCTGCTGTTTCGGTTGCGTGATTGGCAAGATCACGAAGCCTGGATGGAGTTCGTATCTCTTTACGAGCCGGTGGTTTATCGACTGTTACGGCGGCACGGATTGCAGGACGCGGATGCCCGCGAGGTCATGCAGGATCTGCTGCTGGCGGTCAGCCGCAGTATCGAACGCTGGGATCCGGCGAAGGAACGCGGGTCGTTTCGGGGCTGGTTGCGGCAAGTGACACGCAATCTGGTCATCAATTGGCTGAAACAGCGCGAGCGACGCGTGCCGGCGACCGGCGATTCGGACCTACAGGCGATGCTGGATAATCTGCCCGCGGACTCTGGGTTGGAGACTGTTGAGTTCGATCAGGAGTTGCGCCGGTCCCTCTTTCAGCAGGCGGCGGAACAAGTGCGGGGGGAAGTCCAACCCGCGACTTGGCAAGCCTTTTGGGAGACTGCGGTCGTCGGAACTTCCTCGGAGAGTGCTGCCCGCAAACTGCGCTGGGGGATCGTGGCCGGCACGCCGGAATACATGTCTCCCGAGCAAGCGAGGGGCGAGCCGCTGGACGGGCGTTCCGATCTGTTCAGCTTGGGCTGTGTGTTGTACCAGATGGCGACGGGCGTCTCGCCGTTTCGCACCGACTCGATGCTGGCCACCATGCGCCGCTTGGTCGATGACGCCCCGCAGGCGCTTGCCGCCCTCAATCCGGGCTTGCCGCCGTGGTTCGTCGCCATCGTCGAGCGTCTGTTGGAAAAGGACCCATCCCGGCGATTCGGTTCGGCCAAGGAAGTCAGCGAACTTCTGGAAGGCTGTTTGGCACACCTGCAGCAACCGGCCAGCGTGCCGTTGCCGGCGGCGCTTCCGGCGCCTGCGGCTCGCGGGGCTTCGAGGCTGCGCAAGACTCTCGTGAAAGGAACCATGGCTCTGATCGCGACTTTGGTAATTGCTCTGCTGGGCATCCTTGCCGTGCAGACGACCGAGCCGCCTGACATCGCAGGTCACTGGTCCGGCGAAGGTTGGGGCCAATTCGTACTCATCCAGACCGCGGCTGGCGAGTACGCTGGCACGTACAGCGACACGGAGGGTAAGGAACCCGGTAAGATCGACCTGAAATGGTCGCGGATCGAGCGGCGCTTCAACGGCATGTGGCGCGAGGGGCAGAATCGCTTCGGCCAGCTCTCCCTTCGGCTCGCGGACCGCGAGATCCGCGGTGCCCTCACGACCGATCCGAAATCCATGATCAAACCGGCCGCGCCCCGTCTGGCCGATCTGGTATGGACGCGGGTTGAGACCGCGACGAGTGAGGCCCCGCCAACGGCAGACCGGGTACAAGACGGGGCAGCCAGTTTCGTCCGCAAGGAGTACGACATCGATCCGGTTTTTACAGTTGTGTGTCATGCTGGCGAGCCAGAGGACGGGATCGACCTGATCACGTCGGTGATCCATCCGGAGACATGGGACGACGCGGGTGGCCCTGGAACGATTGTGGTCACCAACGAGAAACGCCTGAGTATCCTGCAGACACCTGCGATTCACGCGCAAGTGGCAAAGCTCTTGGAGGTCCTGAAGAAGATGCCTGCCTTCCAGCAGCAAGGCGCGACCAGACTGCCTCCGAAGCATTACGTTGTGACGGAGGGCAAAGCCGACGCTGACCTGGGCATCGTTGTCTACGATGTCACGGATTTGGTGCCCACGGACGACTACCACGCACTCGTACATATCATCCTCGGCATCGAACCAACTAGCTGGAATGCCGTGGGAGGACCAGGGAGTTGCGCCGTATGTCCGCAGGCTAAGGCGCTCGTCATCCTGCAGACCCAGGCGATGCATCGGCAGTTGCAGGACAGCCTGCGGCTTTATCGACAGAAACCGACGGCATTCGGTTCATTAGGCCCGCCCGCCTCCAAGCGAGACCAGAAACTGGCGGCCCAGGCTGATCCGCACGAACAACTGCGGCAACAACTGTCGTTGAGCCTACGTGCCGTCCCGCTGCCCAAAGCCCTGGCGCAACTCGCCGAGAAAATGCACGTCAATATCGTGCTCGACGAGGCAGCGATCCGGCAGGCTGGCATCCCCGCGGACACACAGGTCACGATTGATGTGCGCGTTCCCGAACGCGCCTCCGCCGTCCTCAAGCTCATCCTCCAGCCCCGCCGGCTTGGATACACAGTCGAAGGTCGGTCCATCCGCGTTACCACGCCGGAGAACGTCGAGACCACCTTGTACGTTCGCGTGTATTCCGTGGGCGATTTGCTCACGCCCGTAGCGGGAGAGGCGTTCCGCGGCAAGGACCAAGCAGCCGATCCGAACGCGGGACCAGTGCCCCAGAAGCCCCGCCACGACTTTCGATCGTTGATTTCCCTGATCACCGGCACGGTGGAGCCGCCTTCCTGGGACGGCGTCGGCGGCCCAGGTAAGATTGAGCCGTTCGAGGCACGCTCCAGCTTGGTCATCACACAGACGCAGCCGGTCCACGAACAGATCGCGGACTTGTTCGACGAACTCCGGCGCCGCTCGACTCGGCAGCCAAGCAAGCCGGCCGAGTCACCGACCCAGCAGCAGTTCGAGGGCGGCAGCAGCGCCGGGGGCTTCTTCAGTACCGACGCTGGTTTCCCACGAAGTCCCGTCGCCGGGATTTCCACCGTCACGGCGGTTTCGAATTCGCTGGTGGCTCCGCGGCAGGAGCACGTGGGGTTCGTCGCGTTGCAGCAAGCCGCGGGGCAGGACATCCCCATGCAGCGCCTGCCGGCACTGGGGCACAGTTGCGGTGACCTGTGGTATCTGCCGGACGGCAAGACACTGGTCAGCACGTTTGGCGGAATTGAACACCTACCCGGTCGCCCTGTCCCGAATGAAGATCCGCGGGTCGGCCAAGTCGCATTCTGGGACACTTCGACGTGGGAAACCAAGGCGGTATTGGGCACGGGGGCGAATCGTCTGATCCGCGGAGCGAGTCTGGCGATCTCACCGGATGGTTCGCGGCTGGCCGTGTCGGCTGAAAACCAGTTTGTTGCCGTCTGGGATATTTTCTCCAGCACGATGCCGGCGAAACCAGTGTGGAAAGATGCCTGGGATGGAGGCCGCAACGCCACACGGTGGGTGCACTGTGTCGCATTCCGTGACCGCAACTCCCGCCAGGCAGAAGTATCTTCTGCAATTCGTCGACACGAGGCAAAGGAAGATTGTCAAGGGTGTGGACCTAGTTGAGCCGATCGGGCCTCCTGCGGTACGCGCCGGATGGACGATTTTCTAGCGGCATGCACGCGGAACAGCGTCTGGCTCTTTGACACCCGAACCTCGCAGATGCGTCTGCTGGGCCAGCATCCGACGCGCGTTCTGACCGGCTACTTCGGCGGCGCGCAAATCTTTGCCCTCGCCATGTCGCCCGACGGCCGCCTCTTGGCCACGGGCGGTCACGAGGACCGGCCGACGATCCGGTTGTGGGACCTAGCGACCGGTCGCTTGGCTCATACGCTGCAGCACCCTGCCGGACTATCGAGTGTTGCAGCGTTGGTATAAGGGCGGCAAAGTGGGTGGTAACAGACACTCCTCCGAAGTCCAGCGTTGAAGCGTACACAGAAAGGACGCGAGGATGAATGGACCGGGCGTAGCCGTCCGGCTGTGAATGGTATTGAGCTCCGAAATCTTTGTATCTGTCGGATCCTGCCCAGGGTGTGTTCATGCCTGAAGGCAACATCGGTGCCGCGTCATGGCGAGCGGTGATCGGAGACCCGGAGTCGAAGGCCCATTCGCGTGTCACATCATGTCAGCAAGGCAACCAGTGAGGCCCTGAAGTTCTTGGACGCAACATGAAGACCAATCATGCCCGTCCGAGTAATGCCCGACAAGCCTCACAAGCAAGGGAGGCAAATGACAACAGGGAGTCCGAAGGATGCGAAGTACCGTTGAAGCTCGACAACGGATCGAGTGGATCGAAGCCGGGTAATGCCGGTGCAGGGAAGGCGTCGAAGCCAGCACGCGTGACGAACGCGCCGCTTTCCGGACACAGCGCCGGACTTTGGGCGGTTTCCCGGCGTCCGCGCAACGGGCGGCTCGCCCGCAGGTGCTGGTGGGGAGCCGGATGCGTTAACCGCGCGCGTCCGGTTCTGGGAGGGGCCGGGGGTCAATTGGACACGGATCAAATATTGTGACACCACCAGAGGAAACGGGTGGCACCAGGGAATACGAACTTCGTCCTAGATCGCAGAGCCCCAACCCTACTCGCCCGGAACCGCGATCTTGGTCTCGAAGATGGATGGCTTCATCGTCGCGGCCCGGTGACGACGTTCTGCTTGAATGCCGGTCGCTGGAATGCCCGAGACGGTCGCGCCGCGATCGTCTCGCGCGTTTGCCGGAACGCGAAACGGTTTTCATTCGCAATCTCCACCACGGGGGACCACTCAGGCCGTAAATCGGACAATCCCCCGCATAAAACGTGTTGATGGATCCAAGCGACAATGCTGGAGCGAATCAGGCGATGGTAACGGCCCTACGTACCTAGCCACTACAGAACCTTCGACGAGGAACGTGAAAAGAGATTTATGGACACCCGGCAACAGCCTCACTTGGACAAGAAAGGACTACGAAAATAGAGTCGGGACCGCGCCGGCGTCCAGTCTGTCCCAGTGCCGTCCGGCAAAAGAAGCACGGGGGGCGCATTCTGGTTTGCTTTTGCCGATGTCCGTGGTGAATCGCTGACCAACGACCAGATCGATCGGGTGGTTTATGGCTCGTGAGATCTTCGTTGATACGAGTGGCTTCTATGCACTGCTTGTCAAGCGAGACGACCGGCATGCGGAGGCGACTCGGCATGTCCGTTCCTCAATGGACATGAGGGTATCGCCCCACACGCCGACAAGGCTGGGAAGCGGATCCCGGAGGGTCTGCTGCGTCTGGAGCCGGACGACGGCGAGCCAGTCAACGCAGGCTGTCCGATTCCGGTTCGAGAAGAGGAAACAACATGCATATCGCAGGGCCCCCGCTGCCACCGTCATGCAGTCTGCCACTGACGGAGTTCTTCCTGTTCAATCTCGACGCGTTCAACGGTGCAGCCCGCACAGCGCACGTCGTTGACGGCCGAGCGAATCGCGGCGTCCAAGGTGTCGGCCTCGCGGTCAAAACCAATCCAGGCCGATCCATTGGAACTCGCTGGCGTGCCGTCGGTGCATCCGGCAGCGAACAGGTTCTCGATCAGATCGTCCGTCATCACGTCGACGTCCTTGAGACGAACGGTGAATTGCCAAATCACGGGGATTCTCCTATTTCTGATGCGTGCAGCGGTCCACGTCGTGACGAATGCGTCGGGCGTGTTGACTCGGGTTCTGCGGCGTTGAAGCGACGCCCACACGGCAACCGCTGCGCTCGGCTCGCGGGCACAACAACGTGCCGAAGCGATGACCCGACCCCTTTACAAACCGCCAGCCGCGGGACAGAGCATAGGCGATCGCGTCGCTGACTTCTTTGTTGGCGTGATGCTTGGCCACGGACGTTTTCCATGGGGCTCGGACAAGTCGATTCTAGCAGGATCTTCGTGGGGGTACAAGCAGATGAAAATGCGCCCACGACAGTAACAACCGAAACGCAACGGACGCTAGTGCCGTGTCAACGCTTAATCTTCGGGTAGCGGAAGTCGCAAGACTTCCGTATTCCAAACTCTGGCGAGTTCGGCTACCCACATTTTTAGCCTGGACGATGCACTAGTCAGCCGTGCCACGCGCGCCGGACCACGCCGTCCGGAATTAGGCGAATATCGGCCCGTGCGTCGCTTTCCTCATAATGAACAGGGATTCGCCGTCGCCCCAGTTCGCGCAGGAATGCGCTCTGCGAAATCCCGGCAATCGCCGCGCCCTGGCCTAATGTCACACGCTGATCCAGAAACAACCCCAGCGCCAGATGGAGTGCGACCTCTTGAACGCTCAAGCCGGTCTCAAGTTCGTCCGGCAAAGGAATAACCATGCTTGCCTGCAATGAACTTCTACCCGTTGATCTTAGCGGCAACGCCGCGACCGAGGCAAGGTCGCGCGTCCGCGTTGATGGTATCCGCAATTGCCGGACGAACCCGGCCGGTCGCATAGAGGATCCATCTGGCGCCGCCGCCAAAATCAGCGGTTCCACCTGAGATGTGCCCTACGAAGCAGCTCGCGTCCGCGTTATACTGCTCGATACGCCTCGGCACTCCGCCCGGCGTGGTCTCGCCGTAAAGGACCGCCATGCAAGTTGGGCTTTTCATCCCCTGTTACATCGACCAGTTGTTCCCCGATATCGGATTCGCCACCATCGAGGTCTTGGAAAAGCACGGCGTCGCGATCGACTTTCCGCGCCAGCAAACCTGCTGTGGCCAGCCCATGGCCAACACAGGCTGCAAGGAAGACACGCGTCCGGTGGCCGTGAAATTCTACGAGATTTTCAAGGATTACCCGTACGTGGTTTGTCCTTCGGGCAGCTGCGTGTCGATGGTGCGACACAATTATGATGACTATCTGGCGGGCCGCCCGGGATTCGAGGAGTTGAAGCAAAAGACGTTCGAAGTCTGCGAGTTTCTGACGGACGTGCTGGGGGTGGACCGGATCGAGGGCCGGTTTCCGTACCGCGTGGGGCTGCACAACAGCTGTCACGGACATCGCGGCCTGCGTTTGGGACAGCCGAGCGAAATCGTCGCGCCGCCGTTCAACAAAGTCGGCAAGCTGCTCTCGTCGCTGGACGGCGTGCAACTGACCCAGCTGAGCCGGCCCGATGAATGCTGTGGTTTTGGCGGAACGTTTGCCGTCAACGAGGAGGCCGTATCGTCGCGGATGGGATTGGATCGTTTGAGCGACCACGAACAGGCGGGCACGCAGGTGCTGACGGCGGCCGACATGTCCTGCTTGATGCACATGGACGGGCTGATCCGCCGCCAGCGCAAGAACATCCATGTGATGCACGTCGTGCAGATTTTTGCGGGCCGCCAGCCGCCCTTCTAAACGCGACGCGAGACGGGCATCGCCGCGACTGGCCGAGACGCGGATGCCTGCAGTCGGCCGCCGAGCTTGAGATTGTTGGAGTTGGATCCATGACGACACTGACCAGAAGCAATCACGCCGATCACGCCGCCGAGTTTATCGCGGACAGCCAGCGGACCGGCTGGCACGACCAGGCGTTGTGGTTCATCCGGGCCAAACGCGACAAAGCCGCCCAGTCCGTGCCGGAGTGGGAGCTGCTCCGCGACCTGGCATCGCAGATCAAGCTGCACACGCTCGCGAGGTTGCCGGACTACCTGGAGGAATTCGAAGCGAACGCCGTGCGCAAGGGCGCGCACGTGCATTGGGCTCGCGACGCCCAGGAGCACAACCAGATCGTGCTGCGGATCCTGCAGGAACACGGCGCGAAGAGGATCGTCAAGAGCAAGTCGATGCTCACCGAAGAGTGCCACCTGAACCCGTTCCTCGAGCGTCACGGCATCGAGGTCATCGATACGGATTTGGGCGAACGGATCGTCCAGTTGCGAGGCGAGCCGCCGAGCCACATCGTATTGCCGGCGATCCACATCAAGAAGGAAGAGGTCGGCGAGTTGTTCCATCGCTGCTTGGGCACCGCGGCGGGGGCGACGGATCCCAAGTATCTGGCCGAAGCCGCGCGGGCCCACTTGCGGGACAAGTTCATGAACGCCGATGCCGGCATTACGGGCGTCAATTTCGCCATCGCGGAAACCGGCGGCTTTGTCGTCTGTACCAACGAAGGCAACGCCGATTTGGGCATCTCGTTGCCGAACCTGCACATCGCCTGTCTGGGCATCGAGAAGCTGCTGCCCCGCGCCCGGGATCTGTCCGTCTTCCTGCGGTTGCTGTCCCGTTCGGCCACCGGCCAGCCGATCACGACGTACACCTCGCACTTCCATGGGCCGATTCCCGGCGGCCAGCTGCATATCGTCCTGGTGGACAACGGCCGCAGCCGCATCCGTCAGAACCCGCTGTTCCGCGAATCGCTCAAATGCATCCGTTGCGGCGCCTGTATGAATACCTGTCCCGTCTACCGGCGGAGCGGCGGCTATAGTTACGACAACACGATCCCCGGTCCGATCGGCTCGATCCTGGGGCCTTTGCAGGATCCCAAGCACAACTACAGCTTGCCCTATGCCTGCAGCCTGTGCGGATCGTGTACCGAGGTCTGTCCCGTCAAAATCCCGCTGGCACAGCAGTTGTTGACCTGGCGGGGCGAAATCGTGCGGATGCACCTGCTGCCGTGGACAAAGCGGCTGGCGATGAAGGCCGCGGGCATCGTATTCCGCCACACTTGGCTGTACAACCTGTCCGGCAAGATGGCCCGCTGGTTCATGCCCTGGATGCCCCGGTTCTTGGTCTACAACCGGCTCAACGCCTGGGGCAAGCATCGCGAATTGCCGGTATTCCCCAAACACAGCTTCCGCGAACTGTACGAGAAGAAACATGGCCGCAAGCAGCAAAGCTGAGATCCTTCGCGCTCTGCGCAACACCACCTTGGAATCGGTCGAACTGCCGAATCTGGACCAGCCTTGGACGACGTTCCCGGATCGCCTCGGCCAGTTCTCCACCGTGTTGGAAGCGGTCGGCGGGCGAGCCGTGCGCGCGGCCGACATGGCCGAAGTGAATCGCGAACTGGAACAGCTGCCCGCGTATGCGGAAGCGAAACGGGTGTGCTCGCTGGTGGACGGCATCCGCAAAGCGAATGTTCGGATCGAAGACGCGACGGACCCGCACCAGCTGGAGGACGTCGATTTCTTCGTCGCGCCCGGCCGATTCGGCGTCGCGGAAAACGCGGCCGTGTGGCTCACCGACGAGGGCGTTCGGCACCGCGTGCTGTACTTTCTGACGCAGCATCTGGCACTCGTCATGCCCGCCGCCGAACTGGTGGACAACATGCATCAGGCTTACCAGCGGCTGTCCTTTGCCGAGCCCGGATTCGGCCTGTTTCTGTCCGGCCCGTCCAAGACCGCCGACATCGAACAGGCGCTGGTGATCGGCGCTCACGGCGCGCGTTCCCACACGGTGTTCCTGGTGGGCTGAAGCGAGTGCAAAAAAAACACGCCCTGCACTTGTGCGCAGGGCGTGCCGGATAGACGCCAAACGATTCGGCTGGGTGCCGTTACTCGAGGATCGTTTTCGCTCCCTCGACGATGCCTTTGACGGCTTGGGCGTTCAAGCCGCCGGCAGCGACCGCGTGGTTGGATTTCACCGACTTGCCCTTGTAGTGCATCACGGTGACTTCCGCCTGGTCGTTGATTTTCATGCGGTCGGCGTCGGGGGTAACCACCAACGCCACGTTCTTCAGGTTGTGCTTCGTAGCGAACTCGGCGATTTTCGCCTTGTAATCATCCGTCGGCTCGCCGGTGAAATTGATCACGGCCGCGAGCTTCTTTTCCTGGTTGTCTGCAACAAGCTTGTCGATCTGCTTGGCCAAACTGGCCAAGGCGTCATCAGCCGTCTTTGCGAATGCCAAGACGACCGGACGGCCGCCAAGCCGTCACGTATAGCACAACGATTTGCCGGCCTCGACGCCGTCGTCGATGCCTCCGCTCTTGACGCCCGTATAGCTGCCGATCGGATCGCCCACGGGAACCCCGCTGGTCAACCCCTCGGCCGCTGCACACGCGGCGGCGGTGCACAGCAACAAGGCTGCGCCCGCCCACTGATGCAGGACTTTCATAAGCTTCATCTCCTTTTTCAAGAAACACAACCCAAACGCAATTGCCGCCGGCGGGCACCCAGCGCACGACCGGCTCGGCATCCAAAATACTGTCCCAACATTCTAATGGCCGTCAGACGCAAAAGAAAGCAGCAAAACACGCGACGCCCGGCGAACGGTGCCCCAAGGTGCCGGAACCACCCCCCACAGCTTGAGGGGCTAGGCTTGCATTGGCCGAGATACTGCGCGATGTGGACCGCAGATGATGTGATCCGCGTGCACGCTGGAGGGGCCGGCAGCTGGACCGGCAGATGGGCCGGCAAGCCACAACTTCGGACACGGCGCGCTGCGGCTTATGCCGCTTGTGCGGCGTTTCGAGCTGCACACAAGACGCAATCAAGGCGGCGCATGAAACAAGTCGATCTCCGGGCACGCAACAATCGCATTGGCCGACTGGTGAAGGATGCGGTCCACTGCCAACATCAATTCCGGGGTGCGCGGGCTGAAACGCGTGTTAAGCAACGCCACCATATTGCAACCGTCATGCCGGCGGATCAGGATGGCCGTCGTACCGGGCACGGAACCGTTGTGCCAGCGGTTGACCCGCTGGTCGTCATCCAGCACGCGGTTTTGCCAGCCCAGCGAGTAATACACCGGCTTGGAATCGCTGTCACCGCCGGACGACTCCACCGGTCGCGCGTACATCTGGTCGATGCTGGCGCGGCCGAGGACCGGACACCGATCCGGATGGTCGAACGCGACGGCGAAGCGGGCCAAATCGACCGCGGATGCCAGCCAGCCTCCGTGGGCGTCCATCGCGTCTAAAGAAAACGAACCGTAGGGGCGCCCGACCGATTGCCCCAAGTCGCGGGTGAATACCGACGGTCCGTGCTGCGGATCGTGGTACCGCACTTCGCTCGGAACGTATCGGTCCTCCAATCGCGTCTTGCCCAACCGCATCGAGCGAATGCCCAGCGGCGCGAGGACCTGCGCCTGAACGTAACGTTCGTAGCCCAAGCCCGTGACGGCTTCGATCACCCGCCCCAGCAAGCAATAACCGAAATTCGAGTACGCATATCGCTCGCCGGGTTCAAAGTCGAGCTGTCGCCCCAACATGATGCGGATGATGTGCTTGGGCTCGGCTGGGGCCGGCACCTGTAACAGCTCGGCAAACCGCACAGATTGGAACATCGGGTCGCCGGACCGGTCGCGATCCCAGCCGCCGCGGTGCTGCAGCAGGTGCCGCACGGTGATCCGGCCATGACGCTCGTCAAACGAGTGCTCGCCGGTCAAGTGGGGTTCGATCTGGAGGATCTCGAACACGCGATCGTCCAGCGACAACTGGCCGTGCTCGACCAGTTGGATGATCGCCACCGCGGTAATGGGTTTGGACACACTGGCGATGCGAAACAAACTCGCCGGCGTTACGGGGGCCTGCCGTTCTGCATCGGCGAACCCGAACCCCTCGGCGTAGACGAGGCGTCCCTGATTGGTAATCGCCACGGCGGCACCCGGGATTTCGTGCCGAGCAAAGAAGTCCGCGAGAACGGCATGGCAGCCGTCCAGTCTGGAATCGATCACCGCTCGTGCGTCTTCAGCCGCGTGACAGACGGGCAACCGGCAATCGCCAACAGCCAGCAGCCAGACGACCAGCAACACCGGTTCGAATTGTTTCATCGCTGCTGGCCCTCATGGCTCGGGGCCGCCGGACGCGCGAGCCGTGCGTTCACAGCCGTTTGCCGATCTCGGCGACGATCACCTGTTCGTCGGGAAAGTTGCCGGTCTTAAGCTTTGAGTATACCAGTTGGTCGTCGGCCGAAACTTCAAAACACCCGCCGCTGGACGGCTGCAATTCCAAGCCTTGCAGGCGTTGTTTGTACTTGCCGAGGATCTTGGCCGCCAAACTGACGGCTTGCGGCTCGTAGTTTCAGGCCGCGCAGTAGCGCAAATGAATTTTCACGTGCGAAGATCTCCTTCTTGTTGTCGCGGCCTCTAAATCCCGGCCGCAAATACGCAATTACTTGCTCTTTGCCGCAGCCGATTTCTTTTTCGGCACCTTCTTCTTTGCGGCCGGCGCAGCTTTCGTTGCCTCCGTCCCGGCCTTGGCCGACGGCTTCTGGCCAAAAGCCGAACTCCAATTGTTTGCGTATTTCTTTGTCGCACCGATTCGAATAACGGCCACGGATGTCCTCCTGGTTGTGTTTTTGGTCGCAATTGCCGAAGCCCCAAGGCTCCATACACGATGAATAAGTACTCTACCGGCCGCTTGAGGTCAAGCGGTCGATCGATCTCGGCTGCGTCTTAAATCTCTTGATTCTATCCGGGTTACAAAACCGAAGCTCAGCGAAGAGAAGTGCGGTCGCGGCACAGCAAAGACCATGATGCTCTTGGTCAACGGCGTTGCGTCCGCAAAGGTGACCTGGCCGGTCATTGGACAAGATTTGCCCATAATTGCTTGCGGCTGCTCCTTGCCCGGTGGTAATATGGACGAACGCAGAAGACGGAATGCCCGTGATCCTGAGACTTTTGAACCGAATCATCAAATCTCTATGACGATCCGCTCAAGCCGTTGGCTGTTTCTCGCAATCCTCAGCGTTGTGATGCTGAGCTGGGGCAGATGGGGATATGCGCAAGCGGCCGCTCCATCGCCGTCCGGCAGCGAAGTCGTTGTTCAAGACCCATTTGGGGCCGCGCAGGTGATCAAGGTGGACGGTACGGCTCCGCCGGGGATGATGCCGCCCGGCGTCAAGCGTGACGAGTCGGGCGCTAAGCCCGACGAGAAAAAGGACGGAGAGAGCAAGGACGCCAAGCCGGGTGACGCGAAAGACGAGGTCAAGAAAGAAGAAAGGCCCTCGACCCTGAAGCGGCCCATTACGCCTCCGGCTCCCGCGGATCCGACCGAACTGGATATCCGTCCGGACGCCGACGGCCGAGTGCGGTTCAATTTTCGCGGGCAAAGCTGGCCGGACGTCCTGGACTGGCTGGCCTCCGTCTCGGCGATGAGCCTCGATTGGCAAGAGCTGCCCGGCGACTACTTGAATCTGACCACCCAACGCAGCTATAGCGTCGCAGAAGCCCGCGACCTGATCAATCGCCATCTGCTGGCCCGCGGCTATACGCTGTTGGTCGTGAACGAAACGCTGACGGTCGTCAAGACCGAAAATGTCAACGGCGCTTTGGTGCCGCGGGTCGAGCCCGAGGAGTTGGCCGATCGCTTGGCGCACGAGTACGTCAAGGTCTCGTTTCCGTTGGATTGGCTGATCGCGGAAACCGCCGTCGAAGAACTCAAGCCGATGCTCAGTCCCAACGGTAAACTGACGGCCCTGAAAACCACCAATCGGTTGGAGGCACTCGACGCCGCCGCGAACCTGCGGGAACTGTACGCGGTGTTGACCCGCGAGCAATCGACGACCAGCCAAGAGCGGCTCGTGCGGGAATTCGTGTTGAAGTACGCCCGCGCGACCGACGTCAGCGACCAAATCAAGGGCCTGCTGGGCATCGACGCCAAATCCGGCGGGCCGCAAATGCCGATGTCGCCGCAGCAGATGGCGCAGATGCAGCAACAGCAGCAACAGATGATGGCCCAAATGCAGCAGCAACAACAGCAACCGGGACAGCGCGGCGGCCGCTCGCCAACGTCCGGCTCCAAAGGGCAAGAGGATGTGAATTTGGTTGTCAATCCGCGCCGCAACAGCGTGCTGGTCAACGCGCCGCCCGACAAGATGGCGATTATCATCAAGGCCATCGACGTGATCGACGTGCCGCTGGACCGCGATCAATCGCTGCTGTTGAACGTCAATCGGATGCAAGTCTACCGATTGGCACAGCTGGATCCGGAAACGTTGATCAAGACGCTGCAGGACAGCGGCGATCTGGATCCCACAACGCGTCTGGAAGCCGATCGCAAGAACAAGGCGATCATCGCCTATGCGCCGCTGACGGACCATTTGATGATCCGCACGCTGGTCCAGAAGCTCGACGGCAGCGGCCGGCAGTTCGAGGTCATTCGGCTGCGGCGGCTGGAAGCCGACTACGTGTCCGGGACCATCACGTTCATGATGGGCCAGGAGCAGAAGACCGAGGAGCGCTCGCGGTATTATGGCTACTGGGACAGTCGGCCGCGATCGTCCGAGGAGAGCGGCCAGGACAAGTTCCGGGTGGACGCGGACGTGGCGGGCAATCGCCTGCTGCTGTGGGCCAACGACGTGGAAATGGAGGAAGTCCGGAAACTGTTGGTCAAGCTGGGCGAGATTCCGTCCGAAGGTGGCAATCCGGACCGGGTCCGCGTGCTGGAACTGGAGGCGGGCGACGGCGTGCCGGACTTACTGGAACAGATTCGCCGCACGTGGCCGGCGCTGGCTCCCAACCCGATCATCTTACCGCCACCGGAGTCATTGTCCAAGCCGGCGCGGCCCGCGGCGGAGCCGGCTGATGCCGGCGCGGTCGACGTCGAAACGCGATCCGCCCCTGGAAACACGACAGGCCAACCGATGCCGTCGCGGGCGCAAATGCCCGTCGAAGCCGATATGCGGCCGGCTCCGTTTTCATCTTCGGCGGCGCTGGTTCGCTTTGCCCAGTTGACCGCCGAAGCGGCGTCGCTCGACGAACGCCCGGCGGACGCCCCTGCCGAACCTGGCAGCCGGTTCCCCGACCCCAATGCCGGCGTGGAGAATCGGGGGCCGGGAAAGAGGGCGGCTCCTGCGTCCACGGAAGGCGAAGCCGCCGCGCCGGCTCCGATCCAGATCGCGGTCGGCCCCGACGGCCGGCTGGTCATCTCGTCGCAAGATACCGCGGCGCTGGATTTGCTCGAAGAACTCCTCGCGCAACTGGCCCCGGCGCGCAAGGATTTCAAGATCTTTCCGCTGAAACACGCCTCGGCGCTGTGGGTGAAATTGAATCTCCAGGATTACTTCAAGACCGAGCCGGAAGACAAGAGCCGGCGGCGGAACGTCTTCTATTTTGACTACTACCAGCCGCCCGCCGACAAGGAGAAGAGCTATCGGCTATCGCAGCGCAAGCCGCTGAAGTTCATCGACGATTTGGACACCAATACGATCCTCGTGGTGGGGGCCAGCGCCGAGCAGCTGAGAACGATCGAGGATTTGATCCAGCTGTGGGACGCATCTCCGCCGTCCGATAGCCAGTCGGCCCGTCTGACTGCTGTGTTTGCCATCCGTTACTCCAAGGCCGAAACGATCGCCGAGACGGTCAAAGAAGTGTACCTGGATCTGCTCAGCTCGAACGACAAGGCCCTGCAGCGAAACCGCGATGAAAAACGGCCCAGCAATCAGACGACTTATATTTTCGGCGAGACGGGCGGCAGCGAGCCGGATCGGCGGACGCAGGTCTCGTTCAAAGGCAAGCTGTCGATCGGCGTCGATGCCGTCTCCAATACGTTGCTCGTCTCGACCGAAGGCCAGACGCTGATGGAAAACGTCGGCAAGATGATCCAGGCGCTGGATGAAGCGGCCAAGCCGCTTTCCGAGGTCCAGGTGGTAGCGCTCAAGGGCAACGTGAACGCCGAGCATGTACGCAAAGTCCTGGCCGAGATGCTGAGCGAAAAAATCACGCAGCCGGGTCCGGGCGGGGCCACGCCCCATCCGCCGGGCGGTCCACATCCCGGCCAACCGGCAGCCGCGGCGCCCGCTGGTGGCCGAGGCGATTGACGGCGCCGATCGTTGGCCCAAGGTATCTGCGCTGCTTGCGATCTCTGCGGCCGCCGCATTTCACGTGATCCGAATCGGACAACGGGCGATTCAAAGACTTATCCAAGCTGTGCCAATGGCGCCGACCGAGCTGCTAGCAGTGCCTGTTTCCCGAAGCCCGGCGGAAAGATTGCACGAATCGGCTGACCTTTCCGATTCTGTAGTTAGAAACGGTCGTTCCGATATTCAGGATTGCGCAAACTGTAAATTCATGGCGGAAACTCGAGTGGGCTCGTTGTTGGTGCGCGCTTTGTGCTGCTGGTGTTTGCTGGTGACGGTCGTCGGCTGCAGCCGCACGCGCTATCGCTTGGCAGCCGACCGTGACGCTTGCGGGGTGCTCGAGGAGAAGTCCGTCGGCAAGCCGTGGCAGCTGCCGCCGATGTTTTCGGTTTATCCGCATCCGCAGTCGCGGTTCTTCGATCCCACGCACGACGACGATCCCATCCTGCCGGTGCCGGCGCCCCAGCTGTACGCCTATTCGCTGCCTCAACTGCCCCAGCGGGATCCGCGGCGTTTTCGCGGCGAATTGGAGACGGCCCTGCCCGCCTTGAGCCCCGGCGAGTTGCGAGTTTCGGACGCGGACCTTGCCGGAAGAACTGCCGAAGGCCGGGGCGCAACGCCGGTTCCGTCGGCGACAGCTCCTTTCCCCGTCCAACAAGTCACGTATCAGCCGCCGGAGGATGCCCGGGATATCTCGGCGGTCGATTTGGAACAGCTGTCCCTGGTGCTGGGTGTTTCGGTCGAGGAACTTCAGATCCTGCCGATTCCGCAACCGATTTGGCAGTCGCTACCGGAGCAGTGTTTGAAGCGAATGCTTGAATTCGCTTCGGTGCGTGAGGAGTACCGCCGTTCGTTCGACCGCGCGCCCAGTCCAGCCCTGCGGGACAGTTCGCAACGGCTGGCCCTGGAGGATATCGTCGAACTGGCGCTGATCAACAGCCGGGAGTACCAAGCTCAAAAGGAGCGGTTGTACCTGACGGCGCTCGCCTTGTCGTTAGAACGTTTCGATTATGATGTCAAGTTTTCCACCAGCGGCAACCGGATGACCGTCGATTATTTGGACGCCCCCGCCGCGGTCGGCCGGCAGAGTACGCTGGCCATTCCGACGACGCTGACAGGCGACCGGCTGCTGGCCACCGGGGGCACCGTTTTGGCCAGCTTCGCCAACCGAGTCGTCCTGACGTTCAACGGCCCCAGCGGGTTCACGGCGGATATCGGTTCCGAGTTGTTGTACGAGTTTTCTCAGACGGTGTTTCAACGCGATATCGTGCTGGAGAATTTGACCCAGGCGGAACGCAACGTGGTGTATGCGATGCGAGATTTCGCCCGTTTCCGCAAGCTTTTGTTCCGCGACCTTGCCGCCCAATACTACCAATTGCTGCTCGCCTATCGCGGCATCGAGATCGTGTCGCAGGACTACTTCAGTAATCTTCGCGGCTTCAACCAGGGCGAAGCCGAGTACCGGGCTGGGCGGTTGCCGCGGTTTCAAGTGGATCAATTCGAGCAGAGCACGTTGGAAAGCCGCCGACAGTTAATCAGCGGATGTAACGTGTTGGAGCAGAATCTCGACCGGCTGAAGATCCGGATCGGTTTGCCGCCGGAGTTGCCGGTCAACTTGGATTTGACGGAATTGGACCAGTTGACGTTGCGCGACGAGGTGACGGCCGTCGCCGAACGGGTCCGGCGGGCGCGGCGGAATCTGATCACCGAACGCGGGCAAACGCCGCCGGAACGCGCGGCTTTGCTGAACGCCTCGGTGGATCTCGTTCGCAAGATGTTGCTGGTCGAGCAGCTGCAGCAGCGTCTGGGCGAGGCGGCGCCGGGACTGGCTGCGTTGCAGCTGGAACTTGCCCAGTTGGCTGCGGCCGAAGCTCAGCTGGAGGTCCAGTTTAGCCGGGACGTCTTGGCACAGGAACAGGGCCTGGAGCCGGCGGCACCGCCCTTGCGGATCTTTCAGCGGACGATGGACTTGGTCAACTCGCTGTTGGTGCTCACCACCCGCCAGCTTCGCGTGGCGGAATTGCAGGATCTGGACGCTGCGAATCGGAACGCGATTCAAGCACGCGCGGACGAATTACAGCGGCGCAACGTCCAGTTGCAGGCTGATTTGGGCACCGTGATTGCCGAGCGGGAACTGGACCGGATCCCGGGATTCGTCCAGGCGGCCGGGGATCTGTTGGCGGACGTTGCCGCCGTCGCACAACAGATGCAAGCCCTGTTGCCGCCCCCGCCCGCCGATGCCAGCGCGGCGTTGCGCCAGACGCTGGCAGACGCCGACCGGTTGATCGCCGAGAGCCAACAGTTGCTGGCGCGGGAAGCCGGTGGACTGGTGCCGATCGAAGTCGGTGTCGAGGAAGCCATGTTGACGGCTTTGACGCTGCGTTACGACTTGATGAACCAGCGCGAGACACTGGCCGATTCGTGGCGAGACATCAAATTCGCGGGCGACGACCTGAAATCGGTCCTCAATCTGAGAGCCAGCGAACGGCTGAGGACGCGCCGCGACACCAACCGGCCGTTCGACTTTACCTTTGACGACAGCGATACCCGGCTGACGGTCACCTTCGACGCGCCGCTGAACCGCCGCGCCCAACGGAACCGTTTCCGCCGGTCGCTGATCGACTACAATGCAGGGCTTCGCTCGCTGATGGAGCGAGAGGACGCCGTCAAGTTCGACGTCCGGGACAGCCTCCGCCGGCTGGCGCTGGATCAGGAACAGTACCGCATCGACGTCGCCAGTGCCGCGCTCGCTTACGAACGCCGCATCAGTACCCGGCTGCAATTGCGATTGGGCGTCCAGAACGTCCGCGTCATCGACGTCTTGGACGCGCAGCAAGCCTATACGCGATCGTTAAGCCGACTGGCAAGTTCGCACATCCAGTACATCCTGGATCGGATCGGCCTGTTCCTCGATCTGGAATTGCTGGAAGTCGACGACGCTGGCTTCTGGCAACAGCTGTACGACGACCAGCACCAACCGGCAACGAATCTCCACCTGCCGGAGTACGCTCTGCCGGTATACGGTCAATTGCCGCGCGGCACCTGGCCCTCGCACCAGATCAAGCGCATGCTGCACGTGCCGCCGGGCCAAACGGTCATCTATCGGCCCGACGACGGAGGAGATTCGGCCGAGGAGGTCGCCGCTCCGCCGCCCGACGCACTGCCACTGCCGCCGGACGAAGCGGCCGAGCTTCCGGCGGAAGCGGAGGATTGAGGCGAACGCTCGGTGCTTGCATGGGGTCGCTCGATTTCATGCCCCCCCGCGCGATGGAAGGAAATCGACTTAACCCACTGTAACCCGAAGCGTGAGCGAGGAACGTGCCGTTTGCCGCATCCCTTCGCTCACACTTCGGGTTACTTTATTTCTTCCCGTCGGCCCTGATGCCAATGGCACCAGGGCCGACAGCATCCGCGGTTCCAGCGTCTCTAGCAGCAAGCCCGGTTTTTCCTGGGCGGATGATGAAGCTCCATCCGGCGTCAATTCAGAGGCTTCAAAGTATTCGATCTGCGGGACGCGCCTCTGTTATCGCGCCACGGCGACGGGTATCATCAGGCGGTGGATGCGTGGAAGTTGATCCGTACAGGCAGGCGAGCTGGAGACGGGCGCGGATGTCCGAGGCAACGTTGCGCAAGGCGCTGGTCGAGGCCGGATTGTGGCCTGCAGCGGGTGGCGAGCCGGCATATCTGCCGCTGCCGAAACCTGGCGCGGATCTGCTGCCCGCGGTTTGTGGGGCCTGGGCCCAGGGCACGCTGCCGTCGAAGACGCCAGCTCGAAATGCAGCGACAGTTCGAGCGGCAGCGTTCCGCCGGGCACAGGAGTTCGGCGCGCGGCTGACGTGGAGCATCCCGGAACTCGATCCGGCGCGGACAACCGCCTGGCTGGGATGCCGCCTCGCCTGGTGGCCCGGCGGCGTGCCGAGCGGGCGGCGCGTGGGGCTGGTCAGCTCGCGGTTGGGGCAGGAACTCGATCGTCACAAGTCCTGGTTCGCCGTCCTGCGCACCGCTTGCATGCGGCTCGATCCGCAGCAGGACGTGCTGGTCACCGCCGGCCAAACGGCGGCCCAGCGGTTCGTCGAGCGCTGTGGCCGGCTGTTCGGCTTGCCGATTTTGAGCATCCACGCCGAACGCGGCACAGCGGCTCCTTGGCGTGACTGGGGGCGGCGGGTTCTCGCATCGTTGCAGGCTCTGCCCACCGCGCCCGAGCGCGTGCTGCTGTCGCCGGCATTGACGGCCGATGGCTCGGCAAACGCGTTGGAGCAGTTGGCCGGTCTACCCGCGCCGGACCGAGCGATCTTTGCGCTGTGCGACCACGTCGTCGCGCTGCATGTCCGCGCGGACGGGAACGTCATGCGATTGTTGCAGGCCAGGTTGAGAAGTCCCGGTTTTCCCGCGGCCAGCGTGTTCTTGGCGCTGGGACCGGAGCTTGTTCGCCGCGAGCAGGCCGACGAGCTGTTGGGCGCGGGCGGTGTTGGCTGGTTCGTCATGGACGCGGCCGGAGAATCCGACCCCGACCAGCCGGTCCCATGGCTGGCGGGCGCCTCGCGCGCTCGCCGCCCCGCGCCGATCGTGCCTTGTCCGCCCGTCGAGCCGTGGCCGTACTTGACGCACTGCACGCGACGGCGGTCGGGACCGTGGCCCGGCGAGAACGAGGACAACTTTCTGGACGACTTGATCCTAGATCGCCCGGGAGCGGATCATTCGGCGTTGGCCGCCCTGTGGCGAATCGTGCGCAGCGGCCGGCTGATGGCCGGCAGCGAATTCGTCCGCGGCCGGACGCCGGTGGTCAGTTTCACCGCAGTTCCGCTGCCCGAGATCGGCCGTCTGCGAACCTACCGGTCCCACCTGGGCCGTTGGGACTTTGAACCCTATGGGATCGGCATCCGCCGCGACTGGCTGGAGCGTCGGGGCACGCGGCCTGTGCGGTATGGCGACGAAGCGACGTGGAGTCGGCTCGCCCTTGCCGACCACGCCTACTTCCAGAAGAACGCGTCGCACACGGCCCACGGCAAGCGGATCGATTGGACGGTGGAACGCGAGTGGCGGCACGTCGGCGATCTGGCGTTGAACGGCATCCCCGCGGACGCGGCGAGGTTGTTCGTAGCCACGGAGGCGGAAGCTCGGCAGCTCGCGTCGTCCAGTCCGTGGCCGATCGTCGTGGTGCCATCGCCGTAAGCGGCGTCACGGTTAGGGAACGGTTAGGGAACGGGTATTGCAGACTTCGGCAGAATCGCCTAAACATACCTTAGTTTCGTTGTTCCGTGCGCGAAAGAGAGTAGGAGCCCCAATTATGAGTCGTGGCTGGGTCGTGACCTTAGCAGCATTAGGGATTAACCTCGCTTTAGGCATCTTGTACACATGGAGCGTGATCAGCAAAGCCATTCCGACAGATTGGAATTGGACCGAGCAGCAGAAATCGTGGCCGTATGCAATCGCGTGCTTGGTGTTTTCCATCATGATGGTTCCTGCAGGGCGATTACAGGACAGGATCAGTCCTCGCTGGGTGGCTACCTTCGGTGGCGTACTGGTGGGACTGGGAATGATGCTCGCCAGTCGAGGAAATTCCTATTGGAACTATATGCTGGGCTTCGGCGTATTGGCCGGGACGGGGATCGGGTTTGGATATGCTTCCGCCACACCGCCGGCGGTGAAGTGGTTTCCCGCCGCTCGAACGGGTATGATCGCCGGGATTGTCGTGTCGGGCTTTGGCTTGGCGTCGGTATATGCCGCGCCGCTGACGAACTGGCTGGTCAAACAGGAAGGCGGCGTGCCCGGTGCCATGTTCACGCTGGGAATTGCCTTCCTGCTGGTCGTGACGGGTTTGGCCCAGTTGTTGCGCACGCCGCCGAAGGGTTACGTGCCGACGGGAACAATTCCGGCCGCGCCCGGTGCGGTGGCCAAAAAAGAGAACTTTTCCCCGACGGAAATGTTGTGCACCTCTCAGTTCTACTTGTTGTGGTTCATGTATGCTTGCGGAGCCGGCGCGGGGCTGATGATCATCGCCAAACTAGCCGTGATTGCGGACAAGCAAGCGGGCGTCGCGCTGGGATTCGTGCTGGTGGCTTCGCTGGCTGTCGGCAACGGTGCCGGACGGATCATCGCCGGGATGGTGTCCGACAAGCTGGGACGCAAGCCCACGATTATGGGCTGTCTGCTGTTTCAAGCCGTCTTGATGATCGTGTTGACCTTGGCGACCAAAGGCTCGCCGCTGGCCGCCGTGCCGGTGATGGCGGTTCTATCCGCCCTCATGGGCGCGAACTATGGTGCCAACTTGGCGCTGTACCCATCGGTCACCAAAGACTATTACGGCTTGAAGAACTTCGGCGTCAACTACGGGTTGGTCTTCACTTCGTGGGGCCTCGGCGGTTTCGCCTTGTCGCTGGTAGCCGGAAAACTGTACGACACGTACCAGAACTTCACGTATGCGTGTTACTTGGCCGCCGGTCTGCTGGTATTGGCAGCGTTTATGGCGCTGCTGCTCCATCCCCCGAGGGTTCAGAGCTTGCCGGAGACCTGAGCGGCGTGAGTCGAGATTGGGATGCGTAAGGGATCTGGCCGCGATTTCTTACGCACCCCGTCCGGGAGTGCGCGCGGTTCGATGCCGCTTTCGCACCGTTTCCGGCCGCAATTTTCCTTGGTGCACCCAGCCGAGCCGACCTGAAAAAACTCGATGTTGACCCGCCGCGGCGCGGCCTATATAATTCGCCGCTGTGCTAAGGAGGGCACGGCGCCGCCAACATCGACCCGGATGCGGACGGTAATCCAACAAAGAACCAGGGAAGTGACGCTCTGGCCGCGGCCCCCCAATTCCTTCCCGCAGGCCCAACGCCATAGGACTGTTCGGTGTCCTTCACACCCGTGCTTGACCAGGACGTCAAGGAACAAGTCCGCCAAGCGACAGATATTGTCGATTTGGTCGGACGCTACTTGCCGTTGCGCCGGCAAGGCCGGAACTATGTCGGCCTTTGTCCCTGGCACGATGATGCGCGGCCCAGCTTGCAGGTGAACCCGGAGCGGCAGTCCTGGAAATGTTGGGTTTGCGACGTCGGCGGTGACGTATTCAGCTTCTTGATGCAGCACGAGCGGATCGGATTTCGGGAAGCCTTGGAAATGCTGGCCGAACGGGCCGGCATTGCCCTGCGGCCGACGGAAACGCAAAAGGTGGCTCCCGGCAGCCCGCAAGACAAGAAGACGCTGTACCGGTCGCTGCAATGGGCGGCAGAGCAGTTCCAGCAGTGCTTGCAGGATGCCCCCGAGGCCGAAGCGGCCCGTCGGTACGTCGACCAGCGCGGTCTGACGCTCCAGAGCATCCAGCGGTTCGGCTTGGGATTCTCGCCTGACAGTTGGCAGTGGTTGTTGGACCGTGCCCGTGGACAAGGATATTCGCCGCAGGTCCTCGAAGCGGCCGGTTTGTGCGGTCGAAGTTCGACCAGCGGCCGATACTACGATCGTTTTCGCGGCCGGCTGATTTTTCCCATCCGCGACGTCCAGGGCCGCACGATCGCCTTCGGCGGCCGAATTTTGCCGGGCGCCTCTGCCGACAACCCGGCCAAGTACGTCAATTCACCGGAAACGAAACTTTTTGCCAAGAGCGACAACCTGTACGCCCTGGATTTGGCCCGCGAGCGGATTGCCAAGTTGCGGGACGGCGAAAAGGAAGTCGTTGTCGTCGAAGGCTATACCGACGTGATCATGGCTCATCAGACGGGGCTGGATCAGGTGGTCGCCGTGCTGGGCACCGCGTTGGGGCCGCGCCACATTCAGTTGTTACAGCGGTTTGTCGACCGCGTGATCCTCGTGTTGGACGGAGACGAAGCCGGCCAGCGGCGGACCAACGAAATTCTGGAATTGTTCATCGCCGCCCAAATCGACTTGCGAATCTTAACGCTGCCCGAGGGACTGGATCCTTGCGATTTCCTGCTCGCACGCGGCGCCGAGCCGTTCCGGGAACTGCTCGACGGCGCCATCGACGCCCTGGACCACAAAATGTGTGTCGCCACGCGAGGCATCGATTTGCTGCGTGAAACGCATAAAGCCAATCAAGCGCTGGAAGATATTCTGTCTACCATCGCCAAGGCGCCGGCCCAAGTGTCGCTGATGCCCAGCGGTCCGGCAAACACGCGGCTTCGGGAACAACAGTTACTGGGGCGGCTGGCGCGCCAGTTCGGCCTGCCGGAACACGAATTACGGTCGCGCATCGGCGAGTTGCGCCGCAAACAGCAATCGCGAACGGCGTCGGTGCCTCCGACCCGTGCAGCGGCGCCGCCCAAAACGCCAAACCGTCCCAAATTGCGCGACTTCGACGCCGGCGAAATTGAATTGCTGGAAATCTTGGTCGTTCATCCCGAATTGGCGGAGTTAGCTCTTCGCGAAATCGAGGTCGGGCAACTAAAATCAGAACCGATTAGGATCATCTACCGTACAATTCATGGCATTTACGACACGGGCGGCGCGCCGGATTTCGGCAACGTGCTGACGGCGCTGGACGATCCGGGTCTGAAGAATATCTGGGTAGAGCTGGATGAACGAGCCCACGCGAAAGCAGCCGCCGCGCAGACCCATTCGCGCGACAGATTGCAGGGGCTAATCGACATCTTTCGCTACGCCACGATGACCAGAGATCGCCGGCAACAGCTGGCTGCTCTGGAAGAGAAGCGCCTGGACGATCAGGAGGAACTCGACGTTCTCCAGAACCTGATCGCCCAGGAGCGAGGCCGGCACGGTATTTCCGCGCCCAAGGAGGGGTAGGTACTGAACCCGCATAGGTATCCGTACGAGCGCAAGAACGCGCAGGAGGGGAATCGTGGATCAAGTGAAACAAGAATGTGTCAACCAGGAATTGCAGGATCTGATCAACAAAGGAAGGACCCTTGGCTATGTGACCTACGACGAGGTCAACAAGTTTCTACCGGAAGATGATTTCAACATCGACCAGTTCGAAGAGCTGCTGCTAACGCTGAAAGCCGAGCAGATCGAGTTGATCGAGGAGGCGCCCAAGCAGATCGAGCCTCCCAAGCAGATCGCCTCGTTGCAGGAGGATGCCGCCGCGCCGCTACGGCCCGTCCCTGCGGCGACATTTCCGCCGAACGAGACGCTGCCGTCTGGGGCTGCGGAAGTTCCCGCCACAACTCCCGCCGTTCCCATTGCGGCGGCCGATCTTCCCAAGCTGACGGATGACCCTATCCGCATGTATCTCAGCCAAATGGCCGAGATCCCGTTGCTGTCCCGCGAGGAAGAAGTCGCCTTGGCCACGCGGATCGAGCGCACCCGCCGCGAGTTCCGTCGCAGTGTGCTCGCGTGTGACTTTGCCATGCGGAAGACGGTGGACACGTTGAAGAAAGTGTTCAAAGGCGAGTTGCCGTTCGACCGCACGATCAAAGTCTCGCTGACCGAGCACCTGACCAAGGAGCAGATTCAGGCTCGAATGCCCAATAACCTGCGGACTTTGGAGAATCTACTGGATCGGAATCGCGAGAGTTTCGAGGTTCTGATCCGTAAGTCGACTCCGCCCGAAGTCCGCGAACAGGTCCGTACGGCCTTTCTTCGCCGCCGCCGCAAATGTCTGCAATTGGTCGAAGAACTCAGCTTGCGGACTCGCCGCGTCCAGCCGTTGATCCAGCAGTTGGCCGATTTTGCGGAACGCATGGAGGAGATCCGCCAGCGGCTGCACGAGATCGGCAGCGAGTCTCGATTCAAAGACGAGCGGGCCAATCTCCGGCACGAATTACACGACCTGATGCAGCTGACGCAAGAGAGCCCGCAGAGCCTGCGGCGCCGCGTCGATTCGATTCGGCAGCAATTCGCCGACTACGAGGCGGTCAAGCGGGAGTTGTCCAGCGGCAACTTGCGACTGGTCGTCTCGATCGCCAAGAAGTACCGCAATCGCGGGCTGAGTTTCCTGGACTTGATCCAGGAAGGCAATACGGGGCTGATGCGGGCTGTGGATAAATTCGAATATCGCCGCGGGTTCAAGTTTTCTACGTATGCTACGTGGTGGATCCGCCAGGCGATCACGCGGGCCATTGCCGATCAAGCGCGGACCATCCGCATCCCGGTCCACATGATCGACGTCCTGTCAAAACTGAGAAATATTGAGAAGAGGCTCTTGCAAGAACTGCATCGAGAGCCGACAACAGAGGAAGTTGCCGACCGGGCGGGCTTGGACGTGGAAGAAGTGAAACGCGTCATGGATATCGGCCGGCATCCCGTCAGCCTGGACCGGCCGGTGGGCGACGGCGAAGATTGCAGTTTTGGTGAATTGATCGAAGATGTTCAGTCGGACAACCCGGTCCGCAACGCCAACAACGGCCTGTTGCGGCAAAAAATCGAAGCCCTGCTCAAGACGCTCACGTATCGCGAACGGGAGATTATCCGCCTGCGCTACGGCTTGGGCGACGGCTATACCTACACCTTGGAGGAAGTCGGCCGGATCTTCAAGGTCACCCGCGAGCGGGTGCGGCAGATCGAAGCCAAGGCGGTCCGCAAGCTGCAGCACCCCGTCCGCAGCCAACAGTTGGCGGGCTTTTTGCGCGGCGTCGCTTGAGCGCTTCGCCCGTACCGCGTTAACCTCAGCCGCTGGTCGAACGATCAGCGGCTTTTTTGTTTTCTTGACCAGCCCTGTCCTGGGCCTTTGGGATTGCGGCGCCAGGCCGCGTTAGGAGATGATTCCCATGCAAGTATCCGCCGAAGTGCTTCGCGAGTTGCACCGTATCCATCGTCAGTTGAGCGATCTGAGAGATCGCCTGCAGCGAGGTCCCCGGCAAGTCCGCATCGGGCATCAGGCCGTCGAACATACCGAACAGGAACTCGCGGCGGCCAAGGAAGCCGCCAAACGCACGCGGATGGAAGCCGACGACAAACAGCTCAGCCTCCGCCAGCGCGAAGCCAAGATCGCCGATCTGCAGCGGAAGCTGAACGAGTCGCAGAGCAACGTCGAATTCAAAGCGTTCAAGGATCAAATCGCCGCCGACGAAGCTGCCAATGCCGTGCTGGAGGACGAGATCCTCGACCGGCTGGAGAAACTGGACGAACTCCAGCAACACGTGCTCGACGCCGAACACAAACTGAGCCGCGTCCGCGAGGAGCTGCAGCGCGCCGAAGAGCGCGTCGCGCGCGAGCAGACGACGCTGCATGATGAACTGGCTCGCGTCAAAGATGAACTGGTGCATGCCGAGGTCGCCTTGCCGCCGGAGTTCAAGTCCGAGTACGAACGGATTGTCAAGGCGCGCGGCGACGAGGGCTTGGCACCCGTCGACGGCGAATCCTGCGGCGGCTGCAACACCACACTCACGACTCAAATCATGAACCAGCTGTACCTGTCCAAACCCATTTTCTGCCGATGCTGCGGTTGCATGTTGTACCTGCCCGAAGGCCGCCTCGTCCCGGGAAAAAAGCATTGAAGCCGAGCAGCCGCTTAAAGGAGCAACGTCATGGCTTTGTTTTCACGCGCAACGATCCTGGAAAAACTGCGAGCCAAGGTGGCGGCCGGCCGGCCGATCGTCGGCGGCGGGGCGGGCACGGGAATTAGTGCCAAGATGTCCGAAGCCGGCGGTATCGACTTGCTGGTGATCTACAATTCCGGCCGTTTCCGGATGGCCGGGCGCGGCTCGCTGTCCGGCCTGTTGCCTTACGGGGACGCCAACGCGATCGTGATGGAGATGGCGCGCGAAGTCATCCCGGTGGTCGAACGGACGCCGGTTCTGGCGGGCGTCTGCGGAACGGATCCGTTCCGGCTGATGCAGCTGTTCCTGCGCGACGTGGACGCGGCGGGATTCTCCGGCGTCCAAAACTTTCCCACCGTCGGCCTGTTCGACGGCAAGATGCGCCAGAACCTCGAAGAAACAGGCATGGGGTTTGGACTCGAAGTGGACATGATCCGCACCGCGCATGAAATGAATCTGCTGACGACGCCCTACTGCTTCAATCCCGACGAAGCCGCCGCGATGGCCGGGGCCGGCGCGGACATTCTGATTCCGCACATGGGCCTGACGACCAAAGGCTTGATCGGCGCCGAGACGGCGCTGACGTTGGAGGAAGCGGCGCGAAGCGTCCAAGCGATGCACGACGCAGCGAAACGGGTCAACCCCGAGATCTTGGTGCTGTGCCACGGCGGCCCGATCGCGGAACCCGCCGATGCCCAATACATCCTGGACCACACCGAAGGCGTCGTCGGCTTTTACGGGGCCAGCAGCATGGAACGTCTGCCCGTCGAGCCGGCCATCTCGGGCCGCGTGCGAGAGTTCACCCAGCTGCGGTTCAAGCCGGCCTAGACGCAACAGCCCGGGAAAGCGGAGCGACCGAGCGATTCCGGCAGCGGGTTGCCATTCGTGAAGATCGCTTGACGCAACAGCCCGGGAAAGCGGAGCGACCGAGCGATTCGGGAGCCGCGAAGCGGCTCATGTCGTTTGTGGGCGGTCTTCGGCCCGGCGTCGGCGCAGGAACGGTGTGGCGAACTCATTGGCTGGCCTCGTTGGAGGAGAAGGCCGCGGGACGGGAACGCGACCGAAGCCAGGGCTTCAGGTTTTTCCTCCCCCTCGTTCCCCTATGCTTCCCTGTCGTCGCTCAACTCGGTGTCGTCAAACAGCTCGCTGAGACGAAGTCGAAAGTCGGGCAACACGGACGCGGCGTCCAGTTCTTCGTCACGGCTGACAATGCAAACGGCCGTCGGGGTCGTATAGGCGTACACCTGCTGCCGCGAGGGATAAACGACCCAGACCAACTCGACGCCCGCCTGGAAGTACTCAGCGACCTTCTCCAAAATCTCATTCGCCGGATTGGTGGGGCTCACGACCTCGATCGCGAGATTAGGTACAACATCCCAAGCCTCGGTGCTAGGAATACGACGATTTCGCGACCAACGCTCATACGACACGAACGCCACGTCCGGCCGCCTTTTCTTGCCCACCCAGCGGGTCAAATCGAACAACATTTCCGTGACGACTCGACCGACTGGCACCTGCTGGGTGTGCGTTCGCAGAATACCCGAAAGCTCCGTGGCAAGCCAGACTTCGTAAGCACCCATCGGCTCGGACTCCACAATCTGCCCATCGATTACTTCGTACAAGCGTTCATCGCCTAGCGGCACAGCAGTGGCAAGGCTCATTACAGTCTCTCCCCCGAGTTCAGGTTCACAGGCCCTGTGCAACAGCGAGCATGGACACACAACATCATTATAGCTCTCCGCCAGATCCGCGCGGGCCAGACGCTGCAAGAGCACGCGATAGGTCATTGCTTTGCCGCCCTGGCGCCCGGCCGGCGAGCGAGGTCGAGGGCTTCATCGAGCGGCACTCCGGGATCACCCGCGCGGTACTCGACAACGGCCTCGCGCACAGCGGCCAAGTCCTCCTCGTCGGCGAGAGCCCGCAAGGCATCGCGCAGGACGTCGTCCTCGGTCGCGTAGCCTCCGGCCGCCATCCGGCCGGCGATCAGCTGTTCCACATCTGGCGGAAAGGCGTAGGTCATGATCTATTTCCGTTACCCATTACCATACTCACATTCTACACCAGGGGCAAAGACGTTCAACCACGCATGCCCATGGCGTCCGCTTGCGGTTCTTCGGCCGACGGTCGGCGCAGGAACTGTGGGGGCGAACCCATTGGCCGGCCTTCTTGGACAAGGGAGGTTATTTCTTGAGCGTTGGCGTGCGGGCTGTGATTCGCGACGTGCGTGGCGCTACCGCACTGCTGACTCGCACGCCGACAGTGGGTACGGAACAGGACGTAGGTTTTACAGCGGCGTGCGACCTTCCGCTCCGCCTTCCGCTCCGCCTTCCGCTCTGGCTGGATTGGACTCGCTTTACCTGCTGGACGCATCCACCGAACTAAAGGCCAAGCGGCACCCCAGGCTGCGGCTCCGGTCGTCCGGCGTGCTCCTGCGCCGGTCCGCCGACCGGCAGTGCCTCGCGCTGCCGCTCCAGCCGCCGCCGCGAAACACGCGGATCGAGCCTGCCGTTCCCCCCGTCGGATCGTCCACCGTCGTCGATGCGTAATCCCGCTTATCGTCCGAACACCACTCCCACACATTCCCGTGCATATCATACAAACCCCAAGCGTTCGGTCGCTTCTCACCCACAGGATGCGTCGTGCTGGTCGCGTTATCACTGTACCACGCATAATTCTTTAACGACGACTCGTCGTCCCCGAACGCCCATTTCGTGTTACTCCCCGCGCGGCAGGAATACTCCCACTCCGCCTCTGTCGGTAACCGGTACGTCCGGCCTTCCTTGTCGCTCAGCTTCCGGCAAAACGCTACCGCGTCCTCCCACGATACACTCTCCACCGGTAACTGCGCCCCCTTGAAATTGCTCGGATTGCTCCCCATTACCCGCTGGTACTGCTCCTGCGTCACCTCCGTCACGCCCAAGTAGAACGGCTTGGTAATCCGCACCCGATGCTGCGGCTTCTCGTCGCTGTCTGCAGTCGAATCGCTGTCCGGCGAACCCATCTGAAATTCGCCGGCGGGGATCAAGGCGAACTTCATTCCCAGAGAATTGATGAGCGTCGGCCCGGCGTCGACCGTCGCCGCGGGCTGCAAGTGGAGAGGTTAGCGGGGTCGAATCGCCGGGCGCTGGTTGCAGGACGCGTTCGTCGCTGCGGTAGCCGGTCTTCGTGGCCAAGAGCGTGATCTTCTTCTTGCCGTCCGCCTTGGTCACGGTGACGATTCGCTGCGGGCCGTCGCCCGCGACCGATGCGCCGTCGCCCCTGACCACAAGACGCGCGTCGGACGGGTCGATCTGGACTTGGCACCCACGTCCAGCGAACGACCACAACCCAGTCCCAGCCCACTGGCGGCAAGCCTGCCATGAAAGCCGAGCGGCCGACCGCGGCCAGGCGGCCGTCGTCCATCGAGCAGGCCATCGCCTTTCGTGACGCCTTGCGTATCGCCGTCGTCCAGGCCAACGAGTTGATCCGCAGCCTGAAGCAACAGAAGCGTGAGGCCCGGCTGGTGCAGAGCACGCTGGCCTCGCTGCGGCAATTGCAGAAGGTCGCCCACCAAGAGATTGGGGAGGTCGTGGGCCAGTTCACACGTCAGGCCAAGGCCTTTTTCGCCGGCACGTACACGCAGGGTCCGAACCACCTGGTCGACCATCTGCCGGAGGGAAAAGGGGGCCACGTCCAGCTCGAAACGACCGGCTTCGATGCGCGACAGATCGAGAACCTCGTTCAAGAGATGCAGGAGCAGGTCGGAGGACTCGCGGGCAGTCTGGAGGTAGTCGCGGACGCGGTCCGACAGGGGTTCCTGCAACGCCAGATCGGTCATTCCAATGATGGCGCCCATCTTCGATCACCGTATTTAGGATGCCCCACCCATCCTCGCCCGGCAACCAGACTCGAATGA
>Ga0351852_10091_pt1 | contig 37414 bp, 29 predicted proteins | sample TotcelHFGM3001N6_FD_206802 | JGI IMG/M metagenome (GOLD analysis project Ga0351852, IMG submission 206802) | Enriched cells from coal bed in the Powder River Basin, Montana, United States - Total cells FGM rep1 HSBNCT.FGM.300.1.N6 ...
TACGGCGTACGAACTCAATACATGCCCGACTTTACAACTTGCGCGTCGGCGCGAGGCGTGTCCCTACCGAGACAAGCTGGATCGCGGGCGTGCGCAACGTCAGGCCGTTCACTCCGCCGCGACTTTGGTCAGCTTGCCGTCCGGCGTGATCTCGAATACTGCGTTGGCGTGCGGATCTGCGACCAGCAGATTCTGTTTGTGCCAAGCCAAGCCGACGGGATTCACCAGCGGGGCTCCCGAAACCCATTTCTCCGGCTTACCCCCGGGCGGAATCTTCCAAACGGCCTTCGAGTAACCGTCCGTGACGTAGGCCGTCTTGTCCGCCGCCAAAACGATGTTGTGCGGGAACGAAAACGGACGCCCCGCGACCGCGGTTTCGACCTTGCGTGCCGGCGTCACGCGGACGATGTGATTCTGACCGTGCGATACAACCCACAGGTTGTCTTCGGCATCGATGGCCACCCCGCGCGGCGCCTGGACTTCGGCGACCTGCTCCGGCTTGCCGCCGGCCGCGGGCACCCGCCAGATCCGATGCAGTTCGAGATCCGCAACCAGCAACTCGCCCTTGTTATTGACGGCGACACTCATCGGCATCCCGATCCCGCCGTCGGTCAACGGCACGGGCTTGCCGGACTCGTCGAACCGGTACACCTCGCGAGTCGCCGTGTCGCCGGCAATCAGGGCTCCCGCGCGGTCCATGACCACACAGCGGACGGCGTTCAGCGGCGTGCGGTACTTTTTGGACCCTTCGAACAACCGCGTCAATTTGCCGGACTCGATCTTCCACACCCCCGGCAGATTGCGGTCGGCCACGAAGACCTCGCCGCTGTCGGCCGCGGCGACGGACAGCGGATATTGCATCTGGGCGGATGCGACGCGGGGCAGTACGGAAACGGCCAGCAGGCACAAGGTGAAGATGGTGGTACGCATGGTAAAATCAAACATCATGAAAGGAGGCTCAGATCCCCATCGTCTGTCAATTCGGATTCGCTGGCAGCCAAGCATGCAAATCATTGAGGCAAGCGAAGTCAAGCAAGGATTCTTCAAGTTGCATCTGCTGAAGTTCTGACTCAAACTGCTGCTCTTGCTCCGTTGGCCGTGGCCAGGTCGTAGCCCAGGACGCCGGCCAGGCGGTCGAGCACATCCGATCGCAATGTCCGTTCACCACTCAGGAACTCGTCCAAGTGGATCGGGTCGATTCGAGCCTGCGCGGCGATTGACGATAGCGACAGCGGGCTGGCGTGGATGGCACGCCTTAACTCGCCGCTAAGCGTGGCCTCCTCACGTGCCTCCCTGCGAAGTTGGTCACGGGACGCCATTTCGGGCAACTCCGCAGCCACTTGTTCCTGCAGTCGCTGCAAGCGCGCACGCTCAGGTTCTGTTAGTTCACGAGGGATGCGTCGTGGTTGTCGAACGTGCATATCAGGTTCCTATCTCGGTTCAGGCACTTCATAGGCAGTTACAGGCAAGACCGTCAACTCGTCCAATTCTTCGTACACAGCCATGATATAGCGCCCGTCGGCCGTATAGCCCCACACGGCAGGCAAACGCGAAGACCTGCTGAAGCCTTTGCTATCAGGATCGCACACAACCTGCTCAAAATCTTCCTGAGACACGCCATGTTCGGCGATATGTTCGATCGCCTCGTCGGTCCACTGGAAATCCAAGAATGCCATATTCGCCGATCAATTCATTGGTCGAAATTAACGTTCCAAGCTCCTCTTGGAGGGTTCTGTTAGTTCACGAGGAATGCGTCGTGGTTGTCGAATATGCATCTCACGTCACGACGGAAGTCGCTCGACCAAATCCCCGATCACTTGGCTCACGCCTTCGTAATCGAAGATCACAGGCACGCCCCCCGGCGCAGCGAACAGGGCCACGCCGTCTCGAACCGCCAAAGCGTCCGGATGATCCACTTCCAACCTGTCTCCGTTCACCATCGCCACGGTAAACGGCCGAAATGGCTTGCGGTGCTTGAACGCCCGAATTGTACCGTCGAACGTGCCCCGATCCACTGTCCTCTTCCTTTCGTTTCCACCGGATTCCAGAGTCTGGCTCGCCGAGTTGACCGCCGTCGAAAAAAACAGACCCCGCTGAACCCGAAGATTCAGCGGGGCTTTCTGACTCGTCTCAAGATGGGAAACTAACTGGCGTTAGTTGATCTTGACGGTCTGGCCATCGTCGGCGATGGCAATACGCAACAGCACAGCTACGTCGGTGGTGCCGGAGATGAACTGCACCGAACCATCGACAAAGGCCACGAGAATACCGCCAGGATGGGCGGATTGCAGCGGGTTGTTATAGCCGCTGACTTCCCGCACTCCAGGAGCAGGACCGACGCCGCCTTGCATGACTTCTTTCACGTCCGGCTTGTAACGCACGGTCGTGACATTGAAAATAGCACCCGCCTGGGCGACCTGATCCCACGGGCTAACTGCGGCCGTGATGCAGGATCCCTCAGGAATCTTGTTGGGTACGTAGGTACCGGACAACCAGCCGCCCGCGCCGTCCGTTCCGGTTCCATCCCACGGCGGTGCAGCGGTTCCTGCCCAACCGGGATCGCCGTGATACCTCGACGAATCGTTCCGATCCGCGGAACGCAACCAGTCCGACTGCTCGCCCACGATCATCGTGTTCGACGTGCCGTCCGTACAGTTCTGCATTCCCTTGTGCTCGGCAACGGGCAGCATCCCACTGTTGGTCATGATGGCTCCCGTTCCACCACCGACGCCCGCCAGCGTGCAACCATTACGATTGCGGTAATTCCGCGTGGTCGTCGGTGCTCCCCACAGATTCGGATTCGGGAACACGGTGGCATACTCCGACGCGTCGGTCCGCAGGATATCGACGCCACCCGCGATGCCGACATACGTCGGCAAGCAGATGCTTCCCGTCTGGTCCGTCATGACGGGCAACGGGCTGGACGGACAACGCATGTAATCCGGAACCAGTCTGTCCAACGGACGGCTGTTCGCAGGCGTGATCGCAACGTTCATCACGAACGCCGAGAACGTCTTCGACAAGGCGGTCGTTGTGTTCACCGGACCACCCGAACGGATCGTGTTCGCGATCTTGTCGTAGATATTCCGCTGTTCCATGAACGGCAGAACCCCGTACTGCCACGACGGGCCAAGGGTTGGAGCGCCGCGCAACCCCGCATGCATAGCCCCCATCGGGAACACCTTGTACGTGTCGTGATAGTTCTGCAGACCCAACCCGATGTTCTTCAGGTTGTTGTTGCACTGCGTGCGGCGTGCCGCCTCGCGCGCTGCCTGGATAGCAGGCAAGAGCAAAGCAACCAAGATTCCGATGATGGCAATAACCACCAACAATTCAACGAGCGTAAACCCGCGACCCACAAACTTTCTTCTCATTGCACACTCCTTCCAAAAAGGGAAAACAGAAATAAAGAGAAACGAGTCCGGCTAGATCCGACTAGCTTCTTCTTCAGCGCGGAGACCGGAACCGGCACCCGCTGCTCTAATATGAGCAACTTTCGTCGTAGATGTCAACAAGTTCTTTCCGAAAAGATGTTTTTTTTGACGGGTGATTTCTCAAGGGGGAGTTCTACCCCACCGGCACGGGTCCGAATGGCACGAGGTTAAGCGGCAAAGCCGCACGCGGTTGAGGATGTCACATTCGTCGATCGTCGTTTAAGGACGCGCTCCCCGTTGGGTCGCGGTTAAACGAGCCAATGCTAACCGCGTGCGGTATAAAATCCCGATCCGCGCTACGTTGCCGCGTCCAACGCCGCGTCCAACCAATGCTTCACCGCGCCAAGACCCAGATATTCCGGTATCGAAGCGGACAGCCGTGGTTCTGTAGGAAAACCGGACCGCTTTCCGGTCCGGGGGGCACCGGCGCGGCGGTCGTGGACCGCTCGCCCGGCAATTCCACCCTGTCATGGATAACCACGCCATTGTGCCGCACCGTTGCACGCGGGTTGGCCGTCAGTTTCCCGGAATCGTCGAATTTCGCAGCCTGGTACTCGATATCAAACGTCTGCCACGACAACGGGGGAAAACACATGTTCACGTCGGGAGCTTTGACCGAATAGATTCCGCCGCACTCGTTGTCTTTGCCCTCCAGGCCAAACGAATCGAGGATCTGGACCTCGTAACGCCCTTGCAGATAAATCCCGCTGTTGCTGCGGCCTTGCCCTCGATCCTCGGGCTGGTACGCCAAACGAAACTCGAAATGCACCGTGTGATCGCCGAATTTCTGCTTGCTGGTCGTGCCTTCCATCAACAACCCGTCATCGGTCATCCGCCCCCCTTGCCAATTCTGCAGACTGTCTGGCGTGCCGTCGAACAGGACCACCGCGCCAGTAGGCGGCTTTTTGCCCAGTGTGGGACTTTCGCGCAAGACCTTTTTCAGGATGCCCACCTGGTTGCCATCCGGTTCGCAAACCGCGATTTCCCCGTTTCGCAGCTTGGCCACGCCGTCGTCGGTCCGGAATTCGACCAAACCGTCCTTGATTTCGCCTTGGGCGCGAAGCGGTTTTTCGCGATTCCAGCCGTCGCCGGGCAGTCCGCCGAAATAGCCGACCGCTTCAAAGCGGCCTTTGCCCAGCGCAATCACCTGGACGCCCAACTGCTGCTTGTCGCCTGTACCCGGAATTAACCCCGTGTACTCGCCTTGGTACGCAAAGTCGGCGTCCACCTGCTGGGGGTCGACGTATTTTGGGCTGGCTGCCGCCGCAAAGTGGGCAAGAGATGTCAGGATCGTCAGAATAACGAGAATCTGTGCCAGTCGAGTGTTCATCAATGGGTCCTCTTCATAGGTTGGAATGCATACCCCGCCAGGCCGTCGGGCCGAAGGCTACATTCAAGCGGATGCGACCGCCGATGTGAATAGGGCTTGTACAACGAAGTTGCGGGGCAGGGGACGTTGCGGGTCAGGGATTGTCGGTGTCTTCGATCTCGTAGTCTTTTAGTTTCTTGTGCAACGTGTTGCGGTTGATTCCCAGGCGGACTGCCGCCTTGGTTTGTACGCGGTTGCAACCGTCCAGGACTTGGACGATCAGTTCTCGTTCCACGCGGTTGACGATCCGCTCGTGCAAGTCCTCGGCGGCCGGGCCGGCGGCCGCCAGACCCTGCTGGACGACTTCGGCGACCAGCGTGTCCAGATTGACGCCGCGGATCTGGCCCTTGCGAGGGCGAGCCTTTCCGGTCAGCGTGTCCGGCAGCAAGTCCAGCGTCAGCTCGTCGCCCTCGGCCATCACCACCGCGCGCTCCATATAGTTCTGCAACTCTCGCACGTTGCCCGGCCAATTGTACTGTTTCAGCGCCTCTTGCGCTTCGGGCTGGACATGCACCACGCAGCGGTCGTTGGCCTCGCTGTAGTAGTGCAGAAAGTGATGCACCAGGTCGAGGATATCGTCGGGCCGCAGCCGCAGGGGAGGAATTTCGATGGGCACGACGTTCAGCCGCCAATACAAATCCTCGCGGAACCGCTCCGCCTCGACTTCGTCCAGCAGATTGCGGTTGCTGGCCGCGATGACGCGGGTGTCGACGCGCTGCGTCTGCGTGTCGCCGACACGCTCGAACTCCTGCTCCTGCAGCACGCGCAGCAGCTTGACCTGCAGGTGCAGCGTCGTCGAGTTGATTTCGTCCAGGAAAATCGTACCGGTATGGGCGGCCTCGAAGCGGCCGATGCGGTTGTTGACAGCGCCGGTAAAGGCACCGCGGACGTGACCGAACAGCTCGCTCTCCAGCAAGCTTTCGCTGAGTGCGCCGCAATTCACCTTGACATACGGTCCGCTGCTGCGGCTGCTGAGCCGATGGATGGCGGTGGCGATCAGCTCCTTGCCGGTGCCCGTATCGCCGAGCAGCAGCACGGAGGCCTGGCTGCGGGCCACCCGCCGCGTCAAGCGATACACGTGCTGCATGGCCTTGCTGTTCCCGATCAGACCGGGAATCGGCGGGCCGTTCTCATCCAGCGTTGGGGGACCATAGGCAGGCATTTCAGGTCACTCGGCTCATGCCCTACGAAGTTATTTCCTAACAGCCCAAGGCTCAATTGGGTTGCGGCCCGGCCACCGCCGGTCCCTGCGTCAGCCCTTCTTCTTCCAGCCGTCGGCGGCTGGGCTGTTCGATCGCATCCAGGACGGCGCCCAGCACTTGTTGCGTGCCGACATCCAGAGCTTCGCTGCGGTTGTAACGATCGTACTGCAAGCTGATCTCGTCTCGAGTCAGCAGCAGGCCGCGGCGCTGGACGGCTTGCGTAAAGGCTTCGGCCGCGGCTTGCCGCTCGGCCAGCGGCCGCGCGTGTTGGCTGGCCAGCGTCACCAGGTTTCGCTGCGATTCAGGGCATCCCAGCAGCCCCATGATGCGAGCGGCGCCGGTAGACAAGCCGGGGGTGGCCAGCGCCGCCTGAATCGCCTGACGAACGCGGAACATGTCGTAGAACGCCCGCTCCTGTTGGTTTTCGGCCAGCCGGGTCAAGTGCTGCAGCGCCCGTTCCGCTTGGTCCAGGCGGGCGTCGTAACCGACCCGCGTGTGGCCCGCCAGGTCCGCGATTCGCGACACTTGAAAACTCATGCTCCGCACGTCGTGCGGACGCGGGAAGGCGATCAACAACGGACCGAGTTCCGCGCTCGCCTCGGCGTGCCGCTGGTTCTCTTGCCGAGCCATCAGGCCGATCGGCATGCGGGCCGTCACCGGATCCTTGCGGAACATCTGAATCGTCTCGTTTGCGTTCAGGGAATCCACGGCGTCGCTGATCAGCAGGAACTCGTAATCCGGGTTCTTGACGGCCAACTGAAATGTCTCCTTGCCCGTGCCGGCGGCGTCTGCGCTGTAACCGATCTGGTTCAGTAACCCGACCAGCGTCTGCGCTTTTTCCGCCCGCGGCTGGGCGATCAGGACGCGCCGCGAGCCGAGCGTGCGAATGAAGAAGCTGAGTGTTTCCGGCAGATAACTGGAACCCGGGTAGGGGCTGCGCGGGTCGAGCTTCATGATCGAGTCGGCGGCGGCCAGCCGCAGGCGGCGATCGCTGTGACGCAACGCCTGGACCAACGGCCGCGGCTGGCCGTCGTCGGAGCGTACCAGCGATGCGTCGCCCAGATCGCCCAGCAACTCGGCGGCCGCGATCGCCGCTGTCGGATAATCGTTCTGCATCGCATAAGCCAAGGCGTCTTCGACCGCTTCGACGCCCAGTTGCGCGGCGCGGGCGGCAAGCGTGCCCTCGCCGCGCGGCAGCGGCTGGTCCAAGCCGGCCTCGATTTTCGCTTGGGTGAGATTGGCCAGCAGGAACAAACGGCGGACGTCGCGATCTTCCGGAGCCAGCTTGATCAGGTCCCGCGACAAGCGGGCGGCCATCATCCGCGAGGCTTCCGAGGCGGTGTAGGTCTGCGGCAGGCTGGTCTTGCTCGCCGCATCCCAATGCCAGAAAACCGTGTTGTCTTGATAGTCCAGGGGGCCCGCGAGGGCACCCTGGAGATATTCGCGGACGCGGCGAACCAAGTACGAGATCGCCTCGGTACGAGACGGCGCCGAGCCGACGATCTGGGCCAGCGTCTCTGCCGCCGCCCGGTGCGCCGCTTCCGGCGCGCTGGGGTCCAACGCCGGACCGATCAAGAAGGGTATGGCGCGCGAGGTCCCCAGACGCCCCAGGGTTTGGAGTACCTGGAATCGCAGGGCTTCGTCCGGCGCCTCCAGCGCGCCCAACAGAGGATCGATCATCGGCGGACCCAACTCGACCACCGCTGCGCGAATCCAGGGATGCTCCGCCTGGCGATCAGGGTCCGCCAGAGCCTGTAAAAGCGGAGCCACGGCGGCATCCCCCGCACGCTGCAAAGCCTCGACGGTTTGAGCCCGCACCAACGGCGAGGGATCACTGACCCGCCCGACCAGCGACTTGACGCGGTCCGGATCTCGGGCCGCCGTGTAAGCCGCGTCCTGGACCAACTTGGCAAACTGCTCGGCCTCGGGCCGCATCCGCCGCTCGTTCGCCATCCGGGCAAAGAACCCCGTGCCGTGTTCGCGGTGAAAGGCTTCCAACTGATCGCGGTCCGGTTGCGCGGCGATCAACTTTGCCAAATAGAACTTGGCCTCCTCCGGCCGTCCGATGTCGAACAACGATTGGACCGCGAACATCAGTTCCGGCGGCGTCGTCGGATTGCGATCGCGAATGGCCAGGACCACGGGATCCCGTTCGTCCGCCAAAATCGGGGCTGCTGCTTCCGCGGCCGCGGCGGCTTGCGGAGCCGCTGGTTTCGCCCCGCCGCCGAAGGGGACCGCTTGCGCCTCGGCAAACGGATCGATGGGATCCTGAGCCGCCAACGGCGCGGCGGCGGCCAGCGCCAACATGATTGCTGCCGTGAAACCCACAGGCGGTGTTACCTTCATCTTGGTTCCCCGTCGCTCAATCCCAATTTGACCTTCCAACACTCCACCTGTCTCGCTACCTCTTGCGGCGCGGTCGAGCCAAAGCTGGCAAAGGCCCGCACCGCGTTTTCCACTCCCAATACTCCGTAAACACCCTCGTCCAGGGTGGCATCCGCCGCGCGGAATTCTTCCAGCGGCAAGTCCGCCAACCGTACGCCTTGTGCCGCTGCCCGGGCCACCAGGCTGCCGACCAGGTGATGCGCCGTTCTCTGGGGCAATCCGCGACGAATCAGGTACTCCATCAACGTCGTGGCGTCCAAATAGCCGCGGTCCAACCGCTCGGCGATGTCCGCACGCCGTAACTCGGCCCCCGCAACCAGCGGCGCCGCCAGCGTCAGGCACGCTTCGACCGTATCAAATGCATCAAACAGGGCCGGCTTGTCCTCCTGCAAGTCCCGGTTGTACGCCAAAGGCAAGCCCTTGACCAATACCAGCAACGTCTGCAGATCGCCCACGACCCGCGCCGTTTTGCCGCGCGTCAATTCCAACACATCCGGATTGATCTTCTGGGGCATGATCGACGAACCGGTGCAGAACTCCTGCGGCAGTTTCAGGAAGCTGAATTCCACCGTCGACCACAAAATCCACTCCTCTGCCCAGGTACTCAAATGCTCGGCAATCAACGTCAACACAAACGCCGACTCCAACACGAAATCCCGATCGCTGGACACGTCCAGACTGTTGGCAGCCACGCCGTCGAACCCCAGCCGGCGAGCCACGTCATGGCGATCGATCGGCAAGGTCGTTCCGGCCACAGCCGCGCAACCCAAGCTGCAGACATTGACCCTTTTTCGACAATCGGCCAGTCGTTGCCGGTCGCGTTCGAGTTTTTCGCAGTACGCCAGCCAATAGTGGTTTGCCAGTACCGGTTGCGCCCGCTGCAAATGAGTGTACGCGGGCAAGATCACGTCCGCGTCGCGCTCGCAACGCTGGACGAACGATTTTTGCAGCTCCCAAACGGCTCGGTCCACGCGGTCCAAGGCATCCCGAACCCAGAGCCTTAAGTCCGTTGATACCTGATCGTTACGGCTGCGGCCCGTATGCAGCTTGCGGCCTGTGTCGCCGAGTCGGCCGATCAATTCCTGCTCGATATGCATGTGGATGTCTTCCAATTCCACATGGTACTCGAACCGCCCGTCCTCGATCTCCTGTCGGATCGTCAGCAGCGTGGCCTCGATCAGCCGGGCCTCGGTTGGCGAGATCAAGCCCACGGCGGCCAGCATCTGGGCATGGGCGATCGAGCCGACGATGTCGTGCGCGTACAACCGCCGGTCAAAGCTGATGCTCTCGGTAAAACGCTCGACCCGGCGATCCGTCGCCTGTTGAAACACTCCGCTTCGGCTGGGACTAGTCAACGTCGGCCTCTGGTTGCGAGATCCTGTTCGCTCAAGAAAACAATCCCTTCATGCTATGTAGCTTACAGATAGCTGTCAACGAACAGGCAACCCACTTGCACAAACTTTAGGCAAACGCCAACGGGCGAAATTCCTTGACTACTTCGCCACTCTGACGCAAGCCCTACAGACCGTCCGGACGATAAATCCAGCATTATCGCCCCAGTCATGGGATTCTGGAATCGGACGATTTGAAACAGACACCGCAAAACTGGACATTTCAGGTTGGGCAACCGGTTCGGGATAATATGCGGGCAAAGTGATGGGCAACTGGGGTGTCGGACGCCAGGAACCGTTTTTTGGCGGCCTTCCAATCCAGGCATGGTCAACAAAAGTCTGGGCCGAGAAACGCATCGGCCAATCCGTCCTATGGCCTGAAGAATCCGTGCTAGCAGCAGGGGCACTTTGCGCACTTTTTTCAGCATTTCCCAGAGGGCCTCACGCGGGTATGATATGGGGCCTGCGGTCGGAGTTGATGCCGGTCCGCTGCGCCTGTGCGGTTTGCCTGTCAGCTGGTTTTTCGTTGGATGTTTGCCGATACAAGGAGACTTGACGTGCCTCGATCTGCGTTTCTGCTGGTTGTCTTACTTGCCCTTTCTCTGCTGCTGGGGACCGAGCCATGCTTGGCGGCTCGTCCCATCGACAGCCTGCTGCCTCCGACGACTAAGGGTTTTTTGTCGGTGCCGGACGCGGAGCGGTTGAAACAAGACTTCAACAAAACGCAGATGGGCCAGTTGGTCAACGATCCGGACATGAAGACGTTTGTGGAGGACCTGGTACAGCAGATCGAGACCAAGCTGGGACGCACCGATTCGCGGCTGGGTTTGAAACCGGAAGATCTTCAAGGCGTTTACGGTGGCGAGGTCGTTTTGGCGACAATTCAGCCGGGTGGCGACGCCAAACAGCACGCCTTGGCGCTGATTGTGGACGTCACCGGCAAGTCGGAGGAAGCCAAGCAGTTGCTGGCGACGGTGGCGGAAAGGATGAAGGGCAAGAAAGCCCAGCAGTCACGCAAATCGGTGCAAGGTGTCGTGCTGACGGTGTACGTCATGCCACGGCAGCGGGGCGAGACGCAGTCGGAGCAGGCCGTCTACTTTCAACACGGCGACTTTCTGGTCGCGGTGGATCACGAGGGCGCTGCCCAGGAAATCCTGACGCGGATCCTGGATCCCCAGCAAAAGGCGTTGAAGGATGACGCGGCCTATCGAGCCACGATGAGCCGCTGCCAGGCGGGGGCCGGGGACGCGCAACCGCACATCCGCTGGTTTGTCGAGCCGTTTGGCTACGTGGAAACATTGCGGGCTTCGACTGGCGGACGGAAGAAACGCGGAACGGACCTGCTCAAGGTGCTGGCCAACCAAGGCTTCTCGGCCATCCAGGGGCTGGGCGGTTTTGTCCAGTTCTCGACCGGCGAACACGAGTTGCTGCATCGCACTTCGATCTACGCCCCGCCCGTCAACCCCAGTGGCGAGCCGTACAATCTGGCCGCCCGGATGTTGAAATTCCCCAACAGCGACGCCTTAGCGCCGCCGGCTTGGTTGCCGCATCAAACAACGAACTACCTGACGCTGAATTGGAAGATGCAGGAAGCGTTCGAGTACTCCCAGACCTTGGTCGACGAGGTCGCCGGGGCGCCCGTGTTCGAAGACATCATGGACAGCCTCAAGAACGATCCCAACGGTCCGCGAGTGGATATCCGCCAGGGGTTGGTCAAACACCTGGGCGAACGGATGGTGTTCTTCAGCGATTACCGGCTGCCAATTTCCACAACCAGCGAGCGCTGGCTGCTGGCCTTGGAAGTCAAAAACCCCGCAGCCGTGCAAGCGACATTGGACAAAGCGATGAAGGCCGATCCGGGAGCGAAGAGCCGCGTCATCGGCAAGTATACCGTCTGGGAAATCATCGAGGACCAGAGTCCGGCCGAGGTGGAAGAATTGGACATCGCCGGGGCTGGTTTCGGCGAATTCGAAGCGGACGAGGAGGAAGAGGACGGCGAGCGACCGCTGCTGACCCACGCGGCGTTTACGGTGGGCTTCGGCCAACTGCTGGTGGCGTCCCACGTGGACTTTATCGAAGAAATCGTCAATCGCGGCGCGAGCCAACAGACGCTGGAGACCACCAAGGACTTTGTGATGATCGATCACGCCTTGACGAAAATCGGCGCCGGCCGGGACGCTGTGCGATATTTCACGCGAACCGACAAGGAATACTATACCACCTACGAGCTGATTCGAACGGGTAAGATGCCCGAGTCCGAAACGCTGTTGGGCAGCGTCTTGAATCGCCTGTTCGGCCCGGACGAGAAGGGCGTCTTGCGCGAACAGCAGATTCGCGGCGACAAGATGCCGGACTATGAAAAGGTCCGTGTCTATCTGGGCCCCGCCGGGCTGTTCGTCCAATCGGAAGACAACGGCTGGTACGTCGCCGGCTGTCTGCTCAAAAAGCCCGCGGACGGCATGGAACCCGCCGGCCCGATGGTCTCGCGCCGCGGCGACGAACGCCGGTAACAATCGCCGACAAGGCCACAACACGCAGCGAAACGTGACAACGTCGCTGCCCAGTGTCGCTGCCCGAGCGTCGCTGCGTGTTGCCCAGCGCAAGATCATTCCGTCCAAGGATGTGTGGCGTCACGTTCCAACGCCTGCGAATTCCAATTCGCTTTCACATTGGCCAAGGACCTGCGAAACCGGTCTCGGCCAGTTTCATCTTGTACAATTGGGCGAACAGCCGGAACTTGCGGGCAAAGTCGCCGCAGAACAGCAGATTGTGATGCCCCGTCACCTCGCAGGCGTCGCGACGGTCGGTCAGTTCGATCTCGACGTTCGTCGTGCAACCGCCGGCCGGAGGCATCGGGTGCGAGACCACCACGTTGCCCGCGTAGACGTCCAACGCCGGCGGGTCGCCCGGATAGTAACGCATCATGGTCACCGGGTCGCCTTCCTTCCAGAATACCTGGATCGCGCAGCTTCCTTCGTTGGTGTGCGCAAAGCGGCGGAGCAGGTGCGGCAGCTCGGGACCGTCGGGACCGTACAGCTTGGTAGGACAGGTGCAATGCGAACCGTAGTAATGGTTCTTCTCGGTGTCGTAGCACGGATTGTGCTGGAAGCCGGGACGTCCGGTCAGTAGGCTGCCCAACAGCTGGGTGTACATGGCGGGGAAATCGTTCTCGCAGGTGGCCGGAATCAGTTGGTTGTTGAGCGTCGCGAAGCTCATGCACGGCTTGAGCATGCCGCGCCGCAGGCAGTTCATCGTCAAGCCGTCGGCTTGCTCGTCGGCCAGCATTTTGGTGAGCGCCAGGTGCGCCCGGGCGGCATTCTCCAACGCCTCGGGGGTAATGCCGCGTTGCTCTTGTGCCCCAGCGGTGAACTGGGTGATCAGCCGGCGAGCCGCGTCGTCCAGCGTCACTTTCTGGAACTCTTCGGCATAGCGGGCAAACGGGATCACCCGCACCGTCGTGCCGAAAAACGACTCGATGCCCTCGCGCGGTTCCGGCGCCTCGGTAATGCTCAACAACCGGCTTTGGCTCATCCGTCGCTTGGTGTTGATCATCCGCAGGCCGTACTCGATGGCATCGAAGTTGTCCAGCGACTGGATCAGATAGACGCCCGGGCGGCGGTACTGGCGGATCGAGCCGTGCTTGACGCCCAGTCCGATGTAGAAGACGATGGGAATCTCGGCCGTGTCGGCCGCTTTGAGCAACAGATCGGCGTGCTTCAAGCTGTTGTTGTAGAACATGACCAGCAGCAAGCCGTCGGGCTTTTCCGTCTGGATTTGCTCCGCCAGCCGTTGCGCGTCGGCATCGTCCCCGATGGGTTTTTCTTCGACGTCGAGTTTCATGCCCAGCGTCTGTTCCATCTCGCGGAGCGCGGTCGTGAACTGTTTCTGTCGGCCTTCGGCGTCGAAATCGTTGCCCGGCCAACTCCACCAGCCATCCGGTTGTTCCGCAAACGCTTGAGACGGCGGATAGAGAAACACGACCCGCACGGTTGCCGCTTGCTTCGGCCCAGCCGCCGGCGGAGGGATTGTGCCAGCCGCGCTGTCCGCCGAAACGAACGCCATCGAGCCCATCGCGAGACTGACGGTCGTGAGAAAATCGCGCCGGCTGCAGCCACAGTCGCATGCGGAAGGCAACGCTGGTCCCTGGTTGTTCGTGTTCATGGGGATTCCTCTTGGCAAGGGGGGTGGTGGGACCAGACTCGTCGTCGTCCCGTTCACGGTCAATTCGATCATCCCATCGACGCGGACGCGATCGGTAACCTTCGGCCGTATTGGCGATGATAGGCGTTTCCCGTGGTCGAGCCAAGAGGCCGTCCGTTTTGGGATGTCGTTTTGGGAAGACGTCATTTCCGGAACGTCGCATTGGCGGCAACCATCCCGGTTGGTATGTTCAACGGCTGCCTGAACCGAAAGGATGGATTCTCATGTTCGACCCGCGCCGAGCCCAACTCGCCCAAGTGTTCGCCCAGTGTTACGGCAGCGAGCCCACGCAGTGGGTCCGCGCGCCGGGCCGCGTGGACTTGATGGGCAGCCACACCGACTACAACCAGGGCTTTGTGCTGACGTTGCCCATCGACCGCGACACGTGGATCGCCGCTCGCCCAACCGACGCCCGGCGGGTGCGGCTGGTTTCGTTGAACCTGGACGAAGCAGCGGAATTCAACCTGGACGATCCGGCGCCGACCACTACCGGCTTCGCCCGCTACGTGCAGGGTGTCGCCATGATCCTGCACCGCGAAGGTTTTTTTCCCCTGACCGGCTTTGACGCCGTCATCCACAGCACGGTGCCGCTCCGTAGCGGACTCAGTTCGTCGGCGGCGCTCGAAGCGGCGACGGCGGTGCTGCTGGCAGCACTCGGCGGTTTTAATGTCGAGCCGGTCCGGCTGGCGAAACTGTGCCAGCGTGCCGAGAATGAAATCGTGGGCATGCAATGCGGCATCCTCGACCAGTATTCGTCGATCCTGGGGCGAGCCGGCACGGCGGTGGTCCTGGATTGCCGGCAACTGACACACCGCAATGCGCCGCTGCCGACGGATGTCCACATCGTGATCTGCAACACGTGTGCGCCCCGCGAGTTGGCCGGCTCCGAATATGGCGAACGCCGCGCGCAATGCGAAGAAGGCGCCCGGCAGCTGGGCGTGGCGTACCTCCGCGATGTGAGTATCGAGCAGTTCGCGCGGCGCGAGCGCGAGTTGTCGCCCGTGGTGGCCCGCCGCTGCCGGTTCATCATCGAGGAAAGCGGCCGGGTTGGGGGGCTGGCGCACGCCCTGACGCAGAACGACCGGGCCGCGATCGGGCGGCTGACCGCCGCCTCGTATGCCGGCGCGCGGGATCTGTTCGAGATCGGCGCGCCGGCCATGGATGCGATGATGCGCGCGATGCTCGGCTCGCCAGGCGTGATCGGTGCGCGGCAGACGGGCGCCGGTTTTGGAGGCTGTCTGGTGGCCTTCGTGCAGGAAGGCGAGCTGGAGCCGTTTGTGGCCCACGTCCAGCGGCAGTACGTCGCCGAGACCGGCATGACGCCCGAGGTCTATCCCGTCAGCGCCGCCGACGGCGCGGAGGTGTTGCCCGGATGAACCGACGCGAAGTGGTCAAGTTGGTATTGGATGGCCAGCGGCCGCCCTATGTCCCCTGGCACTGCGGATTCACGGTCGAACCGCGGGCCCGGCTGGCGGCGCATCTGGGGACGGAGGATCTCGATGCGGCGATCGGCAATCATTTCGTCAAACTGGGCCACTCGACAGGCTTCGTGACGCCACTGGGCGAAGACCGCTTCCAGGACCCGTTCGGCGTGATCTGGGACCGGAGTATCGAGAAAGACATCGGCAACGTAGCGAACTGTGTCCTGCCCGAGCCGACGCTCAGCGGCTACGAGTTCCCCGATCCGTGTGACGACCTGTACTTTCGCGACATCCCGGACAAACTCGCGCAGTCCGGCGACTGTTTCCGGATGTACTGTATCGGCTTTAGCCTGTTCGAGCGGGCGTGGACCCTGCGCGGGATGGAGAATCTGATGCTCGACATGATCGAGTATCCGGATTTCGTGCATCAATTGTTCGACCGCATCTGCCAGTATAACCTCGAGCGTGCTCGCCAGGCGTTGACCTATGACATCGACGCCATCTACTATGGCGATGATTGGGGCCAGCAGCGGGGGCTGATCCTGGGCCGGCGGCTGTGGGACGATTTTCTCCGACCGCGCGTCCAGCGGATGTACCAGCTGACCAGGCAGGCCGGCAAGTACCAGGTCATCCACTCGTGCGGCGACATCGCCGAGTTGATCGACGACCTGATCGGGCTGGGCGTGGACTGCATCAATCCCTTCCAGCCCGAAGTGCTGGACGTTGGGAACCTGATTCCCAAGTACCGGGGGCGCGTGGCCTTTCACGGCGGACTGTCCACCCAGCAGACATTGCCCCACGGCACCGCGGACGAGGTGCGTCAGGAGACCCGCCGGCTGCTGGAATTGGGCCGCGACGGCGGCTACATCTTCGCCCCGGCTCACGCCGTCGCCGCCGACACGCCGTTGGAAAACATGCTGGCCTTTCTCGATGAAGTGCAAAACCAGCGGCTCATCGGACGCCACCACGGACCAGCGTAAGCGCTTCGACGGGTTGTTTGCCTTGGTGCAGCAAGTGTTCCATCGTGATCCTCGGGACGGGCACTTGTTTCCGTTTCTCAGCCGTGGTTGCGATCGAGTGCAGATCTTGTGGTGGGACCGCGATGGCTTGGCCCTGGATTACAAGCCCCCCGTCGGGCGGAACGTTATGCCCGTCTACGGTTCCCTGACGCTGGGCCAAGCCCACCGTGCCAGGCAAGCCGCAGCCAGAGGCAGGGCAATCGACGCGACGACGGCGATCGGCAATTGGACGCGGTCGCCTAGCGTCGCAAAGGCGGCGGCGATTCCCAAGTTGCTGAGCCCGACGGCCGTCAAGAACCGCCACCAGGCCAGACGCGTCGTGGCCATCAGCAGGATACTGGCTTCGGCCAGCACGGGGACGGGCCGCGCCAAGACCAACACGTAGATTCCCCAACGCGACGCTAACGCATCCGCCCGGGCCAGTTCCTGGTCGCCGGACAGCCGCCTTGCCAAGGGCCGTCCCAGGAGGCGAACCAGTCCGAAGGCCACTGCTGCTCCGGCGGTCATTCCGAACCAGGAAGCTCCAGTGCCTCCCCAGAATCCCAGCCTTTGGCCGGCAAACGTGCTCACCACGCTGGATGGCACCGGCAGCAGGATGTCGCTCCCCAACAACCCGATTACCGCTACGGCGACGAAGCCGGGAGAAAACTGGGCATCCAGCCAATCGGTGATGCGTTCCTCCAATGCGGCCCCGAAGATCAAGAACGGAACGATGGGAACCGCCAGCAGCACGGTGATCCCCAACAGTGCTCGAACCAGTTGGCCGTCGGCTGATTTCACTTTATCACGCGTTTGGAAGGATTTGATCATCCCGATCACGCACGCCGTCAATCACAGGTCGATGATTGAGAATTCCGGGCGTCCAGTTCGTCCTTCAGGCGTTGATTGGCGTCCACGAAGCAAGCCAGCAGTTCGGGATTGCGGTGGCGGTCGATGTCGAACCGCTGGCGATGGCCCTGGTCCGTGGGCCGATCCGACTGGTAACACCACCAGTAAGTCAGGGGGACGCCCGCGTCGATGATCGAGTTCAAGGTCTTCTCGACCCCGGGGCTTCGCAGCGGCCAGGTCGTCATAGCTCTCGAAATAGTCCGGCGTCTGGTCCCAGATCTTCGTTTCCGTCTTGACGGCCGCGTGCAGGCCAAGCTCGCCGATCATCAGCGGTTTGCCCAACCGCCGGGCAATCGCCATATAGCCCCGATGGTCGAGCAGTGCCTCCTTGCCGTCGTCTCCGCGGATGAGATACCCCGGCATGTTGTTCGGGTACGAATGAACGTCGATCACGTCCACGGCGGAGTTGGCGTAGACGAGTTGGAAGCACTGGAACTGTTCCTCGAAGGAGTCTTTCTTCCAGCCCTGCCGCTGGTACAGGTGCCACTGGCTCTCGCGCATGTGCGAGCCGCCGCTGTTGACCAGCCGCAGGGGATCGTTGGCCTTGATCCGGCGGCCGACGTCGTCGAAAAACCCGGCGACTTCCTTCAACGTCGGCATGCGCTGGCCCTGAAAGACCCGGTTGCGGTCGCCGATGTCGGCCGAAAGCGTCACCTCGTTGGAGATCTCCCACATCAGGACCGTCTTGCGATGCTTGTATCTGGTCACCGTCTCGTCGATGTATTGGTCGAGCAGCTTCCGGCCGCGGGACTCGCGGTTCGAGATCAACTCGCGCTCTTGTTCCTCGCCGAAGACCCAGCCCTTGCCGGGTTCAAGCCGGGTGTCGGTGAACGTGGCCGCGCCCAGGGACCAGACCAAACGGATGTCGTAGCGGTCGCAAAGTTCCACGGTCTTGTCCAGGGCCGCGTACAGGGTTCTGCGTTTGGCCGGGTCGGCATACGCCGCCGGGCCGCTGGGCCCCCAAGGTAGAGCGAAGATGCGAATGGTGCGGAACCCCATCTCGTGTAGATCGCGCAAGGCCCTGTCCTGAGCCTGCACCATCGGGTTGGCGGCGTCGAGCGTTCTGCCCGCCGCCAGTTCGCCGTACAGTTGCCAGAACAGGTCGAATTTGTTGAAGCTGATCTCGGCAAAGGGGCGGCCGTCCAGAAAGAAGCGGCCGTTTTGGATCGAGAGCACATCGTCGCGGGTTACCTCGGCCTGCAGCGGCGAAGCAAGCGCCGGCGACAGCACGGCCAGGAGGACAAAATGCCTTTGCATAAACCGCTTAACAGCTGCAAGTACGAAGCGAATTCGCAACGGAGTTCTCTTCATGCCGTAAACCCAACCCTTTCTGTTGAATCGTCAGCGATTCCGCTCCTCGAGTCAATGCCGTGACCCGAACCACGATAGGTGAGGGATCCCAAAGCACTTCCGTTTTACTCTGTTGATCCGCACATGGTTGCGGGTGGGGCAGTCTGCATCGCTGGAAACATGGGCCGGCGGTGGCCGCCGGCCCGCCGGCATCAGATGCCGTTGCCGCGCACCATGGCCATGATCTGGCCGGCGTCGAGGCTGCCGGCCTTCTGCTGGATCTGCGGCAGATACTGGCTCTGCATCTGCTTGGCCGGGCCGAGCAGTTGCTGGAACGAGTCTTGCAGCAACCGCGTGCTCATCTGCCGGCCGCCGGCATAGTAGCGTTTGGCGACGTGTCCAAGGGCATAGGTGGTGGCGAAGGACAAGGCGACGCCGGTGGCAGCGCGGCCGATGCCGCCCACCGTTCTGCCGGCCACCTTGCCGAGCAGGCCGCCGAGCAACTTGCGGCCGAACTGTTCGAGATACTGCGAAGTCAGGCCGACGCCGACGGTAGCCAGGAATTCCTTGATGTGTCCCTGGTCCAGCTCGTTGCCATAGGCCTTGCCGATGCGATAGACCATCTTGATCTGCAGCGGAATGATTGCCACCGAAGCCCACGACTGCGGCAGCAGTTCGAGCGCGCCGTTGAGGATGGAATAGTTGAGGATGGACTTGTCCAGCTCCGCCTCGCTGACCAAAAGCTGCGCCGCCACCGGGACCGCCGGGGCGGCGGTTGGCGTGACCGGTGCAGCGGGCCGTGCCGGAATGAAGCTGGCGGCAGCGGCCAGTTCGTCGGCCTGGCGTTCAAAGGTACTGCTCTCGGTGTCGCCAGCCAGCCCGAGCAGGGTCTTCAGCTCGGCCAGAAATCGCCGCTCGCCGTCGCCCTGCACGCCATCGGCATCGCAGACGCAGACGGCCATTTCATAGGCGAACTGGCGCTGGCCGAGATCGCCGAGAGCCTGCGTCGCATCGCTCAGCCTGACCCGGCGCAACAGCACGTCCTGGTACAGGCGCGGCAGGTCCGGCGCAGCGCTGCCGAGTGTTTCGGCAAAGCGGCGGATGTGCTCGCGCTCGCGGTCGTCATTGGCGCCGTCGGCAAAGGCGGCGAACAGGCTGATCGTCAGTATCGCGTTTTCCGGATCCATGGGTTCTCCTTCAAGGGGGTGGTTTGACGGGCGAAGTGCCGGTAAAGCCTCGGGCCGGGCCGCAAAAGATGGCGGGCTGTTGGCGGAATTGGCGAGTATTGTCCGGCGTCACGGATAGCAATTCTGAACCTCGTCCGCCAAGATTGCAACCCTCCTGCAAGTTTGCTGGCACGATGGCTAACATCGCGATACCGCCAATTAGCCTGAAGCACTCGCCGGCAAGCGGCGAGGATCAAAGGCGACTTTCTGCGAGTTGCCTCCGTGGCCCGTTTTCCTCAAGGACTCGACGACAAGCGTCGAGGATGCCTGTCGCTGCCCTTGGCGCCGTGCATGCCGGCGTACGGTCGTTTCGTTTCTATGGCACAAAGAAACGCTGATTCGTTCGCTCTTTGGAGAAGACGGCTCCGCTTGGTTGCGCCGGGAGTGTGGCCTGCCATTCCTCCACTTTCCGGAGCAGTTCCTTGACGACGTCAGGCTGTGAGCCACTCAAATCGTTTTTCTCGAACGGGTCCGATTTCAGGTCGTAAAGCTCCACGTAGCTTCCGTCGCTGCTGGTCAGCAGTGCGAATAAAAGGTGTCAGGAACCGTTATTGTGCTTTTTGGCGCCGCCTGGAGGGCGAAGGGTGCTTTCCAACCCCAGGCGGCAGACCATGTCGTCGGACCAAGACGGGGCGCCGAATGGATTCCCACGCTGCACACTCCGCCGCACAGCCGTGAGTTTGGTAGAAATGGTCGCCTTCCTGTACCGGAAAGGACTTGAACCGGCCCTGGTACAGCAACCTACCGAAACCCTTCCACCGCGTCAATAACGATTGTCTTTGCCGCTCACGTGATCCTGCCTTCAACGGTCTATTCCCTTGGGCAGGAGGATATTACAATTGCTGGTTCTGCTGCGGTCGCAATCGGCTGTACCAGCAGCGGACCGACGTACGGCGGAGCCTGCCCCGGAAGACGATCGGGCGGTTTGTCAAAGGAGAACGCATGATGAGCAGACTGAAAATCTACCGGACGAGTATCCTTCTTGTGTTGCTGGCAATGGGAAGGATGCTCCCCTGCCACGTACACGCTGCGGATCGCGCGGTGATCGAAATTCAGGGGGAATCGGCATCCGAGGTGCTGTGGTTCCGATCCGGCGCGGTGCTGTTCACGGATCGAGACTACCGGGTGGCGGAATGCCCGGCCAAGCTGGCAGGGGAGCGGTTTCTGAGGAGTTCGATTGATGCCACCCGCTTCGACGTGGTGCAAGGCGGACGCCTGATCCTGCTCACGCCTCACCCCATTCCCAGCGCCAGCTCGCAAACCGAGGCGATCGAGGCCCAGGGGTTCGCGCCGCTGGAGGTGGACCGCTTCCAGCTGTTCGGAAGCAAGCCGATTGATCAGGTGCTCGTCTACCAGAAGCAAGTTGCCGCCGGCGAGTCCTATCAGTTCGGGAAATGGGTGGTCGTGGCGGGATTCGAGGACGCTCGAGCCGCACGAAACCGGACCCGTGCTGCTGACGACAAGCCGTTTTCCATCTGTCCGGCGGACATCCCCAACACGGGCGTGTTGTTCGTGGACCGGCAACCGGAAGACCGTTCCGGCCACGGCAACAACTCGCTTGCCGAGTGCCGCAACGGGGACATTGTCGCCTTCTACAGCGTGACCGGCATCGGCGCCGACAATCTGAACGGTCATGGCACGGCAGGCTGGTCCGAATATCGGCGCTCGACCGATGGCGGTCAAACGTGGAGCGATCCCGTCGTATTCGAGTATTCCAAGCGGATGTGGGAGGGAGACGAGGTGCATTCCGCCTTGGTGTACTCGGTCATCACCGCGCCGAACGGGACGCTGATCGCGACCGTGATACGGTATGCCAACGAGAAATGGCAGAAGCAGCGGGCGCCGGTTTATTTTCTCAGCCACGACCACGGGCATACGTGGCAGGGGCCGCGCGAGTTTGACGAATCGGCGACGGTCGATGAGATTGCTTATACGATGGACACGGCGTTTGTGCATGGCGGCGAAGTATTCCTTGTTTTCCGAGGCGGCGGGTCCGACATGACCCCGGGAGGACCGCATACGTTGTGGGTTTCCGCTGACAACGGGGAATCGTTCCGCCAGCGGAGTGTGCTGCCCTTCGAGCAGGCCCACTACTACTGGGCTGCCGGCGCGCTCGATGACGGCCAAATCATCGTTTACAGCTACAATGCGCACTTCAAACGAGAGGATCAGACGGCGGAACAAAACATCCCCTACGTGATCAGCACGGACGGCGGACGCACCTGGTCGGACGTGCGGACCACGCACTTTGCCAAGGGAATCCGCAATCTGCAAATGTCCGGAAAACTGGGCCCGTGGTACTTTATGCACGGGCGCAGCGGCAGTTACCCGCGGGAGCGGGTCGGCGACGACCCCGGTCCGGGCCATTTCGTGCTCTACTCGTCGCGGGATGGCATCCATTGGGACGAGGGGATTGTGCTGATGAGCCGACTGCAGACTCCCGGCGGCGGCGATTGCTACTCCGCCAACGAGGTCATCGGCAAGTACGATCCCCAGACTCCGGAAAGGCTGCTGATCCACGCCGACATCAGCTATTCGGGAGCCAAGACGAACATGCACCAGTGGTGGGTCACCCCCAAACCGTAGCAAGTTGACTTTCACAAATTGCGAGTACAGACATGACGCGTATCCTTGCAACGCTTGCCTCGCTGGTGCTCTGCACGCTCCTGTGCGGCCAGGCCCTGGCCGCCGAGCGCCCGAATATTCTCTGGCTTACCAGCGAAGATCATGGTCCCGAGATGGGCTGTTACGGCGACCAACTGGCTCGCACCCCGAATGTCGACGCGCTGGCCGCCAAGGGAATGTTGTTCAAGCGTGCATGGTCGACCGCGCCGGTCTGTGCGCCGGCTCGCACAGCGATTATCTCTGGCGTGTACCCGTCCAGCAGCGGCGGTCTGCACATGCGGTCGATGGTGTCGCTGCCCGAGGGGATGAAGTTGTATCCGCAGTACCTGCGCGAGGCGGGGTACTACTGTACGAACAACAGCAAGACGGATTACAACGTCCGCGCGCCGCGGACGCTGTGGGATGAATCTTCCGGCAAAGCGACCTGGAAGAACCGCGGCGAGGGACAGCCGTTCTTCGCGATCTTCAATTCCACGAAGAGCCACGAGAGCCAGATCCGCACGCGTCCCCACACGCAGATCACTCGACCAGCTGACGTGCGTGTTCCCGCCTATCACCCGGACACGCCGGAGGTGCGGGAGGACTGGGCGCAGTATTACGACAAAGTCAGCGAAGCCGATGCCGATGCGGGCCGACATCTCCAGGAACTCGCCGCGGCCGGACTGGCCGACGAGACGATCGTGTTCTACTACGGCGACCACGGCAGCGGCATGCCGCGCAGCAAACGCTGGCCGTGCAACTCGGGGCTGCACGTGCCGATGGTGGTCTACTTCCCGCCCCAGTGGCAGCACCTGGCGCCGCGGGAATACCAGCCCGGCGGCCGGTCGGAGCGGCTGGTGTCGTTCGTCGATCTCGCCCCGACGGTGTTGAGCATCGCGGCGATCAAGCCGCCCGAGTGGATGCAGGGCCACGCCTTTGCCGGGCCGTATCAGAGCGAACCGCCGAAGTACCTGTACGGTGAACGCGGACGGATGGACGAGCGGATGGACCTGGTCCGCAGCGTGACCGACGGGCGTTATCTCTACCTCAAAAACTTCTTCCCGCACGTCTCTCAGGCCCAGCGCGTGGCCTATCAGTTCCAGACGCCCACGACCCACCTCTGGCACCAATGGTTCGTTGACGGCCGCACGAACGACGCGCAGTCGATCTTCTGGCGTGTCCCGAAGGCTGCCGAGGAGCTGTATGACCTGGAAGACGATCCGGACGAAGTGCACAACCTGGCGGACTCCGCGGAGCATCAGGGCATCTTGAAGCAGCTCCGCGCGGCCCAGCGCGAGCACCTGGCGCGGGTGCGGGATATCAGTTTCCTGCCGGAGATCGAACTCCATAGCCGCTCTGCCGACAGCACACCCTATGAACTGGCTCGCGATCCCGCCCAATACCCCTTCGACCACGTCGTCGGCGCCGCCGAATTGGCCTCGAATCTCCATGTCGAGGCGGTTCCCCAACTGCTCGAACTGCTCAAAGATCCCGACAGCGCCGTGCGTTACTGGGCGGCGCTGGGCCTGCTGATGCGGGGCGAGCGTGCGGTGACGGCGAATTTGGCCGCGTTACAGCCGGCCTTGCAGGACGAGTCGCCGGCGGTGCGGATCGTTGCCGCTCAAACGCTGGCCGAATACGGTCCTGCAGCGGTTCGAGAGCAGGCGGTCGAGACGCTCGGTTCGCTGGCGGCACCGGCGCAGAACGGCGTGTTGGTCTCGATGTCCGCACTGGCTGCCATCGAGGCGCTGGGCGAGAAAGCCGCCAGTTTGCATCAGGCGATTGCTGCCATGAAACCCAATGGCCCCTCGCCCGACGGTCGTTTCAACGGCTACGTGCCGCGATTGATCCAGAACATCGCCCCGGAGCCCCCGGCGACCAAGCGCCCTTGAACGTGAAGTTCGCCAACCAGGTGCGCAAGTGGAGTGACGCTGGCCAGGCGGTCTGGTCAGTGGACGTTTGCGAAGCTGGCGATTACCGGTTGGAGTTGACCTACAAAGGCGAAGGCCGACTGGCATGGCGGATCGAGACTGACGAGGGCGTGCGACTGCAGAACCAGCAGAACTCCTCGCCGGTCTACCATGCCTGTCCGATGGGGCTGTTGACCTTTCACAAGCCCGGCAGGCACACCATCGCGGTCTCGCTCGTCGAGGGCAATCGCGAGCAGGCGAGCCTGGAGGCGGTGCGACTCAGCCCGGCCGAGTGAGAGCATTCGCGGCTGGGAACTGCGGAAGGATCCCCGTCCCAATACTGTTCGGCACAGCGGTTGCTAGTGGTACGCATCCTCGACGCTTGACGTCGAGTCCTTGAGGAAAACGGGCCACGAGGGCAACTCACCCTTTGATCGTCGCCGCTCGCCGACGAGTGCGTCAGGCTAATTGGCGGTATCACGATGTCAGCCATCTATCCTGAATCTCCCGACGGCAAGCGTCGGGGATCACGGTCGTTCGAGATGGACGCTTGTTCGTAGCCACGTAACCTGAAACACTCGCCGGCGAGCGGCGAGGATGCCTACCTAAGCAAGAAGCGTGCCGAACAAGATTGCCCTCGTCCCCTTGTTCACCGCGGGGAGAAGACGCATGAACCGCCCTCTTGCGACGGTGATGACGATGTTTGTGCTGTTGCCGTCATTTCCGGCTGGCCCCGCCTGTCTGCCGCTGGCGCGCAGTGCCAAGACCACGGATGTCCCTTCGCAGTCGCGCGTCCTGGCCACGAAACTGGCCCGCGGCGGCGTCAAGTTCATGCACATCGGCTGCAACTGGCCCTCGGGTTACGTCCACAACTTGCCGCCGATCTTCTGGTGGCAAGGCCCCGACGGCTCTCCGACGTGGATGTTGCGGTTCCTGATGACCTTGTTCCGGTGCGGCGTTTCGCTCAGCACAATGCCGTCGATCGGCTCATGGGTGGGATTCAGGACGCGGACCGCCAGCCGGTTCTTGCCGCCGGCGCGAATCGCTTCGCTGACATCGAGCACAAACGGCAACTCGCCGCCTTTGTGCTGGCCGATGCGCGAGCCGTTCCGCCAGACCTCCGCCAGATAATCCACCGCCCAGAACCGCAGCAAACACCGCCCGTCGGCGTGCGGATTGGCTGGTGCCTCAAAAACCTCTGCTTGCACGATCCCCCAAGAACTCCAGGGCCTTGGTCGCCTCCCGCAGACGCAGCCGACTGAGGCCCAAGCTGGCCGCCAACTCGTTATCGTCGGGCAGCCCGGCAAGGACGCAGAACCGAAAGCAGACTATCTGACAACAGAAACCGTCGTCAAGAGCCGGTGGGTCCGGCCTGCGGCAAACGTCCGGTCATGGAAAGGTCCTCGTTCAGGGCTGGACCCGCTGGTAGACGAAGATCGCCACGCCGGGACGCTCGTGGATCGTCACGGAAAACCCATTGGCCATCAGCTCGCGACCGCCCATCGCAACGGGGTCGTTGCCGTCGATACTCGTTAGCTTGTACTGCGCCGCCGGATCAAGGCCGCCGAGCTTCAAGCGGATTGAATCCGCTTCGGCCTCCGGGCGACGGAAGGCCTGGACCAAGCCGTCGCCTGTCTCTGGCCGATCGAACTGCCAGGCCATCCAGGCCTTGTTGTCACGAGTCCAGGGCGTCAGCGGATAGTAGTCGCCGTAGTAATAAGGGCTGACCTGCCGGAACTGATTGTACAGCCGGCGCAGGGCTTCGTAATCCAGTTCCTTGACGCGAATGTCGATCCCCGAGCCCAGGCTCGGCGCGGCGTTGCTCCACCAGGCGTAGGGTTCGACCTTGGTCAGACCGCCGCCGTAGTAGGACGCCGACGCGCTGGCCACCGTACCCGTGCCGTGATAGGGCAGCCAGAACGACAGGCCATAGGTCATGCACTGGTGCCCGGTGGCCTCATAAGCATAATCGCTGCGCCACAGGGGAACCGCCCGGCGCATCGTTTCCAGATCGTTCCGCCGCCCGCCGGAAGCACACGAGTCGATCAGCATCTCGGGATGCCTGCGGCGCAATTCATCCCAATAGGCAAGGTAGCCGGTGACGTGCTTGATCTCGGTGATGCCCTGGCGGTCGGGCGCGTCGGCCGCGCGCCAAAAGGCCAGCGGGTCCATGTTGAAATCCTGGCGGTAGAGGTCGATGCCCTGTTCGGTCAGCAGCTTGTCCACGTGATCGGTCAACCATTGCCGAGCGGCCGGATGGCCCAGGTTCAGCAAACGCACGCCCTCCTCGCTCATGCGCCGCGGCCGGTCATACGGCCGAAACGTGCTGCTGTCAGGATTCTCTCCCGGCTTGAGATACCCATAGCTCCACGGTCCGCCAGGGTTCTGGTCCGCGCTAAACTCCCGGGCCGCGGCGAACGTCTGGCCGGAAGGACCGGTGAGTCGAGCTTCCAAGCCTGTCGAATCGCAGACGTGGGAGCCGTTTCCCCAACCCACGACGAAGTCCAAGGTTTCGCCCTTGCCCAGGGCGAGCTGACCCTCGTACGTCGTCTTCTTTCCCTGGCCACGGAGGTTGACCCAGCCGTCAAACGCAGACTCGCCGGCCTGCAAAACATGAACCTCCGTAGTCGTGCTCTCGTCAATTCCCAGAAACGCCGTCTGCACCGCGTATTGGCCGGCTTCCGGCGCCGTGAACCGCACGACGCTGTACTCGCCTTTCGGGCCGGGATGGAACGACAGCCGGCCCGGTTCCCAGCGGATGTTGGCCATCGACCGTACTTCGCCGGTCGGATTGTGCGACACGCAAGGATCGGCTCCGCCCAGCGCTTCCGCCGACCACGCGCGCATTCCGGCCAAACCGCCGCCTTGTTGGGCAGACGGCTTCAGCAGCCATTCCGGATGGTTCTCGTAGAGCCACGTGCCGGGCATGACCCGCTCGGGCTCGAACCACACGAGAATCTTCACGCCCTTGGCGTGCGCGTGGTCGCTGATGGGACGAAAGCCGCGTGGAAAGCGTTGGGGATCGACCTCCCACGTGCCGACCTGCGGCCAGCCCCGCTGCTGGATGTACCAGCCGGCGTCCATCCACCAGTAATCCAGCGTCAGTCCTTCTTCCAGATAGCGGTCGATGTGCATGATCTGGTTGGCTTCGTTGGCACCGATCATTTCTTCGTAGGCCCGCGAGCTGGAGGCCACGAACTGCGGCGGCGGGAGCTTGCCGCCCGGCCGCGGCATGCTGTGGGCCATCATCCAGCGGCGCCAGATGTTCTGCGACCGCACGCGGTCGCCATGCCAGAATTGGAGCACGATCAGTGGCGAGCGGATTTCTTCGCCGGGCAGCACTCTGAAGCGGGCGAGTTCCTGCCCGGCACGGATGCGGATACCGGCAGCCTGATCGCGGGCGAACTCGGCCGCCCACTGCCCCGGCCAGCCCACAACAAGGATGGCTCCCCGTCCGCCCCATTGCAGATTGAAATACGACCAGTCGCTATTGGTGGGCCGACCGCCGGCTGCGCTGATGCGTTTGGTTGCCCCGGGCGTCAGCGGCGTTTCCAAAGGCCCGTAGTCGGAGCCGTTCGCCGGCGAGCCGACGGCATGGTGCAGAACGAATTCGCAGTCCACGCCGCGCTGCCAAGCGACATCGAGGGCCTGAATGTTCTCGATGATCGGGGAATCGCCTGTCCCTGCGTTTCGGAAGTACAGCGTCCATTCCACCGTCGGGAAATCGTGGTATTCGATCGCTTCGCAGCGCAGCGCGAGCTGCGACTGCGGATCGGTGTACGTCAAAATGTACTGCGTCCGCTGGTCATCCAGCTTGCGTGAACTGCGTTCGAGCGGCCAGTCTTTCAACAGATCGCTGGAAGGCCGGCCCCCGAAGGCGAAGGAGAAGGGCAACGCCGCGGGATCGCCGCCCAGATGCGCGGACGACCAACGCCGCACAGCGTCCAGCTCGTCGTCGCTCGGACTGACTGCCCAGGCCGACCCCGTCAGGCAGAGAAACATCGCAGCGGCAAGACTGACGATACAGATGCGATGGCCGGCCTGCCGACCGTCCCGCACCGTGAGCGGGGCAGGAGACACCGCGCATAACTTCAGGCACTTCATGTTCTTATCCTCCTCGTGATAGGTTCTTGTGCTGTCCGCGCTGCCTTTTCCTTTGGTACGTGATCACCGCGGAGCCCGGCTGGTCGGTGATCGCCACAGCCAAGCCACGGTCCAACAACTCGCGGCCGCTGAGCGTCTGCGATTGGGCGGTATCCAGGTTCGTCAACACGTACATCGCGCCGGGATCGAGTCCGCGCAGCCTGAACCGAGCGGCTTCGTAGACGCTCTCGACGCGGCGGAAGGCCTGCACCACGCCGTCGCCTTGTTCCGGCCGGTTGAATTGCCAGGCGATCCACCGGTCGAGCGCCAGGCTGTACGGCGTGAGTGGGTAGTGGTCGCCCTCGAGCATCAGCGGCGCGAGGCGGCGGCATTCGGCACAGGCTTTCTGTTGCGCCCCCGTGTTCTCCGGCGTCAATGCCCCCATGCCGAACGAGGGCAAGTAGAAGCTGCGGTACGCGTAGGGTTCATCCAGGTCGCGGAATGACTTGCCAGCATACGTGAATGAAAACGGCAGCTCGGTTGTCAATGGATGCCGGCTTGGCGCCGCTGTCGGCGGACTTTGCTCGACTCCGCCGAACTTGGCCGCCGTCCAGCGGGCCGCCTCGCGCTGAGCGCCAATCGTCGGCTCGGCCGTCTTCCCCGACTCACACCTCGCCAGCCCCAAGATCGGCAGCAACAACACGACGTAGCCGAAGTCGTGAGACTTCACCCAATCGACCGGCGCGGAGATGAAGGAGGACATGGTCCGGGGCTCCTGAGGCCTGTACCTGGGGAGGCTGGCTCATTGAACCTCGCCAATTGTAACCGCTCGCCCCGCCCTCGGCCACTTGCCCGAACCCCAGCTGTCTTCGACGCCCCGAACCGTCCCGTGACAACCCGCGTCACGGAAAACGCCTGGATGGATGCTGCAGACCCACGAGCCGCTGGGGCTGAACTCGGCGTCGTGGCACAACGCCACCGCCTGAATCGCCGGATCCACGACGGGCTGTTGGTTCGGGGCGTCCGAACCCAGCATGGCTGGCGGATTCCGCTCGGAGCCAGTCCCAATACGGTTCGGCACGAGGGTTGCCACCGGCAGGCATCCTCGACGCTCGCCGTCGAGTGATTGAGGAAAACGGGCCACGAGGGCAACGCACAAAACGCAAGCCTTGATCCTCGCCGCTCGTCGGCGAGTGCTTCAGGCTAATTGGCGGTATTGCCATCTCAGCCATCTATCCTGAATCTCCCGACGGCAAGCGTCGCGGATCAGCGTCGTTCGGGGCAGCCGCTTGTTCGTGGCCACGTAAGCTGGACTACTCGCCGACAAGCGGCGAGGATACCCCTTCGCAAGAATCGTGCCGAACAATATTGAGCCAGTCCCCTTTCTTTCACCGACTCGGAGTGTCTGCCAGCGTGCTGCGCGAGATGGGCCTCAAGAAGTTCACGACGGCCGGTTGCAGCGCCCCGGTCGGCCTGCAATGCTACGGCGTGAAGGGCGATTTGCCGGTGCATCGGCGCACGTCAAACGCCGCGAGGGTGCAGCGCCCGGCTGACCGTGGAACATCCCAGGATCGGCAACCAGGAACTCCAAGCGCCGAGTCATCAGGATCCGGAAGTGCCAGCCACCGTCCCGAACGTGCGTCCAGTAATCATTCGCCAGGGAAGAAGAAGGGAAGAAGCGCGATGGGAACCTTGCGTAAAGTGCTGCATCGGTTGAGTCGGCGGGCGGGATTCGCTTGCCATGTAGTAGCCGTCTTGGGCCTGGAAATTGCGTTGGGCTGCCTGCTGTCGACGCTCGCATCGGCCAGCGCAGTTCGGGCTGCCGAGCCACCGGACGAATCGCTCCAGCGGCGCGGTCTGCGGTGTGTCAGCCGTGCCGACTTTCCCGTGCCGGCCGAGGCGCGGATCATCCCGCTGTCCGGGGCCGACTTCGAGACCGGCGGCCAAACGCCGTCGGGCTGGGGGCTGGGCAGCGGGCGGGTCGTTGTCGCCGCAGACGCTCCGCAAGGCCGCGCCTACGGCTGCGTTCCGGTTCGCCAGGGCCTGCTGGTGATCACGCCGCACGTTTCCGGCGTGCCCGGAGCGCCCCACTTCCTCTCGTTCTGGCTGAACAGTTCCACCGACTGTTGGGCGGCAATCGAATTCGGCTCCGACGAACAACTGCGGACCGCCGGCGACCACTATCCGGGAACTCCCTCGACCGGGAACCAATGGCGGCGCGTCGGCTACTATTTCTGGTGGCCGATCCAGTGTCAGACAGTTCGCTTTCACATTCGCTGCCAAGCGGAGATTCCAGACGGCGAGTTCCTGGCCGTGGATGATTTCCGGCTCCGCACGGCGAGCGAGGCGGAGATGTCGGCGGCTTACGAGGCTGAGCGCGCCCACTTGCCGCCCTACGACGTGACGCCGCGACCGGACGACGGCAGGAATCTGGCGCTGTCCGTGGCCAAGTGGGAAGGGCGGGCCGGGCTGCCCGGCAACAAACCCTTTCTGATCTGGGCCGTGGGGTCCAGTTGGACAAATTTCCAGGGCGACGGCTACCCGCTGATCCGCGCGATCCGCGAGCGGTTTCCCCACGCGCCGCCGATCATCTACAAAAAGCACGCCGGTTCCGGCACCCCGTGGGATTTCGCCCGCGGTTGGGTCCGCCAGTTCGTGGTGGCCGAACAACCGGATCTGGTCCTGACCTACACCAACGGTTCGTTGGATGGCCTGGACGCCCTGTTGACCGAGGTCCGCCGACACACCACGGCCGACGTGATCGTGCCCAGCTTGCACTTCTTCCAACACAGCCAGCTCACACCGCAGGAAATCGAGGTCTTCGAAGGCGTACCGATCGACAAGGTCCGCGAAGTCTGCCGCCGGCATGGCGCCGAGTTCGTGGACAACCGCCGCGAGTTGGCCCAGTACCTGCAGCAGGCCGGCTTGGAGCCCGCGGCGCTGGTAGGCGATCCGGTGCATCAGAACCAGCACGGACGGATCCGCATCTGGGACAACATCTGCCGGCACGTGGCAAAACCGGACGCGTTCAACGACGCCCCCGAATCCCGCGAGCGGCGCATCGCCGTCGTCCCGCCGGCATCGAGCTACACCGAGCAGGTGACGGCGTCGGGCCCGTGGACGGCGACGGATGGCAGGCTGCACACGGATCAAAAGGACGCGCGGCTGACCGTCCGCTTCACGGGCAATCGGATCGACCTGCTCGGCCGCAAGGGGCCGAGCGGCGGCACGCTCCGAGTGCTGCTCGACGGAGTTCCGGCCGATCAGGCGCCCGCCTTCGCCACCACGTTCATTCGGCCCAAGCCGGCGGTCTGGCCGCGCGAGTTGAAGGGGCCGGGGCCGGGCGACGTCGCCCCGCACGCCGTGGAACTGCGCACGGGTATCGTGCCTCAAACGTGGACCATCACGATGACCAGCGACGCGGGCGACTACCGCCTGGAAGGCAGCGCGACGGGCTTCGACGGCGAAGGCCACGTAGCCCAATTGTTCCTCAGCCGTTCGGGCCAGATCGCCATCGACCCGAAACTCTGGCGGCATGCGCGAACCGAGCGGAAAGACAGCTCCGTCGTCTACGGCAACGGCACCGGCGACACGTTCGCCTTTGACGTCTACCGTTGTGCCACGGGCACGGTGAGCTTCCGATCCGAACAGCCCGAGCCGCTGTGCCAGCCCCTGGTGCAGAACCTGACCAACGGTCCACACACGCTGGAGATCATCAGCAACGGCGACGGCGACGTGAGCATCGAGGCTCTTTACGTCTTCCAGCCGCCGGGGGAGTAAAAAAGGGGGACGGGAGCAATACTGTTCGGCACAGCGGTTGCTAGTGGTTGCTAGTGGTACGCATCCTCGACGCTTGCCGTCGAGTCATTGAGGAAAACGGGCCACGAGGGCAACTCTCAGAGAGCACCCTTTGATCCTCGCCGCTCGCCGGCGAGTGCGTCAGGCTAATTGGCGGTATCACGATGTCAGCCATCTATCCTGAATCTCCCGACGGCAACATGATCCGGTTTGCCAAGACGATAGTCCCGGAAGCCCGCGGTTCCCACTCTCGCGGCCGACCAGACGACGCTTCCCGATGCGCCAACGCCCGGCCTGAGCCTGCCCGGTCTGAGCCTGCCCGGCCTGAGCCTGCCCGGCCTGAGCCTGCCCGGCCTGAGCCTGCCCGGCGTCGCCATGGACGGCCCGCCTCGGCGAAATCGTTTGTGAGGTTGCCGATTGGCAGCAGCAGACAGCCATGTTCGAGCCGCGCAGGGACGTCGTCCGGAAGCGTCTGGATGTTGGCCTTCATTTCGTCGGGCCGGCGTTTCTGAGCCTGGCTTTGATCCAGGAGCGGCTTGGCATGCGTCTTCCCGCTCAGGTGGCCCCCCAACTCGCTCAACGGCAGGTTTCCCAAGGAGCTCGACGAATTGGTGCCGCGCCACATTCCGTCCGTTCCCCGTGCCAAGTATTCCTTGGCGTACGGCGAGTTTCTGTACTTCAATGACGGGAGGCCCATGCTGTGCGGCGAGAGTGCGCCACGTAGCGGCAGCGCTCGTGTCGGAGGCGAACATCATGTGCAGACGAAGCAGGGTGCCCTGAGTGATGGCACACGTGGCAAACGAATCGTCCGAACCGCTGCGAGCTGTCATCCACTGTTTCACTCGCGCGTGATGCACGTGTCCTTCCAACGCGAGAGCGGCGAGCACATTGCCGTCGAAGAGCCAGATCAGGTCATGTCCATCTCGCAACGATACACGTCTTCGGAGGTAAATGACTGGCTACACTTGCCCCGCTGTCGCTGTACCGCCCCCGTGACCCCCAGGCCTCCGACCTGTGGCGGCTGCTGGACCAGTATTTCGAGACCTTCCAGCAGGTCGATGACGAGCGGTTTGCGGCCAAGTATGGCTTCTGGCGCCCGATCGTCGAACGCTCGGTGAAGGCAAATCATCTTTTTCTGACAGGTGGATTGGGTTCTCATGGGTGGGAAACCGGCCAGACTTTGAGGCGGAGAGTGGATTCGGTCTTGAAATCGAAGGGGCCGGGAGCAGGGTGGGCGGCGTTTCTCGAGGCTCTGGAGTAGTCTTTGTCAAGCAGGTAGGGCGTGCCGTCGGGCTTCACGAAGGGGGCGTTGGGAACGACGGCCTTGCCGAGCAGCGCGGTAGTGACGAGCGGGCGGGTCTGCGCGGACAGCCAGGCGGGATCGACCGCCATTTCGAGCCACCATTCGCCGTCGGGGCCTTCGGTCAGTTTGATGCCAGGGTTGAAGCCCGGGTTGACCACGGTCCCGCCTTCGCCGGTGCTCGGGTTGGCACCGGCCAGATAGACGTTACCGTTCGCTTGGAGATTGGCGGCCCACGTGTTGAAGGCGGCCGTGCCGTTGCCTCCTGCGAACAGGTTGTTGTGGAAGCGGCGGTCGGCTCTCTTGATGTTGGACAGTCGCATGTCCGCCACCGTGTGCGGCGTGAAATAGGGCGTCTCCCGGCTTTCATCGCTGGCCTCGATCTTCCCCAGGATGAGGTTGTGTGAATAGGCGCCGCCCTGCGACCAGTCGCGCACCGAGTTGCCCGAGAGTAAGAGGTTGTGGTCGATCAGGAACGGACCGTGGTCCACCTCCATGAACAGGTCCCAAGCGTTGTCATGCAGCAGGTTGCCGGTGACGCGCGGACCCTGGGCCATCCAATCCAGCCACATGCCCCCAAAGCCGCCACAGCGGTAGATGTGGTTGTTCTTGATGAGCGTATCCACCGATCCCAGCAATTTGAGCCCGGCCACGTCGGGCCCGCTGATCCATCCCCTGACCGCAATGTCGTGAATGATGTTGCCCTCGATGGCACTGAAAACCCCGCCGAGGCTGCCGTGGATGCCGTTTTTCTCACAATGCGAGATCCGGTTGTTGCGCACCACGTGGCTGCCGATGTTCTCCTTGGACCACCCGTGCTGGACCGCCAGCTCGCAGGAGGTGACGAAGCCCGGCGCACTCACCGGCGGCATGGCAAGGTTGTAGCGTCCGAGGTCATAGCGGCCCAGCGTAATGCCGGTGTTCATCGAGTGGGTGATGAGGTTGTCCTCGATGATCCAGCCCTGGCTCCAGTGGGTGCCGATCAGGCCGACCTGTTCGGACATCGCCCCGGACCAAGGCGTGGCGGCATGGCGCATCGTGAAGCCGCGCACGGTGATGTAGTTGCGGCCCGGCTCGGAGGGGTAGAAGACGGATTGCCGCACGTTGATCTCGACGGTTTCCTCGTTCGGATCGACGCCCTTGAACTGCGCCCAGATCGTGGTGTTCTCCCTATCCACTTGGGCAAACCAGAGCGGTCGGCCATGAGCCGGGGAAACTGCGTCAACAAGGTCGCGCTGATAACCTTCCCATGCAGGGCCGCCGCAGTTGACTTTCCTACTGTATTCTCCACTCTCGACCACAATACCGGAGATGCAGGCCAACGACACGCGGTTGATGATATCGATCTTCAGTTGCCCGTCGGTCACTGCGATGCCGTCGAAGACTTTGTCATGCGCGGTGAACTTTCCCGAATTTGCAAAAATGTCGAACGCAGTGAGCACCGTGTTCTCCCCCAGCCTGACATCGAAGACCCGCTTGGCTGGTGCGTCAAAATGCGGCTCGCAGAATTTCAACGTGACGCGGTAGATGCCATTGGGTACGGCAAGACGGTAACCCTCGAGGTCGTACCTGCAAGTCTGATAGAGAGTATCCTCGTCCGTTCCGGCGATGGCCGTTCCCGGATAAGCTGCCGTCTTTCCGCCAAGAACCTCATCTTGCGGATCCGTGTGCTCCATCAGGGAAGGCAGTATTTGCGCCAGGGTTTTCGCTTCATCCAACCAGTCACCGTTAAGGTAAACCGCGCCCGTATGCCGATCAAAGCCATCTCGCGGCGTCCCATACCACTCGCCACCGATGCGATCATTGTAAGGATTGAAGTCGCCAAAGAAGTCGTTGGGAAGGACGGCTTTCCACACGTCACCCTCGACCTGCATCCAGCTCGTGACGACCTCCGAGCCCTTGATGACCACGTTCGCGCCCGGCGCGGCCTGGTAGATGATGCGCTGCTCGTCGGAGAGCCCGCCGCGCGGCGGGTCGACCCGCTCGCGGTACACGCCTTCGTGAACGGTGACGGTATCGCCCGGCTGCGCGAGTTCGGCGGCCTGCTGGATGGTGCGCAGCGGGCGCTGCGCCGAGCCGTCGTGCGCGTCGTCGCCCTCGACCGACACGTGAATCTCGGCGGCCGCGGCCATCGACGCCGACAGTAGCACGAGGCAGTACCACAGGTTGTTTGTCTTCATCGCAGTCTCCCGGTCTTCTGGTCTCTTGGCATAGTTACGTACCATTGCGTTTCAAAGCGTTCGTACGGGAACGCGACTTTGGCGCTCCGTCAAACTGCCTACTGGCGTGGCTTTCCTTCACTGCACCGTCTTGATCACAATGCCTCCGCAACCCACAAGCTACCTTGCGTCTGCAGGGAGCACCACCACCGTCTGGTTTTGTTGTGGGGCGGTTGCGGGCCAAATCAGAACGAAGCAGAACAAAGCCCGGGACGCAGACCCCGCCCCCTTCAGACACATCCGGGACCCCGCAACCCCGCCCCACGGACCAACTTGGGCGAACAGGGCACGCTGGCGGGCGAGTCAGCAGTGCGGATCCGCTGCCGGCGTTCGATCGGGTTGCAGGTTCTGCCACTCGCCGCGCCGCCCGCACCGCTAACTCGCACACCGGAACGCCCGCTAGCCAAGGCCGCGCTTTCCGGCGGTGTGCGAGTGAGCCGTGCGGGTCCGCTGCCGGCGTTCGATCGGGTTGCAGGTTCTGCCACTCGCCGCGCCGCCCGCACGGCTAACTCGCACACCGGAACGCCCGCTAGCCAAAGCCGCGCTTTCCGGCGGTGTGCAAGTGAGCCGTGCCACACAGACCAGCGCCCAGCGTGTGGCACTGCTTACTCGCCCGCCGTTGTCCGGCCGAAATTGGGCGAACAGGGCACGCCGGCGGGCGAGTCAGCAGTGCGGATCTGCTGCCGGCGTTCGATCGGGTTGCAGGTTCTGCGACTCGCCGCGCCGCCCGCACGGCTAACTCGCACACCGGAACGCCCGCTAGCCAAAGCCGCGCTTTCCGGCGGTGTGCAAGTGAGCCGTGCCACACAGACCAGCGCCCAGCGTGTGGCACTGCTTACTCGCCCGCCGTTGTCCGGCCGAAATTGGGCGAACAGGGCACGCCGGCGGGCGAGTCAGCAGTGCGGATCTGCTGCCGGCGTTCGATCGGGTTGCAGGTTCTGCGACTCGCCGCGCCGCCCGCACGGCTAACTCGCACACCGGAACGCCCGCTAGCCAAAGCCGCGCTTTCCGGCGGTGTGCGAGTGAGCCGTGCCACACAGACCAGCGCCCAGCGTGTGGCACTGCTTACTCGCTCGCCGTTGTCCGGCCGAAATTGGGCGAACAGGGCACGCCGGCGGGCGAGTCAGCAGTGCGGGTCCGCTGCCGGCGTTCGATCGGGTTGCAGGTTCTGCGACTCGCCGCGCCGCCCGCACGGCTAACTCGCACACCGGAACGCCCGCTAGCCAAAGCCGCGCTTTCCGGCGGTGTGCGAGTGAGCCGTGCCACACAGACCAGCGCCCAGCGTGTGGCACTGCTTACTCGCTCGCCGTTGTCCGGCCGAAATTGGGCGAACAGGGCACGCCGGCGGGCGAGTCAGCAGTGCGGATCCGCTGCCGGCGTTCGATCGGGTTGCAGGTTCTGCGACTCGCCGCGCCGCACGGCTAACTCGCACACCGGAACGTCCGCTAGCCAAGGCCGCGCTTTCCGGCGGTGTGCGAGTGAGCCGTGCCACACAGACCAGCGCCGAGCGTGTGGCACTGCTTACTCGCTCGCCGTTGTCCGGCCGAAATTGGGCGAACAGGGCATGCCGGCGGGCGAGTCAGCAGTGCGGATCCGCTGCCGGCGTTCGATCGGGTTGCAGGTTCTGCGACTCGCCGCGCCGCCCGCACGGCTAACTCGCACACCGGAACGTCCG
>Ga0351852_10106_pt1 | contig 33279 bp, 28 predicted proteins | sample TotcelHFGM3001N6_FD_206802 | JGI IMG/M metagenome (GOLD analysis project Ga0351852, IMG submission 206802) | Enriched cells from coal bed in the Powder River Basin, Montana, United States - Total cells FGM rep1 HSBNCT.FGM.300.1.N6 ...
GGATGCAAAGACCGCCGCAGCGATAACAAGGATGACGAAACGGCCTTTCAGGAAAAATGAGAGGACCCGGCGGTAACCGTTCGCCGACGCGCGCATCAGGGCGTCGACGAACCGCCCGAACCGCGTCCGGTGCCCCACCGTCAGGAACCGCGCGCAGCGCATCGGCGTGATCGTCAGCGCCTCGACGAGCGAGAACATCACGGCGACCGAGATGGTAACGCCGAACTGGAAGAAGAATTTGCCGATGATCCCTTCCATGAAGATCACCGGAACGAAGATCGCCAGGATCGCCACCGACGCGGCGACCGCCGCGAAGGTGATCTCGCGGGCGCCGACAATGGCCGCTTCGCGCCGCGGCTTCCCCTGTTCCTGGTAGCGCGAGATGTTCTCCAGCACCATGATCGAATCGTCCACGACGATGCCGATCACCAGCGAAAGACCCAGCATCGTGAAGGTGTTGATCGTGAACCCGCAAAAGTACATCACGATGAAGGCGCCCATCAGCGACGTTGGTATCGCCAGCAGCACATTGATGGTGGCGCTGAACGAGCCGAGGAAGAACCAGCAGACGAGCGAGGTGAGGATGACCGAGAGTATCAGGTTGAACTCCAGCTCATGCACCGAATCGCTGATGAACTGCGTCGAGTCGAAGACGACCCTGATGCTCATTTTCGCAGGGAGGATCTTCTCAACCTCCTTGATGCGCTGTTTGACGCCCTTTGCCACCGCGACCGCGTTGGTCCCGCGCTGCTTCAGGATCCCCATGCCGACCGCCGTCTGGCCCCAGCTGCGCGAGATCCGCCGTATGTCGGCCAGCCCGTCCTCGACGGTGCCCACGTCACCGATCCGGAACTGCTTCCACATCGGTCCGCCGCGCACCCGCTGATGGATCGTGATGTCCTCGAACTGCTCCGGGGTCGCCGCCTCGCCGTAGACCCGGACATTGATCTCCTTCGGGCCGGCGCTGATATAGCCCGCGGGGAGTTCTGCGTGCTGGTAGCTGACCGTGCTTAAAATATCCTCGACGGTGAACTCTTTTTCCTGCATCTTCTTCGCGTCGAGCCACACCCTGAGGTTGGGCTCGATATACCCGCCCGAACGGATACTGCTGACGCCGCGAACAGTGGTGAACTGGTCTTTCAGGACCTCGCTGTAATAGTGCATCAGGTCTTTGAGCGGCACGTCCCCTACCAGGGCCACCCACATGATCGGCTGGTCTTCGGGGTTGGTCTTGGTCACGATCGGCGGGTCTATGTCGCGGGGGAGGTTGCGCTGGGACTGAGCGATCTTGGTCTGGACCTCCTGGAGTGCGACGTCAATGTCGCGGCTCAGATCGAATTCGAGCGTTATCTGCGCGTACCCCTGCTGGGACTGCGAGGTGACTTCCTTGATCCCCTCGACGCTCATCACGGCGTCCTCGATGACGTCGGTGACCTCGGTCTCCATCACCTCGGGGGCCGCCCCTTCCCAGGTGACCGCGACCGATACGACGGGGAAATCGACGTCCGGCAGCTGGCTCACCCCCATCCGCTGGAAGCCGATCGCCCCGAAAACGATGATGCCGATCATCAGCATCCAGGCAAAGACGGGATTTTTAATTGAAAAATCGGAGAGCGTCATAAATTTCCCTGTTTCGAATTCCGAAATTCGGATTTCGGAATTTTATTCACCCACATCAATCTCCCCGGCGGCGTAGCGCAGCTGCCAGTAAAACCTCTTACTCTGGTAGTCGGCATGTATGTAATCGCGCCGGGTATTGTTCAATGTCTGTATGGAGCTCAACACGTCAAGGTTGTTTACGCAGTTGAGCTTGTAATCCTCCGTCTGCAAGCGGTAATTCTCTTCGGCGGCCTTCTGCGCGTTCTCGAGGATCTTCGTCCGGCGCAGCGACGCCTCGACCGCCGTGTAGGCGTCGTGGATCTCGCGCACGGCGACCCGCTTGAGCCGCTGGTAGTAGAGCTCGCTGGAGCGGGCGATCGCCTTTGCCTGCACGACATCGCCGTAGACGATCGTGCCGGTAAAGATCGGAATATCGACGGTCAGGAATGTCTGCCAGTGGGCGTCGGCCGGATTGGAATAGCGGTGCGTGTAGAGGTCGGCCTCAAAATTCAGCTTCGGCATGAAACCGCTCTTGGCAACGATCACGCGTTTGAGATCGGCCTGCCACGCATTGTAGGTAGCCAGGACATCCTTTCGGCCCGGCGCTTCGGCTACATACCTTTCTTCCGGTTTGAGCGCGATGTCGAGTTCGGTCTCGAGAATATATTCGGCGGGGCCGCCGATCAGGAACGACAGGAGTTCACAGGCAACCCTTCCCTGCGCCTCGACCAGGACGATCTCCGCCTCGAGGTTATAAAGCTGGACCTGCGTCATGATCACTTCGCTGGCCCGCGACTTGCCCAGGGCCTCGCGCTCCTTGAGCTCGGCGATACGCTCAAAGAGGGCCTTCTTGATGATGTCGAGTGTTTCCAAATCTTCGCGCAGTTCCAGGAGAAGATAGAATGCGTCGGCCACATCGACGAAGAGGAGCTGTTCGGCGCGGTATTTCTCGTCGACCCGCGCCTTTTTTTCGTAGCGGGCGGCAGACATCCGGGCGATCTCCTTGAAGCCGGTGAAGAGTTGCTGGCGTATCATGAAGCTCTGGTTAAACCCCTTGTTCATCGCCGGGTATTTTTCCGACTGCTGCCGCTGGTCGGCGCGGCCGAGGGAGACCTGCGGCATCAGCGTCCCGAAGGCCTGCAGGAAATGCGCCTCCGCCTCCTTGATCCGCTGGGCGTCGATCGCAATGATCTCGCTCTGCTTCAAGGCGAGCTTGTAACATTCGGTGAGCGTGAGCGGATGCTCTGCGTCGGCCGGGATAGGCCGCGGCGGCGGCACGCGCTGTGCCGCGGTCGGCACGCTGTTCTTCGCGCCATTTTTATCAACGGCTCCCTGCGCAATCAAAGGAACAAACAGGAGTATAAAGCATAAGAAGAATATTTTTCTCATCAGAGCGGGATTATACCATCGGGCGCGATGAAAGGCATACAGAAAAAGGGGACGGTGGATAACCATTCAGTCCCGGGTGGCAGGAAAGGAATGTGCCTGTCAGCATCGCGGGATTTTCCCCGGCGAGGGAAATCCCGCTCAGCGCCGCTGCTCGCTCGTCCCGCCGCTGGCGGGACCCCGTTCCCGTTCACAACGGCAATGTGCTGACAGGCACATTCCCTTCCTGCCATATACAAGTTGCCCGTCCTTGACTGAAGGGTTACGGCGGTGGAGCGTGCGGTCTTATCTTTTTCTGAGCGGGAAATTCTTCATAAGCTCGATCACAGCGTAGCGCTGGATCTGCATATTCTGCAGGGGCGAGGCATGTTCGTCAAAAACGCCCTCCGCGACGCCCCGCCAGAGGGACAATTTCGTGCGCGGATCGAGCACGGACACGGTAAGAACCCCCACTTTCCGCACCGTGCCGATGTACATATATTCTGTCAGCCATTGGCGGGCGAGATACGATTTGCGGTGGTAGAGTTCATCCGGGACGCCGCTGGCCGGCCCCATATCGATACGGTACACCGTCGGCACGTCGGCGATGACCAGCCGGTAGGCAACCAGAAAATCGGCCTGCGGGCCCGTGGTCTTCTTGTATCCGCGAAGCGCGAGCTGTTCTTCGACCGCTCCGGTGATATGCGCCGTGATACCTGCCGATGCCGCCGTCCCGTTTTCCCACCGGTATGTGGCGAGCGGCGCAAGATCGGATGGCGGGGCGCTCGTATAGGAGGTAATGAACGGGCTGCACCCAGCGGCAAAGAAAAAGAACATGAACAACGGTATTATCGGAAACAGTTTTGGCCGCATATTCCCTTATTGTACGACAACCGGTCAGGCATGAAAACGTTTTTCCAGGCACGCGCGCATCCATTCGTCGAGGATGCGCCGGCAGGGATGGTCTATGTGGCCGATTTCTCGAAAATGTCGGGAGCCCGTCAGCCGAGCGAAGAAGACAAGATATTTTATTCCGCGGTAGATACGGGATATATCAGCCAGAACGTCTATCTCTTCTGCGCATCGGAAGGGCTCTCGAACGTGGCGCTGGGAATGGTCGACCGGCAAACCCGCACCCCGATCATGAAACTGCGCGAAGACCAGCAGATCATCCTATCGCAGCCCGTCGGGTATCCGAAACAGGAATGGTAAGCCGGTGAATGAAAAAGGCGCCGGATCTCTCCGGCGCCTTGGCAACGACCGACCTCCTATTCGAAATAGATATCGTCGATATTTATCGAGCCGCTTTTCTGCGTCGCATTGATGTCATCGAACACGATGACAAATTCGGTCAAAGCGGATATGTCGGAAAGGCCGTTGAACGCGTTCAACGGGATGGTGATCTTTTGCCATTCGCCGGCAACGTCGTTCACCATATATTTCCCCACCTCGGACCTGTTCTTCAACTCGACCTTAAATCGGTTCGTGAATTTCTTCTCGGGATCGCCTTTCACATAAAAGACCAGGTTCTTGAATTTCGACGCATCCAGATCGTCGAGCTTCATCCAGAACCCGTTATATGCGGGATTGGGGCTTTCGACTGTGTAATCGAGCCGCGCCGAATAACCGGCGTTCCCCCATTTGACTTTCGGGTCGAATGACATGTTACAGTACTGTGTCTTATCGTTCGGATCCTTGTTCCATGAGCCAAAATCGCCGCCAAGATTGCCCGGCTTCTCGCCGGTGTCAAAATCGGCGATCACCAGGGCGCTCGATTGAACCTCCACGGGAGGCGCTGTTTTCGCCGTTTCTTCGACGGCGGCCGGCTTGTTCGTTTCCACGACAACCTTCGGCTCTTCAACGGCCGGCTTGACCGGTTCTGCGGCAGTCTTTTCCGCTTCAACGGCCGGCTTGACCGGCTCAACAACGGACTTTGCCGCCTCGACAGGTTCTTCCAGCGGCTTTTGAGCGGTCCTGAGGGACCCCGCAACAGGGGTAAGCGGTACGGAAGCTTTTTCGGCCGTCATGGCCTGCATGACATTTTTTGGCACCTCGACGATCGTTTTGATCGGCTCTGTGTTGGCAACCGACGAAACGGCATCCTGCGCCCCCTGCCAGGCGGCGCAGCCAGCAAAAAGCAGCGCGGTCAACGCCATGACCGATAGGACAGAAAGATTCTTCATCTCAAGCCTCCCTGTTGTTAAAAGGTAACGGGACATATCATCATTTCAGGCCGTTCAATATAGCGTGTTTATCCTCTCCTGTCAAAACATGTCTTCATGGTGCCTACCTCTTTACCGGCGGTTCCTGGAAATTGCCATAAAAATCTCATAACTGACTGGGATCGTCCAGCATGGGCTGAAGACCAATACATTATCAAATTCGTACTGTTGTACCGCTTTCGCACAAAACGGCACATGGCTTTGTGCGCAGTCCGGATCCGCTCCGGGTATACCGGCCCATTTTGGAACGCGCCGCCTCGTTACCAGAATTTTCGGTTGTCAAATTGCGCGAAATCGTATATAAAGTACGCTCCCTTTTCATGAGGATCACGTTTCCGATTCAGACGGAATCTTGCCTTAACCCATATGGTCTAACGCTCATTCTTGAACATACGTCAGTATCATCGGAATACAGAAAGGAACGGATATGTCGATTGCATGCTGCACCTTCCGTAACGCAACTTCCCGGAGAAAATCACGTATCAGCCGTATCGCCCTCGTCATCGCCTCGCTCGCCTTCTCGGCTATTGCGTGCTGGGCTTATGCCGCCAAAACGTCATCGTCGTCAACTCCGGCCGGCCCATCATCGTACACGCTCATGGATGCCCGGGAGCGCGGCGGATTTGACATCGGTTCGGCGGTCAGCGGCGTCACCGTCCAAGACGACCGGGAAGCGGGCAGAGACGTCATAAAATTCGATTTCCAGGTCGCCGCAAAATCATACACCGGGGTTTTTACCAAAAAATATCCCAAGGGACTGAAACCCGCAAAGGCCGACGCACTGAAGCTCGGGGTAAAAACAACAGACCCCGAACTCATCAAACAGGTTGCGGTGAAGGTCGAAATCAAGGGGTCTGACGGCGCGCAATACATCCCGCTCACCCTAAAAAACGGCTGGAGTTATTACAAACAGCCGATCAACTGGGGGGCGCTGGGCAAATTGACCGAGATCGTCTTCGTCGTCAGCCCGACGATCACCAGCGGCCAGGTGGAAGGGATCCTTCTTTTTGACGCCCAAACGTTCAAGCTCACCCTGTTCCAGAAATATTGCCTTTATATAAAGATCGGCATCGTCTTCGCGGCCGGCCTCCTCCTGGCCCTCCTGGCCGGACTGCTGCATTTTTTTGTCCGGCGGAAAGGGTCCCGTAGCGCGTGCGACGGAAGCGATTCCGTGCTCTCGATCATCAAGCGGGACCTCCTCTACGGCGTCGTGACCGTGATCATCGCGGGGGTGGCCGTATATGTGTATAACATGGGGACGGTGAACCCGCTGGACGAAGGGTTCAACTTCAACTTCCTGGCGATCGGCTTGATAGGCGCGGCGGCGGCGGGGCTCCTCAAACTGGGCATCACCGGAAAGCTCCTGACCCCAGGTGAGATTTTTATGGATACGGTTGTCACCGGACTTCTGGCAGTGTCGTCGAGCAATATGGACATACTGCAGGCGCCCGGTTCTTGGGAGCAGGTCCTGCTGTTGAACAGCGTGATGGCGACGCTGGCTATCATCGTCTTCCACGCCGCCAACGGCGCGTCGCTCGCCAATTCCGGCAGGCACCTCAAGCCGATCTCCGGACTGTTGATCTTCCTCATGCCGTATACGCTCAACTGGCTCATGGTATCGGAAAACGTCGGCTTCCTCTCGGCAGTATTTACGTTTGCGAGCGGCGGGTTCCTCGCGAAACAGCCGGCCGTCCTGACAGTCCTCGGCCGCATGCTGGTCGTCTTCGTCTTCAACGAACTTTTCGTCAACGGGATCTCTCTGGCCACCAACGGCAAGCTGCTCAAAACGCTCAAAGCGCACACCGTCATGCTCCTGGTCGCGCTCTTCGCGGCGGTGGCCTCGCTGATCGCCGACGCGGGGTCAACGGAACAGATCGCCTCGCTGGCGGTGCCGGTCAGGGCCCTGATCGTCATTCTGACTTCGATGCTCTCGTTCGGCGGCCTCTGGGCGGAAGTCTATCTCATCACCGGCGTCGCCCTGGACGGCGGCAAGCGCAACGCGCCGACCGACGCGTCGATCAGCGGCCACGTATTGATCGGCGTCAAAAAGGGGATGGCATACAGCGGCATCCTGATGACCCTGCTCTACGCGCTGTCGATGATGCTCAACCTGACGGTTCTCAAAGAAATCATGGGCGCGGTGCCGCTGGCCGCCGGCATGGTCGCAGGCGCCCTGCTCTTCCCGCTCGCGAAGAACATCATCGAGACATTTGACGGCAGCCTGTCGTTCTTCGCCCGGATGCGCTACAGCTACCGCGACGTCACCCTCTATGCCCGCGGCGCAGTGGTCGGCCTCGGGTTCGGCTACGCGCTTTCAAACGGTTTTATACAGCAGGAGATGCACCACCGGTGCCTCTTCGGACTGGCGGTCGGCCTCGCCGCATCCGCGGGGATCAGCATGCTCCGCGACCTTCTCTACGCCTCGAAGAACCAGGGAAAACTCCAGAGCTGGCGGCTCTATGTCACCGACGCCCTGATGGGGGCGTTCGTCGGGAGTGCCGCGGCGTTTTACCTCGACGCCCTGCAGGTCCCGGTCATCGTCGAGAAATTCAAGCTCTACACCAGCGCCGGTTTCGAGGCGAAGGAATACATCACCTTCCCGCTCCTCAACAAGTGGGGCCGGATCGACCTCGGCACATTCTCGGGCGGCGCGAAGCTCCTCTACACCGAATCGCTGGCGGGGGTGATCAACTGGTCGATCGCCGCGTGGCTGTTCGCCGTCAACAAGGTGTTCCTGCAATCGCTCTTTGAAAAACACGTCGCGCCGATCAAGAATTTCTTTTCAAAAGAAGGCTTCGGGCTCCTCGTCGAAAACATGATCTATGTATTGCGGTGGGGGCTCTGGATGTCGCCGATCATCTTCACCTTCCTGCGGATGATGCCCGATCCGACCTGGTATAACCAGGACGGCGCGGTCCGCACGCTGTGCGCGATCTATAACGACGCGACGATGTCGCCGGAGGCGTTCCGCGAATGGAGCTTAAAGGTCTTCGTCTGGATACTTGCCTATGATTTCGTCCGCGTCCTGATCTGGATGGACCACATGGGCCTGCGCGTCGCGACGCTGGTCAACCTGAGCTTTATCGGGCTCGACCGGCTCGATGAACGCCTCTCCCGCTGGATCGGCCCGGCAGCTGCACAGCGCTATATCCCGGAAGGCGTCAAACGCTTCGCGACGTGGGCGCCGCTGTTGATCCCGTTCTTCCTCCCCCGCGGCAAAGAGTGGGAACAGGTGTGGAACACGGCGGAGGCGATCCAGAACGCGGCAACACTCAAGGGCGGCGGCGTCATGTCTTCGTTTATGGCGCTCGGCATGCCGCAGCGGGCGGCCGTCCTCATCGCGGCCGTCATCCTGTGCGCGGCGGTCTCCTGTTTGTTCCGCGCGCTGCAGAGAAGATCGCTCAAAAAACGCCTGCAGGTATTTATACTCGGCAACAAGCTCTACCGTGTCTTCCTGAAACAGAACGGCGAGATCTTTAGCGAATACGACCACAAAAAACCGACCGTCTATCCCAAGGAATACGACATCACCCGCCGCTCATACGACGCGATGCATCCCTGCGGCAGGGCCCTGTTCCTGGTAGACAGTTCCGGCGGCCCTCAGCGCGCGCCGCAGTACTGGCCGGTCGCCGGCAATTTCCCGCACGACATGTTCGAGGCATCGCGCATCGAGCGCGGAGACAACTCGCTGAAGATCGTCAACACGGCGCACGGTATCCGCACAACCGTCGAAATCACCCTGCCGGAACAGTTCACCCCGGCGGAGATCTGGAACATCACTATCGAGAACACGACCGGACAGCCGCGACAGCTCAAGGTCGTCCCCTATTGCGAATGGGTCCTGAACGGCGGCCTGCATGACCGGTTCCATACGCAGTACACGCGGTTATCGGTGGAGTCTGAATATCAGAGCGGCATCAACGCTATCCTCGCGTGGCAGCGGAGCACCAAGTCGATGGGGGTCCTCGCATCAAGCATCCCGACCGAAGGGTTCCAGACCGCGCGCATGGATTTCGTCGGCCGCGCCCAGAGCATCTGGCGGCCGCGGATCCTGGAAACAATGGCCTTCATGCCGGCGCGCGACACCGAGGGGTATCCGACATTCGATCCGATCGGGAGCCTCCTGATCAACACGTCAGTCGGGGCGAACGGCACGCAATCGTTCCGCCTCATGATCGGCTGCGCGAAAAATAAAAAAGCGGCAGTCGATATGATCGCCGCCTATCTGAAGCCGGAAGCGGGCACGGCCGTCCTGCAGGTCGCGGAACGGAAGAAAAAATTGCTGATCGGCCACGGCGAGATACTGCCCGGGACGCCCCAGCCGTACTCGACCTATACGGACGGCGGCAACAAGCTGCTCGTCCATACGCCTTTCACCCCGCGTCCGTACGACCACGCGATGTCAAACCCGCTCCATTCGGTCATGGTGACCAACCGCGGGCTTCACACATCGTGCAACGGCAACTCCCAGCAGAACCGCCTCACGCCCGATTGGCCGGACTTCATCGCGCAGGAAGTGCCGTCCGAGGCAGTCTACCTGTACGATACGGACAGCAGGGAATGGTTTTCTCCGGGATACCATCCGCTGAACGATATAAGCGCCTCGTATGAATCCGAATTCGGCGTTGACGGCACCGCGGTCCTGCGGATGTCGCGCGGGACCATTGCGACCGAGCTCACCGTCTTCGTCCCGCCGGAAGATCCGCTGGGCGTCTACCTGCTGACCGTCAAAAACAACGCGGACAAACCGCGGAAGATACGGGTCGCACCCTACTTCGCGATGGTCCTGGAATTCATGCCGGAGCGCTCCGGCTCGCTCCAGAAACGGTATGATGCATCAGCGGGCGCCCTGTTTTACAAGAACCCGCGCAACATGTTCCGCACCGGGTGGGCGTTCGCCTCGATGTCCCTCGCGCCGGAGGCCGTGGAGACCAACCGCGGCAGGTTCTTCGGCAGCGGCCGCGGCGTGGCGCATCCGTACTTCGCCGAACACGGGACGTCCGACGTTACGGCACAGACCGACAGCCAGCAGATCGCCGGCATGGCGGCGACGATGGAAATCCCCGCGCACCAGGAACGAACGGTGGCGATCATCATGGGACAGACCGACCGCAAGCAGGACGCGGACCGGCTGGTAAGAAAATACAAGAGCCTCGATGTCGTCAGGAAAACGCTCGATGAGACGCGGAAGTGGTGGCTCGGTTTCGTCAAGACCGTCACGGTGGAGACCTCGAACCCGCAGTTCAATTATTTGCAAAATTGGCTCAAATACCAGGCCCTCGCGGAACGCATCTGGGCCCGGCGCGGGTTCTACCAGACCAGCGGCGCGTTCGGTTTCCGCGACCAGCTCCAGGACACGGTCAACCTGATGTGGGTCGACCCCGCGCTGGCGCGCAAGCAGATCCTCCTGCACGCCTCCCAGCAGTTCCTTGAGGGAGACGTCTTCCACTGGTTCTTCACGCTCACTGACGGGCGGACGGCCTTCTCGTGCCGGACGCACGCATCTGACAACCCGGCGTGGCTCCCGTGGGCGATGTGCGAATATATCAGGGCGACAAACGACTATTCGATCCTCGACGAAAGAACGTCGTACGTCTGGAGCGAGTTCCCGTTCGCGGACCTTCCCAAAAATCAGGGAGGGATCGGGCACCTGTACCACCGCTGTACGCGCGAAGACACCCTCTACAAGCACTGCATGCGGTCGATGGACCTGATCCTCAAGAAACGGATGGGCAAGAACGGCCTGCCGCTGATGCGTACCGGCGACTGGAACGACGGCCTGGATGAGATCGGCAGCCACGGCAAAGGCGAGAGCGTCTGGCTGGGTTTCTTTGTCTACTACATCCTGAAAGACATGGTAAACATCATCGAGAAAAAAGAAGGGACAAAAAAGAAAGAAGACTATGTACAGCGCATGAAGGCGCTCGGCGCCGCGCTGGAGCGCACGTGGCGTGAAGACCGGTATCTGCGCGCCATCAACGACGAGGGGGTCGAGATCGGCATCAAGGGGAGCGGCATCTGGGAGATCGATGCTCTGAACGGAGCATGGGCGGTCATGGCGGACATCAATTTTGACCGCGCCGTTGCCGGTTTCAACACCGCGCTGAGCGTCCTCGAGAGAGAAAACGTCATCCTCCTGGGGTGGCCGGCCTTGCGCGAGGACAGCAAACCCTACCTTGGGCGCAGCAGCAAATATCCCGAGGGGGTGCGTGAAAACGGCATGTATTCCCACGGCGTACAGTGGCTGGTGCGGGCCGCGCGCCTCCTGTCTGAAAAATTCGCCGGGCAGGGCAACCAGGCAAAGGCGCAGGAGTACCGCGATATCGCCTATCGTCTCTGGTCAAAGGTCTCACCGATGGTCCATGTCGAGGGCGAGGAAATAGAGTGCTACGGCGGACAGCCGAACAAGCAGGCTGCCGACATGCTCACGAAATACGACGTGGGCCGGATGATATGGCACGGCTATACCGGCGCGGCCGGATGGATGGTGCGCCAGGCAATCGAAGGGGTCGTCGGCGCCACGCTCGTCAACAACGAGGTGATCCTCCCCGGCGATCTCGACAAGCCGCGCGGCGGAATGACGGTCAACCGCGTCCTGCGCGATGTGGGGAAAAGCCCGCTCAAAACCCAAAGCAGGGACGGCGCGCACGCGGGATGATGGAACCCTCCGGCAGAGGGCCGGGACAAGCGCGCGGGAGTTTACAAAGAAGGCGCCGGATTTCTCCGGCGCCTTCTTTGTTTTTCAGCCATTATTGTCTTGATGCCGACAATACTCTTTGTGATTATTCGAAGTACATGTCGTCAAGATTGATCGAGCCAAACCGCTCGGTGGAAGTGGTGTCGTCAAAAACGATAACCAGCTCGGTAAGGGCCGACCGGTCGGTGAGCCCCGCGAACCTTTCAAGCGGAATAACGATCTTCTGCCACGTATCGTTGACGCCCGTCACGGTATAAACGCCGGTCTCCTTTGCGCTCTTAAGCTCGACCTTGAACTTTTCCGTAAACCCTTTTTCGCCGTCCCCTTTCACCCACATGACCAGGTTCTTGTGTTTGGACGCGTTCAGGTTCTCCAGTTTCGTCCAAAAGCCGTTGTATGCGGGGTTGGGGCTCTCGACGTCGTAATCGAGCCGTATGGAAAAACCGCTTTCGCCGTTCTTCACGGACGAATCGTACGTCATCTGGCAGGTCTGCGTCTGATCGTTCGGGTCACGGTCCCACGCCCCAAGGTCGCCGCCCAGCTTGTTCGGCTTGGCACCACCGTCAAAATCATCGATGATGATCGTCTCGGCAACAAAGCCCGTTTCCGTCATCTCTCCTGCTGACCGCGCCGCTTTTGTCTCATCAGCCTTCGTCTCCTTCCCTTCCTGCTCCCCGCTCCCCGAACATCCCGCAAACAGCATCGCGCAACAAACAACGCCACACATCATCACGCAAAACTTCTTCATCCCCAAGCCCTCCTCATGCTATTAAATGTATATGGGTAATTCCGCCGAACGACACCGTATCATTCTGAACAGGCCTATTATTGACGAAACGGGGCAGTTTGTCAAACGGGTTATTGGTCCAAAACCGGCAGGTTAACGGTCTTGCCGGGGGAAACACGCCGGGACTAACAATGGCAGGAAACATAGACCCCTTTTCACCGCAGACAATTTGCCGTATGCGGAACCGCACCCCGTGAAACAGCATACCGTGTTCTACAGAAAACATTCACTGAAGGTATGATCGAACCCGGCGCTTCCATCCTGGGAGCCATTTTTGCTCGTTGCGCGCCGGAGGGCTGTTACGCACCCGTGTTTCCAGAAGGTTTTCCGCGACGCGGACAAATTCAGACAGAACGTCAGGCGCCTCGCGCATCCCCTCGAGAACCTGGAGGAGCCCCCATCCCTGGCCTTTGTATCGCTCCGCAGGCAGGACGCCGGCCCCTTTAAAATTCACGTAATCGATCAGGGCAAACGTTCCCGCCGGCGTCGCGGCAAGCCGCTTGTACTGCTTCTGTATGCGCGTCCTGTCTTTTTTCGGCGCGGCTTCGACTAACACGGCAAAGTCCCGCTCGAGGCGATGCACCAGAAAAGCGGCCTGTGTCTGTTTGGTCGCCAGGAGAAACTGACGGAGCTGACGGAGCTTCACGTCATTTTGACCGCGCAGATAGGCGCGGCGCGTATCCCAGGGCACGGGCGGAAACGACGGAACATCCAGCCAGCGGGGTATCTGTACACCCGACTTTTTGGCGAAACGGACGTATTCCGGAAAACTTTCGTGAAAAGGCCCTGGGCGCCCCGCGGGATACCAGATAAAATGGCCGATACCCAGCGACAAAAAATCCTCTCCCTCGTTCCACCCGATCAGATCTTCGTTCTTTGAAGCGCATTCGTTCTCAAAAACCTTTTCTCCGATCCAGTCGATCTCCCGCGGGCTCAGCTCAAGCGGCGGGGAGCTTGCCGCAACCGCTCCCCGCACGAGAACACATGCGGCCAAGAGATGGAGAAGCACCCGTCTTTTCGTCATACCTGCGCCTGTGTGGTCATGGCATCAAGACCGCCGACGGCCTTCTCCGCGCGTTATTTCTTTTCCCCCAGCGATTTAAGATATTTAAAATAATCGCTGTCCGTCGTCAGGATCACGCTTGATTTATCGTCGATCGTGCTCTTGTAGGTCTCGAGCGTTTTGATGAACCCGTAAAAATCGGCATCCTGACTATACGCCTGGCCGTATATCGCGATGGCCTCTGCGTCCGCCTTCCCCATAATGATCTGCGCCTGACGGTACGCCTCCGAAGTGATTTCCTTCAACGCCTTTGCCGTCTGCCCTTCGATCTCGGCGGACTTTCCCCACCCCTCGGAACGGTACTTTTCGGCGGCGCGCTTCCGCTCGGCGATCATCCGGTCATAGACCTTGTTGCGCACCTCTTCGACATAATTGATGCGCTTGACACGTACGTCCTTGATCTCGATGCCGTATTGCGGCGCGATGATCTTTGCCTTCTCCAGGATAGCGTTCTCCAGGATTTCCCTGCCGAAGCCGATACGTTCCAGCGCCTCGTCCGTCACGATCAGATCGTCTCCTTCCGCCTTGGTTTCAAGGATCCGGTTCGAATTGCGGACCGCCTCCACCAGCTGGTGGCCGGTCACGATATCCCTGGTCGCAGAATTGATGATATCGTCAATGCGCGCCTGCGCGCCGAGCTCATTGCCGACCGACTGGAGAAACTTCAGCGCGTCGGTGATCTTCCAGCGGGCGATCGTATCCACCCAGATATATTTCTTGTCTTTCGTCGGGATCTGGTTCGGATCGCCGTCCCAGTCAAGCAGCCGCTTCTCGAAATAATGCGCCTGCTGTATAAACGGCATCTTCACATGCAGTCCCGCCGCCGTGATGGGCCTGCCGATCGGCCGGCCGAACTGGGTAATCACCACCTGCTGGCCCTCATTAATCACAAAAACGGCACCGCTGATATACGCGGTCCCGATAATGACCGCCGCCGCGATCGCCGCGCCGGTAACAATTCGCATCGTATTCTTCATTCTTTCGACCCTCCTTTCCTGCCGATATCCAACAGCGGAAGAACAGACTTCTGCTCCGCATCAATAATGTACTTCTCTTTTGCCTTGGGCATGACCTCCATCATCGTTTCCAGATACAACCTCTTCTTCGTGATCTCCGGCGCTTTGACATATTCCGCTAACGCGGCGAGAAATCTTTCCGCCTCTCCCTTTGAGCGGTTGACTTTATCCATTGCGTAGCCGGCCGCCTCATGGATCGTCTTCTCCGCCTCTCCTTTCGCCTTCGGGATGACCTTGTTATACTTTTCCCATGCCTGGTTGATCATCTTTTCTTTTTCCTGCTTTGCCTCGTTCACCTCGTTGAACGCCGGTTTTACTTTTTCCGCCGGGTTCACGTCGAGGAGCTTCACCGTCACGATCTGGATGCCCACATCGTAGCTGTCCAGGATCTTCTGCAGTTCCTGCTGCGCAAGATAATCGATCTCTTCGCGCTTCACGGTAAGCACCTCATCGACGGTAAAATCGCCGACCAGGCGCCGCATCACCACCTCGGAAATATCGCGGATGTTCTGCAGAGGATTCCGGGTGGCAAAGAGCAGTTTAACCGGGTCTTTGATCTTAAACTGCGCGACCCAGCGCACATCGAGGATATTCAGATCGCCGGTGAGCATCAGCGACTGCTCAAGCTCAACCCTGTCGTAGCGCGCCCGCACCCCCGGCCGCATCGTCGTGAACCCGAACTCTTCTTTGAGCACCCTCTCAACTTTGATCGGGGTCACCCGGTCGATGCCGAAGGGCAGTTTCACATGGAGCCCCGGCGTGCTTAATCCGATATATTTCCCGAATCGCTGTCTGACGCCCACCTCGTCAGGCCCGATAGAATAGACGGCGCTTACCGCCCCCACCAGGACGATAAATGCCCCGATGAACCAGGGAAACACCGTCCGGAAATCTCCGAACTTCTTTTTGCCGATATCGATGATCTTGCCTACCTGCATGTATTCGTCTGAACGAAGGTCATCTTGCCATCCCATAGGAACCACCTCCTTTTGTCTTTTCAGCGGCGCTTCAAATAAAAAAGCCGCCATTATATTTCATAAATGGCGGCCCGACCATTTCACCCTCCGGAGAACAGTCTCCGGACCCGTATCTTTACCACGCTCAACGCATGTCAGCACGCACCACTATACTACCCCCAGCGCGTTCAGACAACATTTAATTCGGTGCCTCAGGTCTCCGCAGGGAGATGCGGCGCTACTCCGGATTCAATGCGGCTTTGAGCTTCTTTAAGTTATCAGAACAATCCATTGGATCGGTCTGCACTTCGATCAGGGCAAGTTCACCGGCGCGGGTCTGCGCTTGGGCGAGCGCGTCTTCAAGCTCGTCTTCGGTACGGACGACACACCCCCATCCTCCACCGAACACCGCCGGCAGATCTGCATAGTTCCACATCTGCAGGTCATTATACGTGCCATCCTGCAGGACCCGCTCGATCGTATATCCGCTGTTGTTCATGAGAAATATCACCGGGTCGGTTTTTTCCCTTATAAGCGTGGACAGTTCCTGCACTGTCATCTGGAACGCGCCGTCGCCGACAAAAACCACCGGCCGGAGATCGGGACGCGCCAGCTTGGCGCCGAGCGTGGCCGGGACCGAATAACCGATCGAAAGATAAAACGCCTGATCGATGCAATCGACCCCGAAGGGGAGAAAGAGGTTCGCGAGATTGAAGATTGAATCTCCCGTGTCCGCGATCACGAGATCACCTTTTTTGATAAACCTGTTTATCCTCTGGTAAAAACGTTTTATCGTCATCTTCCGGCGGGGGACCGGGGCGTATTTCTCCTTAAGGACGCCTGACGGATGGGCCCGCCCGGCTTTCACCGGTTTGCCCTTCTTCAATTTCGCGGTCAGCGCGACGATAAAATCTTTCAAGCCGACATTGTTATAGATATGGTGTTTGATCCGCACATTGTCCGAATTCGCGGCGATCATCCTGCCGAACGACGTCAGCGTCTTTGCGTCGCCGAGCGCGATATCGGTCATCAGCGTCCCCAGGCAGAGTATGAGGTCGGCCTTTTCGACCGCCTGCCGGGCGCTTTCCCTGCTCGCGGCGCCGCTGTACACCCCTATAAATTGCGGATGCTCTTCGGAAATGACCGTCTTGCCCAGAAGCGTCGAGGCGAACGGATATCCGCTGTGATCGATGAATGCCTGCAGCTCTTTCTGGATCCTGAACCGGTGCGGCTCCACGCCGGCGATGATCACCGGCCGCCGCGCCGCCTGGAGCAGCCTGACCGCTTCGGCGACCGCCTCATCAAGCGCCGCGCCGCAGGTCGGTATCCCGGTATCGATGGTCAACGCGCAGGGCTCGACGCAGGGCATCGACACGATGTCCATCGGCATCTCAATATAGACCGGCCGTTTGTAGCGCAGACACGCCTCGAGCGCATCGTCGATCTGGCGGGGGGCCTGCTGGGGGCTGGTGAGCGTGACGGCCGCGGCGGTAATTTTTTCATAAATATTAAATTGAAGATTCATGTCGCCGATGGTGTGGTGAAGCAGATGATGGTGGGACCGCTCGGCGATACGGGGCGCACCGCTCATCACGATGAGCGGCAGCCGTTCCGCGTGCGCGCCGACTGCCGCGTTCAGCAGGCTGAACCCGCCGACACCGTAGGTGACACACACCCCGCCGACGCCGTTCAGCCGCGCGTAGGCATCAGCCGCGTACCCCGCGTTGAGCTCATTGCAGTTGCAGACGACCTTCACGGCGCTCCGTTCCAGAATATCGAAGAGGCCGAGCACATAATCCCCCGGCACCCCAAAGATATGCTTCAGGCCGATCTGTTCGAGGCGTTTCGCTAAATACCTTCCGACCGTCGTACGGGCGATCCTTTTCATGCCGTCCTCCCCTTTTTTCGCACATGACTGTCTAACCGCATTACACATACATCATCGCGCGCCGATGCTCCGCCGGCGAATACGCCCGTATCAGCAAAAACAAAAGACCCCGTCCCCGGCACTCACCAATATCCCCATTTCCCGGTCGTCAGGACGTATATCCCGAGGAGAAGGTTTGTCGTTGCGTGGGCGATGATGCAGTCAAAGAGGTTTTTTCGCCGGTAGAGGATCAGGTTATAGATGATCCCCGCAGCGAATGCGGCCGGCCATTCCCACATCTGGTGCCCGCCGCAAAAAATGATGACGCTCCCGGCGAACGAGAACCAGGTGAACGTCCCTGCCGGCACGGCCCTGAAATCGTCTGAGTTGACCAGATAGCGGATGACAAACGACCGGATAAAAAGCTCTTCGAATACCGGCACGACCAGGACCGCGCCCCCCAATCTGAATGCCATCAAAAATGCAGTCAGCGAAGGGTCGTCCTTGACCGGGTTGTACCCGCCGGGGGGCGGATGGAATGTTTTAAACGGCAGATATTCGGTCAAACCTATCCATAAAAGGAAGACCAGGAACCCGGCCAGAAGAGCGACAAGCGAAAAGGAGAGCCGTATTTCCGTATACCGCTTCCACCAATAGACAAGAAGACCGGCGGTTACGACGGTCTTTGCCGGATACAGGAAATACGCATATTCTTTGAGCGAGCAGGCAAAAGATCCGATCAGGATGAAAACGAAAAAGGGAACAAGGTACGGGAAGGCGGACCTAAAGTCTTTCATATTCTAAAATTAACAGAAAACACCGGAAGTGAAAAGACAATATACAAGATGGATTACTGTGCGGAAAACATAAGCTTCTAAAAGACACCAGCGGGAGTGAATGAAACTCCCGATGTCTTCTCACACCGGCTAAGGAACTCGTAAATAATTGTAATAAAACTGGTTCTGTCGCTCGGCGGGAAATTTTGACGGAAAAGAAGGATTTTTTGAAAATTCTCGGCTCGAACCTGACGTTAAAAGACGCAACCCTCTGCGTTACATATAGAAAGCCCTACGACTTGATCGCCAAATCGCAGGGCTCGAAAAACTGGCGGAGGAGGTAGGATAAACCCCGCAACGCGGTGCGGGGTATCCTTCGGAACGAACCCTCACCTTGTCTTCGCTTACGTCGGGTGGATTCATGAGTTCTTGCTTTTTGGGACCGTGGGTTCGAATCCTACCTTCTCGTCCAAGAATAGCGAAACCAGGCCAACGGGCCTGGTTTCGCTATTCTGGCGGAGGAGGTAGGATTCGAACCCACGGTCCCCGTAAAGGGACAACGGTTTTCAAGACCGCCGCATTCGACCGCTCTGCCACTCCTCCGTCTATTCGTAACTTAGATATCCATAACGGCTTCTGTAAATCAGCCGTCTTATTCGATTCTACGCTTTTTTGCTCTGGTGTCCAGTTGGTGTCCATCCGCTGTCCCAGAGACTCGACCGCGCGCCGCTTATGATCGGGAGACAGATGGGCATACCTTAAAGTCATCTCGATGGTTTTATGCCCCATCAATTCCTGCATCGTCTTCAAATCGATCCCTAACATCGCCAGATGCGAGGCAAAGGTATGCCTCAGATCATGAAACCGGAAATTTATTATGCCAGATTTCTTAAGCGCTGTCTCAAATTTTTTCCGCATATTGTAAATGGACAGATTCCCCTGCTCATCACGAAATACATATGGGCTGCCGGGTATCTTCGCGATGCCGTCCAAGGCCTCCCTCGCCTGTTGGTTCATCTGGACTTCCCGCGGCTCATTGTTCTTCGTATCCAAAAGATAGAATATGCCTTTATCAAGATCAATATCGGACCATTTGAGGTTTAAGATCTCTCCTTTCCGCATGCCGGTATTCAGCGCGATAATAACCAAGCTTTTGAGGTCCTCCGGACAATAATCAACGAGCTTTCTTATTTCGTCTTTCTCCAGATATCGTATCCTCTGATTATTTTCTCTGAAGAATTTAACCTTCCGGACCGGATTTTCATCCGCCTTCCCCCACTCAATCGCCTTATTGTATATCGACTTGAGACAGGCAAGCTCCCTGTTCACTGTGGCCGGAGACACCTGCTTGCTCCTCTCCGCCTTGTATTTCTCTATCGCTTCGGGGACGATCGAAAAGAGATATTTGCCGGCAAAATGGGTGGACAGATTCTTGATCAACCCCTCATCCCTTCGCACCACCAGCGGTTTCTTGTTCAGCCGGGAATGCAGCTCAAGGTACGTGGGGACAAAATCCTCGAATTTGATCTTCTGTTTGCTTCTGACATCAAAAAACTTGTTCTCGACGATCTGGGACTTCCGCTTGTACAGCGCTCGTGTGGCGAGCGTCTTGTTAGGCCCGATCTTCTCCCGCTTGCGCCTGCCCATATAATAATAGTCGATATACCAGTCGTTGCCTTTTTTATAGATGCCCATCATCTCGCCTTTCGTTGGCCGCTGCTTCAATTATTCCGCAAGGACCTCTTCCATCTTCAGGACAAAATCTGCCGCATCCTCGATAATCCACTCGACATCGTCATTGGTGATGATCTCAACCCCGTACTGCTCGACCACCCGGTTCTCCTGTGCCTTGTCTAGCGTGTTGGCGTACTTCCTCTCAAGCTGTTTTGCCTTATGGATAAAGCCGACATATTCGGGTTCTATCTTCCCCCGCTCAACGTAAAACTTTTTGAACGCCGCGATGGCGCAGTAATGCGCCGTGGCGCGTATGCCGATCTTGAACAGGGCGGCCAGCACCGCATGGTACATGGCGTAATAGCCGCACACGATCGTCCAGTCAAACAGATCATGGTCGTACATGAGCTTCATCGCCCGCAGATTCCCGCGCGCCTTATCGATATGCTGTTTTGCCGTCTCCATATGTACCGGCACTTTAACCAGATTCGGCTTCCCGATCTTCGGATGAAAACAATCCCGCAATGCCCTTTCGATATCTCTAGCCATGGGTCCCGCCTCCTTCTCTCACCATCCTCCAGAACATGAATTCGTTATATAGAACGATCCTATCTTTCCAGAGTTGCTCATAGAATTCCGTCTTCTTGCGCACACCTTCCTCAAACTTGCTAACGGCAGTGCTCACCGGATTGATCGTCAGAAGCGGGCTCATGTCGCCTTTCGCCTTGTTCAATATCGCTGTTACGTCATCCTCTTTTTCCTGCACGACCGCCAATATGTCGATATCGCTCTTTCGCGTCCATTCTCCCCGCGCAACAGAACCGAAAAGGATAACCGATTGGATCTTCCCGCGGGACATGCCGGTTACTTTCTCCGTATATTCCTGCAGCAGCCTCGCTATCTGCTTGTTTTTCTTATAGAATTCCGTCTTTCTTTCCAGCTCCATGATCTCGAAGATCTTCAGCAGGCGTTCGTTGCCCATGTTCGGCTTGAAGAAAGACATCTGGGAAATATCTCGCCTCTTAAACAGATCCTCTTTCACGAACAGCCGTAACGACGCATCGACGTTCGTCAATGATACGTGCGACAGCCTGGCGATCTCTCGCATGTGCAGCTCTGTAAACGGCGCATTGAGAAATATCTCCAGTATTTTCTTCCTTCCAGCAGGGATCAACATGTCCGCCTCCGTTCCTATACATAGTACATCTGTAGTATAATATAGGACACTATGCCCTACATGTCAATACTTATTTGGCCGGCGGACCGTCACGCTCGATGTCGATGACCTCCTTTCTACGCTCCCGAAGCCAATCCTCAACCTCCGCGATATCGAACCTGACCAGCCGCCCGACCTTGACGTATGGGATCTGTCTTTGCCATACCCACGACCGGACGGTATTCGCGCTCACCGCCAGATATGCGGCAAGACCCGTAACGCCGATGTATTTTTTCGCCGTATGTTGAGTCAATCAGTGCCTCCATATATAGGTGTGACTTTCAGCCCTTTTGCGCTCCTTCACGCCAAATATTTCATTCAAAGACTTGCCCCTCCTCCCTCCAATAGCTCAGAAAGAGACATCTGCGCCTTCGCACTCGTCAGCCGGCAGTTTACTTGCTGTTCCTCTAGATCCTTGAATTGAACAAACAGGATCTTCACGTAACTCGACGCTATGTCGACAAGCCTTGAGAGGAGGATGGGGGTATCAACGACATAAATAACGTTCTCTATCTTTCTTTCCAACTCATATTCGATAAAAATATCTTCGTATCTCTTTTTTGACTTCTGCGTGCTTTCGTATTCAACAGCGTACCGTTTTCCCGAGCGATACACCATACCGTCCGGGATCCTGCGCAGATCTTTATACAAAGACAAGATCCGCTCAGACGCCCAATCGGCATACCCCCATTCCCGAAACAGTATCCGCAAGTCCGTAACCGCCATATCATGCGTGAAACTAAAATAATGAACCCCTGACCCTTCAGACAATCCGCGATCCCGCCCGAAAACCTTTAACTGCCTTAATCCGCCGCCTGTTACACAATAGAGCACCTTTCGATAAACACTCGTTTGAGTTCTCCTCAGAAATCCCGCCTTCTGCAATTCTTTCAACCTCCTATACGCCTCAATACTTTTTTCTGAAATACCCTTCCAAAAAACCCTTTCCACCTGTTCAACCGACATACACTTCTGCTCCAATATCCAACCCATCGCCTCAATATCCCTTGGCATCATCTTTATCACGATTATCCCCTCCTCATAATCGTTTGCTTTCTTTGCACAATTACACGCCCCCTCATATATAGGTGGCACTTTCGGGGGTTTTGCGCTCCCTCATTGCAAAAATTGTTCTCTTTTCTGCCATTCCGCACGCTTCTCCATGTCTCATCAAAAAACAACTCCCCTCCTATATAGGTGTCACTTTCAGCCCTTTTGATAACCTCTTTTATATACTATCTTCATCCCTCTACTAATTCCCACCCAACCAATCCCTATAATCACCCCATCCCAACAACTCGTATCATCAATCTCCATCTCATATTTTATCCATCACCAATCATTCACAATCAGATACCCATTTCCAAATTTACTCTCTTCCCCATTTCGCTTTCCGACCGTTTCCCTGACCTCACTATCTCTTTCGTAGAGAGAGTGAGGTCAGGGAATGTGCTTTTTTCAAGCACAAGGGAGGAAAGCACTTAACGTTGCGCATTACCCTAAGCATTTAGGGTAGTCGGAGGGTAGCAATTCCAACGATATTTCAGACTCTTTCCCGGGATTACATAACAACTCATGCGCTATTATGGAGCCGTTTCATTACCGGATACTTACCCCTCTATATTAGTAATCCGCAAAATGAGGGAAAAATGTCCGGAATATTTTTTAGTATTTTATGTCTGTTATTGATGCCCCATAAGGCGCCGGAATAGTTTGACTTTATGCGTGATAGTGCTATCATAACCATGAATAATAAAGGCGATGAGGTTCGCCTCATAACCACCTTGCGATCAAGGTTGATAACCTCTACTGTTACAGGTAGAGGTTTTTTTATTTGCCTCTACCGGGGAAGGTCTGGTAGGGGCTTTTTTGTTTTCGGGAGAAACATCAAACATATTTCAATCTAAGGAGGTCTGTATGGGGGTAAGACAAGAGGCTTTATTCAGGATCAAGGCAGTGGAATTAACAAAGAACGAGAGGCCGCAAAAGGTATCTTCTTATTTCGGTGAGAATACATTCAGCCTTTCGATCATGCCGAAACATATATCAAAAACCACTCTCGCGGCTTTCAAGCTCTGGATGAACGAAGGGAAGCTTATAACTATAGAGCAAGCAAACGAAATCGCCAATGCGATGAAGGGATGGGCTATCTCCAAAGGCGCCACCTACTACACCCATTGGTTTCAACCAATGACAGGTCTGACCGCGGAAAAACATGATAGTTTTATCTCTTTCGCGGGACCGGGTAAGGTCATCGAGAAATTTTCAGGCTCGAAACTCATCCAAGGCGAACCCGATGCGAGTTCCTTCCCCTCAGGCGGAATCCGGGCCACATTCGAAGCCCGCGGCTATACGGCATGGGACCCATCAAGTCCGGCTTTCATCATCGAGAGTACGCTTGGTAAAACACTTTGTATCCCCACCATATTTATTTCGTATCACGGAGAGTCGCTTGACAAGAAGCTGCCTCTATTGAGATCGGACGATGCGCTGAGCAAAGCAGCCGTAAGATTCCTGAAACTTTTCGGGCACAAAAACGTGAGAAAGGTAATTTCAACCTGCGGCGCCGAGCAGGAGTATTTTCTCATAGACAAGGGCTATTATAATCTGAGACAGGACCTCTTATTAACCGGACGCACACTGGTAGGCGCTCCGTCCCCGAAAGGCCAGCAGCTGGAAGACCAGTATTTCGGGGCGATCAAAGAACGCGTGCTGAATTTCATGTATGAAGTGGCTGAAGATGCGTACAAGCTGGGTATCCCGCTCATGACACGCCATAACGAAGTTGCGCCGCATCAATACGAATTTGCCCCGGTATTCGAGGAATCCAACATTGCCGCAGACCATAATCAACTTCTCATGGAATTGATGAAGAAAGTTGCGTTACGGCACAATCTTGTCTGCCTTTTGCACGAAAAGCCGTTTGCCGGCGTAAATGGCAGCGGCAAGCACCTGAATTGGTCTCTGGCCGATGATAAAGGGAATAATCTTCTTAACCCCGGAGACACGCCTGCGGACAATCTGCAGTTCCTGGCGGTCCTCGTCGCGGTCTTAAGGGCTGTCTATCTCCATGCGGATTTGTTACGCGCGAGCGTCGCCATGGCGGGAAATGAGCACCGCCTGGGAGCAAATGAAGCGCCACCGGCAATTATCAGCGTTTTCCTCGGCGACCAGTTGACCGGGATCCTCGACATGATCGAGAAAGGGAAGAAGACAGAAGTATCCAAGCTCGATATCATCGATCTTGGTGTCGGAAGATTGCCGACATTTAATAAAGACACGACGGACCGCAACCGCACCTCCCCGTTCGCGTTTACCGGGGCGAAATTCGAGTTCCGCGCCGTCGGGTCGTCGCAAAACATATCGACGCCTATCGCAATTATTAACACGATCATTGCCGAGAGCCTCGATTACGTTTCCGATAAGATACTCGCGTCGAAGGGCAAAGATTTTAACACGAAGGTCATGCAGGTAGTTGCCGAGATAATTAAGGAAACAAAAGACATACGTTTTGAGGGCAATAACTACGCCCCTGAATGGGTGAAAGAGGCGGCAAGACGCGGCCTGCCGAACATCGCGTCTACCCATGAATCATTGAAAGCTCTTCAGAAAGAGGAGAATACAAAACTTTTTGAAAAATATAACGTCTTCTCGCGGGAAGAACTCCTTGCGCGCTATCATATCTGGATCCACACCTATAACCTGACCCTGGAGATCGAAGCGCATACGCTCTATGAGATGGTGAACGCGAGCGTCGTCCCCTTCGGGTATGAATACGCCAAGCTGCTTGCGGATAATCTTGGCGGCCTTGTCCATCTCGAAAAAGACGCGAGCTTTACATTGCCTGACGCGGTGATCAAAGATCAGAAAGAACACCTTGCCGAGGTCTTCGAAAAGATATACTACGTGAGGAAAAACGCAAAGGAGATGTCGGAATTGCTCGAAAAGGCAAAAGACATTGACGGCGAGAAACGCGCAAAACTCTATTTCGATGAATTAAAGCCCCTCATGGAGCATATCCGTAAACATGTCGATGCGCTCGAATGCGTTGTCTCTGATGAGCATTGGGACCTGCCAAAATACAGGGAGATGCTTTTCATTAAATAAAGCGACATAGTTGTATCCGGGATATTATATGGAAAAACATCAATCATTCTTTAACCTTGTGGACGCTTTCAAGGAAGGCTGTCCTATTTGTTTTCTCGTCAAGAAAGGGGGAAACAAATTCATGGACGACCTCCTCTACGAAAACGTGAACGACCCGGGGGTGCGGGAACATATCAGGCGCTCGGCTGGTTTTTGCAACAAACATGCATGGCAGATGCATAAAATCGGTGACGGGTTTGGCCTGGGCATCATCTATGAAGACTTGTTGAGGATAGTGCTGGAAAAAGCGCCGGTGCGCGACGATTCTTCCGCTTCAATAAAGAAAGAGTTATTTGATGTCAGGGGGATACAGTCAAAGTGTTCGTGTATCGTATGCGATCAAGAGAAGACTATTGAGAAACAATATTGCTCTCTATTCATCAAGAGCCTCAACGATCCCGAATTTCTGGCACAGTACAGAAATGCCGTCTCCGGTTTATGTTTCCCGCATATCTTCTCAATCCTTAAGGAGAGCGGAGCGGATGAGACACAGAGGACAATCGTGCAGATCGAGATGGATAAGGCACATACTCTGCTGGATGAATTAAGAGTATTTGTCAAAAAGCATGATTACCGGTTCGAGAAAGAGGGCTTCGGAAGCGAAGGAAACTCGTGGATAAGGGCAATAGAAAAGTTGGCGGGAAAAGAAGGGATTCCGTCTTAAAAAGGAGGAACATATGTCGGCAATTAAAGAAGTAAGAGCCAGGGAAATATTAGATTCGAGAGGAAACCCGACCGTTGAAGTTGACGTGCTTTTGGAAAACGGCATGCGTAGCAGGGCTGCTGTCCCATCCGGCGCATCGACCGGCTCGCGTGAGGCGGTAGAATTGCGGGACGGCGACAAGAAAAGGTTTATGGGCAAAGGCGTCCTCAAAGCGGTTGAAAATGTGAATAAGATCATCGCCCCGGCGATTATCGGCAAGGATTGCAGGAAGCAGGAAGAGATCGACAGATTGATGATTGAGCTTGACGGCACTGAAAATAAAGCGAAGCTGGGGGCGAACGCGATCCTGGGGGTGTCTATGGCTGTCGCGAAGGCGGCGGCGCAGTATGTTGACCTGCCGGTCTATCAATATCTCGGCGGCGGGAACGCTCACCGTCTCCCCATCCCTTTCCTCAACATCTTAAACGGCGGCAAGCACGCTGACAACAATGTCGATATCCAGGAGTTTATGATAGCCCCGGTCGGCGCCCCCTCATATAAAGAGGCATTACGGTACGCGGCAGAGGTATATCACCACCTCAAGGCGCTCCTCAAATCAAAAGGGCTGAGCACGTCGGTCGGAGATGAAGGGGGTTTTGCGCCGGATCTTCCCTGCAACGAGGAAGCGATCGAGGTCATCGTCGAAGCGATCAAGGGAGCAGGATACAAACCAGGCAAGGATATCGCGATCGTTCTTGACCCGGCGGCAAGCGAATTTTATGAGAACGGCAAATATCTCCTCAAAGCGGACAACAAGAACCTGTCTTCCGCTGAGATGGTCGACTATTACGATAAATTGATCACGAAATACCCTATCGTTTCTATCGAAGACGCACTGGCGGAAAACGATTGGGACGGCTGGAAGATCCTGACTGATAAATTGGGGAAGAAGATCCAATTGACCGGCGATGATATATTCGTCACCAACCCGAAGATCCTGGCCGAAGGCATTAAGAAAGGGATCGGCAATTCCGTGCTTATAAAGGTGAACCAGATCGGTACGCTGACTGAAACATTCGAAACGATCAAGATAGCGAAGGCCGCCGGCTATACCTGCGTCTTCTCGCACCGGTCGGGGGAAACGGAAGATTCGTTCCTGGCGGATATCGCTGTGTCGACAAACGCCGGACAGCTCAAGACCGGCGCCCCGGCGCGGTCCGAGCGTCTCGCCAAATACAACCAGCTGTTGCGGATCGAAGAAGAGCTGGACAAGAAGGCGGTATTCTCCGGGAAATTGGGCTGGTAAATCAGCGAAAGCGAAACGCGTATGGCAAAATTCATACTGCTGGTGGTCGGCGGTGCGATAGGAACCGTGTCGCGGTATCTCCTGGCGGGCATTGTGTATCGGGGTTTCGGGACGCAGTTCCCCTACGGGACGATGGCGGTCAATCTTTCCGGATGTTTTATCATCGGCTTTCTTGCGGCGCTCGTTGAGAAGAAATTCCTGCTTGGCCCCAATATGCGCGTGTTCCTCATGATCGGGTTCTGCGGGGCTTTCACCACATTCTCGACGCTCATATTTGAAACGGACAATCTCATCAAGGACGGCGAGATAGCCAGGGCCGTCGTGAATGTCCTCCTCAGTTGTATCGTGGGCATCGTGTTGTTCAGGGTCGGCTCGTTACTCGCGGAAAAACTATAAACATAACCGAAAGGAAACGGCATGAAAATCCCGGCGGACGGTAAGCTCTTAAGGATCTTTATCGGCGAAGCGGACAGATGGCAGGGAAAGCCGCTTTACGAGGAAATTATACTCCTCGCCCGAAAACAAGGCATGGCCGGCGCGACCGCCATCAAGGGGTTTGAAGGGTTTGGCTGTAAGAGCCACATGCACACGACGAAGCTGCTCCGCCTATCGGAAGACCTGCCGATCATTATCGAGATTGTTGACAGCGAAGAAAAAATCAACGGGTTTCTGCCTCTGCTCGATGGGATGGTTAAAGAAGGGTTGATCACGCTGGAAAAAGCGAATGTGATCATGTACCGCGCCGGTCAGGCATAAATCACATCGGGTTGGTGTCCAATAGGTGTCCAGTCACTGTCTGTTTTGCCGTAAAACCACATGAAGTGCCATCAAAAGAAAAACCTCGCAACCTATTGCAGCGTCCGCCTATTACACGCATTTACAATGGGTTACGAGGTTCTTCGTTTTCGGTTTTCAAGACCGCCGCATTCGACCGCTCTGCCACTCCTCCGGATAAAAGACTAATTCATTGACTGCGTTGTATCCTGCTCGGTGTTGCCCGGAGCTGGCGCCATATCAGCCTGATCTGCTGCCAAATACTCGCCGTTAGTTTCTTGAGCCGCGGCAGGAACGTATCCGCGCTGTTTGTCAGTCATACAACCGGCGATCATGAAAGCATAAACCATTGTCATTATAACCACCAATAAACCGGCGCGCTTTACGTTCATGCTCCCTCCTTGTAGGTTCCTTACGTCCCCGGTAACTTTCACCGGTCAACACTTAAGACATGTTCACTCTTCGACAGGATCTGTCTGTTCCTTCTCGCAGGGCTCTTGTTCAACGGTATCGGGCACATTCTCGAGCTCATATTCTCTTGCCGGCCTGGTTGTCCGGTCCGTCCGGATCGTCCTGTCCTCACGGTCGGTTCGATCGGAACGCGTGGTCCTCTCCGTCCTGCTGGACCCGTAAAATTCATCGATCCCCCAGGCGGCTCCTGCGATGCTCACAACACAAATGACGCCTGTTATAACATACAGTCTCTTCATAACGCCTCCCCGGCGCATACGCCGCAAAAAAGCGAATGCTACTCACCCGCCATACATGAATAGCATTCGCAATCTCTCGACAAATTACTTCTTCTTCGTTTCTGCGGGTGCGGCCGGCTCATCGGTCATGACAACTTCTGCAAGCTCGATCCCGCAGACCGGACATTTTCCCGGCATGTCCATCGACACTTTACACGCTTCGCAATTGTATACTTTTTTCCCTGCCGCCGCCGGCGCGTTCGTTCCTGAAGCGCTCCCCTCGGCATAAAGATACGCTACGCTCTGCGCGGCCAGCACAAGAACAAGCGCAACCGCTATACATACTCTCTTCATCCGCTCCTCCTTTTATGCCGTTACCCGCCGTTTCGGCGTTATGCCGGACAAACCGTCACTCGGATACTGCCGGCCCCGCTTCTTCCGCGGGAGACACCTCGGGCATTTCCGTCACTTCCGTATCCTCAACAATCTTCTCGACAAGGTCGTTGCCGCAAACCGGGCATTTTCCCGGCTCATCCATTGATACGGCATCGTTCTCGCACACATACGTTTTCCCCGCGAACTCCTGTATCGCCGGAGACCCTTGGATCTCGTCTGCTGCCCGCTCCTGCTCATCCAGGGCAAATCCATACCCGGACGCACATGCGCACACCGCACCAACCAGCACAAACACATGCCACTTTTTCATACGCCCCTCCTTTGCCGACCCGGCATATTTCTTTCGCCGCTCATACAGCTTGTACACGCGTTCAGACGTTTTGTCGATGCATGATGTTCCTTCGGACCCTACATCCGCCCCCCAGTTTCGGCGAATTCCTCATCCTCGTTCATCTTCATGTACTGATTCAGCGGCGGCCGGGCACCAGAATGACACGAAGTTGTCGCGGCATCCTGCTCTGTTGCGCACCCGAGCAATAAAGCGGCATACGCCAGCGCAAAAACAAGCGATACTATTTTCCTTATCACGGTATTCGCTCCTTTCCTATGTGCGTTCTATCTTATCCCTGCCGTCGAGATACGGCCGCAACGCCCCCGGGACGGTAACGGTGCCGTCCTCATTCTGGTAATTCTCAAGAATAGCGATAAAGGTGCGGGCCAATGCGACACCCGAGGCATTCAAGGTATGGACAAACTCGACTTTGCGGTCCCGGGTCCTGCGGAACCGGATTCCGGCGCGGCGGGCCTGAAAATCCTCGAAATTGCTGCAACTGGAAACCTCCAGATACGCATTCTGCCCTCCCGCCCATGCCTCAATGTCGTAACATTTCGCGGCGGCAAAACTGATGTCCCCGGTACAAAGAGCGATGACCCGGTACGGTATCTCCAATAACTGTAAAACATCTTCCGCGTCTTTCAGAAGTTTCTCATGCTCGTCATATGATGTTTCGGGGAGGACAAACTTCACCATTTCCACTTTGTCAAACTGGTGCACCCGCGTCATCCCCCTCGTATCTTTTCCGTACGACCCCGCTTCCCGCCTGAAACAGGGTGTGTACGCCGTGTAATAGACCGGCAGGTCTGCCTCTTCGAGAATCTCGTCGCGATAAATATTCGTTACCGGCACTTCTGCCGTCGGGATGAGGAAAAGGTCGTCGCGCTCCAGGCGATACATGTCGTCCTCGAGCTTCGGCAGCTGTCCCGTACCCGTCATGCTCGCGCGGTTCACGAGAAATGGGGGGAATATCTCGGTATACCCGTGCTTTTTCGTGTGCAGATCGATCATAAAATTGATGAGCGCCCGTTCGAGCCGCGCGCCGGCCCCCCGGTAGAGGACAAAATGGCTCGCCGTGATCTTTGTCGCCCTTTTCAAGTCGATGATACCAAGGTTCTCCCCGATGTCCCAGTGCGCGAGCGGCTTAAAGGAGAACTTCCGCGGTTCGCCCCACGTTCTCACCTCTTTATTTCCCGCCGGCGGCTGGCCGACCGGCGTCGAGGCATGAGGAATGTTCGGAATGGTCATGAGGATCTTCTGCTGGTCTTCTTCGATCGACCGTATGCGGTCATCCATCTGCTTGATTTCGTCCCCCGCCGCGCGCATCTCTTCCATCTTCTTGACAACGTCCTTGCCCGCCCGCTTCAATTCCCCGATCTCCTTAGAAACGACGTTGCGCGTGTTCTTGAGCGACTCGGCGGACGCGAGCAGTTCTCTTCGTGTTTTATCAAGCTCAATGATCGCCGCCAGATCGACCTTCACGCCGCGATTCCGTATCGCGCTTTCCACAATGTCGGGTCTTTCCCTGATGGTACGTATATCGAGCATTTATACCATTCCTTCCTGCACTTTTTTCTTCAGCTTGCGCGATTTTTCGCTTTCCTTGGTAGGCGGCGCGGCCTGCGTCTTCTTACCCTGCTTCACCGCCGTTGCCGGCTCGGTAAACGTCTTGCCTTTGCCCATCGTCGCCCGGTACAGCTTGTAGAATTTCCGTTTCAGGCTCTTGAGCTCATCCGACTTCCTGTTGGTATAATCGATCAGTTTGTTTGTGACGCGGGCAAGCACGCGCAGCCTTTCATTTGCCTGTTTGACGTCCTTGCTGAGCGTGCTCTCGAGCTCTTCAAGATACGATTTGTCATCCTTCAGTTTTTTGATGGAACGGGCAAATCTTTTGTCTCTCAGCTTGCTGATTTTCAATTCGGAAAGGAGCTCCTGCTGTCTTTTCTCCAAAGCAGCTACACGTTCTTCCAGGGTCTTCACCTCTCGGGAACGGTCCTGCACTTTCTTGCCGTTCCAGCAGGAAGACAGGCATACGGGTACAAGAACACAAAAAGCCGCAAACAATCGCAGGGGTATAGTTTTCATACTATGTGAGATAATAGCAATTGAGGAGCACGCAGTCAATATGTACTACAGAGGTCCGAAATTGCGGATGACGCTCTATAACCGAGGACCGTGTTTTCACCCGCCAGGTGCCACACATTCAAAACCGGGAAGGAGCGGATGTCTGCGCATTGTTTCAGGACAGACGCGCGCATCTACGAGCCCGCGCTGAAAACGGCCCGTTTCTCGAACACCTCTTCAAGAAGCGCCTTCTTCTTCATCGCCCCGCGCATATCTTCGGCGAGGACTGTCGGCGGCTTCACGGTAAACGTTACCGTCTTCTCGTTCGCGAAAATCCGGACCGCCTTCACCGACTGCGCGTGCGCGCGGTCAAGCCCGTCGGCGATCCGCAATATCGCGCTGAGTTTCCGGACAATTTCTCTTTCATAATTCTCCAACTTGCGATACGGCGGGTGCGTGAGTTTGGGGGGGGCCTTCCGGTGATACCGCGCGATCTGCGCGATAAGACCCCGCTCATTTTTCTCGAGGGTCCGGAAATCGTGTTCGCTGATTATTCTCTGGGAATGCTTGTGATGCTTGACCCCGCTGATCGTAAAGCCGATATCGTGAAGCATTGCCGCCGCTTCGAGCAAAAAACGCTCTCGGGCGCCGAGAAGGTGCAGGGCATGCGTTTGGTCAAAGATCGTCAGCGCCAGTTTTTTCACCTGCAGAGAATGCTGCGGGGCCCAGGGGTGCGCGGCCAGGAGACGGCTGATTTCGTCGATCTTGTCCGCATAGAGCGGGACCGCGGCCCGTCTTGACGCCCGGATGTCCTGTGGCTGCATGATCAATCACCAAAACAGGTGCCCACCTGGCGGGCCGCCCGCATCCAGGGGTGGTCGAGCGGGACAAATTTCTTCTTTGCGACAACCTCATCGAGGGGCACCGGTTTCACCCCGTCTCCCCGCGCCGCAACCATGACGCCGTACGTCTTGCGGCTGATAAGTTCCGCGCACGCCGTACCGAGGCGCGTCGCCAGAACGCGGTCCGCGGACGACGGCGTCCCGCCGCGCTGAAGATGCCCGAGGATCGTCAGCCGCGACTCCAGACCGGTCAGCTTTTCTATTTCCCGTGTCAGCCCGACGGTATGTCTCAGGTGGTGCTCGTGAAACTCCTGCAGTTTTTCGGACACTTTTTTGATTTCTTTTTTCGTCTCCGCCTTGCCTTTCGCGGAGGCCAGCCGCCGCACGGTCTTTGCCTGTTCGCGCGACATCGCCCCTTCCGCGACAACGATAATGCTGAACTTTTTGCCTGCCTTTGTCCGGCGGCGGACAGCGCGGGCAACCTCGCGCGTGCAATAGGGCAGCTCGGGGATCAGGATGACATCGGCGCCGCCGGCGATCCCGGCGCCGAGGGCGATCCAACCGGCCCGGTGTCCCATAACCTCGACAACGATAATCCGTCCGTGGCTCATCGCGGTCGAATGCAGACGGTCGATCGCGTCCGCGGCGATATTCATCGCGGTATCAAATCCGAAGCTGATGTCGGTACAGGCGACATCGTTGTCGATCGTCTTGGGAAGCGTAATGATATTCAGTCCCACGTTTTTCAAACGCAACGCGATCTTTTGCGTCCCGCCGCCCCCGATACAGACCAGCGCGTCAAGCCGGTGCCGCCGGTACGTCTTGACCGCCTCCTGTGTCATGTCAT
>Ga0351852_10035_pt1 | contig 30488 bp, 22 predicted proteins | sample TotcelHFGM3001N6_FD_206802 | JGI IMG/M metagenome (GOLD analysis project Ga0351852, IMG submission 206802) | Enriched cells from coal bed in the Powder River Basin, Montana, United States - Total cells FGM rep1 HSBNCT.FGM.300.1.N6 ...
GGCCGGCGTCGAGAACCCTGGGAGTGCCGCGGTGTCTGGAAGACGTGATGATTTTCGAATCCGAAACATGAATTCACTCGGCCTGCACGAGCCAATTTGGAAGGAGAATGCACGGTGAGCAAGACGCGACATCTTAGTTCGCAGGAAACGGTCGAACTGTTTCAACGTTACGTGATCCCGAACTATACGCGTTATCCGCTGAATATCGTGCGCGGTGAGGGATCGCACGTCTGGGACAGCGAAGGCCATCGGTACTTGGATCTTTTCCCGGGCTGGGGCTGTGCCCTGCTGGGGCATTGTCCGCCGCCGGTAGTCGAGGCGGTACGGGATCAACTGGGCACGTTGATCCACGTGCCGAACACATGGCACATGGAATTGCAGGGGATGTGGGCCAAGCTGCTGTCCGAGCGAAGTTTCGGCGGAATGGCCTTCTTCTGCAATTCGGGAACGGAAGCCAACGAAGCGGCGATCAAACTGGCCCGCCTGCACACCCCGCCCGAGCGATACAAGATCATCACGTTTACCGGCGGCTTTCACGGCCGCACGCTGGGCTCGACATCGGCCACGGCTCAGCCCAAGTTTCATCAGGGACTAGGACCCTTGGTAGCCGGGTTTGTGTACGCTCCGTTCGGCGATTTGGAGGCCACGCGCAAGCTGATCGACGCCGAGACCTGTGCGATCCTGGTCGAGCCGATCCAGGGCGAGGGCGGCGTTCGCATCGCGCCCGACGGTTTCCTGGAGGGATTGCGGCAGCTGGCGGACGAACATGAACTGCTGCTGATGTTCGACGAGGTGCAGACGGGCTGCGGCCGCACGGGACATTGGTTCGCTTATCAGCATTTCGGCGTGACCCCGGACGTCATGACGCTGTCCAAAGCCTTGTGCGGCGGCGTGGCGGGGGGGGCGATGTTGACCAAGCCCGAGATTGCGCCCAGCCTGCGGCCCGGGATGCATGCGGCGACCTTCGGCGGAAACCCGCTGGCGGCTCGAGCCGGAATCGCCGCCTTGGAAATGATCGAACAGAACAAGCTGTTGGAACATACCCGGCGGCTGGGGGAAATCTTTCGCCAGCGGCTGACGGCCCTGCGGGAGCAAACCGAGTTGGTCCAGGATGTCCGCGTGTTGGGAGTGATGATCGGGATCGAATTGCAGGTGCCCGGCGCGCCGCTGGTCCAGGCGTGTTTGGAACGTCGGTTGCTGATTAACTGTACACAGGGGAATGTGCTGCGGTTGCTGCCGGCCATGAACTTGACGGCCGCCGAGGCCGAGGAAGGTTGCGAATTGTTGAGCGAGGTGATCTTGGCGGCAGGGTAGAATCAATTTTGGCCGATAGAGAGTCCAACCATCGAGCCGAGCCGTGGTCGGCCAAAATTGAATTTTGAACGCCCGCCCCCTAAGCGCGTGCCTCGTTTGCGCTTCGGTCTGATGAATGCACCGCGTCGTCCTGACGCGGCAGAAAGGGTAGGAGTGACGATGCGACATGTGATCACACTGTTGGAAATGACGGCGGCGGAAATCGAGCGTGTTTTCGCCATTTCGCAAGAGCTGAAAGCCAAATTGCAGCGCGGGATTCGCGAACCTCTGCTGAGCGGTCGCGTGGCGGCGCTGCTGTTCGAAAAACCTTCGCTGCGAACCCGGGTCAGCTTTGAAACGGGAATGGCCCACTTGGGCGGATCCAGTCTCTTCCTGGGCGCCGACGTCGGTTGGGGCAAACGCGAAACGAGTGCGGATTTTGCCCAGGTCCTCAGCCAATACGTCGATGTGATCGTGTGCCGGGCCAGGACGCATCGCCAAGTGCAGGACATGGGCGAGCACTCGGCTTGCCCGGTGATCAACGGCCTGACCGACTTGGCGCATCCCTGTCAGGCCCTGGCCGACCTGTTCACGCTGCGCGAAGTCCTGGGCGACGTGCGAGGCCGGACGCTGGCCTATGTCGGAGACGCCAACAACGTGGCGCGCAGCCTGCTGGCCGCCTGTGCCAAGTTAGGCGTGCGGTTCGCCATTGCCAGCCCGCCCGGATATGAATTCGATGCGGTTTACGTAGCCCAAGTTCATCACGTCCATCCGGAAGTGCAACTCGTGCAGACCCACGATCCGTTCGAGGCGGTGCGGCAAGCCGATGCGGTGTACACGGATGTCTGGGCGAGCATGGGGCAGGAGGCGGAGCAGGCCATCCGCCGCAATGCCTTCGCCGCTTATCAGGTCAACGAAGCTTTGATGCGCCACGCGTCGCGGCACGCCTGTTTCCTGCACTGTCTGCCGGCGCATCGCGGCGAAGAAGTCACCGACGAGGTGATCGACGGAAAACAGAGTGCCGTCATCCAGCAGGCGGCCAATCGCATGCACGTTCAAAAAGGCCTGCTGGTCTGGCTGCTGACCGAAGCCGCCGGCCCGGCGAGCAACTGATCCTCCAGCGGAGCCAACGATGAAATCCCTGTCTCGAGGCATATCTGAACTGCGGCCGGTCAAGATCAAACGGCGGTTTACGCGGACCAGTCATGGTAGCGTCCTATACCAGGCCGGAGGCACGACCGTCCTGTGCACGGCCAGCGTCGAGTCCACGATTCCCGCGTGGCTCGAAGGCCGGAATCAAGGCTGGATCACCGCCGAGTACAGCATGTTGCCGGGCAGCACCAGCCCGCGCAAGCGGCGGGAACGGGGCGGCACGTTGGATGGCCGCACCAACGAAATCCAGCGGCTGATCGGCCGCAGTCTGCGCGCCGTGGCGGACTTGCAGGCCCTGGGCCCGCGGTCGATCACCATCGACTGCGATGTGCTGGAAGCCGACGGCGGCACGCGAACCGCCGCGATTACCAGCGGATTCCTGGCGCTCGTCGATGCGATCCGCAATACCGCGGACCAGTTGCCCGATCGATCCCGGTTCCCGCTGAGAGACAGCGTGGCGGCGGTCAGCGTTGGAATTGTCGGCGGCACCCCGATGTTGGATCTGAATTACGAACAAGACGTGGCCGCCGCCGTGGACATGAATGTGGTCATGACCGGCGGCGGTCGTTTTATCGAAGTTCAAGGCACCGGCGAAGAGGCGACGTTCAGCGACGAAGAGCTTCAGACCCTGCTCCGCCTCGCCCGCGGCGGGATCGCCGGTTTGACCGAGATCCAGCGTCAAACGATGGGGAAACAGTGGCCCTTTGCTTGACGTGTCTCGCGGTTGCCATCTTTCTGCTCAGCCTGACGATCGCCGTCCAGCTGACACTCGGGCTGCGCCGCATACAGTTGCTGGAACGCTGGCCGGCGGACGCCGGGCCCTTGCCCCGGATTTCCATCATCGTGCCCGCACGGAACGAGGCGCGACATGTCACAGCAGCCCTCGAATCGCTGTTGCGACTGGACTATCCGGACTTGGAGATCATCGCCATCGACGACCGCTCGACCGACGAAACAGGCGAGATTTTGGACCGGCTGGCCGCCGGGTCACCGCATTTGCAGATCGTGCATGTCGACGATCTGCCGCCGGGTTGGCTGGGCAAGAACCACGCGCTGGCCGCCGGGGCCGAGCGCGCCACGGGCTCGTGGCTGCTGTTCACCGACGCCGACGTTTCGATGGCGCCGCGAACGTTGCGGCTGGCGATCGGTTACGCCCGGACGAATCAACTCGATCACCTGACGCTGACGCCCGGCATCGACATGCCCGGTCTGCTGCTGCAGTCGTTCGTGGTCACCTTCGTCACGTTGTTTTGCGTTTACTTCCAGCCGTGGAAAGCTCGCGATCCGCGCAGCAAGCGGTACGTCGGGGTCGGCGCGTTTAACCTGGTCCGCCGCACGTCGTATGAACAGGCCGGCGGGCACGACGCAATCCGCATGCGGCCCGACGACGACATGATGCTCGGCAAGCTGATCAAAACGCACGGTTTTCGACAGAACTCGGCCAACGGCATCGGATTGATCTCCGTTCCGTGGTATGGTTCGCTGCGCGAGGTGTTCATCGGCTTGGAAAAGAACGCTTTTTCCGGCGTCAACTACAGCATTCCGACGGTGCTGGCCGGCGCGGTCGCTTTGCTGTTGCTGAATGTCTGGCCGTTTGTGGCCGTGTTCGTCACGCGCGGAGCCGCCCAGTGGTTGTATGCCGGTACGTCACTGCTGCTGTGGGCGCTGTGCAGCCACGTTGCCCGCTGGATGCGGCTGCCTCGGCGAACCGCGTTGGCCTTTCCGCTGTGCGTCGTCCTGTTCCTGGTGATCCAATGGCGGGCCATGTACTTGACGTTAAAAAACCAAGGGATACGCTGGCGCGATACGCATTATTCGCTGGACGAACTGAAAGCCAATCGTATCTGAAGCGCGCCCGCCGTATCCGACGCAGGAGATCGTGACCATGCACGTCGACAACATCTTGCCGCAAATCCTGGTCGGAGCGTGTCCCAAGTCGAAGCCCGAGATCGACCAATTGAAAGCCGATTTCGGGGTCACCGCCGTCCTCAACCTGCAGACGGAGGACGATCTCCGCTGCTGGGGGATCAACTGGCCGGACCTGGAAGCCCACTATCGCAACACGGGCACGACCGTGCGGCGCGCTCCGGTCCGCGATTTCGATCCCGCGTCGCTCCGCGAAAACCTGCCCCAGTGCGTGGCGGAACTGCGGGCCCTGATCCAAGCCGGGCATACGGTGTACGTCCACTGCAATGCCGGCATCAACCGCTCGCCGACGACGATCATCGCTTATCTGCATTGGGTCGAGCGGCAGGAGTTGGGCGAGGCCGTCTGGTTGGTGACCAGCCGGCACATCTGCGATCCTTACGTTTTGGCCGTGCTTCAAGCGACGGAATCCTGGACGGACGGCATCTGAAGCGGCGCGGGGCCTGAGCGCGAGCTGCTTGAAGGGCCGGGAAGCCGCTATAATTGCCGGTTGGAAAGCGACTCAGTCTGCGGGGTCGCGTTCTCGTTTGGAGGGGGAGTGCGACATCCGGCCGTGTTTCCCGCGTTTGCCTTGTGGGCTACAATCCCAGGGAGCGAAGATCACAACCGAGCTTGCGGAACGGAAAAAGAAAGGCTTTTGAGCGTGGCAACCAGGACCCTGGAGAAACCGATGGCGATCGTCAAACCCGTCGCGGAACACGATCCGCTGTGGTTTCGAGACGCCATCGTTTATCAACTGCACGTCCGGTCGTTCTTTGATTCGAACGATGACGGGATCGGTGATTTTCCAGGGCTCACCGCCAAGCTGGATTACATCCAGAATCTCGGGGTGACGGCCATCTGGCTGCTGCCGTTTTTTGCCTCTCCGTTGCGGGACGACGGCTATGACACGGCCGATTACACGCGGATCAACGCGGCGTATGGGACGCTTCGCGACTTCGAGACGTTCTTGCACGAAGCCCACAGCCGCGATCTGCGGGTGATCACCGAGATGGTCATGAACCATACCTCGGACCAGCACGAGTGGTTTCAAAAGTCGCGGCGGGCCAAGCCGGGGGAAGCGTGGCGCGACTTTTACGTCTGGAGCGACACGAATGACCGCTACCGGGAAGCCCGCGTTATCTTTCAGGACTTCGAGCCGTCGAATTGGACGTGGGACCCCGTGGCGCGGGCGTACTACTGGCATCGCTTCTATCACCACCAGCCGGACTTGAATTTCGACCATCCGGAAGTCCATGCAGCGGTGCTGCAAGCCCTCGACTTTTGGCTGGATCGGGGCGTGGACGGGGTGCGGTTGGACGCGGTGCCGTATCTTTACGAGCGCGAAGGAACCAATTGCGAGAATCTGCCCGAGACCCACGCCTTTTTGAAAGCGCTGCGCCGGCACGTGGATGACAAGTATGCGGACAAGATGCTGCTGGCCGAGGCGAACCAGTGGCCCCGTGACGCGGCGGCCTACTTCGGCGACGGCGACGAATGCCACATGAACTTTCACTTTCCGCTCATGCCGCGGCTGTTCATGGCCGTCGAGCGGGAAGACCAGTTTCCGGTCATCGACATCTTGGAACAGACGCCGCCGATTCCGGACAATTGCCAATGGGGCATCTTCTTGCGGAATCACGACGAACTGACGCTGGAGATGGTCACCGACGAGGAGCGGGACTACATGTACCGGGCCTACGCCGAGGACCCTCGGGCGCGGGTCAATCTGGGCATCCGCCGCCGACTGGCTCCGCTGCTGCGGGACAATCGCCGCAAGATGGAACTGCTGAACGGCCTGCTGCTGTCGCTGCCCGGCACGCCGATCATCTATTACGGCGACGAAATTTGCATGGGCGACAATATCTACCTGGGCGACCGCGACGGCGTGCGGACGCCGATGCAATGGAACGATCACCACAACGCGGGGTTTTCGCGAGCCAACCCCCAGCGGCTGTTCCTGCCGGTGGTCATCGACGCGGCGTTCCATTATGCCTCGCGGAACGTCGAAGTCGAGCAGAGCCGTCCGCATTCGATGCTGTGGTGGATGCGGCGGATCATCGGCTTGCGGAAACAGCATGCGGCGTTCGGGCGAGGAAGCATGGAGTTCCTCCGGACGGACAATCCCAAAGTGCTTGCGTATCTGCGGCAGCATGAATCGGAAACCCTGCTGGTCGTGGCCAATCTGTCGAGGTACTCGCAGTGTGTCGAATTGGACCTGTCGCGGTTCCGCGGGCAGACGCCGATCGAACTGTTCGGCTTGACGCGGTTTCCGCCGGTCGGCCAGTTGCCGTATTTACTGACACTGGGCCCGCACGGGTTCTATTGGTTCCAGCTGAAATGGGCCAGTGACGAAGCGGAGCCGTTGTCCACCCAGTTGGCGTCGTGCACGGTAGCCGGCCGTTGGGACGATCTGTTCGAAGGAAAACCGCTCGGCTGCCTGGAGGCGGCCCTGCCGGCTTACTTGAGGCGGCAGCGATGGTTCGCCGGCAAAGCTCGGCGGATCCAGCGTGCGCGCGTGCTCGACGTGCTGACGGTTCACGACGTCCCGGAAGTCACGAGCGAGATAAGTCGGACCGCCTGGCGAAACGATGCCGGACTGCCGGCCACACGGCTGTTGATCGTGCGCGTGGACTATGTCGAAGGCGAGCCCGAGATGTACGTGCTGCCGATGGTGTTCGCGCAGGCGGACCAGGAGGCGAACATTCTGGGCGATCGTCCGGGAGCCGGGATAATCTCGGTCGCGAGGTCCGACTCCGCCGCGGGAGCAACGTTGTGCGATACCACGCACGAGAGCGAATTCTGGGTGTTACTGTACGACGCCATCGGCCGCGGGCGGACGCTTCCCGGCCGGCACGGCCAGGTCGAGCCGCTGCAGACGCCGGCCTTCGCCCAGCTGGGGAAGGACATCCCTCACGAGACTTGCATCCACGGCGGCGAGCAGAGCAACACCTCTGCCGTGCTCGGCGACCGGTTGATCCTCAAGCTTTTCCGGCGGATTCGGGAGGGGGAGAACCCGGACCTGGAGATCGGCCGGTATTTGACCGAGCAGACGCATTTGACGTGCGCGCCTCAATTGGCCGGAGCCCTTCAATACCGCAGCGCCAACGGCGAAACGTATACCTTGGCCGTCCTGCACGAATACGTCGCCAATTTGGGCGATGCTTGGACGTATACGCTCGATGAACTCGGCCGCTACCTGGAGCGGATTGAATCCGAAGTGCGCGGCCCGCCCCCCGCCGGCGCGCTGCCTGCCGCGTCGCTGCTGGACCTGGCGGAACGGGTGCCGCCCGCACTGGTCCAGGAGATGATCGGGGCTCATCTTTCGTATGCGGAACTGCTGGGCCAACGCACCGCGGAAATGCACCTGGCGCTGGCGGCCGGCGCAGACAAGAGCTTTGCGCCCGAGCCGTTCACGAAACTGTACCAGCAGGGCTTGTACCAGTCGCTTCGCGCCCAGGCCCGGCGGCGGTTGGACGTGCTGCGTCGTCAGCAAACGCAGCTGTCCGCGGCGGTGGCGGCCGACGTCCAGCAGTTGCTGGCCAGCGAGGAGGCGCTTCTCCAAGGTTTTCGCGAACTGGCCGAGCGTCCCGTGTCCGCTCTCCGGACGCGCTGCCACGGGGACTTTCATCTGGGCCAACTGCTGTTCACGGGCAAGGATTTTGTGATCATCGATTTTGAGGGCGAGCCGGATCGGCCGATCAGCGAGCGGCGGATCAAAGCTTCGCCGCTGCGGGATGTGGCGGGCATGATTCGTTCCTTTCATTACGCGACGCACGCGGTCTGCTGGGGTCCCCAATCCGAGTCGCCGACGACGGCGACCGGCGGGGCCGACCTGGCGGGATGGCTTGCCGTGTGGTATGCCTGGACATCGGCGTCGTTTCTCAAAGCCTACTTGGCCGAGGCGTCGCGGGGCGGCTTTCTGCCGGAGAGCCGCGAGGATCTGGAGACCTTGCTCACGGCGTACCTTCTGGAGAAAGCCTTGTACGAACTCGGCTACGAACTGAACAACCGTCCCGAGTGGTTGCGGATTCCGCTCGAGGGACTTTTGCAGCTGATCGGAGCCGAATAGGACAGCACCATGCAGACGTTCTGGAGGCCGCCCGAGCATCCGGCATATCCGCCGACGCTGGGAGCCACATACCTGGGTAACGGAAAGTGCCGATTCTTGGTTTGGGCGCCGCACGCGCAGCGTTTGGAGTTGAAGTTGGTCGCGCCGTGCGAAGCGTTGCGGCCGATGCGGCCGCGCGGCCGAGGATATTTCGAGCTGACGGCGGACGGCGTCGAACCCGGCGCACGATACTTTTACCGTCTGGCAGGCGAGCGGGACCGGCCCGATCCGGCTTCGCGATTTCAGCCTGACGGCGTGCACGCCGCGTCGGCGGTGCTCGATCCGAAATTCGCGTGGACCGACGGGCTTTGGCACGGGATCCCGCTGCACCAGTACATCACCTACGAAATTCACGTGGGAACGTTTACGCCCGAGGGCACGTTCGGTGCGGCGATCAATCAGTTGGACGATCTGTTGGATTTGGGCGTGACGGCGGTCGAACTGATGCCGGTCGCCCAATTTCCCGGCGGCCGGAACTGGGGCTACGACGGCGTGCACCCGTTTGCGGTGCAGAACACGTACGGCGGCCCGGATGGCTTGCGGCGGTTCGTCGACGCCGCCCATCGGCGCGGCCTGGCGGTGATCATGGATGTGGTCTACAACCACCTCGGCCCCGAAGGCAATTACTTGGCCGAGTTCGGACCATATTTCACGGATCGCCACCACACGCCCTGGGGCCGGGCGATCAACTTTGACGATCGCGGCAGCGACGAGGTGCGGCGATTCTTTATCGAGAATGCGCTGGCCTGGATCGACGCGTTCCATATCGACGCCCTGCGACTGGACGCCGTCCATGCCATCTTCGATTTTTCCGCCCGGCCTTTCTTGCAGGAATTGGCCGATGCCGTGCGGCAGGAAGGCGAGCGGCTGAATCGCCGCGTTTACACGATTGCCGAGAGCAGCTTGAACGATCCGCGGCTGATCGCCCCCAAAGAGTTGGGCGGCTGCGGCATCGATGGCCAGTGGTGCGACGATTTGCACCATGCGGTACGGACCACCTTGATGGAGGATCTCGCGGGCTATTATGCCGACTATCGGGGATTCGATCATCTCGTCAAAGCGTACCAGGACGGCTTCGTGCACGACGGCGGATATTCCGAATACCGCGGCCGCCGGCACGGGAGTACCGCGCGGCACGTCGATCCGATCCGATTGGTCGTCTGCGCGCAAAACCACGACCAGCTGGGCAATCGGCTGTTCGGCGAGCGGTTGACCGATTTGGTTTCCTTCGAACAATTGAAATTGGCCGCCGCCCTCGTGATTCTGTCACCTTACCAGCCGTTCTTGTTTATGGGCGAAGAGTATGGTGAGACGGCGCCATTCCAGTTCTTTATCAGCCACGGCGACCCGGGTCTGGCCGAGGCGGTCCGGCGCGGGCGGAAGGACGAATTCGCCAGTTTTGAGTGGGCGCAGGAGCCGCCCGATCCCCAGGACGAAAGCGCGTTTCAGCGGTGCAAGTTGAACCACGCGTTGAAGCAATCCGGCCGCCATCGCAAGCTGCGTGCGTACTACCGGCGGCTGATCGAGCTGCGCAGGACCGAGTCACCCTTGGCCTTTCCCGATCGCGAACGCATGGAGATCGCCGTGCCGGCTGCGGGACGAGCGCTGGCGCTCCGCAGTTGGTCCGCCGACCGCGAGGTGCTGATCGTGTTTCACGTCGCGGCGGACGCCAGGATGATCCACCCTCCATTGCGGACCGGGACGTGGGACAAGATACTCGATTCCGCGGACCCGGTGTGGGCCGGCTCCGGCAGCGACTTGCCGCAACGCTTGGAGGCGGAGAGCGAGGCAGGGCTTAACTTGCCGCCCTATTCAGTAGCCGTCTACCGGAGAGCTTGTGATGCCCGATAAACCACCGGACAAAGACATCGTTGGACTTGGCAAACGCGTTCGCCATGTGCCGGCCCGAGAACCGGAAACGGGATTGACGGCTGCGCGGCGGGTGTGGCCGGGCAGACCCTATCCTTTGGGAGCCACGTGGGACGGACGGGGCGTGAACTTCGCCCTCTGGTCCGAACGTGCGACCCGCGTGGAACTGTGCCTGTTTGACTCGCCGGACGCCGAGCGGGAATCCGTGCGGATTCCCTTGCAGGAACAAACGGATATGGTGTGGCACGCGTTCCTGCCGGACATCGCACCTGGCCAGTTATACGGCTACCGCGTGCATGGACTTTACGAACCACAACACGGCCACCGGTTCAATCCCAACAAAATACTGCTCGATCCCTACGCTAAAATGGTGGGACGCCTCACCCGGTGGGACGATTCGTTGTTCGGCTATACCGTCGGTTCCCCGGACGAAGATTTGTCATTCGACGAGCGGGACAGCGCGGCCTATGCGCCCTTGGGAGCTGTCATCGATCCCGCGTTCACCTGGGGCGACGATCGGCGCCCGAATACGCCCATGCATGAGACGCTCATCTACGAGATGCACGTCCGCGGCTTGACCAAACTGCATCCGAAGATTCCGGAGAACGTGCGCGGTACCTACGCCGGGCTGGCCTCCGCTCCCGTCATCCGGTACTTAAAGAATTTGGGAATCACGGCCGTCGAGTTGTTGCCTGTCCACCACTTCCTCCAAGATCGGCATCTGGTGGAGCGGGGATTGGCCAACTACTGGGGCTACAACACGCTCGGATTCTTTGCACCGCACCTCGCTTATGCGGCAGCGGATTCGCCGCTGGACGCAGTCCGCGAGTTCAAACGGATGGTCCGCGGCCTGCATGCGGCCGGGATCGAAGTCATCCTGGACGTGGTCTACAACCACACGGCCGAAGGCAACCAGATGGGGCCGACCCTGTCGCTGCGCGGGATCGACAATGCCGCCTATTACCGCTTGCGGGCGGACGATCCGCGGTACTACATGGACTTTACCGGCTGCGGGAACACGCCCAACGTGATGAACCCACGGGTGCTGCAGCTGATCATGGACAGCCTGCGGTACTGGATCACGGAAATGCACGTGGATGGATTCCGATTTGACTTGGCCAGCGCGCTGGCCCGCGAACTGCACGCGGTGGACAAGCTGGGCGCGTTCTTCGACATCATCCACCAAGATCCAACCATTTCGCAGGTCAAACTGATCGCCGAGCCGTGGGATCTGGGCGAAGGCGGCTATATGGTGGGGAACTTTCCCACGCAGTGGTCCGAGTGGAACGGCAAGTACCGCGACTGTGTCCGTTCGTTTTGGAAGGGCGATTGCGGCACGGTCGCCGAGTTCGCCACGCGGTTTTGCGGCAGCAGCGACCTGTATGCGTGGAGCGGCCGGCGGCCGCGAGCCAGCATCAACTTCGTCACCTGCCACGACGGCTTCACCTTGGAAGACCTCGTCTCCTACAACGACAAGCACAACGAGGCCAACGGCGAAGACAACCGCGACGGGGCGGATCACAACATCAGCTGGAATTGCGGCGTCGAGGGGCCGACGAACAACCGTAAAATTTTGGCCCTGCGCGACCGGAAGAAACGCTCCCTGTTGGTGACGTTGATCCTTTCCCAAGGCGTGCCGATGCTGTTATCCGGGGACGAAATCGGGCATTCGCAGCGCGGCAACAACAATGCCTATTGCCAGGACAACGAGACGACTTGGCTGAACTGGACCGCGGGCAAGCAAAAACGAAACCGGCAGCTGCTCGAGTTCGTCCGCCAGGTAATCGGGATCTATCGCGATCATCCCGTCTTTCACCGCCGCCGATTTTTCTCCGGCCGCGCGATTGGCGGCGACGCGGCACCGGATATCTCCTGGGTGACTCCCGCAGGCAGCGAGATGAACGACGAGCAATGGAACGCGCCGCACGTACGATGCTTTGGCGTGATCTTGTTCGGCGATCGCATCGACATGGATGAAGAAGGCGAGGAGATCAATGGCCATACGCTCTTGATCCTGTTCAACTCCGATCACGAACGGACGCTCGAATTTACCTTGCCCAGCATTGAAGAAAACCTGCCGTGGCAGCGGCTGATCGACACGTTCGAGGCGGAGATTCCCAAAGACGAGTTTGCGGGAGGATCCGTCTACCAGCTTCGCTCCTGCTCGATGGCCGTCTTTCGCATGCGAAGCGAGGAAGAAGAATAGACCGAATCATGATCGACGACATTCGCCAGCCGATGGCCACGTATCGGCTGCAATTCAATCCGCATTTCCGCCTGGCGGACGCCCAGACGCTGGTTTCCTATTTCAGCCGCTTGGGCGTCACGCACATCTATGCCTCGCCCATTTTGCGCGCCCGGCAGACCAGCACGCACGGCTACGACGTGGTGGATCCCACGACCATCAATCCCAGCTTGGGCAACATGACGGATTTGGTCGAGATGGTGGCGGAACTGCGAAAGTTCGGCCTGGGACTGTTCCTGGACATCGTTCCCAACCACATGGCCGCCAGCATCGAGAACCCCTACTGGCGGGACGTGCTGACGTACGGCCCCAGTTCGCCGTTTGCCCGCTGGTTCGACATCGATTGGCGGCTGCCCGACCCGGACATGTGGGGTCGCGTGCTGGTGCCGGTGCTGGGCGAATCTCGGCTCCGCATCCTGGAGCGGGACCAAATCCGCTTGGCATGGTCCGACGGCCGTTTCTTGCTGCAGTACTTCGATCACAATTTTCCCGTCGATCCCGCCACGGTCCCGACGATCTGCGTTTTCGGCTGGGCCAATCTCGTCCAATGCCTGGGAGCGGAATCTTCGGTGCTGGACAAGATGCGGGATATTCTGGCCCCGTTGAAGAAACTTCCCAAGCTCGTGTTGCGATTGCGGCGACAAGTCGGGGTCGACCGCGAGCGGACGGAAGGCTGGCTGGCCGAGTTCGCGCAGTTGATCGTTCAATCTCCGACGATTCAGCGGTGGGCGGAGCAAACCGCCGACGATTTCGGCCGCGGTCCGGAAGGCCGCCGCCGGTTGCGGAAACTGCTGGACAGTCAGCCGTATCGCTTGGTCCACTGGCGCGAGGCGGCCCAGCGCATCAATTATCGCCGCTTCTTCGACATCAACGATCTAATCTCGATCAGGCAAGAGGATCCGCAGGTATTCGACGCTACGCACACGGTCATTCTTCGCCTGGTTGAGGACGGCTTGCTCGACGGCGTGCGAATCGACCACATCGACGGACTGCGAGATCCGCTGGGGTATCTGAAGCGGTTGACGGAGGCCCTGGCGAACCGCTCGCGATCCCGCCATCGGCTGCCCATCTTCGTGGAGAAGATCCTCGCACCGGAAGAAAAGTTGCCGCCCAACTGGCCCGTGACGGGCACCACAGGTTACGAGTTTCTCAATCAGGCGGAAGCGGTTTTCGTGTCCCCGTCGGGACACGCGGAACTCGAAGAACAGTATCGCCGGGCGCTCCGCCGGCCGATTCAGTTCCACGAGGTCGCGGCCTGGGGCAAACGCCGGATCCTGCGAAACGAGCTCTCGCCCCAGGTCACTCGGCTGGCCGACGCCCTGTTGCGACTGTGGGAAGACATCGGATCAAGGTCGCCGGCGGCGGTTGCTCCCGAAGATGCCGTCGGGGCGGACGTCGGGGCGGATCGGGACGGAGAACCAGCGTTCGAGGCGATGCCGGGCGATCCGTCCCACGCGAGCGTTTTCCACGCGACGGCGGTTCTCCCGGGCCGAACCAACTTGACCAAACGCGGTTTGATCGAAGCGGTCGTGGAAGTGATTGTCGCGTTGCCCGTCTACCGCACTTACGTGGACGCCGCCTCGTGCACCGTCAGCGACGCAGACCGCGCGTACCTGGAGACCGCCTTGCAGGGCGCCCGCTGCAGCGGGCGGGCACCGTCGGAAGCGATCGATTTTCTCGGGGAGGTCTTGCTGCTGGAGCAGGGCGCCGTCGTGGCCGAGCGGGATCGCACGCAGTGCGTGAACTTCATCCAACGGTTTCAGCAACTGACGGGCCCCGCCGCTGCCAAAGGCATCGAGGACACGGCCCTGTACGCCTACGTGCCCCTGGTCTCCTTGAACGAAGTCGGCGGCGAGCCGCAACCGGCCTTCGGCGATCCCGTCGTCGGCTTGCATCGGGCCAACGACGAGCGGGCGACGCTCTGGCCGCACACGATGCTGGGCGTGACCACCCACGATACCAAACGCACGGCCGACGTCCGCGCCCGCCTTGACGTGCTGTCCGAGTTGCCGGACGTCTGGACCGATCTGGCGGCCCTCTGGCGACGCGCGCACCAAGGACACGGCACGCGCATTGGTGGAAAACGCGCCCCGGACGCGGCGGACGAGTACCTGTTTTATCAAACCGTCGCCGGCCTGTGGCCCGCTCCGGGAAAGCTCGACGACCTGCCGCCGGACGCGGTTCTGGCAGACTTGTGCGAGCGGATCGAAGCGTACATGGTGAAAGCGGCGCGGGAAGCGAAAACGCACACGTCCTGGAACCAAGAGAATCGCGCGTATGAGGACACGCTGCGGGCATTTGTCCGCAGCCTCCTGCAATCCGGCGGCAGCCGCGGCTCGCCGTTTCTGTCCCAGGTGCAAGAACTGGTCGCGCGCATCGCCCGGCCCGGGTTTTGGAACAGCCTGTCCCGCACCGTCGTTCAATACACCGCGCCCGGAACGCCCGACTTGTACCAAGGTGATGAGTTGTGGAATTTTGCGCTGGTTGATCCCGACAACCGCCGCCCCATCGACTACGACCGTCGCCGGCAGCTGCTCGACGAGGTGATCACGGGCAGCGAAGGCTCGGACGAAGCGCGGCGCGAATTTCTGGGAAACCTGATTGCGCTGCCGGAGGACGGCCGGATCAAACTGCACGTGATCCGTTCCGCGCTGGCGGCTCGCCGCGATCATCCCCTGCTGTTTGCCGCGGGCCGCTACCTGCCGCTCGCCGCAGACGGCCCTGCCCGGGAACATGTCCTGGCCTTTGCACGCATTGCAGATCCATCCCGCGAGCCGACTGAAAACGGCGTGCTTGCCGCCCAAGCCGCAATCGTCGTCGTGCCTCGGCTTACCGCCAAGCTGGCGTCCGCCCCCCGCGGGGCACCGATTGGCGCTGCGGTCTGGGCGGACACCGCAATCCGCTTACCCGAGACGCTGCGGGACCGGAATTGGATGTGCGCTTTGACGCGCGAGAGCATGGCTGCGAGGGACGGCAAATCGCTGGCCCTCGCCGAGGTGCTGCGGTGGTTTCCGGCGGCGTTGCTGGTCAGTCACGTTTAGCGACCGCGCAGAAAAAACTTGAACAAATTGTAGCAGGCACACTCCGTGTGCCGTCCGCAGTTTACGGCACACGGAGTGTGCCTACTACCTTGGAATTGAACCACTTATTCCTTCGCGGTCGCTTAAAGTCTCGATCCATAACGAATTTTCGTTGCGGCCTCACAGCCGCGTTAGAAAAAGACTACGGGAGTACATCCCGCCGCCGGAACTTTCACGAGAGACCCACAATGACAACTACGGATACGAATCCACCAGCGGTCCGAGCCGCTCTGCGGCGGTTGGGGATCGAGCGGCTGGTGCTCTCGATTCATCAGGCCAGTTTTCCACCGTCGCACGACGATCTCGGATATGGCACGCCGTACTCGGAGCGCGGCCGGGCGATGATCGAGTGGCTTGCCGGCTTGGGGTTCAACGGCGTCTCGCTGGGACCGGCGGGAATCACCAGCCGCACAAATCCCTCGCCGTATGACGCCACCGGGCTGTCGCGCAACCCGCTGCACATCGCTTTGGGGCCGCTGTGTCAAGCGGGATGGCTAGACCTGCGTCTGCTGGACGCGGCCGTGGCGAACCGCCCGATCGCCGGCCGGGTGGCGTATGAATACGCGTGGATAACGCAGCGCCGGCTATTGGCGGAAGTGACGAACGGGCGCCGCGGCGACCCCGCCGTGAACGAGCGCTTGACGCAACTCCGCAAAACGGCCCCGTGGCTGGGGCGCGAAGCCAGATTCGAGGCGGTCGTTGCCGCCCTGGGGCATGACGATTGGCAACGCTGGCCGGCGCCGCCCCCCGAGGACGACCAGGCGGCGCGGGATTTTCTGCTGGGCCAATTGCTGGTCCGCGAGCAGCATGCCGCATTCTGCCGCAGTACCGGCCAACTCGGGATCCGTGTCTACGCCGACCTTCCGATCGGTACCAGCCATCGAGACCAGTTCTTGTTCCGCGACCTGTTTTTGGCCGGCTACGCCATGGGCGCGCCGCCGAGCCGCACCAATCCCGCGGGCCAACCTTGGGGTTACTCCGTCCTGGACCCCGCGCAACTCGAGCCCGGCGGCGGCGCTTGGCAATACGCGACGACGCGGATGGATGCCATCCTTCAGGACCACGACGGCTTGCGGATCGATCATCCGCATGGCTGGATCTGCCCCTGGGTTTATCGCACGGACGATCCCGATCCACGGCACGCGGTCCAACAGGGAGCGCGCCTGTATGAGTCGCCGGATTTGGCGGACCATCCCGGCCTGGCCGCCTTTGCCCGCGTCCGACCGGACCAGATCGATCGCGCCCAGCCGCGTCATGCGGACCATTGGGTGCGGGAGATTGAACCAAGCCAGGTGGACCGCTATGCGCGGCCGTTCGACTTGATTATCGAACGCCTGCTGGCGCATGGCCACGCGCCGAACGACTTGTTGGTCGAAGTCCTTTCGACCTGCCCGCGGCCGTTGGCCGAGGTCCTGGCTCGACATCGGCTGGGCCGCTATCGGGTGACGCAGAAAGCAGATCTCGGCGATCCGCAGGACGTGTATCGCAGCGACTTGGCGCGGCCCGAGGACTGGATCATGGTCGGCACCCACGATACGCCGCCGCTCCGCGCCGTGCTGGAACGCCGGGGGCCCACGGGCGAGTCAGCTCGGCGTGCCGTCTACCTGGCCTCTCGCTTGGCGCGCACTCCGCAGGAGCGGGCTGCGCTGGAACAGCGTTTCGATCGGGATCAGGCGGCGTTGACGACCGCCATGTTCGCGGATCTCTTTTGCGGACCGGCCCGCAACGTCCTGATTTTCTGGGCCGACCTGTTCGGCTTGCGCGAAGCCTACAACCGTCCGGGCGTGGTGGACGGAGCCAATTGGAGCCTGCGCGTGCCCGGCGACTTTGAACGCGTCTATCGCGACGCGTGCGACCGCCGTGAAGCCCCGAAGCTGGCGCAGGCTGTGGCCTGGGCCTTGCACGCCCGGGGGCTCGACCAGGATGCCGAGGGCCAGGCGCTGGCCGCGGCACTCGAACGAAGCGACACCGCGGAGGATGTACGGCAGTGAATATGCAGTCCCATGCGAATGCCTCCCCGCGCCGGCAAAGAAGCATCGAAGCGGCGCTGCTGGTCGCCTTGGTGATCCTGGTAGCCGTCGGCCAGTGGCGGATCGCGGTTCACGATGCGGACAGCTCGATGGCCCTCGTTCGCCGGCCGCGCGGCGTGATGGGGACGGACTGTGTCCTGGCCGCCGTGGCGGCCCGGAGGGACGCGGCCGCGGCCGAAGCGGCTTTGGATGCGGCCGAAGCGGCGCTACGGCACGTCGAAGCGAGGATGAGCAACTGGCTGGACGACTCCGAAGTCTCACGGCTGTGCACGGCCGCGACCGGGACGCCGATCCCCCTGTCGCCGGATACTCTCGCGGTCTTGAGGGCGGCCCGCGATGCGTTTGAGTCCACGGCACGGACGTTCGACGTGACCTGCCGCCCGCAGATCGAATTGTGGCGGCACGCGGGCGCGACGGCCCAGATGCCGCCCGAGGCGGAGATCGCCGAGGCCTGTGCGGCCTCCCGTTGGGAAGACCTCGTGCTGACCGATTCCGGCGTCGTCAAACGCACCGCCGGCGCGTGCGTGGACTTGGGCGGGATCGCCAAAGGCTACGGAATCGATCTGGCTGTGCAAGCGTTACAGCGTGCGGGCCTGCGCGGCGGGCTGGTGGATGTGGGAGGCGACGTGGCCTGCTTCGGTCGGCAGGCCGGCGGACAGCTTTGGTTGATTGCCGTCAAAGACCCCGCGCAGCCCGGCTCGATCACCCAACTGCACGCGGGCGATCGCGCGGTGGCTACCAGCGGCGATTACGCCCGGTATTTCGAGATCGAGGGGAAACGCCACAGCCATATCATCGATCCGCGCACTGGCCGGCCGGCAGAAGCCGCCCGCGCCGCCACGGTCGTCGCGGACACGGCCCTCGTCGCCGACGTCTGGGCGACGGCGCTGAGCGTGCTGGGACCGGAAGGATTGGAGCGTTTGCCGGAAGGCGTCGAAGCGTTGGTGGTCGGCAGCGGCGAAAACGGTCAGCGGTTGGTATGCACGCCCGGTTTTCGAGAACTTTGCATCGGACCGCTCTTGAAGACTAGCCCCGCCACTCGGTCTCGTCCACCGTAGTCTGAAAATCGACTTCGACCAGCCCCGGCATCTCTTCATCGGCCACCTGGGCCAAGTCTCGCGGACTGGGCTTGCCGACGTAGATCAGGCTCTGGCGAGGGCACTTCTCCAAGGCCGGAGCAAATTCGGCTTCGTCGCCGTAGCTATCGTAGTCGATAATGGGGAGCCCGCCTTCCATCCGCATCAGGCTCGATTTCTTTGCGCATGCGGAACACGAGATGCAGCCGATCGGACAAACCGCTTTCACCGCCAGGCCGGGGTCCCGGTTGGAGCAAGCCACGACCAGCATGCGATCGGACTTGAACGGTACCATCGAGATGATGTTCCGTGGACAGACGACGGCACAAGCTTTGCAGCCGATGCAGTGGTGATAGTCGACCGTGGCAAGTCCTTCGATTGTGTGGATGGCATCGTAGTCACAGGCGCGAACGCAGTCTCCCAGGCCCAGGCAGCCATACGTGCAGCCCTGGTATCCGGCCACCAGGTTGGCGGCGGTGCACGTCAACTCGCCGCGATAGTCGGGTTTGACACTCGGCAAACGCTGCTCCTGCGTCGCCGCGCAATGCACCACCGCGCGGTACGGAAAGGACGGCGCGACTTCCTGGCCCAGAATCTCGGCCAGACTTTCGGCACAGCCTGCGCCACCCGGAGCACACAAGGTCAAGGCGGTTTCGCCTGCGGCCACCGCCACGGCGTACTCCATGCATCCCACGAACCCGCAGCCTCCGCAGTTCGCGCCGGGTAAAGCGTCGTTGATCGCTTCGACCCGGGGATCGATCGCCACATGAAAGGCCCGGTTGGCCCAACCCAGCACCCAGGCCACGGCGACCGCCAGCAGCAACAGCAGCGTTGCAGACAGAATTAGAGTTATCGCGGTCGCCATCGCTCCGCCGTCCTCATTTCAACATTAAAGTAACTAGATTTTGGATGCCGGTGTCGACGCCCGCAAAACCCATGAACGCCATCGCCATGATGCCGGCCACCAGCAGCGTGATGCCGGCGCCTCGAAACGGGGCGGGAACGTCCGCAAGTTCCAGTTCCTCGCGAATCCCCGCCATCAGGCAGATCGCCAGCGTAAAGCCGGCCCCGCCTCCCAGTCCCAGCGTCAACGCTTCGGCCAGTCCCCACAGACGTCCCGGATCTTGAAGCTGCTTCATAATCTCCAAGCAGGCGAACAGGATCGCACAGTTGGTCGTAATCAACGGCAAGAACACGCCGAACGATTTGTGCAGCGTGGGAAAAAACTTTCGGACGTACATCTCGACAAACTGCACCGATGAAGCGATGACAAAGATGTACATGATGTAACTGAGCACCGACAGATCGATCCGCACGCTCGGATCCCCGCCCGCCAGGCTCCACAGCCAAGCCGGCAGCGGCGCTTCGGGACGCAAGATGTAATAGGTGAAAGTCCAACTCAACAGCGAAGCGATCGAGATCACGAAGGTCACGGCACAGCCCATCCCGAAGGCCGTATCGACGCGCCGCGATACGCCCAGGAATGGGCAGATGCCCACGAAGTAGTAGAGCACAAAGTTGTTGATCACCGCCGCGCCGATGAAGATCTGGATCAGAAGGGCTATGTTTTCCATACTCGTCATTCCTACGCCGATTTCGTGCGCCGCCGTCCCAGCCACTCGACCCCACCCAAAAGCAATCCCAGCACGAGGAATGCGCCGGGCGGAAGAATCATGATGCCCCACGTGGGCCAGCTCGCCGACAGCACGCTGATCCCGAACCAACTGCCCGAACCCAGAATCTCCCGCACGGTAGCGATACTCACCAGGGCCAGCGCAAAGCCCAAGGACATTCCCACCCCGTCGGCCAAGGCGACGCCGAGCGATTGTTTCGAGGAGCAAATTTCGCAACGCGAAATAATCAGGCAATTGACGATGATCAGCGGTACGTACGGCCCCAGCTGTTTGCTCATCGTGTACAGATACGCGGCCAGAAAGCGGTCGGCGACGGTCACGAACGTGGCGATCGTCAGCGTGAATACGAGAATTCGCAAATGGGGCTTGAGCAAGCCGCGAATCAGGCTGACGATCAAATTGGCCGAGATCAATACAAAGGCCGTGGCGGCGGCCATCGTCAAGGCCGGCTTCATCGCCCCCGTTACCGCCAGCGTGGGACACATTCCGAGCAATTGCCGGTATACCGGGTTCTCCGGAATGATCCCGTTCAGGAATCGCTCCATCGCGGCCGGTTGGTGTGTGGTCATTTTGCAGCTCGTGCGGTTGGCAAGAATCGAGACATATTCCTGTTCACGGTTCGCCGGCCCTCGCCCCGTCTTGGCGGAACTGGCGCAAAATCGGTTCGCGGAATCGAGCGATCGCCTGGTTGACGATCGAGCAGACGCTCCACGACGATATCGTGGCCCCGGACAGAGCCGCGATTTCGTGAGACGCATGCGGATCGGACTTGACGACCGTCAGCGGCAGGTCCGCCGGCTTGTCGCGGAATCGGTCTTGGAACATGGGCTCGCGGATATAATCTCCCAATCCGGGCGTCTCTTTCTGGTCCAGTACGTACAAGCCGGTAATCACCGAAAGCGTCTCGTCGAGTCCGATCAGAACTTCGATTTTGTCGGCAAAGCCCTGGCCCGAAGCGGCCAGAACCCAGCCATTGGGTTTTCCCGCCGCGTCGTGCGTCCGGTACACGCGTTCGACGCGCCCGTCCGCCGCTTCGATCGCCAGAGTCTCCGTCCCGGCTTTCTCCGCGCCGGCGACCAGCAGCGGAATCACGTCCAGCGTTTCCTGCAACTTGTTGGCTTCGACTCGGGGCGCCAGCGTGGTATGGACTCCGGCCAACGTCCCGCCGTAGGCAAACGCCAGCACGATCACCAGCCAGGCTTGCCGCAAGTAATCGCGTTTTTGAGGCTCGCTGTTTGTCATCATCAACCCTTCACCGGCACGGGACCGCCGAGCGGACGAGGGATCGTCCAGCGATTCAGCAGCGGCACCGCCGCATTCATCAACAGGACGGCGAACATCACGCCCTCGGGATAGCTGCTGAACAGGCGAATCACCACGATGAAAAAACCCACTCCCATCCCGAACAGAATTTTGCCGGCCCGCGTCACGGGACTGGTGACCGGATCCGTGGCGATAAAAAACGCGCCGAACAGAATCGATCCGGTAATCAGATGTTGCAAGGGACCGAGCAACGTCAAGTCGAGCCAGTGGCTCAACTCAACGAGAATCACCGGGATCACCATGATTCCGAGCGGGATTTCCCACGAGATCACGCGCCGCAGCATCAGGTAAATTCCACCCAGCAGGATGGCCAGGGCACTGGTTTCGCCCAACGAGCCGTTCGCTTGACCGACCAGCAGCGCCCAAATATCTTCGGCGGCCTCCATCTGAATCTTCGCCTCTCCCGCCGTCACCCGGCCGGCGGCCAAATCGGCGGCAAACTGTTTGGCCAGCGACAGCGGCGTCGCCCTTGTGACCACGGTCAATTGCGAATCGAGCACGACGTAAGCCGAGGCGCCCATCTCGCGGGCGAAACTGAGCATGGCAAAGGCGCGGCCGACCATGGCCGGATTGAAGATGTTGCAGCCCAGCCCGCCAAAGACGGCTTTGCCCAAACCGATCGCGGCAAACGAGCCGAGAACCGCCACGTACCAGGGCGAACTCCACGGCAGCGACAACCCGAGAATCATCCCGGTCAAGACCGCCGAACAGTCGCCGAGCGACGACGGCTTGCCCGCCAAGCGAGCGAGCGCCGCCTCGGCGATCAGGCACGCCAGCACGCACGATCCGATCTGAACCACGGCGTACCAGCGGAATACGACCACGGCCATGACCACGACGGGAATCAGCGCGAGGATCACTTCGAGCATCATCCGCCGCGTGGTGAAAGCTCGGTCGGCGAGATGCGGCGAGGGAGCGATCTGGAGTCGCAAAATCTCGTCCGCCGGCGCGAGGCGCCCGGATTCGGTTGGTTGAGCAACGTCGCCGGCAGTCATGGTTGTTTCGCCCCGCCTCTCTACTTACGAGCCATCAGTTTGCCGACGCGGATCAGCTGCACCAAAGGAATCCGCGCGGGGCAAACGTACGCACAGCAACCGCATTCGACACACGCCGCGGCATGATAGCGGGCCAGCAGTTCCCGATTCCCGGCCCGCGCCGCCAGCGCCAGCCGCGTGGGAACCAGTCGCATCGGACAGATCTCGACACATCGCCCGCAACGGATGCAGGCCGTTTCGGCGCCGCGCTGCACGTCCTCGCGATTGAGAATCGTGATCCCGCTGGTACCCTTGGTCACCGGGGTGGGAATCAACTCGGACGCTTCGTCGGCGGCGCCCAGCGTGAATCCCATCATCGGACCTCCGGCAATCACGCGAGCCGCGTCTTTGGTGACGCCGCCACAGTACCGGATCAGTTCCCCGTAGGTCGCGCCGATCGGCGCTAACAGATTCTTGGGATTGCGGATCCCGCGGCCCGAGACGGTCACCACGCGATGGGTCAAGGGACGGCCGCGGAACACGGCCCCCGCCAAGGCCGCGGCGGTGGCGATGTTCATCACGACCACGCCGACTTCCAGCGGCAATCCTCCGCCCGGCACCACGCGCCCCGTGGCGGCCAGCACCAGCTGCCGCTCGCCGCCTTGCGGATACTTCGTTTTCAGCACCCGCACTTCGATCGGCGTGCCTGCGGCGGCCGAGCGCAACGCTTCGATCGCCTGCGGCTTGTTGTCCTCGATACAAATCACCGCCCGTTCCGCACCCGTAGCCCGTTGAGCCAGCAGGGTCCCGGCCACCAGCGGAATCGGAGCTTCCAGCATCAGCCGGTAGTCGGCGGTCAGGAATGGTTCGCACTCGCAACCGTTCATCAACAGCGTGTCGATCGGCTTCTTGTCGTTGCGAATCAACTTGACGTGCGTCGGAAACGCCGCGCCGCCCATTCCGACCAAGCCGGCGGTGCGAGCCGCCTCGGCAATCTCCCGCGGGTCGCGCCGGTCCACCTCGTCCAACGGCCAGGAACCGCCGAACAGCTCGTCCCGCAGCGCCTCGCCGGCCAACGGCTGACTCTCGGCTGCCCGGATGGGGATCACCGTAACGTGCCGGCCGTTGGGCAGCGTGGCGACCGAATCGCGCGAGACCGTGCCGGATACGCTGGCATGTACCGGCGCGGACACGAACGCTTCCGATCGTCCGATCACATCCCCAACCCGGACCTCGGCCCGCGGCTTGACTGTCGCCTCGCAAGGCGCTCCCAGATGCTGAAGCAGCGCGATTCGCACCTCGACCGGTGTCGGCAAGACCTCGATCGCCGCGCCGGCGGCCAGCCCTTTTTCCTCGGGCGGATGAATGCCGCCGACAAACGTGCCCAAACCGCGAGCGAAAGCAGAAACGCCGCTCATGCCGTCTCCTTCCGCTCGTGAAAGAATCTGACGATCATTCCCGCAGCAACAAGGCCGCACGCCAAGCCGGCCAAGGCACCCGCCAGCTCTGCCTGCGGGCCCGAACGACACAAGGCAGCTCCCAGAATGGCACTCGCCGACGGCAGCGCAAAAAAGACCAAAGAAGCCACCGACAGCCGCCAACCATCAAGAAGTAGGCCGTCTCGCGGAGAGTCCGCCGCGCATTGCCTTCCCGTGCAGCCATGACATTCTTGGCGGGATCTCGCAGAATTCTCGTGATTCGAACTCAAATGACATATCCTTCGAGCTTTATATGACCGATGGCGATAGGATAACGCTCTGGCGATGTTTGGGCAAGACGAACTGAAATCCGACACGAACTTGACGCCGAGACGTCCTGTTCAATTTCTTGATGGCGCCTGATCGAGTCAAATCACGGTGGCGGGTGGATCGAGAAATCGGCCGGGCGGCCCGCATTTCAACTCAATCGCCCAAGCAGTGAATACCTAATCTTGACCGTTATCTGGAATCCAGCTTGACCGGTGCCCGTCTGACGATCCGTCGTCCCCATCGTCACGCACCTTGGCTACCGGGCGACGTATGTTCGTCTTGCCGTGGACCATCGGCACGTGACGGCAGACGCTGGCCGCGTTACAATTGCGGTTCAGTGGTCTGAATCTTCACCCTGTTCGACTTGCAAGGAGAAATCAAATGGATCGACGGGCTTTCTTTTCGGCGGGAATGGGTGCGGCTGCGATGACGGCCTGTACGGCTCGCGGGATCGTTGCTGCGGAGCAAGCGGCGCCACCGGTTGCAACAGGTTTGCGCACCAGAATCGCCGTCGCGCCGCAATGGTTCAAAGGCTCGCATGTCGAGCAGATCGAACAGATTGCAGCAGCCGGCTTCTCGGCCTTCGAAACCCTCGGCTGTGGAGGCTGGGAGGACAAAGAGGCCGTTCGACAGCGGTGTGAAGAATTGGGCGTGGCTTGCGGCGCCGTCGGAGGCGGCATGGGCACAATCAAGGATTGGGGGCCCAACGATCCGGCCAATCACCCGCGGTTTGTCGAAGCTGTCAAGACCGGTATCGCACAGGCCAAGGCGATCGGCTCCAAACTCGTGCTGTCGCTGTCGGGCCCGGCACGGCCAGATGTCAGCAAGGAAGAACAGATGGAAGCGCTGGCCCAGGCCGGCCGCCTGGTCGCGCCCCTGCTGCAAGAGGCCGGTATCGTCATGGTCTGGGAAACGCTCAACGTCTTGGTCAACCATCCCGGCTACTTCCTCGTGTACTCGGCCGATGGGTCCGACTTGGTCAAACGGACGGATCATCCGAACGTCAAGTTCCTGTACGACATCTACCACCAACAGATCAGTGAAGGAAACTTGATCAACAACATCAAGAAGTACATTGGTGATATCGGCCATTTCCATTTCGCCGACAATCCGGGCCGGCACGAACCGGGCACCGGAGAGATCAACTACAAGAACGTGTTCAAAGCGATTTATGAAACCGGCTACCGAGGCATCGTGGCTTGCGAGTTCGGCAAGACCAAGCCGACCGAAGAAGTATTGGCGATCCTCGCGGAATGCGACCGTTGGTAAGCCGTAGCGAGACTGCCCGCTGCAGAACTTCCGGCAACCCTTGGCAGTCAACCGTCCAATAACTATAGTCTTGGGACGGCGGAATCACCCGTCGTCGCGGCTTCGGTCATCGGATTCACCGTCGGGTAGTTTGGCAATGAGATACACGTTTGTTTTTCTGCTCGTCCTCACGGGGTTTGCCGGTTGTGGTCAAGGCATCGCTCCCATCCCGCCGACCTCCGGCACGGCGATCGGCGCCGGCGTCAGCACGCCGACGACGGCGTCCGAAATGCCGGCTGCGCCATCCGTTGCGGCTGTGCCCGTTGCCGCCACATCCGTTGCGGCCGCGCCGTCCATGCCTGAAGACGAACCGTTTCGCGTCCCTCTCGCCGACGATTCCAGTGGGCAGCCGTCCATGTCGAAAGAGCCCGGCGAGCCGAACGAGTCGAACGAGCCGGTTCGCAGCGCGGCAGATTCGCGTGATCAAAACCGTTCCAAGGAACAAGAGATGTCCGACAAAGTCGTACGTAGCGAGGAAGAATGGAAACAGTTGCTGACCCCCGCCCAATATTACATATTGCGCGAGAAAGGCACCGAACGTCCATTTATGAACCAGTTCGACCGCCACTTTGAACCGGGCGTCTACGCTTGTGCCGCATGTGGCCAGGAATTATTCAGTTCGACCACCAAATTCAATTCCGGATGCGGCTGGCCGGCATTTTACGCCGCCCAGGCCGGCGAACGCGTCCAGCTGACTCCCGATCTTACGCGCGGCATGGTGCGGACCGAAGTCACCTGTGCGGCATGCGATTCGCATTTGGGGCACATCTTTGACGATGCGCCGCAAACCCCTACCGGCCAGCGGTATTGCATCAACTCCGTCGCCCTAAAATTCCTCCCCGCTGGTCGACAAGACGGACGGCCAACTGACGCAGCCCCACCGCCCGGATCCAACGCAAGCGGCGAAACCCGACCGGCGATGGAGTAGCCGCGGGGCGCTAGCCCCCGGTTGGCTTGGTCGCCGCACAAACCGGACTCTAACGCGTCTCGGCTGATTTTCTTCGCGTGGGAATCAGCCGCACTTTGGGCTTTCCCTCGCCTACGGCGCCGAGGTCATCTTGCCAATAATCCAATCGCCCACCGTTGGCGACAGCTGGGACAGCGCGAACAGGATGCGGGCCTTTGCCGGCATGACCAGTTCGGGCCTGCGGCGCTCGCAATAGCGGAGGATGTTCCGCGCCAGTTCCTCTGGCGAGATGCCTCGCAGCTTGACGCCGCCGCCGGGCCTGCGGGCCGATTCGGGTAGCCCGGCCGCCTGGTCGTCGTAACGGCTTCCCGCATCGGCGCGGGCGATCGGGCCGGGGCAGACCAGCAGCACGTGAACGCCCAGCGGATTCAATTCGTACCGCAACTGCTGGCAATACGCCGCGACGGGAAATTTACTGGCCGGATACGCCCCCAAGAACTTGGAAGCGGTTTTGGCCGCCAGCGAGCCGATATTGACCAGATGTCCCCGCGATTGAATCAGGTGCGGTGCCGCCGCCCGCGTACAGCGGACGGTGGCCAGAAAGTTCAGCGACAGCAGGTCCAGGAATTGCTCCGGCGTCGTGTCGAGCACCGCGCCGCGCGCCGAACGGCCAGCACAGTTCAGCAGCGCGTCGAGCCGCCCGTGGCGTTGGATGGCGCTGGCGATCAAGCGGTCCACGGGCTCTTGTTTCGTGACATCCGCCCAGACGCCGATCGCGTCACAGCCCGTGCCGCGTAACGACTCGGCGACGGCTTCCACGCCGTCCGCATCGATCGCCCCGAGCACCAGCTTGGCCCCGGCAGCCGCCAACGTGCGCGCCAGCATCGCGCCCAATCCCGACGAACCGCCGCTGATCAATACCACTTTGCCTTGCCAGTAGCTCATGACGGCGAAACCTCGATGTCCGCGCCAAGTTCCTCGCCGATCCGCGTCAGATTCACCTGGAGATCCGCCAGGGTCAGCCCCTGGGGCGCCTTGATCTGGGCTTCCATTTGAAACAAAGGCGTGGCGGTCACAGGCGCCGGAACGACCTCGGTCTCCATCGCCTCGACGTTGATGCCTCGGCTCGCCAGATACGCCGCAACTTTGTGGACGATGCCTTCGTGATCGGCGCCGGTCAGCCGCAAATGGTACAGGTCGCCGCCAGGCACGTCGGCCGCCGGCCGCGTTGGCTTGACCAATACCGTCATCTGCTCATCGGCCAGTGCCATGAGCGCTCCGGTCAGCACGTCCGCCTTATCCGGCGCCACGCTGACCAGGACGATGCCCGCGAAATCGCCGCCCAGCCGAGCTAAGCGGCTTTCTTCCCAATTGGCCCCCTGGGCGACCAGCGCTTCGGTGATTCGCTCGACAATTCCCGGTCGGTCCGGGCAGGTGATCGTGACGACTAAATAGGTCTTCATCGAGAACGCTCCTGAGATAGGACGCCGCAAAACGCGGAAAAGTCAAAGCTGCGAACGGTCGCCGGGAGTACGTGAGGACGCCGCCGGCGAACGATGCCAGAACGACTGCCAATACGCCTGATCCGTCTCGTAGGCGTCGAATGCGTCGCGAGCGAGATCGAACGCGGGGGGAAGGATCCCGTAGCGTTTCATCTCGCGGATGTACAACGGACTGGGACGTTCCGCGGTGCCTCCGTCCATCGCCGCGTACGTGCCGTTGGCGGCCGCGCCGGCGTCGAGCCAGAGCCGGATTGTCGCCAGCTCGTCGGACGAGACGCCGACCTCGTGGTGCGTCCCGTCAAAACGCGACATGAACTTGCTGCCGGAACTGCCCATGCTGCGAGGCGGACGGTTTCCGTGCGCATTACGACCGTCGGCCACTTCGCCCAGCCGGTTGACCAAGGCCGTGTACGAAGTCCAGACCTGGCCGCGACCGTGCGAAGGCACGTTGCGGCCGCGATCGAGCCGCAATTCGCCGTCCGCTCGCTGCGGGCCGTGGCACTCGACACAGTGCCGGTCCAGAATCGGCTGCACGTGGCGGCGGAAATCCACGATCTCCGGCATGGCGGCAAAGGGCTCGATCCGGCTCGCCGGGCGCCGCAGCGCCAACAGCGCCGCATGTCCCGGCTTGGCAGGCGCGGTGGTCCGCGCCTCGTGACAACCGACGCAACTGGTCGTCTCGCCCGGCTGAAGCGTGACGAAACTCTGCATAGTCTGGACCGACAGATCGCGTTCGTCCAGTGCGACGAAGAACAGGCTCCGCATCGCGGGCGCCTCGAAATGGGCGGAGCCGTCGGGCTCGACCGGGACGGTGCCCAGAATTCGCGTCAGCGTAAAGGTGCCCCATAGACTGATGCCGTCGAAGCCGGGGCTGTTGTGAAACGGGCCGGGCAGGTCCTCGAGCACCAACAGCTTGGTGATCTCGCCCGCCTTCACCCCTTCCATATTCCGGCCGCGGGCCACGTCGGCCAGCACCAGCGTACCCGTCGCGTTTGCCGCATCGCCGCGGCTGGGGATCACGCGTTCCCGCGCCCGAACGACGATCGGGACCGGCTCGTGCAGCATGATTTCCGGCGAGGCGTCCCGCAACTGATACAGCAGGCGCGTCCGGCCTTGATCGTCCATCAAGTGCAACTCGCGTGTGCGAGCGACGAGGAACGTATCGGCCGCGACGGGCACCGGATCACGCCAGTTCCCCCCGCTGTGAATCCGCCGGGCGGCGGGCTGGGCGTCGGGGCCGCTGCGGGGATCGATGATCGTCACATAGCCTTGATGCTCCGTTCGCCCATGCCCGGGCGAAAAGATGGCAACGACCTTGCCCGTGCCTGGAATCGGCCGTGCGCCCAGCATGGCAACCGCTCCCGGAACGTTCTCGTAGCCAACGACGTTTCCGTCTTGGCGGGCCAGGTGGTAAGGCTTTCCCGTCGGATGCATGTTGCCGTAAAACGTCATTACGCCCGTGCCGTCGGGGTTGCTCGTCCAGAGGTGGTGATAACACAGCTGGCTGCGATGAACGTATTCCCACCGCGTGTACAGCAGCCGCCCGTCCGGCAGCACTGCAGGCGTATTCTCCATCGCGGCGTTGCTGCTGAGCTGCCGGATGTTCCCGCCGTCGGCATCGCAACGATACAGGATCGCCACCGAAGTCTTCCAGCACATCACCCAGCGATGGCAGCGCGACGAGCAGAAGACGATACCGCCATCGGGCAGATACGCCGGCTCGATATCGTCGTACGGGCCGTCCGTCAGCTGCCGCAGTCCAGTCCCATCGAGCTGGATCTCGTACAGGTGATAGTGATCCGTGCCGCCTTTGCGGTATGCGAACAGGACCTTGTGCGCGTCGTAATGGACCACCGGATCGCGGATGCCGCCCTGGTCATCCTGCAGCAGCGCCGTGACCGCGCCGGTCCGCAAGTCCAGCCGCCACAGGCCGCCGCCGCCCTGCGGATAGACCTTCTGTTGGGGATCGAAGCAGTAGTACCCGAAATTGGCGTAATAATGCCCGTCCGGCCCATAGGCGCGCGTCGCATAGACGATCTGATCGATTCCGCCGGGCAGCTCCGGGCCGGCGTCAGCGGCCGGCACGTTCGCGGCGTCGGCAAAGGCGCAGGCTGCAAGCCAACACGCGAGTGCGAGGCCCGTGCAGCCTGAATTGCCTGTCAGAATGTCGCTCATGGCTCGTCTCAAGGGGAGGGGCTTAAGGGAAACGATCTTGCCTCCCAATGTACCCGATTTGGGACGTTTTGGGGTCGGGGGGGGAAAAAAAAAAAAAATAAAAAAAAAAAAAAAACCAAAACGGAAAAACAAGCGGACCACCAAAAAAAAAATTTT